>Ga0067045_1028728_pt1 | contig 28433 bp, 20 predicted proteins | sample TerdegcTABiofilm_FD_59184 | JGI IMG/M metagenome (GOLD analysis project Ga0067045, IMG submission 59184) | Combined Assembly of (Gp0054472, Gp0054536) Wastewater bioreactor microbial communities from Singapore -Terephthalate degrading...
AGCCTGAATGGGATACAGGCGGGTGAACAGGTCGCCGTTGGGATCTCCCAACCCGGGCGGGGTGTAGCCATTGTCCTCCGGGTGGCGCACATCGCGTTTGGCAGCCAGAATGCGCGTCCCCAGCGGGTGCAGCAGGCGGGCAACCTCGCGCCCGATGCTGCCGTAGCCAACGATGCCGACCGTGCTTTCGCGCAGTTCAAGGGCGCGGAAGCGTTCCCAGCGGTCTTTGGGCCACTCGGCGCGCGCCTGAAATGCGGCCAGTTCGGGGATTTTGTGGCCGAGGGCCAGCAGCATGAGCAGAACATGCTCTGCCACCTGCGGGGCGGCTGCTCCGCTCAGGGTGGTAATTTGAATGTCCTTTTTGCCCATCAACGGGTGGCTGGCAACGTGATCCACCCCTGCAAAGTGAAATTGCACCCAGCGCAGGTTGGGTACCAGCGCCGGATCGGGCAGGATGCGGTCGGTGTACAGGATTTCAACCTGTTTCCACAGGTCGGGCGGGATTTCTTCTGCGCTGCGCACGGTGTGGGTCATCAGGCGGATGCGCGGAGAAACCTGAATCACCTTTTCCAGCAGCTCGGGCGGAAAAGAAACGGTAAACAGAGTGGGAATGGGGGTTGTGCTCATGATCCTTTCAGGTAAATTCCTTGCGGGTCGAGTTCTTCGCGCAAAATGCGCAATTCTTCAGCAGTGGGCGGTTCTGTGATCTGCACCTGCCGGGCAGCCCGCAGCGGCCAGCCGGTATTTGCCTGAGCCTGTTCCAGCGTGGCGCCGGGGTGCAAAGCAGTGAGCACCAGTTCCCCGCTTTCATCCGGCTGCAAAATGCCCAGATCGGTGACCACTGCCTGCGGACCTTTGCCGCGCACGCCGCTGGCTTCGCGCTCGCCGCGGCCGCCCAAAAAGCCGGCGGAGGTACGAAAGTCCACCCGCGCCGGAAAACGCCGTTTCTGGTGAGGGGTGATGATGTAGCAGCGGTTGGCCCAGGCGGCAATTTCCATTGAGCCGCCCGAACCGGGCAGGCGCACTTTGGGCTGGTGATAATCGCCGATGACGGTGGCGTTGATATTGCCGTACCGGTCAATCTGCGCGCCGCCGAGGAAACCCACATCCACGTAGCCGCGCTGCAGGTACAGGCTGAAAATATCGTACATGCCGACCACCGAGCAGGCTCCCGAAACCAGGGTGGGGTCGCCGATAGAAAGCGGGAGACGGGAGGGGCGCGCGCCGATCACCCCGGCTTCGTAAATCATCACCAGATTGGGGGCATGGGTGCGCATAGCGAGATTACAGGCCAGATTTGGCAGCCCCACGCCGACAAAGACGCGGTCGCCGTCGCGCAGCAGGCGGGCGGCGTTGACGGTCATCAATTCGGAGGCGGTGTAGTTCATATCAGTAATCTCCATAATTGACGGGATGGCTGAGACGCGGGCGCACGCTCAGGCGGCGGTGGACTTCTTCGCCCAGTTTGTGCCAGTATTCGGCGCGGTCACGCACGTCAAACACCCACTCCTCCAGCCAGCGCTGGGTTTCGGCGGGTGATTCGCTGATTTTGTCCCATTCCAGGTAGAAGGCATTATCGCGGTCGTAATAACCCTGCGTGTAGGAAGGATGGGCGCAGTGCGGCACAGGACAGACCGCATCCACCACAAAGTCGGGAATTACGGTGCGGTTGGGGTCGGAGCGGATGACAGCCTCATCTACGATTTCCTCGGCGGTCAGAATCACGTGTTGGGCGGCGAAGGCGGCTTCTTTCTGCTCGCCGATGATGCCCCAAATATGGGCGTTGCCGTGCACATCGGCGCGCTGAACGTGGACGATGGCGACATCCGGGTTGAGCGGCGGTACGGTGACCACTTCCCTGCCGGTGTAGGGGTCTTTTACGCGGCGGTAATTGGGGTTGACCCGTTCCAGATCACCGGCGGCGGTCGGGTTCATCGGCATGAAGGGCAGGCCGGCTGCGCCGGCTTGCAGGCGGGAGATCATGCTGAAGTGCGAGTACTCCTCCCATGCCAGCCGTCCGGCTTCGATTTCGGCGCGCACAATGCGCAGCGAGCCGACCCCGGGGTTGCCGATGTACGAAAAGATGATTTTGGCGGCGCAGCCGGCAGCCACCATCTGATCGTAAATCAGGTCGGGGGTGGCGCGGGCAAGGGTGAGGTTTTTGCGCCCCTGCCGGATGATCTCGTGTCCGGCCGCAAACGGAATGAGATGGGTGAATCCGGCGGCGTAGATGGTGTCGCCGTCGTGGACGAATTGAGCAATGGCTTCCGTGAGGGAACACAATTTGTTGGTCATGTCTGTATTGTACCAGAGGGGAATTTTAGCCGGAGCCGGGGCGGCGGCGCTGGTCTTTTTCGCGGGTGGCGGGTGTTTCTCCACCTTTGCCTTTCTTTTTACCGGCCTGACGCAGCAGGCGGAAGCGCTCGGCGGGTTGTTTGGGCGGTTTGGGGCTGCGCCACCACAGAATGGCGCCGAGAAAGAAGAAAATCACTCCCCAGAGGAACAACGCCGAAACGCCGCCGGTTTCACTCTGCGCCGAAAAGACGAACAGCAGCAAGAGGAAACCGCCGACCAGCAGAAAGAAAACACCCACGCGGTTGACCAGCATCTCTGCCCTGGTGATGGGGCAGGGCGGTGATTTGTCCTGCCCCGTTGGGTTGTGTCAGATGCGGCGAACGCGGGTTTGAATCTGTTCGTGCATGTACAGTTGCAGGTAATGTACGCCGCCGGCGTTCTTACCGCTGGAGCCGGAGCCCTTCCAGCCGCCAAACGGCTGATAACCCGGCCAGGCCCCGGTGGTGGCGCCCTGCGGGCGGTTGGCGTAGGTTACGCCGGCCTGAATGTGGTCGAAGAACCAGTCCACCTCTTCGGGGGTGCCGTAAAAACCGGCGGTCAGGCCGTACTGCACATCGTTGGCGCGCTGCATGGCTTCTTCCAGATTGCGCACCGACGCAATGGTGGTAATCGGCACGAACATTTCCTGCTTCCAGAGCGGGTGTTCGGCGGGCAGGTCAACCACCAGGGTGGGGGTGCAGAAGTAGCCTTTGGCATACTCGCCTTCGGTGAGCACCCGGCCGCCGGTCAGAATTTTGCCGTGCTGACTGAGGTCTTCGCAGAATTGCTGGTAGTCGCGGTAGGAGCTGCGGTTGACGACCGGCCCGAGGTACACCTTGCGGTCGGTCGGGTCGCCGATGGTCAGTTTTTCGGTGAGCGCCACCAGGCGCTGCACCAGCTGATCGTAGACCGGCTCTTCGATGAAAACACGCGAGCAGGCCGAGCATTTTTGCCCCTGCAAACCAAAGGCAGAGCGGACGATGCCGACCGCGGCGTCTTCCAGATTAGCGTGGCGGCTGACGATGGCGGGGTTCTTGCCGCCCAGTTCCAGAATGGTGGGACGCACCCAGCGCCCCTGGGCAAAATCGCGAAAGATTTTCATGCCGACATCATACGAGCCGGTAAAGGTGATTCCGTCCACTTCGGGGCTGTCAATCAGCGCCTGACCGAGCGTGCTGCCGGGACCGGTCACGTAGTTGAAGACACCGTCGGGGATGCCGGCGTCGCGCAGGCATTCGGCAATCAGGCGCGAGGTCCACGGCGTATCGGTGGCGGGCTTGATGACCACCGTATTACCGGTGACCAGTGCGGCGGCGGTCGGGCCGCCGGTCAGAGCACAGGGGAAGTTGAACGGGCTGATGACCACCCACACCCCGTAGGGGCGCAGCACCGACAGGTTGGTGGATTCAAAGCCGACCAGCGGGTCGCGTCCCATTTCGGTGATGAAGCCGTTGCTGGCTTCCATGCGGTCACAGGCGTAGCGGAACAGGTCGGCGGTTTCGGCAACATCGCCGAGGGCTTCCATGCGGTTTTTGCCGACTTCCATGGCGACGACCACCCCCATTTCGTAGATGCGCTGATCCATCAGGTCGGCGGCTTTGCGAACCAGGGCAACCCGCTCCTGCCACTTCATGCGGCTCCACATGGGGAAGGCTTTGCGGGCGGCGGCCAGGGCGCGGCTGGCATGCTCGGCCGTGCCTTTTTGAAAGATGCCCAGTACCTGATCGGTGTTGGCCGGGTTGCGGTCTTCGAATTTTTCGTCGGCATACACATCCTGACCGTCAATGATCATGGCGTGTTCTTTGCCGAGGCTGGCGCGAACCTGCGCCAGAGCGGCTTCAAACTTCTGGTGCAGTTCCTCGGGCGGGTTGAACATGGTGGCGTACGTCAGCTTGAAGGTGCTATCGGCTGCCATAGAAACACATCCCTCCTCTTGTAAGTGAATGGATTGGGGTGGAACAAAGGCGGGTGAAGGCTTTACACCCGTGCGGATGATTCTAGTATAGCCGAGACGCGCCGCTTCGTCAAAGCATAGCGTGGTAAAAGCGCAGGGGGTTTCTCCCTGCGCTTGAAAGGACACCCTGTTCCTTATCCTGGCGGTGGTGTCTTACGGCTCGTGAATGGGCGGCGGGCCGGGCGGCGGCGGGTTGACAGGGGGAGTATTGGTCGGGGACGGGGGTGTTTCCGTCGGAGGGATGGGCGTTGCCGTAGGAGGCGGCGTTTCGGTTGGCTGGGGGGTATTGGTTGGCGGGATTGGCGTTGCCGTCGGCGGAATGGGTGTATCGCTCGGCAGCGGGGTCACCGTGGGCAAGGGCGTAGCCGTGGCTGGCGGCGTGGGGCTGGGCTGCAAGGGCGGCGGGCCGGCCGGCGGCTGAGAGGGGGTGGCTGTGGGCGTGGCGGTGTCGGTTGCGGTTGGGGTTGCAGTGAAAGTGGCGGTTGGCTGGATGGGCTGCAAGCCGCTACGCGGCGGAATGGTTGGGGATGCGGTTATTGTGGCGGTTGGCAGCGGAGTAGCGGTGACATCCAGAGAAGGCGGTTCAAAGTCGGCCCGTACTTCGGGACCGAACGGGCAGGGCTGCGGACCGGGGCAGGTATTGCCGCCCGGCAGCCAGCCGGAATGATTCAGGATGGTGACCCGGGCGCTGTTGCGGTAGGTCGTTTGGGGTTGATAGGGGACCCCGATCTCATATTCGTAACAACGCACTTCGCCGGGGGGGATCTGCTCCGGCGGGTTGATCAGCAGGGTGGCGCCCGGCAGCGGCTGCCAGTCCTGCTGGCGGGGTTTGATCTCAACCTGATCGAAGACGGCCAGGCCCTCGGTGGTGCGCTCGCCGCCGTTCATCACGCAGATGCGCCCAAACACGATCATCACCTTGCCGACGGCGTCTTCTTTCCAGCGGCTGTCGGCGGTTTTGTAGGCCTGCAGGGTGGTGCCGGACTGTGCAGGCGGGGTAGCGGTTGGGGTGGGTGTTTCGGTTTCGGTGGGGGTGGGGCTTTCTTCAAAACTTCCGGTTTGAATCTCACCGCTGACGGTGAGCGTTTCTGCCCACAGGGTATCGGCTACCGGCGTGAGGCTGAGAACGAGTGCCAGCATGACCAGCAGCGGAACGATCCGGCGCAGCCGAAGAGCGGCTGGCATTAATTGCTTCCTGACCCAGCTCAGAAGATCCATTGAATCACCTTCTTCAGGCCGATGATTGGCCAGCCGATTTGCGGAATGTAGCGGACGACTTTGCCCTCGACGATGTCCTCCGGGACGGGGTCGTCCCGCACATTGTTGTTATCGCCCCGGGTGATGAACACCCGCCGGCCGTTTTCCTCCTGAATTTCGACGACGCGATGAACGATGTAGGAATTGGCGCGGCGGAATTGAATCACATCGCCGACCTGCACTTCGGCCGGGTCAACGCGGGTGATCAGCACCAGATCGCCGGCGACGAAAGTGGGTTTCATGCTGAACCCGCTGACCACGTAGGGGCGGATGCCGAACAAGCCGGAGGTGAACCAGAACAGAGCAACCAGCACCACCGCCAGCCACCACCACGAATTCAGGCTGGCGGATGGCGCGGCGGGTGGTTCGTCTTCCTGCACGGCGGTCGTTTCAACCGGCAGGCTGTTTTGCAGGTAGAAAAATCCGAAAAGCGGCACGAGTGTGCCGATAAAGGCAGTCAACAACCAGTTCAGGTTGGGTAGAATTGGCGAAATCCATTCAAACAGCAGCCAGACGGCGCGGTAGAGGCTGGCCGGCAGCGGGCCGCCCAGCCAGACCAGCAGGGAAGCCAGCAATCCCTCGGCCAGCAGGGGCAGCAGCCGCCCACCGATGAGGGCGAGGATTTGCTGGGGTGTTTGCAAATGACCCCAGACGGCGGGGGAGACGAGCAGCAGCGGTGAAATCAGGCTGCCCACAGCCAGCGCCAGCAGCGGAGATTTACCCGTCAGGCGGTTGACCAGCGCGGCGCGGGCGGCTTCCAGCCCGGCCAGTCCGGCGGCCGCGTACCACAGGTTGCCGATCAGCGCCGGCAGGCGGTGGGCGTAAGGGGAATAGCCAAAGGAAGTCAGCAAACCGGCAGCAAGAAAAGCGGCGGTTTGCAGCAGGCCGATCAGCGCGGCGGTGATCAGCAGGCGGCGCGCCGGCGGCGGCCATTCGGCCCAGCCGAGCCGGCTGAGCCCCCAGGCCTGCCCTCCCAGCGCCAGCCAGGCCAGCGGTTGAACGACGTAGACGTTCCATTCCGCCGGCAGCAGCGGAGCGAGGAAGTACACCAGCAGGTAAGCGGTTGCCAGCCCGGCAACGAAAACCGCCCAGCCCCAGGCGGGGGAAAGGCGCGGCAGTGTGCGGCGGGTAAACCAGGAGGGTAAAGGCAGGTGTTTGGCGGTCATGGCTACTCCATGGCGGCTGACTTGCTGCTGGAATGCCGCAAGTCAGCCGCTTGCAGGTTAATCTTTAGGGGCGGCTGCCAGACATTGCTCCAGGGTGGCAGATTCGTTCCATTGAGCGATGCAGACATATACATCGAACTCATAGGAGAAATTTTCCTTGGCGGGTTGTTCCACATGGAACTGGATGCTGCTTGCCTGTTCGCAGGATTCATCCGGACACGGTTCCATTTGTGTGCCAATTCAATCCCAGTATTTGACCCAGATTTCACCGTCTTCTGCGCCGTTTGCAGTTGCAAGGGTGAATTTCTTGGGCACAACCGAGTAACCGCGGATGATGACCGGTACAGTGCCGGTGTTGGCGAAATGCACTTCACAATTGCCCAGTAGGAGGGGTAGCCGTTTTCGATGGTCAGGTGCAGGATGCGCGGATCTTTTTCATCAATCGTGCAGGTGGTTTTGCCAACATCCTTGCGGGTAGGAATAGGATAGGTGTATGGCCACGGATTGGGAAGCGGGTCCAGTCCGTCATCATTGCAGATGCAGGAAGTCCACTTTCCGTACACTTCTCCGGTATGAACGATGCCGTCAATCAGCAGTGTTTCACTCCACAAGCCGTAAGCAATGCCTGTGAGCAGCAGTACGCCGAGGACCAGGAGCGGCAGCGCCTTCCATTGACTGTGGGAGTTGTTTCTGTTGAACATCGACCCTCCCTTTGTAAAGGGTTGCTGGAGCGGGGCATGCCCCGCTCCAGCGCATTTGCTCAATGGCTGACTAAGGGGTGTTGTCGGTTGGGCGAGGCTCGTTCCACTGCCGGGCTTCGATCTGGTAAAGGAAGGTATAACTTGTATTCTCCGACACATTATCGTCGTTGGTGAAGTGGATTAGAAGGGTGCAAGTTCCAGATTCATCCTGATGAAGTTGGGTATCATTCTCATAGCAATCCTCAAACGAAACCCAATCATAATTGTTATGATTTGGAACGACCTCTGGTTGGTAGATATGGACTGGTACACTACCGGTGCTATTGACTTTGAATGTTACGTAACAATGATAGGAAGGATAGGCTCCTATTACAGTGATTGCAAGTGTTTCGGGACTCCCCGTAGAAACTTGTGCCATCACCGCATAACAATTGGCAGCGTTAGCTTTTTCCTCGGGTTCATCAACAACTCCGTCAGGTGTTCCTACCTTTTCAGTGACCTTTATATCTTTGAACTCCACATCAACTGTGCCGGTCATAACCCAACCAGAAATGTGCAGCGTTTCGGACCACAGACCGTAGGCCACTCCCACCCCGGCCAGCAGGACGATCAGCAGGATGGCCAGTAAACCGAGCGGTAATCGCTTGTTCATCGCACTTTCTCCTTTCTCGAAAGAGGTTTAGAAAATTGGGTTTTGAATTGGTGAACGAAAGGTGCGGCTGGTTGGCCGCGCGGGCAAAAATGCGTGTGCGCCGGAGCGGTTGATCACCTCCTTTCAGGGTCGTGACAGGCGGGCGGCGCACCCTCTTTCGAGAAATGGCGGTCGGGGGGCGGCCGCGGCGGCAGCCCGCTAACTGCCGCCGCCGGCGCGTTGCATCCTTTCCCCCCAATGTGCTATAATTAAATGGCACAGAGGGCGCTGACCCGTGTCCCTGTGTTCCCCCTCACCCGGGCGGCACCCCGCGGTGAGGGACTTTTTTTGCCTGTCAAGGTTCAAACATCTGCTGGCGGGGAGTTGTGGGGCTGAAAACAAATAAACCGACCCCACTGGTGGTCGGTTTCGCCACTGGCTCCCTGCAGGCGTTCCCCCTTTGGCTCTGGGTTTGGCGACCAGACAAGCCGCCCGCAGTTCACTGCCCCCACACTCGAATGCTTTACTCCCCTGTGATTATATTTTTATATTAATGACTGATGAGAGAAAAGTCAATAGGTTTTCGCGGCGCGGCGAAAAATTTAAGAAAGTTCTAATCATTTCGATTGTGGGGAAGATTTGTCCGATTTTTGAGTCGGCAGTCGGCTGGTTAAGGCTGTCGCCACCGACGCCTCCCCCAATTTCGTCGAAGGGAAACCGGGGGAGGCGTTGCGGCTGCGACCGGCGCAAAGTGGCTGTTTCAGGGTTGGGCGGTGTGTCAGCGGGTGACCTGAATCTCGATCGTCACCGAGCAGTAAACGTTGCTGCTGTCCACCAGATTCCAGGTGGCTTTGTAGCTGCCGGCGTTATCAGGGGCGAGCATGTCCACCACAAAGGTGTACTCTTCACCCGGTTTGACATCTTTGCCCAAATCCACCGCGTCGGCGTACTTTTGCATCTTCTCACCGCTGACGTATTTCAAGTCCACGTTGGCGGCCAGCCAGTCTTTGCTGCCGTTGTTCTTCAGCGTGAAGCGGGCGTCGAAATCGGCCCGGTAGGGCAGTTTGCTGCCGGCTTTTGGCTCCACCTTGACCACCGCGCAGGAATACGGGCTGGGGGTGGCGGTGGGGGTGGCGGTGGCGTTGGAGGTTGCCGTTGCGGTGAAGGTGTTGGTGAAGACGGGCAGTGGCGTCCAGGTGGGCGGCGCCGGGGTTGGGCTGATATCCGGTGTGGCAGTCGGCGGCTGGGTCGGCTGCGGGGTTGCCGAAGGAATGGGCACAAACGGTTCGGTCGGGCGCGCCTGTTCGGTCTGGGTGAATTGCGCCTGAATGGTTGATACGGCTTCGGTGGCGGCCGCGTTGAGGGTGGCCTGGAAGGCAAGCGGGTCGGGGGTGGGCTCACCGCCGCCCAGAATGCCGCAACCGCTGGCTACCGAAGCCAGCAGAACGGTCAGCGCCAGAAGGGGGAAAAGTCGTGAACGAGGCATAGAAACACTCCTTGGAAGTTTTCGAGATTCTGAAGAAACAAAATTAAGACGAATTTAATGTGGTTTTGGTTCCGCGTGGAAATTGGATTGTTTTAACATTCTATACAGGTTTAACAAAAAATACCAGCCCCCAAGGGAAGGATTGCGGGCTGGCAGTTTGGCGGGGTTGTGGATTGGTCGTCAGGGGGTGTGCTGGGGAGACTCTATCGGGCGCAGGCGGCCGTTGAGGGGGTGGGTTTCTTCCAGGTCCAGCCGGTAGCCCATGCCGCGAATGGTCTTGATGAAGCGCGGGTGGCGCGGGTCGTCCTCGATGGCCTGTCTCAGCCAGGAGATGTGCACATCCAGGGTGCGGGTATCGCCGGTGTATTGGGTTTCCCACACCCGGCTGAAGAGCACCTCGCGTTCGATGACCTGCCCGGCATGATCCATCAATTCTTTCAACAGGCGCACCAGGCGGGGGGTCAGCACGGCCTGATGATCGAGGCAGCGCACCGAGCGTTTTTTGAGATCCAGCGAAATTGGCCCGGCGCGCAGCACGTTTTTTTGTTCCTGCGGCAGAAAGGGTTTCATGCGGTTGAGCAGTTTTTGCAGGGTGAAGGGCAGGCGCAGCACCACATCGGCGGGGGAATCGTTGGCGGGCGCCGTGGCATCCAGAATCAGGATGATCGGCACGCCGGGAGCCTGTTCGCGCAGGGCAGTACAAATCCGCTTACCGCTGGTGCGCATCGAGGCCGCATCCAGAATAATCAAATCCGGGAGGCGTTCGCCGATGCGCTGCAATGCCGCGCTGCCGCTGGAGACGGTTTCGACGGAAAAGTTCTTCTTGGTCAGCCCCGGTAAAAACGAATTGCGGTCGGGGCGTTTACCTTCAATCAGCAGTATGTGGATGTTTTCCTGCATGTTTTGGTTACCACCGTATGAGAAAAAGATTTTTCCTGCATGCAACGGCTCAGGTAGGTTGATTACATGCCGTTAAGGGCGCTTACCGTTAAAGTTCCAAATGGGGTTTGTGGCAAAACCGGCTTTGGATTTTATCAGAATTTTGCGAGTTTACTGCGACGACCGGACAACAAATTTGTTAAGATTGATCAAACACCCCGTCTGGCAATTGCCCGGTGTATTTCCCCGGCGGCCGTTTCATCCTTTTGAAACGCCTGAACCGGTTACCGCTGCGGATTTCGGCGGCGGCTTTACGCGCCCGCCTGAGATAAAAAATAAGTGCATTCCAGCTGGTAAAGTGCGTTGAAGAATAATTCCCGCCGGGCTTTAAGCGGGAAGGAATGTTGGTAGATAATTGCATTATACCTTAAGAACTTAAGAAATGAACAGAATCAAAAAATGTTAACATTCAAATGTTTCTGGTTGTAGGATGGTTGTTTCACGGCATAACGAACCGAAAGGGGGCTTTTGTCTGAACTTTGGGCGAATGTTGTTGCATCCCGTTCCCGCCCGTGTTAAAATAAAACCACAAGACCAGTGTGGGTGCAGTGAAGCCTGCGGCGACTGGTTGGATTTGATCAACTCCCGGTTTGAAGGGAGAGAAAAGGTTGAAAGATGGCCCGAATGGTTGAAGTTGTCATTGACAGCGTGCGTGTCAGCCTGACCAATCAACAGCGCATTGTGGTGCTGCGGGAGATCAACGCAGAACGCTATTTGCCAATCTGGATTGGCCCGTACGAGGCAGAAGCAATCACCATTGCCCTGCAAGAAATTGAAGTTGCCCGTCCGCAGACCCATGACCTGCTCAAAAATTTACTGGCTACCTTCAATGCCCGCCTGGTGCGGGTTGAGGTGGTGGCGCTGAAGGATGATGTTTTCTTCGGCAATCTGGTGGTGGAATACAACGGGCATCTGGTGGAGATCGACTCACGTCCGTCGGATGCGCTGGCGCTGGCCGTGCGTGCGCATGTGCCGATTCTGGTGGCGCGCGAGGTGATGGAGACGGCCGGAATTGTGCCGGAACGTGATTTGCAGGCGCCGGAAACTTCTGCGGCAGAGCCTTCCGCTGCACCGGTTGAGGAAGACGACCTGAGCGAAGAACGTCTGTCGGTATTTGAAGATTTTTTACAAAACTTAAAGATTGATGATTTGAACGAAGATCAGGATGAAGAGGATAAGGACAAACCGGATCCTGATCCAGACAGCCCAAAGCCGGGCAAGTAAGCCAGAATTCAGCCGGGCGGGGAATGCCGCCCCGCCGGCTCAATTTTTAGTGGTTCATCACAGGGGGGCGTGTTGTATTTCAAATTTTCAGGTTTGACCCAAGCATGAGCGAAGATTTTCCACCCGTAGACGACAGCCAGTTCTCCATGGATCAGGCTCACCCGCACAACCGCGAGGCGGAAGAGGCGGTGCTGGGTTCGATTTTGATTAACCCGGAAGTGTATTACGAGGTTGCGCAAATCCTCAAGCCGGAGGATTTTTACATCGTTCGCAACCGCTGGATTTGGGAAGCGATTACCCGCCTGCATGACCGGCGCGAGAAAATTGACTACCTGACACTGACCCATGAGCTGGAAGAGAGCGGTCATCTGGTGGATATTGGTGGGCAGGCTTACCTGATGGCTCTACTTGGCCAGACGCCGACTTCTTTGCACGCCGAAGCCTACGCGCGGATTGTGGAAGAGGCGTCCATCCGGCGCAAGATGCTCGCGGCGGCCAATGAAATGGCAAAGCTGGCGCTCGACTCGCGTAAAAGCCTGGACACCCTCATCGGAGAGGCTGAAAAAGCCGTTTTTGGGCTGAGCGAGCGGCGCATTCAGCGCGATTTACAGCCCATTGATGTGGTGCTCGGCGAGTACTACGAACGGATTGACCAGCTAGCGCAGCGCAGCGATGAGATTTTTGGCGTGCCGACCGGGCTGGTGGATCTGGATAAATTGCTGGGCGGCTTGCAACGCTCCGACTTCTTGATTGTGGCTGGCCGCCCCGGCATGGGTAAAACCGGTTTTTTGCTTTCGGTGGCCAAGAACGCTGCCCAAAAACACCGCAAGCGGGTGGCTATCTTTTCGCTGGAAATGTCGGCCGAGCAGCTGGTGCAACGCCTGATTGCTCAGGAAACCGGGATTGACACCCAGCGCCTGCGCAGCGGTAAACTGAGGGATGAGGAATGGGCGCTGTTTGCGCATGCCATCGAAGTGCTTGGCGAAACGGAAATCTGGCTGGATGATACGCCTGCCATTACGCCGCTGCAGTTGCGCACCAAATGCCGCCGGCTGCACATGGAAAAACAGCTGGATCTGGTGATTGTGGATTACCTGCAATTGATGTCCGGTGACATCCGCACCGATAACCGCGTGCAGGAAGTGTCCAACATATCTCGCAACCTCAAAGTACTGGCGCGCGAGTTGAACGTACCGGTGCTGGCGGCGGCGCAGCTTTCGCGGGCGGTTGAGCAGCGTGCCGACAAAAAGCCGGTGCTATCGGATTTGAGAGAGAGCGGCTGCCTGACGGGTAACACCCGCATTACCCTTGCAGAAAGCGGCCGGGAAGTGCCCATCCGAGACCTGGTTGGCAAGACAGGATTTTGCGTTTGGGCGTTGAACGAGTATACTTTAAATCTGGAAGCCATGCCAGTCAGTAAGGCTTTTGAAACCGGCACAAAAAAAGTATGGCGATTGACAACCGGGCTGGGCAGATATATCGAAGCGACTGCCAATCACCGCTTCCTGACGTTGGATGGCTGGAAACGCCTGGACGAATTATCCGTTGGCGAGCGGATTGCGCTACCGCGTGTGATTCCCTCCTCTGCCCGTACCTCTATCCGCGAAGAAGAACTGGCTTTGCTGGGGCTGTTGTTGGGAGATGGTTGTATTCTAAGCCATCATGCCTACCAATACACTACATCTGAGGTCGATCTGGCTCAGGAAGCTATGCGGCTTGCCCAGATTGTGTTTCCCGATCAAATTGAACCGCGCGTGCAGGTGCAAAATTCTTGGTTACAGGTATATTTCACTTCCAAGCGGCATCATACCCATGGGATTCACAGCCCAATGACTGATTGGTTGAAAAGTTTGGGAATTCTCAATCTGCGCTCCTCGCAAAAATTTGTCCCTGAAATTGTTTTTTCCCAAACCGAGCGTTCGATAGCAACCTTTTTGCGTTATTTGTGGGCAACTGATGGCAGTATTCAACTAATTCACGGCAAAAAGACCAGAGCAATTGCCTACTATACTTCCAGTAGCGAGCAATTAAGCCGCGATGTCCAATCACTTTTGCTTCGTTTGGGAATTAATGCTCTGTTGAGACGTGTTCCTCAAAACGGAAAGGGATTGGATCAATGGAATGTGGTGATAACTGGAAAAGCCGATCTGACCCTTTTTGCGGAGAAAGTTGGGGCGGTAGGAAAATATCGAGAATGCCGTTTGCAGGAAGTTCGTGACTTCATTCAAAACCGTGTCAGTAATACTAATCGAGATGTAATACCAGCCCGCGTGTGGCGGCAGGTTGTGGTTCCGGCCATGCAAAGCAAGGGAGTTACCGGCCGGCAATTACAAGCGGCTCTTGGAAATGCGTATTGTGGAACGACACTTTATAAGCAAAATATCAGCAGAATGAGAGCGAGCCGGCTTGCGAAAATTCTCCACTCGGAAAGACTGAACGCACTGGCGAACAGTGAGGTTTACTGGGATGCGGTGGTATCCATTGAGTATAAAGGTGAAGAGCCGGTTTATGATTTGACTGTTCCGGAGCATCATAATTTCGTCGCAAATAACGTTATCGTTCATAACAGTCTTGAACAAGACGCAGATATTGTCATGTTCATTCACCGCCCGGAAGCGATGGAAAAAGACAGTCCGCGCCAGAATATTGCCGAAATCATCGTTGCCAAACACCGCAACGGTCCCACCCATCCGGGCATTGAACTGGTCTTTCTCAGCAATCTGGCGCGTTTCGACAATGCGGTCATCCTGCCGCGCGACTCTTCCGAAAGAGCAGGCCGCTGATGAAACCCTTTCCTGGTTTTCCGCCCGGCAAAACCCGCCTGACCCCTCTGCCAGCCGCATTTTTCAGTGAGCTGCTGCCGCAGATTGATGACCTGAGCGAGTTAAAAGTGACCCTGTATGCCTTCTGGCTGCTTGACCGTATGGAAGGCGAATTTCGTTTTTTCCGGGCTTCCGATCTGACAGAGGATGAGCGGCTGCTGGAAGGGCTGGCAAAGAACCGCCGGCAGGCGTTAACGAACCTGCAGGACGCGCTCGAACGCGCCGTCCAGCGCGGCAGCTTGTTGAGAGTCAATCTGGGAGAAGAAGACAGCCTTTATTTCCTCAATACCCCGCGCGGGCGGGCTGCTGTGGCAGCCCTGCAAAACGGAGAATGGTCGCCGGAGGACATTCAACGCCCGGAAGTGCGGCTGACGCTGGAACGCCCCAACATCTTTCGCCTGTATGAAGAAAATATTGGCCCACTCACCCCGCTGATTGCCGAAACGCTTGAAGAGGCCGAAAAAACTTATCCGGTTGAATGGATTGAAGAAGCGATTCGCGCCGCAGTAGAAAGCAACGTGCGCCGCTGGCGGTATGTCGAAGCCATCCTGCGCGCGCGATTGGAGAGGAGCGAACATGAAGCCAATCGGGGAAAGTCTGAAAAAGATCGCCGACGCTATATCCAGGGAGAATATGGCGAATTTGTCGAACACTGAACGAGGTGAAACCTCACCCGGCGGGCAGCAGCCCGGCATGTTGGGTGATCCCAACTGCCCGATTTGCGGCGGCGTGGGGTTCGTGGCGCACGATTTACCGGTGGGTCACCCTGATTTTGGGAAATTGCACATCTGCGCCTGCCGCCAACAGGAAGTGAGTGCCAGCGAGCGCCAGCGTTTGCTGCGCCTGAGTAATCTGGATGCCTTCCGCCACATGACCTTTGAAACTTTCAAGGTACAGGGCCGGCTGGGGCTGGGTGATCAACAGGCTCGTTCGCTGCAGTTTGCCCATCAACAGGCGCAGCAGTATGCCCGTACGCTGCAGGGCTGGCTGCTGCTGATGGGCCCCTATGGCTGCGGCAAGACGCATCTCGCCGCAGCGGTTGCCAACGCCGTGGTCGAGATGGGGGTGGAAGTCATCTTTTTGACCGTGCCGGATTTGCTCGACTGGTTGCGGGCATCTTTCGGCGGGGGGGATGAATCCTTTGAACAGCGTTTGAACGAAATTCGCAATGTGCGACTGCTGGTTTTGGATGATTTTGGGACGCAGAACGCTACCCCCTGGGCGGAGGAGAAACTCTACCAGATCATCAATCACCGCTACATTCACCGCCTGCCGACGGTGGTTACCACCAATTTGCTGCTGGAAGAAATTGACGGGCGGATTTCTTCGCGCTTACAGGATGCGGAGCTGGTGACCCGCGTACACATCTACGCGCCCGACTACCGTTCGCCGGTCAGTGAAGAGGTGCGTTCTTCGATTTCAACCCTGTCTCTCCTGGCGGATCACACTTTTGGCACCTTTAACCTGCGCGAACACGAGAAATTACCGCCCGAAGACCGCGCCACCCTGCAAAAAGCCTTTGATGCCGCGGTAGCCTTTGCCGAAAATCCGCGCGGCTGGCTGGTTTTTATGGGCAGTTATGGCTGCGGCAAGACGCATCTGGCGGCGGCAATTGGCAATTACCGCAAAGGGGTGGGGGAAGAGCCGATTTTTGTGGTTGTGCCGGATTTGCTCGATCACCTGCGGGCAGCGTTTTCACCTTCCAGTACAATTTCTTATGACCGCCGTTTCGAGGAGGTGCGTTCTGCGTCTTTGCTGATACTGGATGATTTGGGCACCCAAAGCGCTACGCCCTGGGCGCGCGAGAAATTGTATCAGCTGCTCAATTACCGCTATAACGCCAAACTGCCCACTGTCATTACCACCGCGCAGGCATTGGATGAAATTGACCCGCGCATTCGCAGCCGCATGATGGACCGGCGGGTGTGCAATGTGTATGGTATCACGGTGCCGGCCTATGTTTCGCGCGGGGAAGCGCCGCCCAAACGCCGCGGCGCGCCGCGGCGCGGGGGATAGTTCTGGTACAATGATCAGACCAAAGCGGGCTGTAAAAGTTCAGGCCGTACATAACAGGGGGGAAGCATAAACCATGGAAAAGGAGAAGAACCCATGCGACCTGAAGATTTGGATATTAACCGAATTGAATTCACCGAAGGCGACAAAAAGGTCATTGCCTGGCATGCCGAACCGCTCGAAGTCGTTTTCCGTAAACTGCAAAGCCTGCCGGATGGGCTGAGTGAGGAGCAGGTTGCCGAGCGCCTGCGCGAGTTTGGCAGAAACACCCTGCCAGCCAAAGAACCACCCACCCTCCTTCAGGTGTTCCTGCATCAATTTGCCAGTCCATTGATCTATATCCTTTTGATCGCCGGTGTTGTGGCATTGCTGATGCAGGATTACAAAGATGCCGTGTTCATCTTTGCAGTGATTCTGCTCAATGCCGTAATTGGCACCGTGCAGGAGTGGCGCGCCGAGCAGAGCGCACACGCTTTGCAAGTGTTGCTGAAGATCAAGGCGCGGGTAAGGCGCAGGGGGCGTATTTTAACTGTCCCGGCTGAAGAAATTGTGCCGGGAGATATTCTGCTGGTCGAATCCGGCGACAAGGTGGCGGCCGATATGCGCCTGATTCAGGTGAACAACCTGCGCATTGATGAGTCTTTCCTGACCGGTGAATCGCTGGCGGTGGAAAAGAGCGAAAAATCCCTGCCGGCTGATTTGCCGGTCAGCGACCGGCGCAACATGGCCTATGCCGGTTCAACGGTCATGTCCGGGCGGGGCGTGGGGGTTGTGGTGGCAACCGGTCCGTACACAGAGGTTGGAAAGATTGCCAAAACCATCAGCGAAGAAGAGGGCGCAAAACCGCCGCTGGTCATCCGCATGGAAAAGTTTGCCCGGCAAATTGCGCTGATTGTGCTGGGCTTTACCGCCATTCTGGGCATGATTCAGTTTGCGCGCGGTGAGGCGCTCAGCGATGTGTTCATTCTGGTGGTGGCAATGGCCGTGTCTGCCATACCGGAAGGGCTGCCAGTGGCGATGACGGTTGCCCTTTCACTGGCGACCAGCCGTATGGCGCGCCGTAATGTGATTGTTCGGCGACTGACGGCGGTGGAAAGTCTGGGAAGTTGTACCCTGATTGCCAGCGACAAAACCGGCACGTTAACCGTCAATCAACAAACCGTCAAGCAAATTGTGCTGCCGGAAGGGACGCTGATTGAGATTAGCGGTAAGGGATATAACGATGAGGGCGAGGTCAGGCTGGCAGGTGAAGAGGGAGAAATTACATCAGAGATACAGGGCCGGCTGTTGACCATTGCCCGCGAAAGCGCGTTGTGTAACGAAGCCACGCTGGAAAAAGAAGACGGCAAATGGCAGCATAGCGGTGATGCCATGGATGTGGCTTTGCTGGCATTGGGTTATAAACTGAATATTGACCCCTCTACACTGCGCCGACAGGTTCATATCCTTGACGAAGCTCCGTTTGAGTCTGAAAAACGCTATGCCGCTGTGGTTTACGAAAATGCAGGCGCCCCGCGGCTGGTGGTCAAAGGAGCAGTGGAAACCGTGTTGCATTTTTGTGCGCGGATGATGACTGCCCAGGGCGAAGAGCCGCTGGATCGGGACAAAATTTTGCAACTGGCACACCAAAAAGCAGAAAATGGTTACCGCGTGCTGGCGCTGGCAGCCGATGGTGGCACTTTGGAAGATCTGGAAAATGATCAGGCCGACCTCACCCTGCTGGGGCTGCTGGGCTTTATTGACCCGCTCCGCCCGGAGGTCAAAGAGGCGGTACAGACTGCCCAAATGGCTGGCATCAAAGTTGTGATGATTACCGGCGATCATCCGGCAACTGCGCTGGCCATTGCCCGCGAATTGGGCATTGCAGAAAGCCCGGCGGATGTGATTACCGGCAAAGAACTGGGGGAGATTGGCTCACCGGAGATTCCCGAGTTCTACGAAGGGATCAAGCACAAAACTGTTTTTGCGCGGGTCACCCCCGACCAGAAACTGCAAATTGTGGATGCGCTCATCCGGCTGGGTGAGTTTGTGGCCGTGACCGGTGACGGTGTCAACGATGCGCCGGCACTCAAGAAAGCCAACATCGGGGTGGCAATGGGCTCCGGTACCGATATTGCCAAGGATACCGCCTCGATGATTGTTACCGATGACAACTTTGCCTCGATTGTGGCGGGGGTTGAGGAAGGCCGCTTTGCGTATGCCAATGTGCGCAAAGTAACCCTGCTGCTCATTTCGACCGGTTTTGCTGAGCTGGTGCTGCTGGCGCTGGCGATTTTGCTGCAATTCCCCGTGCCGTTAATTGCCGTGCAAATCCTTTGGTTGAACCTGGTGACCAATGGGATTCAGGATGTTGCGCTGGCGTTTGAAGCCGGGGAACCGGGGGTGATGCGCCATCCGCCGCGCAAGCCGAGCGAGGGCATTTTTAACCGCAAGATGATTGAACAGCTGCTGATCAGCGGTTTGACCATGGCACTGGTTTGTCTGGCGGTGTGGGTGTTTCTGGTGCGGCAGGGGTACGCCGAAGACACGGCGCGCAACATCCTGCTGGCGCTGCTGGTGCTGATGCAGTTTTATCATGTGCTGAACTGCCGTTCGGAAGAGGTATCTGTCTTCAAGATACCGTTCAGCCGCAACCGCGTGCTGGCAATTGGTATGCTGGTAGCGCTTGGGCTGCACATTCTGGCAACCGAGCTGCCGTTCCTGCAATCCTTGCTGCGCACCGAATCGCTGCCATGGCAGACGTGGCTGATTTTATTTACGCTTGCCAGCGTGGTTTTGGTGGTGATGGAAATCTACAAAGCCATTCAGAAGCGGCGTCAGATGGTTTAAGGGTAAAAACGATTGACGAGTTCATTCTTTCGTCCGGTTCGAGCAATGTTTCGGGCAGCGGTATTCTTCCTGAAGGTCTTCCCCATGCTGCCCTCCCGACCGGTGGATTGGGTGACGCATCCACCGCTGATTGAGCGGGTGCGTTATCCAACAATGGATGGAACTGCCGAAGGGGATATTTACCGCCCTTCATCACCCGGCCGTCATCCGGGAATTCTGGTTTGTTTGGGAGTGGTTCCCTTTGAGGTGAATCATCCGCAGGTGCCGGTGTTGGGCAGAGCGCTGGCGCGGGCGGGTTTTGCGGCATTGCTGTACTGGTCACCGGCAATGCGCGATTTTCGGCTTGACCCGAAAGACATCAACAACATTGCGCTGGCGTATCAATGGCTGATTGAGCAGCCGTTTGTAGATGCCAGCCGCAGCGGTCTGTTGGGTACCTGTGTTGGCGGCTCGTTTGCGCTGATGGCGGCGGCGCACCCGTTGATTCGTCAGCAGGTTTCCTATGTCAGTGCTTATGCGCCCTATTCTTCGCTGTGGACATTTTCCAGAGATATTGTCAGCAACACGGTTGATGAGCAGAACGGCAGGCGGGCGTGGAAGGTGGATTCGTTGACCCGCAAGGTATTCATCCACTCGCTGACAGCGTTCCTGCACCCTGAGGAAGCCAGGCATCTGCGCCGCGCATTTTTAGAGGGAGAGAGGCTGGATAATGAAAGCAGTCTTTCAGAGGATGGTAAAGCCGTGGCTGCATTGCTATCGGCCTCAAGCCTGGCAGAAGCTGAACGCGCGCTGGAGCATTTGCCGGGTCAAATCCGGCAAGCCTTTTCAGGAATTTCCCCACTGACTTATTTGGAGGATCTACGAGCGCCGCTGGTCGTTTTGCTGCATGATCGGGGCGATCAGGTCATTCCGATTGGCGAAACCCGGCGTTTATGTGCTGCCCTCGGTCAACGCGTGGGGTTGTATTTTACGGAGATGCAGTTCAGCCATCTTGACCCTGCCAAAGGTAAATTGCCACCCCTCAAGCTGCTCAGGGAATTTTCCCGATTCTTTGGCGCTGTGTCTCGTTTATTCCAACATGTGGTTGATTGAAAATTGCAACCAGCCATAAGGATTGTAATTTTCGCCAAAACGGGGTATAAACTTTGCCATTGGTTATGAAGAATACTGGCAGGCTGACTTCCTTCTATAATCCATCTCTGGGGATGTTCTTCCTGTTTGCCGGGTTAGTATGTTTCCTGTTTGCGGTGATCTTTTCCGCCCAAATCACCGCATTTTGGGGTATTTTTCGCTTTTTACCGATGGCGCTGTTCGGCGGGTTTGTCTTGGTTGGCGCTGTATGGCTCTTTTTTCGTTGGGATGAGGGCGGGCTGCTGGCTGATTTACGCCAGCGGGATGAACGGGCTGTCGGCTCAACGGGCTGGTTGAATGCAGCCGGCTGGCTGGTCAGCGTGCTGGTGTTCTTTCTGATTGTCCTTCTGCCGTTGATGCGCTGGCCTTTTTCGCCGATCAGTGATGTGCTGCACTGGGATGCGGGGGCATACCATTTTCCCAAAGCGATTGAATTGTATAAAAGCGGTACTTACTGGGATCTATCCATTCCGTTTGGGGAATATCCCAACGGGTTTGAATCGCTTTTGGCGTTTGGGCTGCTGTTGACCGGCGATGAAACCCTGTTCGGGACGGCGCATGCCTTGATTGCCTGGCTGGCTTTTCTATCCATTTGGGGCCTGGGCTGGCGCTATACCCGTTTACCGGGCGGGATATTGGCCTTTTTGACACTGGTGATGTTCCTGAGCGGCTCGATAGTGATTGCCAATAATCCATGGTGGATTGTGGTGGATCAGGCTTTTGTGATTGGTAAAAACGACTTGCTCACGGCTGCGGTGGTTTTGGCAGGGCTGGTTTTTGCGCCGATCGGCTCACGAGGGCAGAGAATGGCCTTTCAACTGCCGGGGCTGGCGTTTTGTACTTCCCTGATTCTGGCCATCAAACCGGTGGGAGTATATGCGCTGCTGCCCCTCTGGCTGCCGCTTTTATTCCGTTGGGGAAAGTCGCTCTGGCAAAGGGTGAATGTGCGGCAAACGCTGTTGAGCGTGTTGTTCTCGGCGCTGGTCACCGTGCCGTCGGCGCTCTGGATTGTGCGTAACCTCGTTGTGATTCACACCCTCTTCCCCCCCGGTGTGTGGGAATACAACGAGTGGAGCATTCTGAATAACCTGACCAACCCCTACTTTTACAATTATCTGCCCAAGTTGTTTTTGTTTGTGCTCGGCGTAACCGGCGGACTGGTTCTGCTGGCGGTGGTTGGCCGGCTGGGGGGCAAAGCGCTTCAGGGCGGCCGGCTGGAGCGCTGGCTGGGGCTGCCTTCCATGGCACAGGCACTTGCGCTGCTGATTTTGTTTTTCTCCTTTGTGGTTACTCCTCAAACCGCTTTTTATGGCAGCAATCAGCAGCCCACCCAGATTGGCTGGCGCTTTGGGGTAGCGCTGCTGAGTTACCTGTTTGTGCTTTTGGTTGGGCTGGCGGGACCACTGATTCAAAAAGCCCTCAACTGGCTGAATAACCGCCGCTGGGGGATGTTTGGCGGGGTGGCGGCGGTGGTGCTCATTGGGGGCGGCCTGTTCTGGCAAAACCGTGATTTGTTGAAAATCTACCCCGGCAATGATATTGTTCTGCGGGATCAATTTCGCGAACCGGTGGGGGTGGATGGTTACTTCTCGGCGTATGACTTTGTGCGCCGCAACATTCATGATTCGGTTGTCCAGATTGAACATGGGCTGATGTACTATGTGTATGGGGAGAAGTACACCAATCGTCCAACCAAACTGCATTATCCGCTGGGGCTGGAATCCATGGTTGCACAACGCGATCCGCAGTACTATGTCACTTTTTGTGCCAATTTCTGGACGTATCAACCGGAGGAGTGCCCGGATTATCTGGAAGCCCCTTCTTTCACGGAGCGGTGGCAGTTGATTTATCAGGACGACTATGGGCGGGTTTATAAACGGAAGTAAACGGTTGGTTGTTTGCCCGTTTCGTGCTTTAATAGAAAAGTGAATATGGATAGTGATTTCACCATTGCGCGTGAAACAATGGTTCGTGAGCAAATCGAGCGGCGCGGTTTGCACAACCCGCGTTTGCTGGCAGCCTTTCGCAAAGTGCCGCGCCATCTCTTTGTGCCGGTGGATTTGCGCGACAGAGCCTACGATGACGGCCCGCTGCCGATTGGCAAGGGACAAACAATTTCTCAACCCTATATTGTCGCTCTGATGACTTCCCTGCTGGGATTGGAAGGTGAAGAACGTGTGCTGGAGATCGGCACGGGTTCGGGCTATCAGGCGGCAATTTTGGGGGAACTGGCAAAGGAAGTGCATAGCGTGGAGCGGCATGTCGGCCTGGCACTGCGGGCGGCTGAGGTGCTTTCACAGCTGGGTTATTTGAATGTGCATGTTCACACGGGGGATGGCAGTTTGGGTTGGGAGCAGGCCGCTCCTTATGATGCCATTGTGGTAACAGCCGCTGCGGCAGCCCCGCCTCCACCCCTTTTGAGTCAGCTGGCAGAGGGTGGGCGGCTGGTGTTGCCGGTTGGCAGCCGCGCAGAACAGATTTTGCAGGTCTGGCACAAACAGGCGGGAAAGGTCACCTATGAGAATATCATCCCGGTCAGTTTTGTGCCGCTGCGCGGTGCGTATGGCTGGAGCGAGAAAGACTGGGAGCGTTACGAGGGTGATGACTGGTTGTGAGAAATCAGGGGTTGATCGGCAAACCAGCGGCGGATAAATTCCACCTGAAAACGATAGGCGCCATTGACCGGTTCAATCACATCCCGTTTGAGCAACTCGGCAAGCCCGCTTTCGCTAAAGAGCGGAGCAATTTTGTGCCATTCATCCACCGGCAGACAGGTTTGTGAGCCTTGCCGGGCGAGGGCAATTGCCATGCTGGCTGCCAGCGGGCTGAGTTGATTGTGGTACAGGTCATTGAAGAAGATGATATTTCCGGTTTGGGCGTTTCGGAGCGCCTGTTCAAGGTCTTCAGCGGTAACGCGGAAGCGGCTGCTCAGTGGTTGTTCGTTTTTAATCAAGACCAGTTCAAAACACAGGGATTGTACCAGATAGGGATGACCACGGGTCATTTCATAAATGGTTTGACTGACCTCCGGGGCGTATGTCAGCGGAAAAGGTTTGACCGGCTGCTCAATTAATTGCAGGGTTTCGGATCGGGTCAGGTAGTCAATTTTCAGTACACGGGCATTGATGAGAAAATCGCGCCAGAGGGGCATTTCTTCAGGCAGGTGGGTTCCAGCCAGAAGGATCTTGAAGCGCGGGTGGTGTTGAACGGTATGGCGGGCAAATCCAAGGTAGATTTTTGCCAGTTTTAGATTGGCGTTCATAATCGCTTCAAGACTCTCAAATTCATCCATTGCCAGCAGCAGGGTTTGCTGGTGGCTTTCCAGTTGGGCTTCGGTGGCTGCCACCCACTGATTCAGCATTTGATAAAGACTTCCGCCTGAAGATGACTGTCCCCTGAAAGCAGGTAAATCTACATTGCGAAAGCGCAGCGCTGATTGGCGTACCAGTTCAACAAATTCGGGAACCAGTTCATCACTGTCCTGATAACCTGCCAGTCCTTGACAATCCACAAAACAGGGAATGATGCTGGAAGTTAGAAAATGGCTGAGGTTGAGCAGCAGTGAGGTTTTACCCATGCGGCGCTGCCCAAACAACAGCAGTGGGGGGCATTTGTCCTGCATGAGCATCTGGTTGATGCGTTCAATAATCTCGCTGCGCCCAACAAACAACAGGGATTGCCGCTCACTGAGCGGCATACCGCAAATATATGGGTTGGGAATTTCCTGCTGATATTGGGCAGGAATGGTCATGGATTCGATGTGGGAGGCGAGAAGTCGCTGCCATTTGGCAATGATTGGCGCAAAACGCTGTGACTGGGGGTGGCGGCTTAAGAGCAGCTCATTTTGCAGGGTGGCCAGTTTGTCGCGTGCCATACCCAGTCCTAGCCGCTGTTGGTAGGGTGTGGTCTGGCGCAAAGCATGTTCAATATCCCGGCTGATGTTGTGAAGGGCGATGAGGATGGTGGAAAGCGGTCCTTCCAGCAGGCCGGCGGCGGTCTGGTGATGGATTGCAGCAATGGAAGGCACATCCGGGCAGGTTTCAAACTGGCGGGCGGTCAATTCCATTTGCACCTTTTGGGCAACCGGCCGCTGAGCAGTAGCCGAGAGTAAAATCAACACGTCCTGAAGCAGGTGCGGCTGGCGCTCAGAGAGCAACAGCAGATATTCATCCAGGTCGGGCCAGGTCAGGCGCTGCTTCTCATCCCAAAAGGCGGCGTGCAGCCAGAACCAGCGCAAATCGCCCGGCCGGTTTTGGTCGAGGTTGAAACAAAAATTGTTCCAAATGGCAACCAACGGGTAGAAGAGGAGCGGCCGCCAGAATGAAATGGTCAGGCCAAAGACCAAAACCACCAGGGCGATTGTAATCAGGTGCGGCTGGTGCTGGTAACCGGCAAGTACGTGCGGTCCGAGTGGGATCCAACCAACACCGGCAACCAGCCCGCTGGCAACTGCGGCAGCATTGTTGCCGCCGACCTGACGGGTAAGGGTGCTGCTCAACCCAAACAGAAGGGTGATGAACGCCCCGCCGATCATACCGGCGTTCAAATTCATCAAAATTGTTTGACTGGACTGGCTGACCAGACCGGCATAACCGAGTGCCATCCAGAAGGTTAGCAGAACTGCCGGAAGCAGCGAGCGACGCCAGCCGCTGCGGCTGCGCAGGTGTAAAGTCAGCCAAACGGTTAAGAACCCAATCGGCAGTGCGCTACCAATCAGCAGGATCAACGATAAACCGCTGATGGTCTGGTCAATTTGCAAGGTTTGGGGGGTGTTGATTAACTCCCCAGAGGCTATTGCCCAAAATCCAAAAATTACCCCGGCGCCGACCAGAATGCCGGTGATCACTCCCAACAGGCAGCGAAGAAGAGAAGAGGGGCGCTGACGGACTTGCAGCAGGTTAAGCTGAACGCTGGCAGCCAGCCCGGCTGCGGCAGCGGTGACCACAAAGTAAGCATCCATATCTGGCAGGAGCAGGCCGGTGCCCAACCCTAAGACAAAACCGAAGGTTAAACCGCTTCCAATGCCAGCCAGCAGGGCGCCGCACAGACTGGCAGAGAGGCCATAGCCGATTCCAATTGCCAGCTTGATCGGCAAATCATTCAGTGAGTTGCCCAAGAAGATGCTGATGAAGGGAATCAGGAACGCAATCCACAATCCCAGAGAAAGCCAGGTGAACAGCAAAAAGCGTGCCAATTGCGGGTTACGGCGTTGTTTGTCGGTCAATTCGATCAGGCTGAAGTCCAACGGAAGGGATGGGTCAATCAGGGCGAGATGGCGCTGCCAGGCTGCCGGGTGAACGATCAGCCAGAAGAGAATGCGTAAGGGAGAAACCAACCTGAGGCGGCTGGCAGGACTGAGCGAAAGCGGGGCTGAGATCATGGCGTTTCCAGCAGGTAGCGGTAGGGTTGAATGTTGGCCAGCGCATCGCCCTTCCAGATTTCATCGGATTGATTTTCCTGCAGGGCAACCAGCCGGGTGCTGCATAGAATTTGCAGCAGGGCCGGCCAACAGCCGCTGTGCTGGATAATCCAATCGGCATCCGCGGGGGAGAAGGGGAGTGGGCTGGACTGGATTAACTGGCGGGCTTCTTCTTCGTTGAGCGGGCCAAGCTGAATGGAATGTCCAAAGATGTTTAAAAATGGTGATGGTTTACCCAGCGCATTTTGCAGGGTCGGCAACTGGTTTTGAGCCGCAATCACAAAAGCCAGTTTTCCATCGGTGAGGTTGGAAGAAAGCGAACGCAAACTCCACCAGAACTGCTGGGTAAATTCGGGATTGGTGAGCGCAATTTGAATCTCATCCAGTAGAATCACGGTGGGATTGACCAGATAGCGGACGACAATATCCACAAACTGAATCAGATCGAGTGAGGGCGGGGCGGGAAAGTTGAGCTGGCGCAAAACATAGAGCAGGAATCCCTGGCGATTACAAACGCGCGGGTCTTGAAAGTCAACATACACCCAGCGGTAACGCTGGGGCTCGTCCAGCCAGTTTTGGGGCTGGTTGGGACGCAGGGCGCCGGGAGGGGTGCGGGTGATGGTGTGGATATAATGTAACAGGGAGGTCTTTCCGCTGCGTGAAAGACCGCTGATGGCCACGTTTTGCATGGGGGAGCTGTTGAGAGCGGTAAAGATGCGGCGGAGTTCACGCGTGCGCCCAAAAAATTGATGCGGCTTGAGAATCGGCGGACCGACGATGAAGGCCGGCTGAGCGGTGGCGCTGGTCGTGGAGATGGGTTCGTTCGGAAAAATTTGACGAACGAGAACATCGGCACTGGGGTGGCCGCCACGGGTAAGAAAAGAACGCAGATCATTTTCGTTTTCCCAACCGCCGCGGTGGGCGATGATGCGCGCCAGGTTTTCCACATCCTCCAGCCGGGCAGGCACGCGCTGGTGGTAAAGCCAGTATTGAATGGCACTGCCACCTTGCCGGCCGAGGGCGTAACCCAATTCGTCAAACACGACCTGGCGGGTTTTGTTTTCCAAAAATGCGATGCGGTTGATGGCGCGTTGGAGCAGTTCGCTGAAGCGGGGTTCGCCGGTAGGCATGAAGAGACTTTCTTTCGTCTTTGGGAGTGATTTTAGAGCGCAACTCAGAACATTCTTGAGTGTTTTCCTAGTATATTATAGCCGTATTTGCAATCCCCGCTTAATTTTGATCGTTTCTTTATTGCCAATTTCGTCCCGCTGCCGACGACTTCAGGGGATCGTGCAGAAGAAACAACTCTGGCGATGGGGATAAAGCCGGAGTTGTTTCTTTTAACCGAAAGGTTCAGTTATGGGGTCAATCGTTGTTTTCGGCTTCTGGGGTGGGAATTTCGGTGCCGGGTCCGTATTCGTAAACTGCCTGCCAGGGCTGGTAGCGGGTGTAGATGCGGTCGGTAAAGTACACCTGACCGTTGCGATAGACCGTGCGGGTAACGGTTACTTCGGCACCTTTGGCTTCCCAGTCCACCTGTTTGATTTCGCCTTCTTTCAGCTCGGGGTTTTCCTTGTACAGGGGTTTGGGCGGTTCGACAATATTTACCGGTCCGGTAGTTTGCCATTCCACGGTGCGCCCATCGGAAGTAGAGTAAAACTTCCACGTCAGGGTGCTGGCATTGGGGTTGACGTAGGTTTCCATCAGCAGCCAGTAAGGGGTGTCATTGGTGAACTTGAAGTCCACAATTGGAACATAAACGGTGGCATCCAATCCGGCCAGTTTCGAATCAAGGCGGTTGCCGTAGGTTTTTTCGTAATAACTGACGCGGTAGGCGTGGGCGTGCCGCTCAACAATCGGGTAACCGCCAAAGAAGGCAGTGCGGAACAGGGTGGTGCTGACCTGGCATACACCGCCGCCAACGCCTTTGATGGTTTGCCCGCCGACGATGATCAGCGCTTCGGCATAGCCATTATCCAGACTGATGTTGCCCAATGCGTCAGCCATCGAGAAAGTAGCTCCCGGCGGGACCAGCAAACCGTGAAAACGGCTGGCAGCCGCCTGGATGTTTTGAACCCGCTCACGGCTTGAGCCGTAAAAATAAGAGGTATGCTGACTGACCAGTTCGGTGATACCCAGGCTTTCAGCAGTGGCGTCGTCTGTGACCGGGGGGTTGGTGTAATCGAAAACCAGTGGAATGGTGTGCTGATCCTGCTTCAACCCTTCCTGAATGGCGCGCAGGGTGGCATCCACATTGAGGGTGCGTCCGATGACGGCCGATTGGAGCAGATCCAGCTGGCGGGTGTCGTCATTGAAAATGAAACGAGCATTCTGAGGATAAGTACGCAGGTTGGGAGCTAAATTGGAAAGGAAGGTGATCAGCATTTCGCTGTTCAGGGTGATCTCGTATTGTTCGCCATCCTGATTGCGCACGCGTTCAATCGAGAGCATGGATGCCAGTGTGGTGCGATCAAAGACCCATGGGCTGCCGGGTGCGGTTTGGCCTTCCGGCATGGTGAGGGTTAGA
>Ga0067045_1028729_pt1 | contig 28421 bp, 25 predicted proteins | sample TerdegcTABiofilm_FD_59184 | JGI IMG/M metagenome (GOLD analysis project Ga0067045, IMG submission 59184) | Combined Assembly of (Gp0054472, Gp0054536) Wastewater bioreactor microbial communities from Singapore -Terephthalate degrading...
TCTGCCAGCCGAGGAGAAACTCGGCTGGCAGACGGTGGCTGACCAAAGCGTCATCTTACCTGACGAGAGAAACTCTCCGCCGGGATGCGCGGCTTAGAGGACTCTTCATTTTTTCCAACTCGTCCAAGTCATTGAGAAAGATGCTCATCTGGAGAACCCGCCCCTCGTATTGGAGCCCTGCCCCCACGATCTCTTCGGATTCCAAGCGAAAATCTTCGCCCAAGCCAACGGACTGCCGCTTTTCTATAGTTGCAGCGGCCGCCGATTCTAGGACCTTGCTCACTCTTGCCTTTGACGCCTTGGCCACTGATTCCTTTCTGACCGCGGCAGTCTCCAGAGCGTCCATGATATAGCTCTGAACCAGCTTTGCGTGATTCTTCTTGAATGCCGCGAACTTGCCCACGAGCTCCAGTCCGGCAATCTTCCCGTCGATGAACACGACCATGCCGATCTGGTAGTCAACAGCATGAAATGCCTTAAGAAAATCCTCTGTCATCTCCTGGTGACTCTCATAGAGGTCAGAAAGGGCCATGGTCGAGGACGGCGCGACATGCATCCTGTCGAACTTGGCGTCAATCTCTTGCCAGACCATCCCCTGCGCGGCGGCAAAGGAGCCGAACGCTCGCAGGCTATTCCTCACGGATCGAGATTTTTTCTTCTTCAGGTCCGGGCTCATCGCCCTGCGTGAGCTTGCAAATTCCCTGCTTCGGTAGGACCATCTTCCTTGCTCGACACAGGAGACCGGGATTATTGTCTCCGAATGGGCAGCTATGAGCACCGTCACGTTGAGGACTCGGTTCTGCTTGGCTCCGACTAGCTCTTCTCCGTCCATCATGAGGACCATTCGGTCCGAGTTGTTCACAACCTTTAGTTCCGGCACACTGCCGTACTCATCCAGTTCTGTCACACTAAGGAATTTGTTTTCCAAGGCCTCATCGAGCGTGAGGAAATCCACGTCTGCTTCCTCGGCCGCGAGGAGACAATAGACAGTCATGTTCCTGTGGCTCTGCTTGGCCCCCACCTTGATACTGACCAGAAAACTCCGGATATTGTCGTTCACGGCGCCCTCCTTTCCGGTTTTGTCAACCAGTATAAAAGGCGCATCTGACAGATCAGGTCACACGTGGCAGAATTTCTTCGTCGAAGAGGTCTTTTCTTCTCGATAGGGGCTTTCCTTGATATGTCTTTGCCGCAGAGAGATGCTCGTCCCGAATTCTCTTCCTAAGCTCCGGTGGGCCCAGGACCTCAGCCGCTGAACCGAAGCCAAGTATCCAGGAAATGACTTCGTAGTTGACTGGCACCTCCAGCGTGACAACGATGTCTCCGTTCCTCTGTTCACGGATTTCCTGGCTTGGGTGCCAGATCCTCTCCTTTACAACGTGCGCGGCTGCTCTCGCGAACCGCACTTGGATTCTTACTGGCTCGCCTGTCATAACGCGGAACGCGCTTTGGAGATAATCCGTCATGTTGAAGTCGTCCGGATACTGGAATGATTCTTTCAGCAGACGGATATTCTTTATCCGGTCGATCGCAAAAGTGCGGATTGCGCCTCGGACGTGACAAAGACCGATCAAGTAGAAAACACCATTGAGCGCCCAGACCTGATATGGATCGATCTTTCGCGTAGTCGTCAGACCTGTGGAGGCAGCCTTGTATCGTATCTCCACACGCTGCATCTCCGCGGTTGCCTTGCTTGCCAGATTGATGATTTCTTTGAAGGACTCGTAATTCTTTCGAGGACTGAACCCCGCAACCATGTGCCCTGAAACGCGATCGAGATAGTCAAGCATCTCAGGAGAAAGAGCGCTACGAACCTTGGCCAACACTTCCTGGATGCTCTCGTGGAAAACAGTTCCTTGCAGTGCCCCAAGGAGCTCGCTGCTGAGATGGAGAGACATCAGCTCCGACGCGGTGAAGGGAATCTTGAGCTTGGCTCTTTTCCCATCCAGCATCTTCCAATAGGAGCTTCTGCCTTCTCGTTCATTGTACAGGGGAAATCCCGCAGCCTCGAGGGCCTGCAGGTCCCGGTATACGGTCCTGACTTCCTGCTCCAATTCGATAGCGATCTGCTGAGCCGTCAGACCTCTCGTACGGGATTCAAGGAGCTGGATTATGCACCATTGGCGCGCCAGTTGGGTTCCACGCATGCGCTGGGTCCTCCTTCCACAAACCAAGCGTCCCCCAATAGACCGCCCAAGCGTGAATTATTCCACACCCGTGCATCGCCGGGCAAGGGAAAAGCGCTAAGCAAGTAGACGATTTCGGAAATCTGGTGGCGTGTTCACGGCAACGCGGTTGACCCGTTTGCAATGGCACGCATCGAGAAGTGGCGGCAAGGGTTCTAGTCAGGCGAGGGCGGATTTACGAAACCGTCTCGGAATTGCGGCAAATGTTAAGATCGTGGCACGCTTCTCTCTTAGCACCCTCACCCTCTCCCTCTGGGAGCGGGGACTTGCAACTGCCCGGAATGACAGAGCCCTCTCCCTCTGGGAGAGGGTGGGGTGACGGCTCGATGGGCAGCAGCCTCCCTCACCGTACCACTTTTTCTGCTGTTTCCCGAGTCTTGAGACGTTTCTTACAGCCTGCCCTACCCTCTCTTGTAGATCACTCCCACGCTGAAGTCGTCTTGGAGCACCTGATCGAATGCTTGCCTGAGGTCTGTCGGGTCATGATCCTTGGGCAGTGGATGAACCCACTCCTTCAAATGTTCCCATGTCTTGAAGCTCTTGTCGAAGGTCACGCATGAAGTGTAAATGTGGAAAATCGAAAAGCCGGGATGGCGAGCTCCTTCCACGAGGGCGTTGGTGATTCCTTTCGGATCTCCGGCGAAGAGACGGGCGACGAAGGAAGCTCCATAAGTCAAGGCCATGAGGGTGGCATTGAGCGGTTTGTCAAGGGTTCCATATGGGCTCGCTTTGCTCGTCATCCCGAGAGGGCTGCTGGGAGATGGTTGTCCTTTCGTCAGCCCGTAGATCGAATTGTCGAAAAGGAGGTAGTTTATGTTCACATTGCGTCGGGCCACGTGGGGCAGGTGTCCCCCTCCAATTGCAAGGCCATCGCCGTCTCCTCCCACTGCGAATACAGTGAGGTCGGGATTGGCCATCTTCACTCCCGTCGCGACTGGAAGGGTTCTGCCGTGAACCGTGTGCAAGCCGTACGTTCTTGTGAAAAACGGGTACCGTCCGGCACAGCCAATTCCCGAGACGGTCACCACCTTGTGCAGAGGCATTCCCAGTTCCTTGATGCACGCATTCAGCCCCTGGTGAATTCCGAAGTACCCGCAGCCGGGGCACCACGTGGGGAGGCTCTCGGACCTGACCTCAAAGATCTTGGCCTCTCCGATTGCGCGAACTTTGTCCGCCAAAACCTTTCCAGGTGTTTTCATTGAGCACCTGCCTCAGCCAGTTCTTCGATCTTCTTCCGTATAAGTGACGGGGGGAACGGTTCACCGGTAGCCAGATTCAATGGTATAGCCTCCTTTCGGCACAGGCGCCCGATAAGACTGATGAGCTGCCCCGAATAATTCAGCTCTGGAATAAGCACTTCTTCGCATCGGGAGGTGAACTTCCGTATCGCAGCCTCGTGATAGGGGTATAACGACGTAATCTTGAGGGCACCGACCCTCAAGCCACGCTCTCGGGCGGCGAGCACCGCTTCCAGGGCCGAACCGAAGGTGGACCCCCACCCGATGACTCCCACTGAGAGAGGCCCGTCAGGAGCGTATTCCTCAGGCTCCGGCAGGTCCGCCAGTGCGCCCTGTATCTTCCTGAACCTCTTGGCTGACATCTCCATATGATTCCGTGCGGAGTAGTCGGGTTTGCCGCGCTCGGTGTGTTCGAGACCAGTCGCTGTGAACTGGAGCCCCGCCTGCCCAGGAATCGACCGAGGAGAAATCCCCGATTCAGTACGCAGGTACCTCTTGTACGGTTCCCCCGCGGACACGTTCGGATAGATGTTGCCGTCTCTCACATCTTCTTCCCTTGCCTCGGGCATAGGAACGTTCTCCACCCGATTGTCCAGGTAGAAATCGGTAAGCACAATCACGGGCGTTTGATACTTTTCCGCAAGCTGAAAGCTCTTCACTGTATAGTAGTAGCATTCGGTCACATTAGTGGGAGCGATAACAATGCGGTAACTATCGCCAGGGCCCCCGAAGACGGCTGCATGGAGATCGGACTGCTCGGTCTTGGTGGGCAAGCCCGTAGATGGTCCGCCTCTCTGGGCATTCAGTATAACTGCCGGTATTTCTGCCATCACACCGTGAGTTATCAGTTCGGTCATGAGCGCGAAGCCGGGACCGGAGGTGGCAGTCATAGCACGCTTTCCGGCATAGGATGCGCCAAGAACTGCTCCGATGGAAGAGATCTCGTCTTCCATCTGAACCACGGCTCCCCCCCGCTTGGGAAGCTCCCGTGCCAGGTACTCCATGATAGGGGTGGCCGGCGTGATCGGGTAGCCGAAATATAGTTTCAAACCCGCGTCCAGCGCTGCCTTGCCTATGGCCATATTCCCCGAGAGCATTACCTTTTCCGGGCCCTTTGGCAAATCAGCCGAGGCAAACATCGTCAGCAGCCTGTCGTGGAACTTTTCCAATGCATAAGCGTACCCTGCGTCGAAACTCTTGAGGTTCGCCTGCAGCACACTTTGACTCTTAGCTTTGAACTTCGAGCGAATCGCCTCGCGGAAAAGCTCCGGATCCGCTCCACACACTGCAGCAAAGCCCCCGAGTGCAACGAGGTTACGCCCCCGTTGAGTGCCTGCTGCTGCAGCGGCCAAGTCTCCAAACGGCATCGGAAAGAGCCGTGTCTCCGGGTCGAGTATTGCAACCAGCGATCTGTCTTCCTCTACAAGGACCGGGGGATTGCTGTCAAAGAGAACAACGCAATCTCTGGTCAACACGGGCACCCGGGATTTGGACTCTTCATCGTTGAGGGAAATGAGCACGTGGGTTTCCTCATCCAGTGCACGTATCTCACGGTCTCCGACGCGGGAACGCGTGACGCATCTGCCGAAGCCGCGGATTTCAGCGGGATAGGAATCGAACCCCAGAACCGAAAACCCCCCATGTGACATTGCATCGTTTATCATTCCGCCTGCGGCTATCGTGCCGTCACCGGCCATGCCGCATACTTCCACGGTGACATCCACACCAGGCATTTCAGAGCTCCATCCACCAGGAGGTGTTCACCTTGATTCCATCGACCTCGAAAATATTCTCCTGAGGAACATCGAGAGAGAGAGACCCGCCCATAAGGTTCATGGCGGCGATCCTGCCCTGTTCCGTGGCATTCGGGCATCCGATTGAGACCCAATACGCTCGAATGCCCGGATGATATACCTGGGCACAGTCGCCCGCCGCGTAAACATTCTCAACGCAGGTTCTCAAGTACTCATCCACAAGGATTCCTCGCTCCAGGTCAAGCCCGGTTCGGGCGAGGAACCGCACGTTGGGAACGAGCCCGAAAAAAGCCCCAACAGCTCCAACCACCAGAGAGCCAGCGTCCGTCTTAACCTCGACTGAGTCCTCCGAGAGCCGAGTGAGGTTTTCGATCTTTGCGCAATCGAGAACCTCGACTCCCCTTTCTTCGAGCCTGGCTGAGCAGCTCCTGCGAACCTCGCTTGACAAGGGAATGGGCCAGAAAGAATCCGGGCACAACATAAACATGACTCGTTTTCTCAGAGCCAACAATGCTCGAGTGAAACACAGAGATGTGAGGTCTCCGCCTGCCACGAACACGCTGTCCACACGGGCGAGCTTCTCAATCCAACGTTTGGCATCTCCCAGAGTCTTGAGCGGGAGCATGAGGTCCCGAAACATACCGAGCCGCTCAGGAATCGACGGAGTCGAACCGCACGCAATTATCATTCCGGTGAAGCGAACAACTTCGTTGTGGGCGAGCTTCAGCTCTCCTCTCTCAAAGGCCACGTCCGTCACTTTCTGCCCAAGCCTCAGCTTTATGTCCATTTCGCGGAAACGCTGGATTGGCGTGCAGAAGAGATCTTCTTCCCGAAGAGCGCCTGCAATGAAATCGGGAAGAAGGTTGCACCGGTATTCGGGAACGTTTTCTTCGCCTATGAGAGTGATCCGCGCGTCAGTGACGAACTTGCGCAAGGTCACTGCTGCCGCGTTCCCGGCGGGCCCATTCCCGATGACCACCCAGTGTTCTCGGCTCATCACTACCTCCAGCTTTGAAGCCCGCGTTGGACAAGCTGAACCTTGGACACCGAGATGCAGTCCACGGGGCATACTCGAACACACGCGCCGCAGCGTATGCATCGAGAATTGTCTATGACCACCGCATTGACTTCACCCCAGTTCGTGGTCTGCACGTATCCGGTGATGGCGCCGTCCTCATTTGTGACGATTTCCTTCACGAGCTTGATACAATCCCGAGGGGCTACGTCGATACAATACCGGCAATAAATGCAGGCATCGATGTCGATCTCGTAATGCAGATAGCAGAGATAGCACCGTTTGGCTTCTTCGTGGGCCTCTTCACGAGAAAAGCCGGTCTCCACCTCAATATCCATTTGCTTCAGGCGGCTCTCCGCAGGCAGCACTGTCGGAATCTCTTGACGAGGGATGAAATCCCATTCTCGGGGCCGATCCGTGATTTGGGCTTTCTCCATGCGCACGACCCACTGCCGGAATCTCTTTCCCGTAAGATCTGCTACGATCTGCTCGGCTGCCCGGCGGCCTGCAGCTATCGACTCGATAACCGTGCTGGGTCCCGTCATGTAGTCGCCGGCAAGATACAGTCCCGAAACAGAGGCACGAAACGTCCGAGGGTCGGCTTTGAGCACTCCTCGTGGACCCTTTTCTCCCGGGGAGGGGATCGCCTCAGCTCCCTGGCCTACAGCAACGATGACCGAATCCGCGGGCAGGACGAACTCGCTTCCCTCGATGGGCGCGACAGCTCGACGACCACTGGGCAAGCGCTCTCCCAGACGCGTCCGGAGAAACTCCACGCCAGCGACCTTACCGTTTTCGCCCAGTATTCTCTTTGAAACGGTGAGGCCCTTGATGGCAATGCTTTCACGTTTTGCTTCGAGAATTTCATCGGCAGTAACCCGAAGGTCCTCTTCCGTGGCTCGTATGCAGATAGACACATCGTCCGCTCCAAGGCGAAGTGCCAGCCGTGCACAATCAAATGCTGTGAAGCCCGCTCCTATAACCAGTACGGACTTGCCCACCACGGGCAATTTTCCCGAATGCACGTCCACTACGAACTCGAGACCCGAAAATACGCTATCCAGGTTCTCACCGCTCACTTCCAGTTTCCTCGACACGTAACATCCGGCGGTCATGAGAACCGCGTCGTAGTCGGCCAGCAGACTCTCTACGGACACGTCTCGCCCGACCCGCACGCCTGTCTTCAGAGCAACCCCCAGCCGCAAGATGCCCCCGATTTCAGCATCGAGTATGTTTCTGGGAAGACGAAATTCGGGAATACCATATCTCAGCATCCCGCCTGGCTTGTCGAAGGCCTCCAGAAGCGTAACTTCCACGCCTACCGTCGAAAGGTCATGAGCGGCTGCTAATCCCGCCGGACCAGCCCCCACAATGCAGACTCGCTTGCCGAGCGGGGCGAAGAGCTGCTCGAGATAGATGTGTCCCGGTTCTCGGTAGTCCGCCGCAGACCGCTTGATGTGACATATGTTGACCGGTTTGCCCAACTCAGGCTCTCCATGGCGACACATGGCCTCGCAAGGCCGGGAACAGATCCTTCCCAGCACCGCAGGCATTACGTTCACGATCCTGTTAATCTCGTACGATCTGCTGGGATCTCCATCGTAAAGACTGCGTATGTACGCCGGAACATTGGTGTAGGCCGGACAGGCCTTTTGACAGGGCACATTGACGCCCATGTAGTAGAAGTCTGCGGGATCGGTGGAATAGACCGCTCCCTTCTCCCCTTGTTCGACGTGAGCACTTCGATTTTTCATTCGCAACCCGCCAGCAAAACTTGCTAGAATCGAAATGGCATTCCCCTCATGCTCGGACCAGGCTTCTTGGCGACTACGGCTTCCACCACAACGTTGTCTCCCGGTTTGAGATCTCCTCCGATCACGTGGGTACCCTCCAGGCCGGCGATTCCCACCTGCACGGAAACAGGGTAGATCTCTTTTCCGCCTACGAGCTTCCATACTCTTTTCCAGCCGTGCTCTAGGGCTGGCAGTTCGACCAATTCTCTCGGGAGTGAAGACATTGCCGGAGAAAACCGGAGTGCCTGGTCCGGAATGATAAGAGCATCTCGCACTTCACTAATGAGTATCCGAACATTGGCCGTCATACCAGGACGCAACAACAATTCCTCATTGCTGACGTCGAGAACCACGTTGTACGTTACTACATTCTGTTCGATCTTTGGTTCATTACGGATCTGGGTGACAGACGCCTGGAATTCCTTATCGGGAAACGCCGGAACAGTAAATGTGGCAACCTGGCCAACCCGTACCCGGCCTATGTCCGCCTCGTCCACGTTGGTGTAAACCCTCATCCGCGTGAGATCCTCGGCTATCTTGAACAGAACGGGGGTCTGGAAGCTTGCGGTCACTGTCTGGCCCACGTCCATGCTCCGGCTGACCACAACGCCATCCACAGGGGCGTGGATCCGGGTGTAGCTAAGCTCGAGCTCGGCCTCGTGGAGCTTGGCCTCCATCTGGGCAACCCGTGCCCTATCCACTCCCACCTGTGCCTGAGCGGCGTCGCTTCTGGTCTTTGTGGCATCGTACTCTTTCTGGCTGATGGACCCTTTTGCGATGAGGCCCTCGTCTCTGCGTAGATTGCGAGCTTCGTCCTCCGCTGTGACTTCAGACTTGGCCAGGGTAGCCTTGGCAGCTTCCAAGTCGGCCCGAGCCTGCCTCACCTTTGCCGAGAAGCGGTCAGGATCAATGAGTGCTATCAGCTCTCCTTTCTTCACCGCAGACTCAAAATCCGCATAGAGATCCTTTATCGTGCCGGAGACCTGGCTTCCTACCAGGACCTCCACCAGAGGGGTCAGTGACCCGGTACTATTGATCTCCGCTCGTAGCACCCCTCTCTTCACCGGCACCGTGATGTAGCGCATCTCCGGTTCGGCCTCTCCCCCCCGACCGAATGCGAAGTAGAGTCCTACGGCGAGAACCATCACGAGGATGTAAAGGACAAGCCTTTTCACTGAGCTCTCCCCGCTCGACTATCTGGGCATGATCTCATGTCCCTGTCACACGATCCCCTTCGATCCTGCCGTCACGAATGAGAATTACTCGGTCGGTCAATCTAGCGATCTCCGGATCATGAGTTACCAGGACGAACGTTATGGAGCGTTCCGCGTTCAAGCTCCTGAAAACACCAATTATTTCCTCACTCGTTCGTGTATCGAGGTTTCCTGTTGGCTCATCGGCAAGGATGATCTCCGGATCGTTGACAAGGGCCCGAGCAATGGCCACCCGCTGTTGCTGTCCGCCGGAAAGCTGAGCCGGCAAGTGGTCGGCCCGATCCAACAGCCCCACTAGGCCAAGGGCCGTCCGAGACACCGACCGGCGGTCTGCGCCCTTGACATGACCGTAAATGAGTGGAAGCTCAACATTCTGCAAAGCGGTGATCCGCGGCAGCAAGTTGAACCCCTGGAATACAAATCCTATCTTCCTGTTTCTTATGTCTGCTCGGCGATCACGGTCCAATCCGGACACGTCCTCTCCGTCCAGAAAATAACTTCCTGATGAAGGGACATCGAGGCACCCCAAAATGTTCATGAGCGTGGACTTGCCCGAACCCGAAGGACCCATGATGGAGAGAAACTCACCGGATTCAATTTTTAGATTCACGGATATCAAAGCCGGCACCTCAATGACACCGGCTTTGTACGTCTTCGAGAGGTTTTCCATCACTATCAGCGGCACGCGTACTTCCTCTCGCTGCATTCGAGCTGTGGCGGAACCGATCTGCTCACTATGGTATCTGGGATTCCAAGGCGACTTTCAATTTCTCTTTCAGCTCCGACAGGTCGGAGCTCTTTACCACGTAGTAGTCTGCGGCCACGGCTTTCAGATCCACTTTGAAGCTGGAATATGCCGAATTGAGAATGACCGGAAGATCGTAGTATTTTTTCCTCAGTTCCTGCAGCAAATCCAGGCCGTTGAATTCTCGCATCTTGATATCGAGTACCACGCAGTCGGGATTTTCTTTTTCTACCACAAGCAAGAGATCCTTGCCATCCGGAAGCGTGATTACATCGTATCCTTCATCCTGAAGCTCCATAGAATAGAGCATCCTGATGCCTTCTTCATCATCAACAATGAGTATCTTCGCCATATTGGGCTCCTTCCACCCAGTAACCCTGATCCAATGTGCACGGAAAGGCTTCGCCGAAACGTTTCACTCAGAGCTGACGCTCGGTCCAGCGTTCCACGAGGTACGGCTTGAATTGCTCAAAGACCAGACATTGATTCTCGGTATACACCTCCACCTGTTGAACGCTCATTGCCTCGGTTTCCAGAACAAACGATAGCGTCTTGGCATAGTAGAGAGTCAACAGTGCATCCAGGAGATCCTCCTCCCGAACAACCTGCCTTTTGAAGCTCACGGCCGCGTCGTACACGATCTTCGCCCACAGGCTGGGAGAGAACGTGTTTCTTCTCATTGCGGCATTGAGGAAACGCTCGAGGTTGTCCAAATTGTCCCCGGCGAGAATCGTTCGGCATATCCCCCATTGTCCGGCCAGACGCTGAAAAACCAGGTCACGCAGACCGGAAACGTCCAAATCCACTGTCGGGTTAGAATCCATTGACTCGGACCGTACTCCGAACACCGCCGTCGGTTTACTCCATTTCACGTGCAGCCAGAATCCCTCGTGCCTGCACATGAGCTCGAACACCGATTGTAGCACCCGTTTGACTTCGCCCTCGGACGCTGCAGGAAAAAGCTCCGGCCTCGGATTTCCCATGTAAGACTGAATGAGAAGAGCCTTGGCTTTCATCGCGGTAGTGGTGACCCATACCCGTGAGCTGGCACTGTTCCGGCGGATCCTCTCGGATTCGTGGAACAGGGCTGCCATACGGCCGGAGAATCCAAGCTCGTCGCCAAGGGGCTGCCTGATTCGCCGCCCGTACAGAGAACGCACGAGAGGGTACACCAAGTTGCTCGTGAAGGGCCCAGAGTACTTTCGCAACAAATACAGAGGGGAAACAAAATCATAGTTTTGAAAAAGGGGCTCAAAAAGGTTTCGAATGAAGCGGTACGAGGAAGCGAGCCGCTCGGCTTCAATGGCTACCGCGGCTTGGCAGCCCAACTCGACGACCTGCTGAAGCAGCAACTCGAAGCAATTTCCGCCGTGCCCGTTGCCCGCTTCAAGATAGATCTTGGGCGACGCCGTGGGAATATCCATAAAGGTTTGTCGTGCACTTTCGTCCGATTTCCCATTGCAGCAGATGAGGGTTAATGAGCGTCCGGGATAGTGCGAACACAAGTCTCTGTCTATCTGTTCCAGGGCGATGGACAGCAAATCCGGAGATCCGAGGATCCCGACCGCGAGATCGGCGTAGGCCACTCCCCGGGGGTTGTCGTGCATGAGCTTCATTCCAGAAGGCCTCGCACCATGGGTCGCTTCATTCCGACCTTTTCTCACGACGTATTGTATCACAAATGATTACCGGATCAACCCTCGGTCATGCCTTTCCCTCATTCAGTCTCATTTGATCGGACCTCGGTTACGTGCTAAAGAACAGTCGAAGAGCGCAGCAGCGACCCGGAGACTAAGAAGATTGGCAGACGCCGGCACACGCCGGCCTGCCTGCATCCGAGAATTGGGGAGTATTCCTATTCCGTGGACAGAAATCTACTCAAGTCTATCATTGAGGGAGTGATTTTCGCTCATTCGGAGCCTCTGAGTGCTGACTCCCTCGCCACTGCTATCCAGGGTACCACTCGAGACGAGATCCAGAGCCTGCTTGACGAGTTGGAACAAGAATATCGTAGGCGATCTCGCGGCTTTGTCCTCGCCAGGGTTGCAGGCGGATATCAATTCAGGTCCTTGCCAAACGTGGCCCCCTGGATACTGGAAATGAAGAAGGTCAAACCTTCCAGGCTTAGCAAAGCCGCCCTCGAGACACTTGCCATCGTGGCGTACAATCAACCAATCACGCGGGCAGAGATCGAACAGATTCGAGGAGTGGAAAGCGCAGGAATCATGAAGAATCTCCTGGAACGGGACCTGCTCTGTGTGGTGGGCAGGAAAGACGTTCCGGGTCGTCCCATCCTCTACGGGACGTCGCGGCGCTTCCTTGAGGTGTTCGGTCTCGCGGACCTCGCGTCGCTTCCTCCCTTGCCTGACATCGAGTCCCTGGAGGTACCCTCCCAAGACCGATGAACACCGTGCGAGTGCGGAATGCGATTTGACTATCGTCTGTCTCGTTACTACTTAACTTATAACGAAATGGTGCGTCGTGCTGGAAGACGACGCGAAAGTCTTGGGCAACGAGGGAGAACCAAGAGATCTATTGCTGAGAGATAGCTCCCGACGTGTACCGTGTGACTGCCGCTGCTCATCATCTGCTCGAGAAAAGGTCTCCCTCATTACCCCGCACGTCGGGACGGCCGTTCCCTGTAAAGGCAGGTACATACGGAGGCGAATAAAATGAGATCATCAATCACAGTCATGGCAATTGCACTTGTCACATTCGGTTTGACGTTGTGGGATGGCGGAGTGGCATCCGCGGCCCAGGCCATTGACACGAGAGTGGCTCTTCAGGCAACAGCCATGACTGACACGGTTGTTCGCCCTGACGGATCGATTCCCCACATGCTCGTCAAGAAGGGCTGGAGGCGAGGCTGGCATGGTGGAATAGGTTACAGGAGCTGGCATCGCTACCCGAAATGGAGTTTCTATGGCGGGTATCCCTACTATTACTATTGGGGCTATCCGTACTCGTGGGGGTATCCGTACGGGAAATACAGTTACCGCTACTATAAGAAGCCGCTATATTGGCATTGGTACTGAGCAAATCTCGGTGGGGTTGCCCCAAACAAGCGGCATAGAGAGCCGAGAATAAGGCATGAGTCCTCAGAGGGAGCAGGAGCTCCGATTCCGGAGCTCCTGCCTTATGTCCTGTTTTTGAGCTCTGCGATTACCAGCGGGATCTGCCACCCCTGTCACCTCTGTCGCCCCTGTCTCTTCGGGAATCTCCTCCTGATCTGTTCCTCGGACGAGCTTCGTTCACTTTGAGGGAACGACCATTGAATTCCTTGGAATCCAGTTCCTCGATCGCACGCAACCCCTCTTCACGATTCGGCATCTCTACGAACCCGAATCCTCGAGAGCGCCCGGTGAACTGGTCCGAGATGATCTTGGCGGAATCCACGGTACCGTAATTCTCGAACAGCCCCCGAAGGTCGTTCTCATCTGAATTGAATGATAGGTTTCCTACGTAGATGTTGATTCCCATTCTGTGGCTCTCCTTCAAAAATAAGCACCCACGCGTTTCGATCGAGTGCTTTGTGGTGACGAACGAGGGCTCGGTGTGAACGTGGAAGAACCGACTGGCACATAAACCTGGCATCCTCGGCACGGGCGCCTCTGTTCTTAGCTCTTACTCTTGTGTCACACCCGCGGTCCCGAGTTATGGCTCTTGGAGGAACAAGTTAAGGCTGGTACGCATATTATACCAACCCACCCTTCCCGTCAACCATCCGCGTGCAACAGCTCACACGTTTCTCCGCTGCCGAGTCCAAGAAAACACCTCCACCTCCGTAGCCCCTTAGTGCGAAAGCACATTCACTGGCGGGGATGCGCTCATCCGAATTTCTCAGTCCCTACGTTTCAGTTCCTGTCTTCTTCGGGAGTTTTTCCTCCTCCAGTCTCTCGACCGAGCGAACCAGGGTGCACACGTATGAGAAGACATCACTCACACTGTGGCCTGACGGATTGATCGATATTTCTCCAGGAGTCTGGAAAGTCCGTCTTCATCGCCGTAATCCTTAATGCTTCCGAGAATCCCCAGGCCTTCGGTCTTCTCGTGGACGGCCTCTTCATCCTCGTCGCTGACAAGAATACTGGAAACAGCCCACGAGACCCGGAGCAACTCAGCAAGGAATCGCGCCCCACTCATTGAAGGAAGCGAGTCATCGACGATCACAAGGTCCGGTGGAGAGTCCTTGCACGACTCCAGTGCTTCGTTGGGGTGGGTCATGACAATAGGATTCATGCCCCGCCGATCAAGCCCTTGGACAAGCCCTTCCGCCTCGGCCCTGTCGCTGACGACCACCAACACCCGACCCATTAGACTATCTGACACTGATCCCATTTCTGTTCTCCACAATTTCTGTCACTGACACGTCAAGCGCGACGGCTCGAAAATTAGAATTCGAATACCGTTCCGGCAAACGCTTCTCGAAACCTGTGGCCGAGGCGAGCCTGAAGAACTGCTCTCGGACCAGAACCGGTGCAATGCCCAGGCGCGACGCACTGCACGCCCCAGTGTTCTACAGCGTCTATAAACTTGGGGATTTCCGCTCTCTCCGAAAATCCCAGATGAGTTCCTCCGATGAGAGCATGAATCCTAGAGGGCGACAGTTCCTGTCGTACATGATCAAGAATGTTCCTGACTCCCGCATGAGCGCACCCCAGGAGCAGAATCGGTCCGGACTCACTCTCCAGGACCACAGATGCGTCGTCTTCAAGGGGGTCGGCAATGAGTCCCCTTTCATTCCGGATGCAAAGCCTGTCGTCTGTACCGGCTCTCAGCTTTCTTGGCACTTCCCCAGTAAACCATACTCCTGGCAGCACTTGCCGAAATTCTCTCGCCGTTGAGAGCCTCACACCTTGACTGAGAAGATCATCTGGGCGGAAGGGGATCCCAATCTCTTTGGGCCCAGATTCTTCCGGTCGCACGACCAGGTGTGATGACAGGGCGCGCGGATGGGCAACGACCTCCACGTGGGGATTGTATCGAACCACATGGGGAAGCCCACCGGTATGGTCGTAATGACCGTGGCTTAATATGACACAGTCCACCCTCCTCAGGTCCACGCCCAGGACTTCCGCATTGTGCGGAAGCGCATCCCCTTTGCCGGTGTCGAAGAGAATGGTTTCCCCATCCCGCTCTACTAGTGCCGAAAAGCCGTGCTCAGCCATAAGGCCCAGATGGGGCTTCACATTGTTGTCCACCAGAATCGTTATTCTCGTTTTCATAAACCGCAAGCTCCGACGGACCCTTCATCGCTCCTGTGCATCAGACGCACCGGAATGTTCACCTTAGTGACAAATGGCTTGAAGAAGCGAGTTCCGCCTCCTTCGCTCACCAGCCTCAATATACCTTCAGGATCGTTTATCGTGATGCCTGACAGAAGGGTGATCGGCGTCTTCTGAAACGCCTCAACGACAAGGGGAGTGGATGAGCCCAACAGAACGACTTCCCGACAACGCTCTGCCGCTTTCAACAATCTCTCCAGCGTGCGGTTTGCGATCGTAGTGGACGTTATGAGCGCGACGTCGCTTGCCAAGAGGAACTCGTGCGCCTCATCAGCCGGACGCACGACGTCGGAATAATCTCCGTGTGCCTCGAAGATCTTCAGAGACCCGACCTTTCGCTTCAGGGTTGGGACAAGCGGCTGAAAGAACCCTATCATGGCAACCGTGTCTCTGGCAGTCAGCGAGAGGACTTCCAACACGTCAGTACTCTCCTCGAGCGTCCGAGGGACATTGGCAACAGCATTGGCGGTTGCCAATCCCACACAGCGCTCCAGGAGAACGCTTGAGTCCAACAGATCCAGAAGCTCCTCGGCCGGTCGTCCAGCCAGAGGGCGCCTATTCAGAAAAAGGGAACAGCCCCTGGATCTTTCCGTGCCCTGCGTGTACGCCACGCCCGTGCGGTTATCTTCGAGTTGTACTGCGATGTATGTGATGCCGATGCGGACGTCCCTGACCCGCGCACCCCTGCATGATGCCCGCAGGGTGTCCCTGAGAGTATGAGCTATGTTCATGTTTGGGGGCTCCTTGCTCCAGCCATGCCTATCCTATGCCGTCGACGCGAATTCTCGGGGAACGAAAGGCATGACGTATGGCCGGATCACGGAGCTGCTCAGCTATCAATTCCACAAAACACTTTACATTTACACCCGTTTTGAAAAAATTCCAAGTGATGAAGTGCAGAATACTTGAGGACCGCTTAGCAGGGCATATTACCGAGTCTTGCAGACAGTGACGGAACAACCTATACTTTGACCAGGATTGGTTGGGAGGAGCTCCTGATGGATATCGCGGCTTGCGGGCCGAAGGGGCGGGTCCCAGAGGTGCCTTAGGAGCTTGGAAATATTCGTGCTTCCGACCGACTCTGGGTCATGGAGCTCCGGAGGAGCAGAAGTTGAGAGAATTCTTTATGCTTGCGTAGCTCCCCAGAGATACCCGTAGCATTTTAATAGCCAGGGGGATTGGCCGATGAGAGCTGCAATAATTTTCGCCACAGTGTTCATTCTTTGCGTCAGCCCGGTCCTCGGTGCGGACAACCCCCTCGATGACTGGGCTCTGAGAACATGCCTCACCAACTGTTATCTCCAGTTTCCACCGTCAACAGAGGTCAGCGATTTCTACAACTGCATTTCGGATTGCTTGCGGAAACATCCCGTGCGAAACGACCGTCTGTGGGGGGGTCCGGGATAACCGTCCTTTAGTGGCTCTGTGATCTTGTAGCGCAGGTGACGGACGATCTGGAGGTTCTGATATCAAGGCGGACATGTCTGTGGGAAATCGGGCCGATGCATGCTTGACCGAACAGCCTGCGGCGTGGTAAAAAATACGGATAACCTTTTTCGGGGGATCCGGGTCCCTTTGAGGTGCGCTCCGCCGTTACGTGTTTGCGCATCTCAAGATCGAAGGGGTTAAACATACAACAGGCACTTGGTGTCATGTGAGGTGTCTCGCTATGGCAGCAGTAAAACCCTTCAGGATGGTGCACTACAATGGGAAGTGCGCCTCTGCGCTCAATACTCTCATAACTCCGCCGTATGATGTCATTTCTCCCGAAGAGCAGGAGAAATTCTACAGCACCAGCCCCTTCAACATAATCAGACTGGTCCTGGGAAAACAGTATGCGGAGGACACTGACCGCAATAATCGATATACACGGGCCGCAGAGACCCTTCGCAAGTGGCTCGCCGACGGGATCCTCGTCCGCAAAGACCGGCCGGGAATGGTCATCTATCGGATGGAATTCGACGATCCTACTGGGGAGCGCCAACAACTTGACGGCATAATACTGCTCGTCAAAGTCGACGATTATGGAAGGGGCAAAGTGCTGCCCCACGAGAAGACGTACAAGGGCCCCAAAGAGGATCAGTTGAACCTGATGCGTCATTGCAGGAGCCATCTGACTCCCATCCACGGACTGTTTGAAGACAAAGAAGATCTCGTAATCGGTGAATACAGCAAGTTCATGGAGCGACCGCCTGAACAAGAGGCCGTAGATGCCAACGGAACGGTGCATAAGACCTGGTTCGTGGACGACGAACGGGCGTTGTCAGCGATCTCTCGTCTCCTAGCCGAGAAAAGCATTTTTATCGCTGACGGCCATCACCGCTACGAAACGGCACTGGCTTACAAGAGAGAAATGGACGCCTCCGGAGTCAACGTGGAAGGGGCGGCAGACTACGTCATGATGTACCTCACTTCCATGACGCATCCGGGCTTGACGATTCTGCCGGCTCATAGGATGGTGAGAGGGCTCCCGGAGTTTGACCTCCCTACAATCATCCAGAGGCTGGACCCCTATTTTCACCAAGAAGCGTTGCCATTTGACAACAACAATCGGGCGGAGGTTTCCCAGAGGCTCATAGAGCGGATCGCTTCCTACTCCGAAATAGGCGGCAAGTTCGGCATGGTCGTTCAGGGCGAGCAAAGCTTCCGATTATTGAGGCTCAAGGACTTCTCCGCGGTCGAGCCTCTCATGGATTCGGACATTCCTGAAAGTCTTCGCGCTCTCGACGTCACCATTCTCCGGGAAATTATTATCGGACATGGGCTCGGTATGGACAAGGAGGATCCACACGGACGGATCGAATACACCCCCTCGATTTCCGAAGCTCTTGACCGGGTGTTGAAGGGCGAGTTTCAGGTGAGCTTCATACTCAACCCCACGCGTGTCGATCAAATGCGATCTGCTGCGGAACTGGGCCACAAATTGCCTCACAAGTCCACGTATTTCTTCCCAAAGATCTCATCTGGACTGGCACTCAACGTGTTTTGAGGAGCGGTGACCGGGACCAACAGCACCCATCGCGTGGGGGAGGATTCAGAGGGAGCAGGAAGTCAGATTGAGACGAGCGGGTGAGTCCGTCGACGGCTTGTTGAGAAACAAGGTGCGGGTCATTCAAGCCCAGCGCGGATATCGGGTCTCAGAGGACGCGATTATTCTTACGTGGTTTGCCCGCGCGCCGGCCACCTCCCAGATCCTTGACGCCGGCACGGGTTGCGGAGTAATCGCATTCGGACTTGCTTTGAAATACCCGTCCGCGAGAGTGATCGGACTGGAGATTCAGGAAAGTCTGGCCGACAGGGCGCATAGAGGTGCGGTCTTAAACGGGCTCGAGGATCGAGTTGTTATTGTGAGGGGCGATGTGAGAGAGGCAGATCGCCTTTTCCGGCCCGCATCCTTCGATCTCGTGATTTCGAATCCTCCGTACCACGAACAGGGAAGCGGACGGATAAGCACGTCTCAGGAAAAGGCGGTCGCCAGACATCAGCTCATGATGCCAATTGAGGACCTGTTCCGGGTGTCCGGGACTGTCCTGAAACCTCTGGGCTGTCTCACCACGATGTATCCAGCGCATCGAGCAGGCAAAATGGAAACGGTTATGAAAGGTTCTGGATTCAAGCCCTCACGTATGCTATGGATTCATCCCCAGGAGGGTACTAAGGCAGCTCTGGTTTGTCTTGAGACTAGGGCTGAATCGGTCTGTCCTCCTCTGGTGGAAGAGCATTTGTACGTGTATCGCGGTGGCAAGAGAACTCCCGAGGCGGAAGCGATCCTTGCAGGTGAACAGGTTGTTGCCCATCCGGGTCGAGCTGTCTGCCCCACGGACTGAGCGTAGCCCCGATGATCAAGATATGGAAAGGCTGAACCCCGGGTTGATGCTGTTAGGATCTCTGTGAAGTAACAAGGACCGAACAGCATAGGAGTCCCCTAGTGCCTCACGGGGAAACTGCCCCGAGCTTCAGACCTGCTGGAGGTGAACATGGAAGAGTTCAGGAGAATCAAGCGACTTCCCCCCTATGTGTTTCAAGTAGTCAATGAGCTGAAAATGAAGCTCAGGCGAGCGGGCGAAGACATTATTGACCTGGGCATGGGGAATCCCGACATCGCGACGCCGCACCACATTGTCAACAAGGTTGTGGAAGCGCTTCACAACCCGCGGAATCATCGGTACAGCGCGTCCGCGGGTATACCAAAGCTGAGAATGGCTTTTGCGGATTGGTGGAAGAGACGATTCGACGTGGATCTGGATCCTGACACAGAGGTCGTCGCCACCATGGGAGCCAAGGATGCGCTTGCGCACCTGGTCCTGGCGACAATCACGCCGGGCGATGTGGTTTTCGTGCCCTCACCGACCTATCCCATACACACGTACTCTGTCGTCATTGCAGGGGGAGACCTCCGGCATGTACCTATCCGACCGGACCAGGATTTTTTTGCCGACCTCAAGACAGCGGCTCGTCTGACGTGGCCTTTGCCCAAGATGCTGATCATATCCTTCCCCCACAATCCGACCACCATGGTGGTAGACGAGGACTTCTTCAAGCGTATTGTGGACTTCGCACTTGAGTACAAGATCATGGTGGTCCATGACCTGGCGTACGCGGACCTCACCTTTGACGGGTATCGTGCCCCAAGCTTTCTCTCAGTTCCTGGGGCGAAGGAGGTCGGCGTTGAGATCTTCTCGATGTCCAAGAGCTACTCGATGGCAGGCTGGCGCGTTGGGTGCGCGGCTGGGAACGCTCATATGATAGAAGCGCTGAGAAGACTTAAGAGCTATATCGACTACGGAATTTTTCAGCCTGTGCAGATCGCATCCATCATAGCGCTCAACGAGGACCAGGATTGCGTCAGACAGATCGTGGAGGAATACCGGGACCGGAGAGACGCTCTCTGTGCAGGGCTGAGCGATTGCGGCTGGGAGGTGACGCCCCCCAAAGGAACCATGTTTGTCTGGGCTGAAATTCCTCCTCAGTTCAAGCACCTGGACTCCCTGGAATTCTCGAAGCTTCTTACTGAGAGGGCCAAGGTAGCGGTAAGCCCCGGCATTGGTTTTGGTCCGCACGGTGACGATCATGTGCGGTTCGCTCTCGTGGAGAATCGCAAGCGGATCAATCAGGCAGTGAGAGGTATCCGGTCGTTTTTCCAGGAGTATTCGGAGGCTCGTACCGTATGCAAAGCAGCGGGCTGAGTCGGGAGTGCAGAGTTCTGAACGCTCTTGGATAGTGTCCCCTGTGCCAGGCACGGCGACGCATAAAAGGCCTGAAATGCTGTATGCACTCCGTGGCTCAGCTACGGAGGCGAGCCGTGAGACCACAAAGCGCTAGCCCGTGGAGCACACAAGGGTGTTTTCTCCACACCGCCGTTATCGTCCTCCCCAATTCGGGAGTGTCCGTGGCCTCTCATGGGAATTCTCACAGCAGGATGATTTCAAATGAGGAGGGGGCAGCCCCCTCCTCTTTAGATTGACGGGGAGACCTTCGGCCTCTCCCGGCCATGCGGGGAGCAGCATGGACGAGATTTCCATCGGACTCATAGGATTCGGCACGATAGGATCAGGAGTGGTAAAGATCCTTCGCGAGAATAGCGACGTACTCGAGGCGAGAGTAGGCATACCCATCCGTCTCAAGCGCATTGCCGACATGGATATCCAATCCGAACGGGACGTGCCGGTAGACAAATCGTTGCTCACCACTGACGCGTACGAAGTCCTCCGCGATCCGAGCATCTCCGTAGTAGTCGAGCTCATAGGGGGATACGAGCCGGCGCGGACGTTTATTCTCGAAGCGTTCAAGCAGGGAAAGCAGGTTGTGACTGCAAACAAAGCCCTCCTTGCGGAACACGGACCTGAAATCTTCAGGGCAGCTCACAACGCGGGGGTGGACATCGGATTCGAGGCCGCTGTGGCCGGCGGCATCCCCATTCTCCGGTCTCTACGCGAAGGTCTCGTTGCGAATCGGTTCGAGAAGATTCTCGCTATTCTTAACGGCACGTGTAATTTCATTCTCACCGCCATGACCCAGAACCCAGGGATTCCCTTTGAGGAGGTTTTGGCGGAGGCGCAGCGTCTGGGCTATGCAGAAGCCGACCCTGCTCTCGATGTGGAAGGAATAGATGCAGCCCAAAAGTTGGTCCTCGTCCTTGGCCTGACCCATGGAATACGGGTGCCGGTGAAGAGGCTTCATGTGGAAGGAATCAGGCACATCGACCCGTTCGATGTGATCATGGCAGCAGAATTCTCGTACAAAATCAAGTTGCTGGCCGTGGTTATTCGTAGTGGAGACAAGGTCCAGGCAAGAATCCACCCGACCATGCTCCCAGCACATCATCCGCTCGCTCGGGTGGACGGTGTCTTCAACGGAATCTACCTCAAGGGAGACATGGTGGGAGATCAGCTCTTCTACGGCCGTGGAGCAGGGCGCGAGCCAACGGCTTCCGCTGTGATCGGCGATGTGATCGAAAGCGCTCGTAACATCATCCGGGGAGAAGCAGGCGGCGTGCCGCCCCTCGGCTATCCTCAGGACTGGAAAGCGCCCGGCGGTGTGATAGATATGCGAGAGATAGTCACCAATTACTACCTGCGCGTGCAGGCGTATGACCGCCCCGGAGTGTTGTCCAAGATAGCGGGGATAATGGCTGACAATTCGATCAGTATTCATTCGGTGATCCAGAAGGCCAGAGACAAGTCGAACACCGTACCAGTGGTGTTCGTCACGCATCTGGCGCGAGAGGCTGACATTCAGAGTGCCTGCGACGCTATCGGACAACTGGAGACCGTAGAAGGCCGGCCTTTCGTGATCCGGATCGAGGATGAGTCGCTGTCGTAACATTTGGGCCGTGCTGCTATCGTTTTCAATGGCACGTGCCCAGGAGAAGGGAAATGTGGAAAGGCATTATCAGAGAGTACCCTGACTTCTACCGCTTCGAGGACGAAAGGCATATTGTCACGCTTCTCGAAGGAAACACCCCCTTGATTCCCGCTCCGAGGCTGGCGGCGGCCATCAATCCCAGGATCTCCCTTTTTCTCAAGTACGAGGGGTTAAACCCCACTTCATCGTTCAAGGACCGCGGAATGACTCTCGCGGTCTCGCGTGCCGTGGAAAGCGGCTCAAAGGCCGTGATATGCGCTTCAACGGGTAACACCTCCGCGTCTGCGGCAGCCTTTGCTGCCCGGGCGGGCATACGCGCCTTTGTGGTGATTCCAGAAGGCAAGATAGCGCTGGGGAAATTGGCCCAGGCTATGATCCATGGAGCAACCGTCGTGCAGGTCCTCGGCAATTTCGACGAAGCACTCAGCATCGTCCGGCAAGTCGCAAGAGACTACCCGCTCACGCTCGTCAATTCAGTCAATCCCCACCGTTTGGAAGGTCAGAAATCCGCTGCATACGAAGTTTGTGACGTACTGGGCGGAGCTCCCGATTACCACGCGATGCCTGTGGGAAACGCAGGAAACATAACCGCGTACTGGGCCGGGTACAAAACCTACAAGGACGCAGGGGAAATAACCGACCTGCCAAAAATGATCGGCTTCCAGGCAGAAGGCGCAGCCCCTATCGTGAGGGGATACCCGATCGAGAAGCCGGAGACCGTTGCAACGGCCATACGAATCGGCAATCCTGCGTCGTGGAAGCTAGCAGAGAATGCACGGGACGAGTCAGGTGGGCTCATTGACATGGTCACCGATGACGAAATTCTCGAAGCTTATCGCATGGTGGCAAGACTGGAGGGGATTTTCTGCGAGCCCGCTTCTGCAGCCTCCATCGCAGGAGTCATCAAGAAGAACGCTGAGGGCTTGTTCGCTGGAGGCGAGCGCGTAGTCTGCACCCTCACCGGCCATGGCCTCAAAGACCCGGACAATGCCATCAGTGCGTCGACCAAGCCGGAATCGTGCGAACCGACGGTGACATGCGAGCCTATTCTCAGGAAGGTGTTGGATGTCCTCGGATTCTAAAACCAAGTACCTCGTGCTCGTGCCGGACGGGATGGCTGATCCGTTCGGCCACGATCAAAATGAAATAACGCCCCTAACAGCGGCCAAAACCCCCTGGATGGACAAGATGGCATCTCTCGGGACCGTGGGCATGGCCCGGACGGTTCCTGCGGATATGAGCCCGGGCAGCGACGTGGCCAACCTTTCCATTATGGGGTACTCTCCAAGAGAGATTTACACTGGAAGAGCGCCTTTTGAAGCGGCCTCTATGGGAGTCGGACTCGGGGAGAACGACGTTGCATTTCGGCTCAATCTGGTGACTCTCGAGCGCAACTTCAGCCTGATGGCCGATCACAGCGCAGATCATATCAGTAGTGCCGAAGCACGCGAAATCGTCGCATCCCTTGCACCCCTTGTCGAAAGCCTCGGGCTCCACCTAGTGGCGGGAATCTCGTACAGGCACTTGCTCGTTTGGACCGATGGACCTGTGCATTGCGTGACCCATCCGCCGCACGACTTTTTGGGGCACACCATACACTCCCGGCTACCCTCGGGGGAAGGTGCCGACCTTCTGCTCCGTCTCATCATCAAGTCTTGGAAATTGCTGGAACAGCACCCCGTAAATCTGCGTAGGGTTCAGCGGGGGCAAAGGCCCGCTAATTCGGTGTGGCCGTGGGGTCAGGGGAGACCCCCAAGGATTCAGACATTTTTCGAGCGCTTCGGCAAAACGGGAGCTGTTGTTGCAGCGGTGGACCTTGTCCGAGGCATAGGTGAGTATGCGGGCCTGAAGTCCATCGACGTTCCAGGAGCAACAGGGTATTTGGACACTAATTATCAGGGCAAGGCGTCCGCTGCACTCGAAGTTCTCAGGGAGAGGGACTTCGTTTTCCTCCATGTGGAAGCGCCGGATGAGGCAGGTCATTCCGGCCAGAGGGATCTTAAGATCAAGGCCATTGAAGACTTCGACGAGAAGATCGCGGGACCGGTATTGGAAGGCCTCAAATCCTTCGGCACGTGGCGGATACTTCTTATGCCGGACCACCAAACCCCGGTGAGCACGCGGGTGCATTCCTCTGAGCCGGTCCCGTTCATCATTCTCGATTCAGCGCAATGGGATCCCGCGAAGGAGACGGTGCGACCCTTTACCGAGGCGATCGCCCACAAAACTGGACTGTTCGTGCCCGATGCGTCGAAACTTATGAGCGTGCTCTTAGAGCGTGAGACTCTGTCCGAGGTATCGGAAGGGAGTCATTGAGATCATGGTGGCACAGTCTCGCGGTCGCGCAAGCTTGAATCCGCTTCTGTGCCGCCCCTCGCACGATATCACGTACCGACCCATCATGTCTGAATGAATACTCGAGTGACTCGAGGGGAAATCTTGCACACGATTTCGTAGTTGATCGTCCCCCCGTTTGCAGCAATCTCGTCCGCGAGTATCTCCTCATCGCCCTGGCGGCCTATAAGGACTACCTCATCCCCAACCCGTGCATCCGGTACGTCGGTCACGTCGATCATGATCGTGTCCATACAAACAGTGCCAACCACCGGGCACCTGCGTCCGTGCACGAGGACTTCACCCTTATTGCTTTGAAATCTCGGATACCCATCATTGTATCCGACGTGCAGTGTTGCGATACGACACGGCCGGCTGGTCACGAACCGCCTGTTGTATGAGATGCAACGACCAGGTGGGTGCTCCTTAACCTGTGCGATCTTGGTCATAAAGGTGATGACTTGCTCGAGCCTCACGGAAGATCGCACGGCATCCGACGGATACATGCCGTAAATTGCGAGGCCAGGCCGGACCATGTTGTAGTGCGTCTGGGGGAATCGTGCGATTGCCGCAGTGTTCGCGGCGTGGACGTACCGAAACGCATAGCCACGGCGTCTCGATTCCGCCAACAACGACTCGAACAACTCTATCTGCTTGAGAGTGTAGTCATCCGAGGCAGGATCGTCTGCAGACGAAAAATGGGTCATGATGCCTTCTACACAGAGATGTTTCTTATCCAGAACACGCTCGATGAATGGAAGTGCATCCTCGACCCACACGCCGGATCTACCCATACCCGTGTCGATCTTGATGTGCACAGGGATCCTCGTCCTGCCGGTTGCTGCTCGATCGACAGTTTCGGCCAGCTCCAGAGAGGTAATGACCGGGGTCAATCCATAGCGGACGATCTTGTCCACCTCCTCGAACAGCACATTGAATACGACAATGGGGGAGTCGATCCTATTCTCCCGCAAGGTTGCACCCTCGTCAGGAAAAGCGACTGCCAGACAACGCACACCATTCTCCAGAGCGACCTTTGAGGTTCGTATAGAATCATTGCCGTACCCGAAGCTCTTGACCACCGGCATGATTTCGACGCTCGGTCCAACTAATCCTCGAATTGCCTTGACGTTGGCTGCTATGGCATCCAGATTGACCAGAAGCCTCGTTGGCCCTATGGATCCAACGAGCTCCCGGGCAATTCTTTCGAGCCGGAACCATCGGGAGCCTTTGAACAGAACCACGTCTCCCCGATTCATGATCTTTTCCAGCTCTGCGGCTGCTTCCGTACGGCTACGAGTATTGGTGATCCTCTCCGAGGGGACGCCTTCCCTGGCGGCTGCCTGACCTATGAGATCCGCGTTGTCGCCTACAGTGATGAGGTGATCGACCTCCGCTGCAGCGACATGCTTCCCCACTGCGAGGTGCTCTTCCCTGCTGTACGGACCGAGATCGAGCATTTCGCTGACGATGGCTATCTTGCGCCGGCCTTTACCTACCTTTGCAAGAACGTCGAGAGCTCCTCTCATGGAGGCGGGATCAGAATTGTACGTGTCGTTGATCAGAGTCACTCCCGTGACTGTCGTATGGATCTCCAATCGCATTGGAGAGGGTCGAAACTGCTCGAGCCCTTTGCGAACCGAGTCGGGGGATGCCCCCAGGAGCGTGGCCGCAGCCGAGGCGGCAAGAGCGTTCAGGATGTTGAATCCCCCCTGGATCGGAAGGATGACGTCGAGATCCCGACCCAACAGATTCATGCGAAAGGAATAACCGCCTTCGGGCAAGGAAACCACGTCAACCGCTCGGACGTCCGCGGCGGATGAAAACCCGAAGGTAACTACCCGAGCCTTGGATGTCCTCAACAGGCTCATGCTCAGCTCGTCGTCCGCGTTGAGCACGAGAAACGAGTCAGCGGAACCCAGACCTTTGAAGAGCTTCTGCTTCTCTTCCAACGTGGTGCGGAGATCTCCCAGTCCACCGATATGCGCCTTACTGATAACAGTGAGGATGCCATGGGTGGGCCGAATCATGTTCTCCAGGCGGTCCATCTCCCCGGGCAAGCTTATTCCGGCCTCAATAATGGCGAGCTCGTGCTCTGGCCTCATGCCAAGGAGCCCGAGGGCCGCCCCCACCTGAGTATTGTACGACAAGGGTGATCGGTACACTGTTTTCTCGATACAAAGAATCGAGGCCAGCATTTCTTTTACAAGGGTCTTCCCGTTGCTCCCTGTGATTCCAACGATTGGGCACGTGAACCCGTGACGATAGGTTGCTGCCAAATCCTGCAGGGCTGCTAACGTATCTGGCACTTCAATAATGGTGGTGTCCTGGGGAAGGGGTACGGAGAGGAGCTCTTCTCTGCTGACAACTGCAGCTTTGGCGCCCTTTCTGATGGCCTCCTCTACGAAATCGTTTCCGTTGAAATGCCTCCCTTTGATCGCCCAGAACACGTGCTTTTCGCCCATGGGCTTGCGGGTATCGATCGCCACTCCCGACAGCGCTCCGTGTCCAGGGCCTTTCACACGAGCGGGCTTTATGATCTCTATGACGCGGGCGAGGTCCAGGAATCCGCGGTTCTCGATTCCGTGTTTCTCGACTGTGTTGGACCCAGCGCACATCGGGAGATCCTCCACGAAGTCCCGAGCTGACAGACCACATTGCAGCACAAGCTCATCTTTTTCTGGAACAGCCCTCATGGCATGCCTCTACCACGGGACATCCGAAAACTCAAGGACCTCGTTCGCACCTCTTGTTGAGGTACGGCACGCGCCTCTTTGAAATCTTGCGAATTTTCGCGATAAAGGGGCAACAACAGTCTCTACCGGATTGATCGACCATGGATAAGGACTTCCATCACCTTCTCGAAGATGACGACGAGGCCGAAGTTTGGGAACCTGAGCCAGTCTCTATCCCGATAGACGGCGTCCTCGACCTGCATACATTCTCGCCTCGGGACCTGCCTGCCCTCCTCGACGACTACATCGCCGCGTGCCTGGAAAATGGTGTCCTGGAGTTACGAATCATCCACGGCAAAGGAAAAGGCATCCTTCGCGACAGGGTGAAATCCATTCTGAGGAAGCATCCAGCAGTTGCTCACTTCTTGCAGGCTCCCCCTGAGGCTGGAGGCTGGGGTGCGACTTTGGTCACATTGAAACCGCCCTCGAAGCATGAAGGGGAGTGAGAGCCTTGCTGACGATCGGAGCGCGAGCGCCGAGCAGCGGGCTTGCCTGACATCTCACCCGAGACCGGCACTTCCCGGGAGGAATGGTAGTCTGTAGGATTCGAGCTGTTCGACATCTCATCAGCCCGTTACAGAAGGACAAGGGTAAGCAGCATGAAGAATGCGCCTCGGCGAAGGCATCTCGATTGGGCTAAACCTCTTCTGCTCCTAATCTCCATCATGGGCATGGTTGCCGGAGCCCTTGCGGTGGTGCAGGGGGCAGCGCCAGGCCTGGACCTCATCGACTGGACATGGTGGCTCTACGGAATCGGAGGAATCGTCATTTTTCTGCTCTTGTCACGGAAGGGAATGCTTTACGGCAAACGCGTCACATCCGTTTCTCCAGAACCAGGAGAGCGTGAAGCGGCTGAGCCAGAGCCGGTGATCGACAAGGAGGCGCCTTCTCTCGATGAAATTCGCCGGCGGATTCGTCACAGGAAGCAAGAAAGACGGTGAGGAATAGATCGGCTGGGGCGTTGTCCTGTTCGCAGAGCTTCAAACCTGCCCCTAACGTGGGGTGGAGCGTTGATTGTTTCGGTAGAAGTACCGAACTGCAGATGTAGGGGCGGGTTTCAGAAAGTGTCTCAAAACTCGGGACACACAAAACATCGTAGCACGATTGTGCGTCGATGCGTGGAAAGGCACCCTCACCCAACCCTCTCCCAGAGGGAGCATAGGCGTTAACTTCGTGGATGACATCACGTGATTTCAGTCCGTTGACTTAACAAGGACCCCGTCACCCCGGCGAAAGCCGGGGTCCATAACATATCGGA
>Ga0067045_1028730_pt1 | contig 28407 bp, 22 predicted proteins | sample TerdegcTABiofilm_FD_59184 | JGI IMG/M metagenome (GOLD analysis project Ga0067045, IMG submission 59184) | Combined Assembly of (Gp0054472, Gp0054536) Wastewater bioreactor microbial communities from Singapore -Terephthalate degrading...
AGAGATATGCGTGCTAATTTGGGTCAATGATTTCATTACAACGAATAGCACAAATTATTACGGATAAGAACCAATGAAAAATATTCGTTAGACATTCATGCATTCGTGGCATATTAATCCTGCAAATCCTCTTATGTTGAGGCGAAAGATTTTTCGCCTCCATATCTCTAAATCCATGCCATTATCGTCGCTGAATCTTCCTCTGTGCTCTTTGTGTGAAATTTCCTTTGTGTCCTCTGTGGTTAATTTCTTTTACCACGAATTACACGAACAAACACGAAATAAAGTAGCTGAAGCGTCTCGCTTCGGGGATTTTCATGTGGAAAATTTCTTTTACCACAAAGGGCACAAAGATTTTGCACAGAGTTCACAATGCAGAGGCGAAAAATCTTTCGCTTCCAGACATTTCAAAATCATTGACCATACCGTATCCGAAATATCCCCGTTTCGGATATTTAATTTCACGCCATTATAAAATATATTGTAGGGGCGATTGGCTAATCGCCCTATTCGTGTATTCCGTCAAGACCTCGTCAAATACAGCAAGTCCCCATTATAAAATTGATATACAACCAATATAATGTAGATGCAAAAAATCTTTCGCCTCCATATCTTTAAATCCATGTCTTTACCGTAGATAAATCTTCCTCTGTGCCCTTTGTGTAGAATTTCCTTTGTGTCCTCTGTGGTTAATTCTTTTACCACGAATTACACGGACAAACCATGAAATAAAGTAGCTGAAGCGTCCTTGCTTCTGGGATTTTTAGGTGGAAAATTTCTTTTACCACAGAGAATACAGAGACCTTACACAGAGTTCACGAAGCGGAAAGAACCCGAAGCCCCTTGAATTTTTTTCACTATAAAACATACCTTTATGAATAAAACTAGATAATTACTCATTTTATTCCACCTAAGGATAGACATACCATATCCTCGATATTATCTCGATTATTGTATCGAAATTCAAGTTCCTTAAGATAATATATAAATTTCTCTTTGCTTACTCCATGAAGTTTTAGTAACCGCTCCTTCGCATAACTCCAAAATCCTTAAATACCATTGATATATACCTTACCATTACCAAAACGCTTACTATGGTCTATCCGCTCATGGCGAAATCCATACGAAACCAAACCTTCATAACTCTTGAATTTGTCCGTGTAAATAAGACTCCCTCGCTTCACTTTCTTTATCGCCGCTTCCAGTAAACTCTTGGCCGTCACATCTCGCACTACCTCTATCTTCACTTTTCCCTGCCTCTCTAAAATGCCAAATACCGGCAACTTATTCTTCGCCCCACAACCCCTATTCCCCTTCCTTCTACCTCCAAAATAACTCTCATCCATCTCAATCTCTCCCGTCAAAAAAGCCTTATTAGAAGATAAAAAATGATATATCGCCTCCCGTATTTTACTATAAATCTTATAAGCGGTGTTATAGGCTACATGTAACTCCTTATAAGCCCTATTGACCGGAACTTCTAAAACAAATAATTTTATCGCCAATACAAACTTCGAAAAGGAAATCTTCATCTTCTCTAAGATACTACTCTTCCTTATACTCCATTCCTTTTTACACTTATAGCACTTCAGAAAGTTCCTTCTTATTCTTCCTATGGAATTTGCTTCATAAAAAGGACATGAGGAAAAGTTTTTAAGAACACCTTTGAGTCACAAAAATTCTTCCGACTTCTTTTCTGAAGAAGCAATCTTGACAAGTTCACTCAGGTTCATTATAATACTCCTATGGGTTTTTTTATTTAATATTATCCTAAGTGGAATATTTTAAGCAATCACCTATTTTAAATAGCAGATTCGAAGGGTATGTTGTTTAACAAATTCGGGGTAATTGTTCTCCGCTTAACATAGGAAGGGCTAATTCAATTCCGATAGCATTTTCCAGAATTACAGGAGTGCCTTTGTTTTCAGATACGAACCCGATTTGTTTTGGGGTAAGGTCAGGATATAAGTCCTGCCATATTTGAAGAACTTCCGAAACATACTGTTTTGGAACAAAGGCAATAAATCTTCCTTCATTGGCAACATATAAAGGATTTAATCCCAAAATTTCACATGCTCCACGGACATCATCACGGATGGGAATGTCTTCTTCACGGATGTAAAAACTTAATCCGCTTTCTTCTGCCAATTCATTCAACGCAGAAGACAATCCTCCTCGTGTGCAATCACGCAAACAGTGGACAGGTATCCCTGAATTTAGCAATGAAAGCACCGCAGGCACCAGCGACATACAATCGCTCTCTAATTCTGGGTCAAAATGTATTTCCTCACGCGCGTTTAATACCGCCAATCCATGTCTTCCAATATCTCCGTTAATTAAAATACAATCATCGGGCTGGATTTGTGAAGGGCATGGAGGTGGGTCTTGTTTTACAATACCTATTCCGCTTGTATTGATATACAAGCCATCACCGGACGAATTATTTATCACCTTTGTATCACCAGTAACAATGCTCACACCGGCATGGTCAGCTTCCCGCTTCATAGTTTGAACAATTCTCTGCAAAATGTCCATTTCCAGTCCTTCTTCCAATATGAACCCGGTACTCATATACAGGGGACATGCTCCTGCCATGGCTAAATCGTTCACTGTTCCGCATACCGCTAACTTGCCAATATCGCCCCCTGGGAAAAAAAGCGGCTTAACAACAAAAGAATCTGTAGTAAAGGCAAGTTTTACACCTTGAATATTTAGAAAAGCGGAATCGTGATGTTGTTGTAGCAAAGGATTTTTAAAGGCGTTTTCAAACACATTTTTTATAAGTTGATGCATAAGTGTCCCTCCGCCACCATGGGCTAAAACAATTTTTGATTTGTCCCTTTGCTCTAAAGGACAACTCCATGTAATAGGTTGTTTTTCTTTTTCGTCCATCCTTTACTCCTTTATATAAAAATTATCCATAAACATATATCTTTATATGCAATACTATCTTTTTTCATACTGGTAATAAGCGGAGCAAGCCCCTTCGTTAGATACCATCGGTGCCCCAATCGGGTTTTCCGGTGTGCATATAGTTGCAAAAGCAGGACAATCTGTCGGTTTCTTCTTCCCCTGAAGGATTTCACCGGCTATACACACAGTTTGTTCCTCTTCATTTTTTTCAGGGATAAGGTGAAATTTCTTTTCTGCATCATAATCAGCATAATCCGATTTTAATCTTAACCCGCTACGAGGAATAGAGCCCAATCCCCGCCAGTGCTGGTCGCATACCTCAAAAATTTCCTTCATCAATTGTTGAGCAGGGACATTTCCTTCCCTTCGGACAGAACGGGTATAAGCATTTTGAACACCATACTTACCATCTTCCAGCATACGGACACATTCTTTTATCCCTAAAAGCAGGTCTACGGGTTCAAAACCCGTAACAACGATAGGGATTTTGTATTTCTCTGCGATAGGTTCATACTCATGATAGCCCATCACAGTACAAACATGTCCTGCAGATAAAAAACCCTGTATCTGGCAATACGGGTCAGATAACAAAACCTCCATAGCCGGTGGCACCAATACCTGTGCACAAAGCAGCGAAAAATTAGCAAGTCCTAATTCCTTTGCCTTTTTTACCGCCATTGCATTTACGGGTGCCGTCGTTTCAAAGCCCACAGCAAAAAAGACTATCTGTTTATCCAAATTTTGCTGTGCTATCTTGACGCTATCCAGTGGAGAGTAAACCGTCTGCACATTTGCCCCCTGTCCTCGTGCGGATAATAAAGAAGTTTTTGAACCCGGCACTCGCAACATATCCCCAAAACTACAAAGGATAATATCCGTTTCAAGGGCTAATTGTATCGCAAGGTCAATTTTTTGTATGGGTGTAACACAGACGGGGCATCCCGGACCATGGATAAGTTGCACTTCCGGTGTTAAGGCACGGTCTATACCAAAACGAAGGATAGCATGCGTCTGTCCTCCGCATACTTCCATAATATTCCATGTCCGATGTGCGGATTGTTTTATCTCACGAATTAGATTCTTCGCCAATTGAGGATTTCTGTATTCATCCATGTATTTCATGAAGATGATTCCTCCGGCGGTATTTCCAGATCCATATCGGCATTTTTAAATTCTTCCAATATCCGTTCCGCTTCTTCTTCATCCACGGAATTTATCGCCACACCTGCATGAACCAATACATACATTCCTTCGGTAACTTCCGGCGTTAAAGCAAGGGATATTTCCTTAATTACCCCTGCAAACTGAACCTTCGCCATACGCAGAGTTGGGTCACTCTCATCAATTTGGATAACTTTACCCGGGATAGCTAAACACATATCTTATTTCTCCTTCATAGTATCTGCATATTTCAACGCATAGTAAATCTGTCCTAACGATATACATCCATCATTAGGCGGAATCTGTTCTGCAAAATATATATTATACTCAGACCTGAGTAAGTTAATAGTATACTCAAGCAAAAGACGATTCTGGAAACAGCCCCCATTGATTACAACATTGCTGATACCTGCCTTATTCACCATTCGTTCTATACATCGGGCTAAATACTGGTGGAATAAACTCGCTAATCGTGATGGAGAGAGCCCTTTATTCTTATGTTCAATGATAAATTCAACAATAGGTTGCCAATCAACAATATACTGTCCTTCTTTCTCATAGATAACGATGGGGATATTTATATAGTCGGTATTTTGTTCTTTCCATGCTAACGCTTCGAGAGCCATAGCAGACTGTGCCTCAAACGAGCATATTGGACGAAGTTCTAATAACATAGATACCGCATCAAAAAGACGCCCGGCACTACTGGTAATAGGTGTATTTATATTTTGTTTCAAGATCTTTTGTAACGCAGACCATTCCGTTTTCTGAAATGCAGAAGATATATGTTCCAGAGCGTCTGTTTCCCCCTCAAACAAAGTATCTCCATACATTTCATACAGGATACCTAATGCAGAACGACGCGGTTCCCGAACCGCCCTATCTCCACCCGGAATGGGAAATGTCCGCAAATGTCCCCATCTCATTATCTCATTCTCAGTAATCACAAAAAATTCACCACCCCAAACTGTGCGGTCTAAACCAAAACCTGTTCCATCCCATATTACAGCAAAAACAGGCATTGACACTTTCTTTTCTGCAATTACAGCAAGTGCATGTGCAATATGATGTTGAACCTGTATAACAGGCTTGTTTTGTTGGTATGCCCATTGTGTACTGGTGTAATCAGGATGGGCATCTGCAACGATAATGTCAGGTCTCCGTTCAACAAGGTTCAAGAGTATTTCCGTAGATTGACGAAAACCTTCTATCGCCTTCTGCGTTTCTAAATCTCCTAAATGCTGACTTATTAACACTTGATTTTCACAATTTACAGCCACGGTATTTTTTAAATGTCCACCTACGGCAAGAAAAACCTTTTCTGAGGTTTCAGGCAAAGGTATGGGTTGTGGGACATATCCGCGCGAACGGCGTAGTAATATCGGTTTATCCCTAACGACATGAATAATGGAGTCATCTACATGGCGAACAATAGGACGATTATGCACAAGGTAATAATCTGCGATACCTCTTAAACTTTCCACGGCTTCCTGCTCATCAATACATATAGGCTCATCGGAACGATTACCGCTGGTTGCAACAATTGGGATATTTAAATCAGACATTAACAGATGGTGTAGTGGAGTGTAAGGGAGCATAACTCCATGTCGTGATTGTTCCGGTGCAACTTCTTCGGCAATACGAATACTATCCGCCCTTTTCTCTAACAGTATGATGGGAGATTCCGATGAGTTCAGAAGTGATGCTTCTATATCCGATACAATGCAATCTTCTTTCACTTCTTCCAGCGTAGGATACATCAGAGCAAACGGCTTTTCTTCTCGATTTTTCCGCTTTCGAAGTCGTCGAACGGCTTCCGCATTTGTTGCATCTACAACAAGATGAAAACCACCTAAACCTTTTATGGCAAGAACGGCACCATTTTTTATGAGTGATACAGATTCTTGCAGTGCTTCTTCTCTTTCAAACTGTTTTTTCCCTTTCTCATCCCATAAATATATTTGAGGTCCGCAAATAGGACATGCAATTGGTTCCGCATGAAATCTTCGATTAGCAGGATTTTCATATTCCTCCCTACATTGGGAACACATTTGAAAGGAAGACATGGAAGTATTAGCACGGTCATACGGCATTTTGTAGATAATGGTGTATCTCGGACCGCAGAGCGTGCAATTAATAAATGGATAGCGATATCTGCGGTCTGTAGGGTCTTTCATTTCTCGCAGACAATCCGTGCATGTTGCAATATCTGGCAATATACGCGTTCGGAATATTCCCTCCGTGTGACTTGGGAAAATACGGAAGTGTTGTTCCTCTGCCTGAACTTGCAATTCTACCGTTTTTATACTGTCAACATACGCATGTTTAGGATGTTCTGTTTTCAGAGCATAAAGAAACTTATCAATAGACACATCCTTCCCCTGAACTTCGATATAAACACCATCCGAACGATTCTGCACCTGTCCTGTTAATTCATACTGCGTTGCTACACGATATACGAAAGGACGAAAACCTACCCCCTGTACTGCACCTTCTACAACAATTCCTACTCTTCGTTGTCCAGAATATTTATTCATTTGTTTGTTTATCTGCTTGTCCTTTGAGCCAGTTTACCCACTGCTCAACTCCATCACCCTGCGTGCAGGAAACATGCAAAATAGGCACATCCGGCTGTATCCCATGAACCCCCTGCTTAAATTCCTCTACATCAAACGGGACATAAGGTAATAAATCTACCTTATTCAAAATTACAATATTTGCTGTCTGAAATAGCCGCGGATATTTAAATGGTTTATCCTGCCCTTCTGTTACGCTAACTACAGCTACACGCGATTTCTCCCCTAAATCAAAGCCCACCGGACAAACCAGATTTCCTACATTTTCAATGATAAGCAAATCAATAGCATCCAGAGGTAACTTGTCCAATGCTTGCAAAACCAGTTGCGATTCCAGATGACAGCCTCCTGCAGTATTGATTTGCACTACAGGAACATCATATTTGGCAATGCGTTCCGCATCACGAGTTGTCTCCGGGTCCCCTTCAATAACACCTATCCGCACACCCGATAGACCCTGTTTTAACGCAGTTTCAATTAAAGTAGTCTTACCCGAACCGGGAGCACTTATCATATTGATACAGGAAATACCGTATTCATCGAAACGGGCTCGCACCAATTTGGCTATATCATCATTTGCCTTTAATACTTTCTGAACCACATCTACCTTCATAATAAAACTCCTTCATTTAGTTATCATCAAAATAAATTGACTCAAGAATAATTTCAGTCCCCTGCATAATTTCACCCCCCAATTCATTACAATGAGGGCATATCCAGATGCTATCCTCAGGTTCATAAACATTAAGGCACTTCCGACAATGGATTTTTATCGGCTCAATAATCAAATTTATCTTTGCCTGTTCCATACAGGTGCCTTCTTTTATCTGCTCAAACATAAATAGGAAAGTTTCCGTGTTAATATGCTCTAAAAACCCTATTCGTAGGTCAATTTTTGAGACACAATCCTTTCCCTGTTCCTTACAGATTTGTCCAACCTGTTCAATCAGAGATGTGATAATACTTAACTCATGCATATCGTTTTTTACCTATAATACCATATTTCCGCAGAAATATTAAAACAATGGTTATTTTAACTATTGCAAGATACAATTTTCAGCCATAAAAAAACCGTTATGTGATAGTAGTCTTCACATAACGGTTTATAGTTATAAATTGCTGGTTATACCTTAAGTAACGGTATTAAATGTAACGCTAACCGAAGCACTTGTGCTTTCATCTATCCCCTTTAATGCAAGATAATATTCATTCGTGTTATCGTTGGGTACTGAAAATTGGGGGGAAATTTGGCTTTGTGTCCCATTGGATTCGACTTTTACCAGGGATGCAGTCACTCCTGTCGTGTTTTGTAAAGTAACCGTATATGTCTTTCCAGACTCTACCTGTAATTTATAGGCTTTGGCTTCTTTACCAGTAATTGTAATAGTGTTTGCTGTAGCAGAAGCGGAAAGAGTTCCTGCTGATATTTGTTCAAATGTAATTTTAACCTTTACATTGCCAAGTTCATATTCATTTTCCAGAATAAGGTAATATTTATTCTGGTCTGTACTATGAGTAGCGAGCGTATAATCTATCAGAGCATCTTTTCCGTTATAGACAGTTGTTACATCCCCATCTGTATCCATCCGCACAATTTTCACATCAATATCTTCTAATGTATTTGCAGGCTCTACAATATCTGGCGATAGGGTATCTTCGATGCGAATTCTATAAATAGAACCTGCGGACGCATTCAATTTAAATATGCTGATAACATCCCCTACCACATTTACCTCTTTCACAGAACCAGCAGCAATTTCTGTAGCATCGGTATATGTTTCGGGTTTTGCCAAACCAATCATATAAGGCAATTGATATTTCTTGTTCTCAGACACGGGCTGGGCATAACCGTAAAGTCGTATCTGGTAAGTCCCTTTATACGGGGCTACCCAGAAAATTCTGGCTTTGTCCTCAATAATGATATTATTGGGATTTGCCGGTCCTGTCGGTGGAACTTCAATAGATTCTAACAATACCAAATCCCTTTTGTTCTTGTAATACCAATTAATCTGATACCCTAACCAGGCATCATCTGCATCCCCCATATTTTTAAATATTAAAAGCAATGGGGTATTTTCCTTATCTACCTCAAATTTATACCAGTCTTCATTCCATGCTTCGAGAACACCCGCAACGAGGTCTCCACCAATTTCCAATTTGGTAGAACTCATAGGTGCCAGTGTCGGACAGCCAGAAAGGGAAACGACACCGAACAAAACAAATAAAGAGAGAGAAACTGTTATTAATCTTTTACCATTAACGCTAAACATTGTAATTCTCCTTTTTGTTAATTTGTTTACTTTTTTACACAACCCAACTAACCCATTAAGTTTTTTTGCTTTTCTACCACCTCCTTTCTTTTTGTATCTGTTTTTATTTCCTATAATTATATTTATAGCAAAAGATAAAGTCAATATTTTTAGGTATAAAACTATAACGGGCTATGGGACTGATGGGACTGATGAGACAAATGGGACAAATGAGACTGATGGGACAAATGGGACTGATGGAATCTATTGGACTGAAGAAACTAATGCTACTAATAGAAGTCATGGGACTAATGGGACATTGCTATAAAATCGAATTAAGGGAGTAATTGACATAGATGACAAGAATAGATACGAATAAAAAATGTGATGTAAGGTCGCATGGTATCTCGCCCCTACGGAAATTGCCCCTAATATAGCACAGACATTCCTGTCTGTGATTTCTTCTGTCCATGGCCATACCATAAATAAAATCTCCTCTTTGTCCTCTGTGGTTAATTTCTCTTAACAAAAAATCCTCACCCTTCCCCATAGCTAAAACCTCCCCGCTTCGGGGATTTTTTTATCACCACGATGAACACCAATCAACACAAATAAAAATATTTGTCTCTCATCTATACATTCATCGCATACAAATCCTGTGCATCCTGCAAATCCTGTTGAATTGTTCTATGTAGGGGCGATTGGCAATCGCCCTCTTCGTGAATTCTGTCCAGACATCGTCAATAACGCAAATCCCCGTTATAAAATTGATATGCAATCAATGCAGCGTTAGGGGGACCTTGCCAGGCAGGCGGGTTTTAATTCGTTTAACCCCGCCCGCACGGCAGTGCCCCCTGATAAAAAAAATGTCTTGTAGGGGCGATTGACCAATCGCCCTCTTAGCCTTGCCAGTCAGCCTTGCCAGGTAGGCGGGTTTTAAATCATTCAGACCTTATCTACATAGCCAGTGCCTCCGATAAAAACAGATAGAAATTACCCCTACAATGTAGCACAGACATTGCTGTCTGTGTTTTTCTTCCCTTGCCCCTACCGTAGCTGAAGCCTCCTCCGCTTCTGGTATTTATTCACACCCTTATAAAAATAAAATGTATTGAAGAGGCGAAAAATCTTTCGCCTCCACATTTTTAATTCCATGCCCTTACCGTAAATAAATCCTCCTCCGTGTCCTTTGTGTGAAATTTCCTTTGTGTCCTCTGTGTTTTTTTCTTCTTATCACAGAGAACACAGAGAGTTTACACAGAGTTCACAAAGTAGAAAAAGCCCGAAGCCGGGAGGCTTCATCTACGCGTGTATTTTCTTTACTATTAAATACGCTTTTATGATAAAAACTTCTTATATAACCACAAATGGGAACAAGTGTTTCAGTTTGGAATTGATTATTAGGGCAGGGCTTATTTGCTTTTAATATTCTGTATTGGACGGGGGAATAGACCGCCTTCACCTACATCGAAAATTCGATAGTAACCATCTTTTTCCGCAGGCACGACATACACGCGTGTCTTTCCCCACGGAATTATCGCTTCTTCTTTTGTATTTTCGCGATGGATATGACCATACAAAATAAAGTCAATGGGGTCGTCTACAAAAAGTATCATCTGCGAACGAATGCCCATAGTAAATTCGTATCGGTGGGTAATCCCGAAAGTCCAGCGACAGGATTTTAATTCTCTGCGATAGCGATAAAGTAAGGTGTCCTGCTCTCCCCAACTATCGGCGGTTCGATATTCCCGTGTGTCATATATGATAAAACCATCTTTCCCGTAGCGGAAAGCATAAAGTGATGTATAGAACATTTTTTCATAATTATCTTCATCACGGTCATGGTTTCCCGCACAAACGAAGGTCGGTTTTTGGGCTTGGTTTAATATTTTAAGGAATATCTGCCATTGTTCTGGTAGTGCATTATGTGTTAAATCGCCTGTTAGTAATATGAAATGGGCATCGCTTTGATTGAGTTTTTCTATTACCTTTTGAAAAGTAACGGCATTCTCATCCTGCGGGTCGCCATTGCGAATATGGATATCGCTTATGTGAGCAAATATGTAATACTCCTTAAACTCATTCTGGACCCACACAGAACGGGGGTTTATATCCTTTTCATTTTTCTCCGAAATAATTTGTATTGCATAGGGACCTTGTTTTATCTCTTTATCTGTTAATGTAACAAGACCTTCGTATATCTCTGGATTGTTCTTTTTCCATTGAGCATTTAAAGGGATAATGTGCTGTTCGTTGTCAATCAGAAAAATATCGCCTTTTTGTTCCGTAGTAACTTTAAATGTCTGTCCCGGAGCCAGCATAACCGGGCAACCTTCGTTCGGCAGTTTGATGATACCTAATGTTCCATCTTCAAGCCGTGCATATCCATTTCTGAAACAGCAGAATATCCCTATTATCAGAAATATTACATATTTTTTCTCATGCAATCGGGGCATCATTTCGTTATCGGTCTCCAACAAGGTGCAACACAAATAGATTTGTCTATTAATGGCAGGATTTTATCTTCCTCTATATTTTTCAAATACAATTGGGGTTTACCCGAAATATTGGATACAAAACATATCCATTGACTATCCGGCGACCAGGTAGGACTCCATGCATCATAATCGGCACTAACGACAAGTGGGAAAACACGAGCCGTCTCCGGAAAGACACGATAAATACCTCTCCGTCCATGGCGGAACGATTCGAAGGCAACCCATTCCCCATTGGGCGACCACACAGGATTCCAGTCTGCTGAATGATGATTGGAAATATTAGAAATGCCTCTTCTTCCCAGATAGTAGACTTCACGGTCTCCGGATTCGTTCGTTTCAAAAACCAAACTGGAACCTTTCGGCGATACCTGCGGATTTAGTTCCTCAAACCTCGCCGATTCTAACATTAACTCTTTAGGTAACGGGGTTGCTTGCGTTTTGCTGAAAATAACCAATTCGGTAGTCAATCTTTTTTCTGCAGATGGAAATACCGCCACACCTATCAGCACACCTGTGCTATAACCTTCTTCAAAGAATTTGTTTATATCAAATCCTTCTGTATAGGTAACCTGCGAAACAGTCGCACTCATAGCATTCAAAATATCTAATTTAGGAAACCATACCGGGTTTATTACCGATGGAACTTTTTCCCCTCCCCAGAATTCTTCCTTCCCATTTTGTAGTTCATATACGGCTACTTTTTGGTCGGTCAAACCTTTCTCACATGAAATATAAGATATTCGTTTACTATCGGCAGACCATGCAGGATTATCATTCCAGGAGTATTGATGTTTTAGTATCGTATATTCATCTGTGGTGCTGTCCCAAATTACGATAAACAAACCGCCGTCCATTTTTGCAGAAAAGGCGATTTTCATTCCATCGGGCGACCAGACAGGAGATCCATGATGAGTTCCCGCTGTCAATTCCTTTTCTGTTTTTGTCCCTAAATCAAGAATATGGATACGGAAGGTATCAACATCGGAACCAAAGAGATAAGCAATGTATCCCTTAGGGTTTTCTTCAGAAAAAAGATTCGGGGAAAGCGTAAGATAAAAAGGAAACATGATAAAAAAAACCGTAGCAAATACTCTTTTCAAAGATAAACCACCTACAATAAATAGATTTAATATATTACTTATAAATTATCTTGCTGAAAACTTTTTTGATTTTTTGTAATAGAGACCTATCAACAGAAGGGATACGAATAATACATCACCGAACATATTTCCTTTATCATAAGAAATATTGCCACAGGAAATAATGAAACGCCTTTTTGGCGGTTCAGGTTCCGGGGTGGTTTCCTCATAAAATTCAAAAGCCTGTGATAAAGATGATGCTCCACCTGCAGTTTGAATATATACATCAACGACACCAGGTAAACTTTGAGGAGTTGTAACCTCTATTTCTGTCTCACTGATAAGACGGAACGATGGCACAGGAATTCCACCGAACTTTATACTGATAAGCCCAACAAAACCATTACCTCTAATGCGAACAGGTTCGCCTCCTGTAGTTTTTCCGCGATTTGGGTAAATACTGGTAACCTGTGGTTGTCCCACCACATAAATAATAGGAGAAATGGCTTCCTCACCAATGATATTTCCTAAGGATATAGGAATTACACGGAAATACCAGATATCACCACCTTTCGAAACATTCGGGGGAACGGTAAGATAATTGGTAAGAGAAGGGATCATCTCATGATTACGAAACCAGTAAAGAATGCTAAGCCCTTCTGCGTATTGTGTTGGATTTTGAACCATTAAGGGATGAACATAGTCATAACTTGCAACCAATGGCCTGCCTGCGGAAACTACACGAGACGCAGAAGTATCTTCCGCAGGAGATTGCGAAGATATACGCAGATTTAACGCCTGCGGTTTCACGATTATCGGGTTAACAATGATGGGAATATCCTGATACGCATATTGGTCACCCAATCGTGCAAGCACTCTCAAATAATACGACCCCGTATCTTCTTGCTTCGGTAGCCATGAAAATTTTCCTTTCCCATTTTTAAGGTCGGCAAACGGGGGAACATCATCTCGCAACCATGTCGCGTATAACTGCGGAGCATTACCTCCTGTGAACCTTGTCTTTACTTCAAAACTAATATTCTGATTTGGGAAAACGGTATATAGAGGAGATGGGTCAAAACTTAACCGTGTTGAAGCGAGTGGAAGTTGAGCAAAATCTGTATATCGCTGTAATGAATAAGGAATAGTGGATGAGAGTAATTGTCCCGGATCCACAGGAACACCTCTACCATCGGATAATCCTACAATACAATAATTCGGGTCTAATTGTAGATAGGTAATTCGAATATGTCCACTAAAGAAGAGTTCTACCTGAACCGACGAGCCCGGACTGGCGCCGGATAATGGATTTGGAATACCTTCTGCTGCATCTTTCGGGACATTTTCAAATGTAACAACAAATCGATCTGGCAATCTTCTTGTCCATACCTCTCCCGCAGAATCGGGTGCAAGATCACTGAACAGGAAGGAAATGCGCGGAATTGCAAAATGGCTGGAAAGACTTGGGAAATTCTTGGCGCTTTCTAAAGCCACCGGTGCAAAGGTTATATATCCATTGGCTCCCACATATATTGTTCCATACTTCTTGCCAAAGAATGGGAATTGCACATCGGTCAGATTAAAACTAACAAGTCCATTGGTTGAAAGTGGAATCGTATACGAACTCCCGGTAGTATCCTGTCGTTTCACAGGGAAGGAAAATACCTCAGGGATAAATATAGCATCGTAATTATAGTATCCTCCCAGATATTTGTTTCCATCCAAAGCATTAACAGGCGCTCCGGTAGGGATAAAATAAATCTGACTGTAAATAATCTCTGTTGCTACAGGGTCTCTCGGGCTTAATGATTTAAATTCCTGTGTCAATACTTGTGGAGCATAATCTCCTGCCACAGCACTATCATACATTTCAACAGGTGGAAGTTCGACCATGTCTACAAACAGCGAATAAAAATACTCAATACCCGAAGAAACATTTACATCCAGAAAATACGAATCTTTACCTTCAAAAATCTTATCCCCATCCACAGTGCTGGTTGGATAACTTCCTGCTTTCTTAACCAGGGTAACCTGACTATATGCATCTGCCGGAGGAGGCGTCCATGACAATAAAATGGCTGGAGTGTCGTCATCCATTAGAATGGATGTCGCACGAAAATCACGGGCACTCATCTCTGTTAATTCTTCAGGCAAAATTTCTACGGCACTTAATGCACGACTGATATTAAAACGGTCTTCAATAGATAAACCCTGTGATAATGCCGAAGCATTTAATGCTAACGCTAACATGGTGTAATCTGCCACTGGTGGCAATAATTCTAAAGCGCCATAAAACAACTTTGCTGTACGAACAATCCCAAAACCCCGCACCTGTTCACCATTAAAAGTATCCCCATCGGTAAGTAAATATGCCAGTTTGTTTCCTACGCCACTATTTGTATGAACCCCTCCATTATCTTCAAGAGACGAAAAAGTAGTTTTTATAAAAAGTGGACTATTATAGCGGTCAGGCTGGTTATAAATTGTCGGGTCTTTCATACTCCTTAGAGCAGTTCCTTCTTTACCTTCCCAGGGTACCCCTGCAGGAAGTTCCTCACCAATTAACCAGCGAACGGCATCTGTATCCACACCTTTTTCATTCGTCAAATCTACAAATTCTCCCCACATATCACACATACTTTCTGTTATGGCTCCCGGTTCACCGAAATAAACCAAATCGGCAATGTTCTCTACTACCGGATGGGTATACTCATGAGCAACAACATCATCAATACCGAAACCTGTTCCAAACCAGAAAAGTTTTCGGGTGGGGTCCCAATATGCATTCTGAATAGGAATCCGAACCACAGCACGAAGGGTTGCCCCTTTATCATCATAACTATCGCGGTCATGATTTACCGCGAAGAAATTATAGGCATCACCTAAATAATTAAAAACATTATCTACATCTGCGATTCCTGTTTCTTTATCCCCTTCTTTTCGTGCTATGGTCGTTGGTATATTATAGGAACCGTTGGCATCATAAATTTCGCGTTCAAGAACGGCAGAATGAATAGGATAACTTAATCGAATTTCGCCTGTAACGGCATCAAGCAGTAAACGATAAACTTTTTTCTCTTTGCCATCAGTTGTTAATGTAACTACATACACAACACAGGGAGCCCCCGATTGCTTTAACATTACAGGGTCATACACAGCCAGATAGGTATCTTCTATTGGTTTTATATCCTGATTTTGCAAATCGCTATTGTTATCTAAAATAAATTGCACAGCCTGCTCTACTGCCTTTGCCTTATCCACAGGAAACGGCTGAGAAAAATCTATGGTTGTTAGCCCCGTGTCATCTCGTAACACATCGCAAGAGATGGCTACAATTTTCCCATCTCTTGTTATTTTTACAACAATCCCCGAACCAAAGACTGGCAACGACAAATAATTTTGGGTTAGCCGAACAATCGTATAATCTTCCCGTTCCTGTATAGATTTAACTTCCAAAGTCGTTTTATCGGCGATACCGCTAAATGCACGAATGTTCTGCTCCATATACTCCTTCACAGTAGTACTCATATCAAATGATTTCTGTCCTGTAGCAGGAGTAGCAAAATATCCACCTTCCGAAGCAGAAATGAAGCGTATAAAGCCTCTTGCATTCTTATGAACAATCGGCATTTCCGTTGTCCCTGCTCCCTGATAGGTGCTTAATATTTTTGCAACGGATTGTGGGTCTGCTTCTTTTAAGGTTTGGGAAAAAGCAGAGAAACAAAAACATACTGCAAACAGTAATAAAAAGAACTTGGAATATCGTCGCATAATACTAATTCTCCAGAAAAGTTTTATCTATTATATCCTAATACCTATCTTTTTTGTGAATTCCTTATATTAAAATTTACATTCTACTTTGAATATCCTACTCTTATTTTTACAATAGAATAGGTAGGAATGTCAAGAAAAATATTGACAAACTTTCAAAGTTTTATTATATCAAATCAGTATTTAAACTTTTATCCTTTTCGTTAATATTTTTTTATTTCAATCATAAATTATAATACAGTTTGTTACTAAATATGTTATCATGAAATAGACACAAGATAAAATTAATTAAGTAGGATTCGATTTCTTAAATAAAATTATTAAAATTGGAAGGTATACATTATGAAACCTTCATTATTGATTGTAGATGATGAACCATCTATATTACTTATGATGGAACGAGTCCTGACCAGTCGGGGATATGATGTGCAAACCTGCAAATCTGCTGAGATGGCAATTTCAATATTGAAACAACAAAATTTTGACATTGTGTTGATTGACCTTTATTTAGAAGGGAAGATGGATGGCTTTGCGTTAATGTCCTGGTTAAACGAAAACAAACCTCACCTAATAAAAATCGTTCTTTCGGGGACAACCAAGATACAGGATGTTGTCAATGCCGTTCATCAGGGTGCTTATGACTTTATTCTAAAACCTATTGATTCATGGGATATGTTTACACACCAGATAAACCGTGCCATCGAACATAAACGGATAAAGGAACATAATGAACAATTATTGGAAGAGATACAGAAGAAAAACATTGAATTGGAAAATCGGCTTGCGGAATTAGAGTTGGCATACCAACTGGTTCAGGCGCAAACAGAAGTATTCCAGCAAGACCTGCGAAGGGCAGAACGAATCCAGCGAGCACTACTCCCTAAAATCGTTCCTAAACATCAGAAAATTTCTACTGCCGTATATTATCTTCCATTAAACCGTATTGGTGGGGATATGGTAGATATTTTATCTTTAGATGAAGAGCATATCGGGATATATATTGCGGACACATCGGGACATGGCATTGGCTCTGCCCTGGTAACAACCTTTTTAAAATATGCATTCCAGCCCAAATGTGTAAATAACGGCAAAGGGCATCGAATTATTTCGCCTCAGGATCTCTTAAAGGAATTAAACGAAAAATTAGTTTATGGTCCGTTTGGATATGAAATGTTTATGTCTCTTTGTTATGCCGTTATTGATTTATCAAAGCAGACCATAGAAATTTGTAATGCGGGACATCCTTCTATTTTATGGAGACACAAAAAAAATAACGCTATTGAAGTTATACGCGTTCCAGCACCGGCATTAGGTATTGTATCTCGTGCTAAATTTACTTCAATGACTTTTTCATGGGATTGGGGCGATACATTCCTGTTCTATACAGATGGAATTGTAAATCTTCAGGACAATGAAGGAAATAAATTTACCCAACAAAATCTAATTCAATTATTGGAACAGGACACGGGAAATCCACAGGAAATGCTTCAGAAATTGGATAATGAATTATCCCACTGGACAAAACAAAAATCACAAAAAGATGATATGACTCTTATCTGGTTTACATTGAAAGAACAGGCAAATCCCCAACTGATATACTTCCCTATACAAGAGACCGGCTCTTTGAATATCAATATATCAACGCGAGGCATTTTGCATGCTATTCAATCGGATACCTGCTATATAAAGATTATTGGCACCGGCACATGGCGTGAAGCCTACGGATTGCATGACTTCCTGCAAAAACTTAAGGAGGAACGAAAAGACATTAACCGCTGGGTTTTTGATTTCTCCGAATGTGCTCAACTGGAAAGCACTTTCTTCGGGGTACTTCACCAACTATGTTACCTCTCTGAAAAGGAAAACTATCCACAAATTGCCTTGCAAAATATCGGTCGTCCTCTTCTTAAAGAATTTAGCGAATTGGGATTGGCTGATATACTCGTTCACTTCCTGTTTGAACCCGAACCACTTCCCGCCGAACTAAAGCCTGTGGCTATCCCCGCTTCACAGGAACGAATGGTTGATTTTATATTAAATGCCCACGAATTGCTTATCTCTGCTGATCCTCACAATGCACCCCGATTTGAACAACTGATTACCCTCCTCAAAGAAGAAAAGAAAAAATAAATCTCCCAATTTTTAAGATATTGACATTTCCTGTATAGTTATAATATCCCAAAAAAGCAAACTAAAACAGAAGGAGCGAAAAAATTATGGAATCCATTATGCAACCCAATATGGAATATATTGCCAGTATCATTTCTATTGTTTTACTACCTATTATTTCCCTTCTAACCATCTTCCTATTATTCCTTTTAATAAAGCAATCGAAAAGTTATAAAAATGAACTTACAGAACTAATACAGGGTATTCAGAAAATAAATGAGTTTTTCTCAATGATGAACAAAACCTTTTTAGATGAAATGAGCAAAAACCGAACAGAGATTTTTACTGCAATAAATATAACCCTAAACTCGCTTTCTCAAAAACAATTGGAAAATTTAAAGATTTTTTCGGATAATTTGCACCAACTCACACAACTAAACTCGAAGCATTTAAAAGATATTGATGAAACACTAAAAAGTGAAATCCAAAAATTGAATGTAAATACAAATTCAACATTAAAAGATCTCTCGCAATCCCAGTTAGAACACTTAAAAGCATTTACAGAAAACTTAAATCAGTTAACACAACTCAATGCGAAGCAATTAACAGATATTAACGAAACACTTAAAAATGAAATTCGCCATTTACAGGAAAAAAATGATGCTAAATTAGAAGAAATGAGGAAAACAGTAGATGAGAAACTTCAAACGACCCTTGAAAATCGGCTTACCCAATCATTTAAAACAGTTAGCGAACAATTGGAAAGTGTTTATAAAGGCTTGGGTGAGATGAAAACGCTTGCATCGGATGTAGGGGACTTGAAACGAGTTCTTACAAATGTTAAACAACGGGGCGTTTTCGGTGAGTTGCAGTTGGAAGGAATTCTTGAAGATATTCTTACTCCACAACAATACGAGAAGAATGCTCATATCAAACGCAACACGACTGTTGAATTTGCAATTAAAATTCCCGCCAAAGATGAAAGCAATAAATATATCCTGTTACCTATTGACTCCAAATTTCCGCGAGAAGATTATGAACGGATTTTGTCTGCACAGGAAAATGCAGACCCGAATGCGTTGAGTGATGCCGTAAAATCCTTATCTACCCGTATTACAGGTGAAGCCAAAGATATTAGCGAAAAATATATTGACCCACCGCATACAACGGATTTTGCCATTATGTTCTTGCCTGTGGAAGGACTGTTTGCGGAGGTTTTGCGGATACCCGGTCTTTTTGAAAAGATACGAAAAGATTTGAATGTTATTATTACGGGACCCACTACAATTACCGCTATACTTAATAGTCTACAAATGGGGTTCCGTACCCTGGCTATAGAGAAAAAATCACAGGAGGTATGGAAGGTATTAGGAGCCGTTAAGACAGAATTTAAGAAGTTTAATGATTTATTAACCAAAACAAGAGAAAAATTAGAATCAGCGGCAAATGAAATTGAGAAGGCACAAAAGAGGACCCGGGCGATAGACCAAAAATTAAAAGGCGTTGAGCAATTAGATATGAGCGAATCTCAGAAAATTCTTGCCTTAGATAACTTCGATAATTCAGAAGAGCCAGACTTATTAGACGAAAATTAAAACATACTAAAATCTATCTTTTCTAAAGCATTCGTTGCTGTGGCAACACCGCTATTTACAGGAGCCAGTCCTTTCTCTTGATACCTTAAAAACTCGACATGTCCATCAAAGAAAAGGACATTCGAACCACCGGGAATATGGTTATACAAAGATGGGTCGGAAGTCAGTTTATCCATCATTACCCATAAACTACTTTGTGCCTTGGCTGAACTTGCCGGGTTATTAATATCGGTAATAAGAAATCGTTCTATCCCTTCTCGCAGTCTATAAATCGTATTTCCACCGGCATTACCGACAGGCGGTTGACCGGTTAACGCCGCCGTCGTTGCCGAGATAACAATATCACTGTCCCCTCTTCCATTCTCATGATTGATAAAGAAAGGCAAAACGGCTTCGAGTAAACCTTGAATTATCTGTGCGGGTGCCATCCCATCAACGATATTCAAAAAAGGAACCAGAGATAAATTCGTTTGAGGGTCTGTTGTATCGCCACGGTCGAAAACCCAACCTAAATAATAATAACTGGCTTGCATATTCCACATACCCCTTCCTTTTTCTGAACAAGGCACAGTTATATCTGTTTTTTCTGTAAATGGGCTTATCAACGAGTCCGGAGTATGTGCCGGGTCGGAAGGACACAAGAGTATATTTACATCGGTTAAGTATTCCGGATATATCATCTCCGGATGAGGTCCTGCTACAATGATGGATTTCATCCCTACCGAAGGGAACCCTGCTTGTTCACAATCAACCGCAGTCCTATAATCCATAACTACAGGGGGATATTTGGCTCCTTTCGATTCGCCCGAATACATCTTAAAAATAAGCCCCCATTGTTTTAAGTTATTTTGGCAGGACGCACGACGAGCCGATTCGCGAGCCCGTGCTAAGGCAGGTAATAAAATAGCCGCTAAAATTCCTATGATAGCAATGGCTACCAATAACTCAATAAGTGTAAATCCTGATTTCTTCATAAAAAAGACCTTATTTTTTAATTATGACATATAGAAAATAAAATTAAATATTAACCTAACGAATTTCAATCATTCGCTGGATAGGTAATTTAGCTTGTTCAATAATATCCGCGGGGACTTCTACTTGATATTGTATTTCTTGTAGCGCCTTTAATGTTTGTTCAAGGGTGATAAGATTCATGTGTTTGCATCGGAGTGTGCAGGCACGGACAATTTCCATCTCGGGAAATTCTGCCTGAACATTATCTCCCATAGTACACTCCGTAAATAGAGCAATTTTATCTTCAGGGTGTTGTTTTACATAACTAATCATTCCCTGAGTACTACCGGAGAAATCCGCCTTTTGGATAACTTCGGGCGGACACTCCGGATGTGCAATAATTTTTACTCCGGGATATTGTTCACGAACACGGTCTACATCCTCCGGTTTAAACAACTCATGCACTTCACATCTTGCTTTCCAGCCAATTACTATTGCATTTGAATTATTTTCGACTTGTTCCATTGTTATTTCTTCCGGAAGAAAGAAATCCGCATTCAATTCAGAAGCCGTGTTCCTCGCTAAATATTCATCAGGAACAAAGATAACCGCTTTATGTCCTTGTTTGAAAATATAAGAGAGGACCTTTCCCGCATTGCCAGAGGTGCAACAATAATCAGATCCTGCCTTTGTATCCGCATATGTATTTACATAAGATACAACGGGTACACCCGGAAATTTCTTCTTTAATTCTATCAAATCATTTCTATTTATTCCTTCTGCTAAAGAACATCCCGCTTCACGAGATGGAACAATGACCGTTTTATTCGGATTTAATATCTTAGCTGTTTCTCCCATAAACCACACCCCACAAAATACAATAATATCCGCTTCTGTTGTGCTGGCAATTGTAGAGAGATGCAATGAATCTCCTACATAATCGGGTATGGAATGATATAAGGCCGGTTCCATATAATTATGCCCAAGAATAACCGCATTTTTCTCCTTTTTTAACTTAATAATTTCTTGAGCAAACTGGGCTTTCAATTCGATTTCAAATTCAGGCAGAATTCCTTTAAGTCTTTTCCGCATTCGTTCAAGAATGGATTCTGTCTCTGTATCTGGGGCCGTATCTGAACTCATAAACAAAAATTCCTTATACAATTACAAAATATTAATAGAAACTATAAAAATAATTATAACAAAAAGTTAGGTGTTACTTCTTTTTGATGGGGAAGACTATTCGGTAGTGATAGTTTTTTCGGCTCCCTTTAATATGTTAAGGAGAGAATGCCATGCTAACGAAGCACATTTTATACGGATAGGGAATTCGCGAACCCCTGCAATGGCAGTAAGTTTTCCCCATTGTTCTTCATCCACAGGTGTATCGGGTGATGTTTTTAATAATTCAAGAAAATTCTCAATAATTTCTACGGCTTTATCGGCAGGTTGTTTTTCAAGAAATGTGGTAAGCAAAGATGCGGATGCCTTTGAAATAGCACAACCCTGTCCGGTGAAATGTACCTTTTCAATTATATCCCCATTACACTTCACATAGAATATAAAGTGGTCGCCACATAGCGGATTGTAACCCTCTATTTTTTTATCATAAGTATCGGGTTCCCCATAATTTCTGGGGCTTTTGGCGTGGTCAAGTAATACCTTTTCATATAAAGCACGCGAAGCAGAACTCATTGGAAAATCTCCTGCACTTTGTATATTGCATTTACCAATCGGTCAATCTCATCAACAGTATTATATACCGCAAACGATGCCCGTGCTGTGCTGGATAAACCATAGCGTTCCATTATAGGCTGAGCACAATGGTGCCCGGCACGGATAGCAATCCCCTCCTCATCCAGTATCTGCCCTATATCATGGGGATGTGCACAATCCATTGTAAAAGAAATCACTCCTGCACGCGGTTTCTTGGGTCCTAAAATATGCACACCCGGGATACGAGAAAGATTTTCATAAGCATATTGTATCAGGGCATCTTCATAATGACATATTTCATGCATACCCAAAGATTGTAGAAAATCAATAGCACTGCCTAAGGCTATTACTCCTTCAATATTAGGTGTCCCTGCTTCAAATTTTTGAGGAGTATGAGCATATATCGTTTTTTCTAATGTGACATGAAGTATCATACTTCCCCCGGTTTGATACGGCTCCATACTTTCCAGCAACGGGGCTTTTCCATAAAGAATACCCGTGCCGGTCGGAGCATACATTTTGTGCCCGGAACAGGCAAAGAAATCGCAATCCAATTCCTGCACATTTATCGGTGTATGGGGCGTACTTTGTGCTCCATCCACAACAATAACGGCTCCTACTTCATGGGCTTTCCTGGCTAATTCGGATATGGGGTTAATAGTACCCAGTACATTAGAAACATGGACAACCGATACAATCTTCGTCTTTTTCGTAAGCAATTGCTCAATCTGTGTTAAATCTAAAGTACCTTCATCGGTAATCGGAATTACTTTTAATTTAGCACCCGTTTGCTGGCATACCACCTGCCAGGGTATTAAATTGGAGTGATGTTCCATCTGGGTGACTAAAACTTCGTCGTCGGGTTGAAGGCGTGGTCGTGCATACGATTGGGCAATTAAATTTATAGAATCCGTAGTGCCTCGTGTAAATACGATTTCACAATCCACTTTCGTTCCTAAAAAACGAGCCACTTTGGAACGAACCTCTTCGTATTTCTCCGTAACCTTTTCGCTTAAATAATGTATCCCCCGATGAACATTCGAATTCTCATGCTCATAATATCGAGTGATTGTATCAATAACATTTTTAGGTTTTTGAGAAGTTGCGGCATTATCTAAATACACCAATGGCTTACCGCGAACAAACCTTTCCAAAATAGGGAACTGGGCACGGATACTTTCAATTCCTATTTTCCGTGCCAATGCTTCTACATGCCATCGGCGTCGTTGTATTCGATTTTCGTTCACGGCTTTATTCTCTTCGGGTATATGTAAACTCATTTTTACTTCTCAGAAACATTTATGTAACCGTCAATAAAACTTTCAATACCATCAAAAGGGATTTCCTTTAAGACCTGATTCACAAATCCACGGATAAGCAAATTGCGAGCTTTATTCGGGTGGATTCCACGAGTCTGGAAATAATATATCAAATCTGGTGGTGGAGGACCTACTGTGGCTCCATGTGTGCAACGCACATCATCAGCATATATTTCTAACTGTGGTTTGGCATCAATAATCGCCTGGTCGGAAAGAGATAGACCTTTAAACTGTTGTATTGAATCAGACTTCTGGGCATTGGGAGCAATATAAATTTTCCCGCGATACACGGTTTTACTCCGTCCTTCTCCTAATCCACGCCAGTGAATTCGACTTGTGCCATGACCTTTCAAATGTTGTATGGATTGTTGTGTCTCGGAAAAATGATGCCCGTGATTGATGGTCAAACCATTAATCTGAGAGGTAACATTTTCTCCTTTAATTTCAACATCTATTTCAGAACGGATAAATTGCCCGCATAAATGCAGGGAATTGTAATTAAAGGAACTGTCTTCTTCAATTTCAGCCGAAGTTGAAAGAAACCGAAGGGTATTTTCTGTCCCTTGAATACTATTCAGATATTTCAGATGTGCATTTTTACCTAAACAAATTTGTTCTTTTGCGTTTATCCATAACGAATGGGGTTCTGTCGTGTCTGCTATATAATGCACCGTAATAGTAGCCTGGGCGTTATCTCCAAGATAAATGAACACACGCGGGACATCCATTGTATCCGTGTCCCATCCTCGACTTACTATCACAACATGAATAGGCTCTTCAACAAAGGTTGCTTCGGGTATGTAAAGAAAAATTCCATTATGCATCAGCATATCGGATATGGCTTCAAAAATATGACGGGGTTCTTGTCCGAATGTGAGATTTTTCTGAACAAGTTCTCCAAATTGTGTCTGTAATGTATCCCTAAAACTTTTAATAAATATAGAAGGAGAGATATGGGGTTTAATGTCTATTGCACCATTTTCCCATATTACCGAAGGGGAAAAAGTGTTACTTATATTTTTTGGAATATTTTCATTATATGTTTGTTTTTGTATTTTTAGCATCCACTTCCTTTGCGGATTAAAGAAAGGGGCAAGATTCGTTTCACGCCAACCTTCTGTCTTAGCATGAGGTATCGGTAAAACTTCAAAGGCATCTAAACCATTACGAAGGAAATGCTCCCACCAATCAGGATATACAAATCCATTGCGTAGATGTGTTGTCGTTCCCAATAATGAAAGTTTTCTTTCATCATTTATATTTATAGTCATAAAAGACCCTTTCATGAAATCGCCCCAACCGAAAAGGTTTCTGTTTCGTCCTCAGTTTTAAGCCAATCATAACCTCTTTGTTCCAATTCAAGGGCTAATTCAAATCCACCCGATTTTACAATTCTTCCTTTATAAAGGACATGCACAAAATCAGGTCGGATATAGTTCAACAACCTTTGATAATGGGTTATGACAATAAAGGAGCGTTGCGGTGAACGCATCCGATTGACGCCTTCCGCTACGGATTTGAGAGCATCAATATCCAGTCCGGAATCTGTTTCGTCCAGAATGGAAAGAACAGGATCTAATACCGCCATCTGGACAATTTCATTCCGTTTCTTTTCTCCGCCAGAAAAACCTTCGTTCACAGAGCGTTCGGAAAAAGAAGGGTCTAAACCGATTTCCTTCATTTTTTCCTTTAATTGTTTCTCAAAATCCCAGATGTCTATCGGTTCTAATCCTCGTGCACTTCGTATCTCATTCACGGCTGTATGTAGAAATTCCGTATTGGATAGTCCCGGAATTTCCACCGGATATTGAAAAGCGATAAATATACCTTTTCGTGTTCGTTCTTCTGGCGGAATAGAAATAATATTCTCGCCCAATAGCAAAATTTCACTATCCGATGATACCTCATAATTTTCATTCCCGGCGAGAATTTGGGCTAAGGTGCTTTTTCCTGAACCATTCGGACCCATAATAGCGTGAACTTCACCGGGATTAACTATTAAATTAATACCTTTTAATATGGTTTGTCCTTCGATAGAGGCTTTTAAATTTTTGATTTCAAGTAAACTCATCCGACACTTCCTTCTAAACTTATGCTTAATAATCTTGTTGCTTCAACGGCAAATTCCATAGGTAAATGTTCAAAAACTTCTTTACAGAAGCCATTCACAACAAGTGAAATGGCATTTTCAGGACGAATTCCGCGAGTACGACAATAAAACAACTGCTCCTCATTGATTTTGGAGGTAGTAGCCTCATGTTCTACCGAAGCGGAAGAATTGCGAATGTCCAAATGAGGAAAAGTATGTGCTCCACAGCGATTGCCAATAAGCAAAGAATCGCATTGTGTATAATTCCGTGCATTTTCAGCCTTAGGCATAACTCGAACCAACCCTCGATAGGTATTTTGACTCATACCTGCGGATATCGTTTTACTAATAATCGTGCTACGGGTATTCTTCCCGATATGTATCATTTTGGTACCCGTATCGGCTTGTTGTTTGTTCCGCGTCAGTGCGACCGAATAAAACTCGCCCGTCGAGTTATCTCCTTGCAAAATGCAACTGGGATATTTCCATGTAATAGCAGAACCTGTCTCTACCTGCGTCCACGAAATTCGTGAATTATCTCCTACACATTTGCCCCGTTTCGTAACAAAATTGAAAATACCGCCCCGACCTTCTTCATCCCCCGCATACCAGTTCTGAACCGTGGAATAACGAATTGTAGCGTTTTTATGGGCGACCAGTTCAACTACAGCCGCATGCAACTGATTTTCATCGCGAATAGGGGCTGTACATCCTTCCAGATAACTCACTTCAGCACCTTCATCTGCAATAATCAATGTCCGTTCGAACTGCCCTGTCTGTGCCGAGTTAATTCGAAAGTAAGTAGACAAATCCATCGGACATTTAACCCCTTTCGGAACATAAACAAACGAACCATCACTAAAAACAGCCGAGTTTAAACTCGCGTAAAAATTATCACTAGGCGGAACAACCGAACCTATATAGCGTTGCACCAATTCCGGGTGATTGCGAATTGCTTCTGACATAGAACAAAAAATAATTCCAAATTTTCCTAATATCTCTTGATGGGTTGTTGTCACAGAAACACTATCAAAAACCGCGTCCACAGCAATTCCCACCAACCTCTTCTGCTCTTCTAACGGAATACCTAATTTCTCAAAAGTTTGAAGTATCTCCGGCTCTACCTCTTCTATACTATTAGGTTTCTTTTTCATTTTTGGTGCAGAATAATAACGAATAGATTGAAAATCCGGCGTTTTGTATTTAATAAAAGCCCAATGCGGTTCTTGCATTTGAGTCCAGGTGCGATATGCTTTCAATCGCCATTCGGTCATCCACTCCGGCTCTTCCTTCTTTTCAGATATTTTGCGGATTATATCCTCATTCAAACCAAACGGAAACGGCTCCTCTTCAATAGGAGTTACCCAACCATAGGCATACTCTTTATTCACAAAATCATTTATTGCCGTCATATCTTCGCCATTCTTCGTAATGTCATTCTTCTCTTTCTCGGCTATATTCGTCTTCATTTCAGACATCTTTATCAGGCTCCCCTGATTAATTGTTTCTTTTTATAACAAAACACCATTTGTATATAGATTATTCCTATATAACAATTACCTACCCGAAGCGAAGACGCTTCAGATACAGAAGGATGATGATTTAAATAGGTGAGGCGAAACATATTTCGCCCCTACTTTCTACTTTGTGAACTTTGTGTAAGGTCTTTGTGCCCTTTGTGGTAAAAAAGATTTAAGCATTTTTAAAAATACCCGATGCGGGAACGGTTCAGCTACAGGGAAGGGAAAGGATTTTTTAAATGTGTAGAGGCAAAAATTTTTCCTCTCTACTTTGTGGACTTTGTGCAAGGTCTCTGTGTCCTTTGTGGTAAAAGAATTAACCACAAAGGACACGGAGGATGGGGAGGCGAAAGATTTTTCGCCCCCACAATACATTTTTTTATGAGGGTATGACATTGAAAACCCGAATCGGGGAGGTTTCATCAACGGGAAGGGTAATTACATGAGGAAAATACCGACAAGAATGTCTGTACTACATTAATGCTTATAATTTCCCCTAAGCCCCATTCGTCCCATAGGTCCCATCTGTCCCATAAGTCCCATAAGTCCCATAAGTCCCATAAGTCCCCCAAATCCCCCGAAGCGGGGAGGTTTCAGCTACGGGGAAGGGTGGAGAAAAGAAACACAGACAAGAATGTCTGTGCTACATTAATACCTACAATGTCCCATAAGTCTTATATGTCCTCTATGTCCCAAAACACCCAAAGCGGGGACGCTTCATCTACGGGGAAGAGTGAAGGTTTTTTTGTTAAGAGAAATTAACCACAGAGGACACGAAGGAAATTTTACACAGAAGGAGACGAAGGAGGATGCAGCTACAGTAAGTGCATGAAATTAAAAAATGGAGAGGAGGTGGAA
>Ga0067045_1028733_pt1 | contig 28398 bp, 21 predicted proteins | sample TerdegcTABiofilm_FD_59184 | JGI IMG/M metagenome (GOLD analysis project Ga0067045, IMG submission 59184) | Combined Assembly of (Gp0054472, Gp0054536) Wastewater bioreactor microbial communities from Singapore -Terephthalate degrading...
CTCCTTCCACCTTCCGCCTTCTGTACGCGTCGCGGGCGCCCGCAGGCGCCCGGCGGTTCGGTTCGCGCCCAGGCGCGAACCGGCGGCCCGGATCTGGCTTCAGGAATTCGTCAGCTTATCTCCTTCCACCTGCGGCATGCATGGTAGTGGCCGCCGCCCAGGTCCATGAGCTCCGGTTCGGCCTCTTCTTTGCACTCGGGCTTCATGTAGGGGCATCGGGTGTGGAACCTGCAGCCCGGGGGGATGTTGGACGGCGAGGGGATCTCTCCGGAAATCGGCAGCTCCTTGATGACGTCGACCTGACCCGTGGAGGGCTCCGGCACCGCCTCGATCAGGGCCCGGGTGTAGGGGTGGGCGGGACGGTCGATGATGTCGTCGGCCTTCCCCATCTCGACGATCCGCCCCAGGTACATGACCGCGATGCGGTCCGTGAAATACCGGGCCGTGGAGAGGTCGTGGGTGATGTAGAGGTAGGTGAGCCCGAGGTCCCTCTGCACGTCCTTCATCATGTGCAGGATCTCCGCCCGGGTGGACAGGTCGATCATGGACACCGGCTCGTCCGCGACCAGCATGGCCGGGTTCAGGATCAGGGTACGGGCCGTGGCCACTCTCTGGCGCTGTCCGCCCGAGAGCATGTGGGGGAAGCGCCCCATGAAATCCTCGGGAGGAGTCAGTTTGACCTCCGTCAGGGAACGGATGATCCGGGTCTCGCGCTCCTTCCGGTCCGCGGTGATCCTGTGTATCTCCAGGGGCTCCTCCAGGACGTCCCGGATCTTGAACCGGGGGTTCATGGAGGCGTAGGGATCCTGGAAGATCATCTGGACCTGCCTGCGATATTCCTTGGCCTCCTGCCGCCCAATGGACGTGACGTCCCGGCCGTTGAACAGGATCCGTCCGCTGGTGGGATCGATCAGTTTCATGACCAGCTTGCCCGTCGTGGTCTTGCCCGAGCCGGATTCGCCGATCAGGCCGAAGATCTCTCCCCGCCGGATCTCGAAGGAAATGCCGTCCACGGCCCGCACGAGTTTCCGGGTTTTCCCGAAGGACTGGAGAAAGCCCTGATGCGGGGTGAAGTGTTTTTTTAGGTCGTCCACCCGGAGGATGACGTCCCCGTCGATGCCGTTGCTCATTCGAAGCACCTCCAGCAGGCGGCCAGGTGGCCCGGTTCGATCTCCCGGACGGGCGGCTCCTCGACGCGGCACCGGTCGTAGACCTTGTGGCAGCGCGGGTGGAACCGGCAGCCCTCGGGGGGCGTGATCAGGTCCGGCGGCGTGCCGGGTATGAAAGACAGGCTCTCCACCTTCCGGCGGAGCCGGGGAGTGGCGGCCAGGAGGCGTTCGGTGTACGGATGGGCCGGGCCGCTTCGGCCGTAGATCTGCTCGTTCGTACCCAGCTCCGCGATCTTTCCGGCGTACATCACGCAGATGCGGTCCGAGACTTCCGCCTCCAGGGCCAGGTCGTGGGTGATGAAGATGAAGGAGAGGTCGAAGGTCTTCTTGAGTTTTTTCAGCAGGTTGATGATCTGGGCCTGTACGATCACGTCCAGGGCGGTGGTCGGCTCGTCCAGGATGACCAGCCGGGGTTTCAGGAAGAGGGCCGTCGCGATGACGACCCTCTGCTTCATCCCGCCCGATAGCTCGTGGGGATACCGGCTCGTCACGTCCGCCGGCAAACCCACGTAGCCCAGGTATTCCTTGATGAGGTCCTGGGCCTCCGCCTTGTCCATGGACCGGTGCTCCTGGAGGGTCTCCATCATCTGCTTCCCGATCGTGTAGACCGGGGTAAGGCAGTTCATGGCTCCCTGGAAGACCATGGATACCTTTTCCCATCGGATGTCCTTGCGGATTTCCCGTTCCGGCAGAGGCAGGATGTCGCGGCCTTCGACCAGGATCTGGCCGCCCTCATACCTCCCCGGAGGGCTGGGCATGCGCAGAAGGCCCGTGCCCATGGTCGTCTTGCCGCAGCCCGACTCCCCGACGAGCCCCAGGGTCTCCCCGGTTTTCAGGTCGAAGGACACGTCGTCCAGGGCCTTAACCGCCCCCTTGGACGTGTGGTAGTAGAGTTTCAGGTTCTTGACCTGAAGGATAGTTTCGCTCATGGCCTACCTCGTCTTGAGTTTCGGATGGAGGATCTTGTCCATCGCGAACCCGAGGAACGCGAAGGTCATGCCCATCACCGCGATCAGGAGTCCCGGCGGGACCACCCACCACCAGAGCCCCGAGAGCACGGCCCCGGAGCCCAGGGCGTCGTGGAGGATCTGGCCCCAGGTCACGATGGTGGCGTCCCCCAGGCCCAAGAGGCTCACCGAGGACTCGTATACGATGGCGCCCGGGACCGCCAAAGCCATGGAGGCGAAGGAATACGGGATCAAGAGCGGGGCCATGTGACGGAAGATGATACGACCGTGGCCGGCGCCCAGGGCCTTGGCCGCCTCGATGTACGTCTCCTCCTTGATCTGCAGGGCCATGGACCGAACAGTCTTCACCGGGCCGACCCAGAAGAAGAGGATCAGCGCCGCGATGATAGTCCATATGCTGGGCTTGTAGACCGCGGAAAACACGATCAGGATGGGCAGGACCGGAAGGGAGATGAAGTAGTCGAAGATCAGCATCAACACGGAATCCACCCGGCCCCCGAAGTAGGCGGCGGTGATCCCGTAGAAGACTCCGACCAGGACGGAGACTATGCTGGTCAAAAGACCGATCAGGAGGGCCCATTTCAGGCCGGCCACTACGCCGGAGAAAATGTCCCGCTTCATGGAGTCCGTTCCCAGGATCCCGGAGACCCGTCCCACCACGACGATCTCGAGGTGCTCGAGGGAGGCCCGGGCATCCGTGAACCCCGCGGTCACCTCGATCTCGTAGCGGCCCGTAAGGGGCTTGGGTCCCTTGACGAAGTCCGGTTCCGCCTTGGAAAAGAGTATTTCCGGAACCCCGTAGCTCATGGTCGCGATCAGGGAGGAGTTCTCGGGCCGTTCCGCCCTTCGCAGGAACTCCAGGGCGTTGGACCTGCCTTCGTTCGCGAAGGACAGGCGGAACGTCTGGCCCGCCAGGTCCTGCAGGACGTACCGGATGATCTCCACGGCATTCCCGTCGGGTCTCCTCACCGTCACCGTAAGGGGGATGGTCCCGCTACCCTCGCCGCGGACGAGGAGGTCGTAGGGCGCCCGGCTGAATGAATAGTCGTAGGAGAATATGTAGGCTTTTTCGCCGGGGTTCCTGTCCTCGATCCGGGAATCCCAGAGGGTCAGGGCCACCGCAGACTTGCGGGAAGTGAAGAGGTTGGTCCACGCCGGGGGGGCGCTTTTGGAATTGTCCTGCCAGTACGTGATGTCCCGCCAGCGGCTGCTGGCCTCCGGGAAGGGCAGGATCCACGGTTCCAGGACCACCGCCAGTATGGCGGCGACCAGGATCCCCAGCCCGACCAAACCGTTGGTTTCTTTCCGGAACTCTCCCCAGAATTCCCTGAGCCTATAGGCCGCGTCTTCTAGTTTCATGCCTTGCCGCCTATCTTGATGCGGGGATCCAGGAACCCGTAGGTCAGGTCCAGGAACACGAGTCCCGCCTGGTATATGCCCGTGGTGATGGAAAGGTCCGCTAGGAGGACCGGTATGTCGTTCTGCTGGATGGCGATCCAGTAGAGGTTGCCCAGCCCCGGCCAGGAAAAGATCCCTTCGAAGATGATGCTCCCGGATATGGAAGCCAGAAGGGACAGAAGAGACATAGTGATGAGGGGCGGGGCCGCGGTGCGCATGGTGTGGCCGAAGAGCACCTTGTTCTCCGGAATTCCCCGGGCCCGGGCGCTCATGATGTAGTCCTCCTGGAGGATCCCCAGGACGATATTGCGGACCACGAAGCCCAGGCTCCAGAACCCGATGAGAAGGAGGGTCAGCATGGGCAGGATCATGTGCCAGATTAGATCCAGGACTTTCAGGATTCCTTCCGGCGTCGGAACGGAATGGAGCCCGCCGGAGGGGAAGAGCTTAACCCCGTAGACGAAAACCATGATCAGCATCATGCCCAGCCACCAGGAGGGCAGCCCGTACACCACCATGGTGATGAAGCTCGTGGACTTGTCCAGGGAACCGCCGGGCCGTTGGGCCTTCTTGAGGCCCAGCCATATCCCGAAGAAGATCTCGAAGACGATGGTGGTCGTGAAGAGCAGCATGGACCGCGGCAGGGCTTCCATGATGATCTTGATGACCTCCCGCTCGCCCTTCTGGGTCTTGATGATGGTGGAGCGCCCGAACTTGAAGGTGAGGGCGTTCACGGCCCGGGAGATTACCCGCTCCGACCACGGTCTATCGAGTTTGTACAGCTTGTATAGTTGCTCTCGCCGGTCGATCTGGAAGGCGCGGATCTGCTCGGACTTCATGTTCCGGAGCCGCTGGGATTCCTGCCGGACCTGTTCCTCGATCTGACCTTGCAAGGTCGTTTCGGATACCGTGTTGAATAAGGCCGAAAAGGTGAACATCAAGAGGGCGTACATCGCGACGCCCTTTAAGATGCGTTTGATCGCGTACCACTTGTACATCCGGGCCACCTGTCCTGGGAAGGATTTCGCTCCGCGGACACGGCAGCCCGGGGGAGCCGCGACCGCGAAGCGCGTTCGAAGGCCGGCGCGGCGCCCCGAGGGGCGCCGCGCGATTTTCTAATAAACGCCTTCGTCCTAGAACAGAACCAGGTTTCCGGATTTGACCGAGGGGGCCTCGTCCGCGATCTTGGATTCCGCGACCAGGGTGTAGCTTCCGGGCTGGAGCTTGCCGAGGTCGGCGGCGGGGATCACGGCCTGGAAGGAACCGTCCTTCAGGTACTTGGCTTCATAGGCCTTCTCGCCGGCGTCGGAGATCAGGGTAACCTGGGCTTTGACGTTATTTCCGACGGGCTTGGTCCGGTCGTCGGGGTAGGTGAACTGGGAAACCGTCAGGTCGATCATCGCGTCCGCGGAGCGCTGGGCGTTGGCCGGGATGTTCACGTTGTCGATCTGGGTCACCTCGAGAGCGAAGAACTTGGGCCAGTAGTCCTTCTTGTACGGATAGCCCTTCCGGTAGGCGGACAGCTCGACGTAGTTGGCGGTGGAGTCGATCTTGGAGATGTAGAAGGGCCCGTTGGATACATAGGCGTGGCCGTACTTCTCGATGAAGGCCAACGTTTTCTTGTAGGCTTCCACGGCGTCGGCGGGCTTCATATAGTCCTTGATGTAGACCGGTACGTACTTCTTCTCGATCATCTGGTTCAGCTTGGCCTTGATGTCGGCCACGCAGGCGGGGCTGGCCACGTCGATCTGGGTCATCGAGGGATCCTCGGTGATGGCGTAGACCGTTCCGCTGGCCGCGCCCTCGGTCACCAGAAGGGCGATGGCCTCGGTGATGGTCCAGGGAACCATGGTGGGCCGGCCGGGGTTTCCGGCCTTGGGGGACAGGAGTCCGCCGTAGGCGACCCGGTTCTTGTCCATGGGCCAATTGAAGTCGTAGTACGTGGAGAAGCTTCCGTCCTTGTTAAAAATGACGCCCTTCAGGGTCTCCAGGGTGGGCTGGTACTGGGAGGCGTAGGCTTCCTCGTAGGCCAGGTCCGCGTCCCCGTCCTTGGTGGCCCAGTCGGTCTCGAAGCCCAGGGCGTAGACGAAGTCCGCGAGCCCTATCTTGTTCCCGTCGTGCCAGACCGAGTCCTTCACCGTGTACTTGGCGGAGGAATAGGACTTGACGCCCGGGCCGACCTTGACCCAGGTCTTGGTGGCGGAGTCGTACTTGACCGCGTCCGCGGGCACGTCGATGAGGCCCTCGGGCTTGCCGTCCCCGGTGGTGTCCGGGCCGACGTTGGACTGGACGTCCTTGAGGTCCCACTGGACCAGGTAGGGGGTGTCGATGGCGGTGTTGGGCGCCTCGAAGTACTCCCGCATGGTGCACTGTTCCACGATCATGGAAACGTAGGTGTCCGAGAATCCGTCCACGCCCACGGGGTCCCAGGCGCTCATGAACAGGCCCCCCTTGGCGGAGAACTGGGTGGCCCGGAGGATCTTCTCCCCCTTGTCGTTGGGCTTCACGTCCGCGGTGATGAAGGACCAGCCGTTGAGGCCGTCCCCGAGACCGTAGACGAAGCGGTTCGTGACCCGTTCCTTGTTGGCGATGAAGTAGTCGATCTGGGAGCAGACCCAGATCCGGACGGCCTCGGTCAAGCCCAGCTCCTGGGCCTTGAGGTTGTCGTTCCAGTACTCGTCGGCGGTCAGGAACCAGCCGTTGTAGCTCTTCTGGGCCAGACGGTCGATCTCGTCATTCTTGTAGTTCCAGAACCCTTCGGTGGCGCCGCCGGGCATGTAGCCGTAGTAGGGGGCGTACATCTGGGAGATGGAGACGTCCCACCAGCGGCGGGTGGCTCCGGCGCCCCAGCCCTCGGTGTACATGGTCCACTCGTAATCGGCGGGATCGCCTCCGTAGACCATGCGGCCCGCCTTGGAACGGTCGTACTCGAGCCGTTCCACCTTGATGCCCGCCTTTTCCAGCTGGTCCGCGACGTAGCGGCCCGCGGGCAGGCGGCCCTGGGGATCGTCCACCCGGATGATGAACTTGACGACGATGGGCTGGCCCTTGTAGGTCCAGAACTGTCCGGTCTTTTTAAGCTTGCCGGCGTTCTCGGGGAGCTTGGCCGCGGCTTCCAGGGCCGCGGTGATCTCGGCGATGGCCCGCTTCTCGTCCCCCCGCTCGGTCATGCCCAGCTTGGTGGCGATGATGTTGTAGCGGTAGGTTCCGGGCTGGCCGGGGGTCATGGAGGTGAAGGCCGGCTCCCCGCCGCCCAGGAGGATCTCGTCGACCATCTTCTTGCGGTCGATAAGCCAGTTGATGGCGTACCGGACCTCCCGGATGGCCAGGGGGTTGAAGTATTCCTTCCCCGTCTTCGTCTTCCAGACGTAGGGCGCCTGGTTGGGGATGGGGTTCATCAGATAGGACCAGGAGCCCGACGGAACCGGGTAAACCCAGAGTTTTTCGCGGTCCGCCTGGGGCAGGCCGAAGAAAACGCTCGCGTCCATCCCGTAGGCGAAGATGTCCGTCTTGCCTTCCACGGTATCCTTGGCCGCGATGGACTGGTCCATGCGGACATCTATGATCATTTTGTCCACGATCGGACCGGTGTCGCCCTTGGCGACCCCGGCTCCCGCCCCGGCTCCGCCGCCGCACCCGGCCAGCGCGAGGGCCGCCGCGGTGACGATGGCGAGGGTGATCAGCACTTTCCTGCTCATCTCAACTCCTCCTTGTGGAATTAGAGAAACATGGATGTATTATGGATCAGAAAAAACAGGAAGTAAAGCGGGAAGCTGTACCGCGGGTGCCGGAGGAGGATATATCTATTGTTACTATTTAAAGATACAGAGCTTTACCCGGGCCGCGGCGAGTAGGACTTGGCAGTGTCACGAAGCTTGTGGTGACAGAATCCCTTCGTCAACGGTCCCTATCCAGAGAAGGCAACGAACCGACGGAACAGCTTTCCGGTGCGAGCACCACAGGCTTCGTACCACGATAGGCCGCCGGCGTCCGGGTCCGGCCCGCTTTGTCCGAATCAATACTTGAATTCGCTCTCCCCGATGAACTCCCGCAGGATCGAATTCCCCGGCACGAACTGTGCGGGTATCGGGGAGAAATTCGCCAGGAACGCAAGCAGGCGGCCCGCCTCCGCGTACTCGGGTTCGATGGGTTTTACGGATCTGAGCACGGGTTCCGCGTAGATCTTGAGGACCCCCAGCTCGTAGTCCAGGGCCGAGTTGAAGGCCGCGTCCGCGGAGTTCTGGAAGGGGAAGATGTGCCGGCGCTCCCCCCGCTGGACGGAACCCCACATCCTCAGGGTGTCCAGGGCGGTCTTGCCCCGGAACTGCCAGTCCCGGACGATCCGCCTGAGAAGGCGGTTGTCGGTGGTGGAGATCCGGTTGTGGTCGTCCAGGTTTAGCTGGGTCAGGGCGGAGACGTACACCTTGAACTTCTGATCCTTGGGGATCCGGGGGGTCAGCTTGTCGTTGAGGCCGTGGATGCCCTCCATGACGACGATCTCCCGGCCCGTCGACAGGCGGAGTTTCTTGCCCGAGGGGCGGCGGGTTCCGGTCTTGAAGTCGAAGGCGGGCAGCTCGATCTCGTTTCCCCGGAACAGCTCGACCAGCTGTTCGTTCAGGTATTCCACGTCCAGGGCTTCCAGGCACTCGAAGTCGTAATCCCCGTTCTCGTCCCGGGGGGTGTGTTCCCGGTCCACGAAGTAGTCGTCCAGGGCGATGACCACGGGCTCGAAGCCCATGACCTTGAGCTGGATGGCCAGTTTCTTGGACGTCGTGGTTTTCCCGGAGCTGGAGGGGCCCGCGATCAGGAGGGCCTTGACCGTGCCGGCCCGGGCGGCCACCTGGTCCGCCAGCTCCGCCATCTTCTTGTTCTGGAGGGCCTCCGCAACCTGGATGTATTCCTTGATTTTCTTCGGCGAGTTGATGCTGTTCAGGGCTCCGACCGAGGACACCCCGAGTATCTTGGCCCGCTCCCGGTATTCCTTGGCGATTCGGTAGAGCACGGGGTCGTCCACGAAGGGGGGGACCTTGTCGTCCTCTTTATGGGGGTACCGCAGAAGGAATCCGTCGTGATAGGGGGCCAGCTCGAAGACCTTAAGGACTCCGGTGGAGGGAACCAGGGGGGTCACATGGAGGTCCCGGAATCCGGCGCATTCGTTCAGGGCTATCCGGGGATCGTTCATGTGCTCCAGGAGAAGGAGTGTGTCCGACTGGCCCTGGGACCGGAAATACTCAAGGGCGCCCGAGTAGGACATCCATTCCCGGCGGATAGGTATGTCCCGGGCGACCAGCTCCCGCATGCGCTGTTCCAAGGCCTTCAGGTCCCGGGGGTCGTCGGGCTGTTCGTCGTCGAAGAAATGGAAGAACCCCGTTCCGATGGCCATGCCCGCCACCAGCCGGCGCTTCGGGAAGAGTTCCCGGGAAGCCATGGCGAGGAGGAAGCAGAGGGACCGCCGGTAAGTGGCCGCCCCCAGGTTGGTGTCCACGGTGACCGGGGCCAGGGTGCAGTCGGTGGTCAGGAAGTAATCCAGGGGACAGAGCTCGTTGTTGATCAGGACCGCGGCCAGGGGCCGGGGGAGGGTCCCCAAAGGTTCCAGGGCCTCGGCGGCTTTTATTAGGAAGGGATAGGTTCGGACCGTGCCATCGGGGTAGGTGACGCGAATCTCTTTCATTTTAAGATACACCTCCTTTGTCAGCGTATCCATCCGAGCCGGGACGGGGGCCAGAGGCGGAAGACCGCGTGCCCCTCGATGAACTTGAGCTTGACCGCGAAGGGTTCCAGGATCGATACGTACCGGATCGACGCGGGGTCCGCGGGATCCAGAATCCGGGTTCCCGGGGTCTCCCGGAACCGGAAGTCCAGGGAGTTGTAGCGGTTGTCCCCCATGGCGAAGTATTCGTCCGACCCGAGGAAGGCGTCCCCCGGGGGGAACTCGGGGAAGTTGCGGTTATCGTAGAAGCCCTGGAGGTAGAGGTAAAGTTCCCGGGCTTCCGTGACCAGGCGGCCGCGATCGGCGTCCCGGGCTGCGGCCTCCAGGGGTACCCCCGCCGCCAGGAGGCCGAGGACCCGTTCCATCCGGGCCAGGAGGTTGGCCTTGACCAGGAGGTTCAGGACTCGGGAACCGCGGTCGTAGGCGTTGAGAACCGGGGCGGCCCCTGCCGCGGCAGCGCCCGAGGCGTAGGCCCGGAGGGAGGCGCGGACCGCCGGGGACGCAGCGGCCGCCAGGGACAGGGACAGGTCGTCCGCCGAGGCTCCGGCCTCTACGAAGGGATTGAGGCCGCCGGCCGCGGTGTCCATCGCCTCGTCGCGGCGGGTACGGAGGGCCGGGTCCGTCCGGGACATGTCCGGCCCCGAGGCCGCCTCCCGCCCGGATGCCGCAAGGGCGTCCAGGGAGCCCTCGATCCGGTCCAGGGAGGATCGGATCGCCGCGCCGAGGTCCCCGGGCGCGGTTCCGTTCTTCCGGGCGTCCCAGCGGGAAAGGAGGGAACGGGTCTGTGCGTCCAGAGGCAGGTGCTGGATCTTTCGGCGCAGATCCCCGTCCAGCTTCCAGAGATCCACCGCCGCCCAGGGCTCCTCCACTTTGTGGAAGTCCGGCTCTCCCTTCCGCCGGGCGTACAGGACATCGTCCACCATCATGAGTTTTTCGCCCGGCACTCCCGTGATCCGCTTGACCAGGGGGTCCGCCTTGGGGCTCCCGTCGGGCAGGGTGGAATCCAGGTGGACCGCCGTCAGGGTCACCATGTAGACGAACTGGGAAACGTGTTTCTTGAGGTCAACCCGGTGGTTTTCCGGGTACCGGGGGTTGGCGATCGTGACCACATCCCCCCGGCGCGGCAGGCGGAGGAATGGAAGGCGCCACTCGGTCAAGGGTATCCGGGGCCCCGAACTCAGCTTGACGGTGAAAGGCCGGTCCCGGACCAGGAAGGCGGGCACCATGGACTCCGAGGGAACCTCGTAGAGCTGGAACACGAAGATGTTGATCACCAGCACCGCTATGGCGGCCCAGGCGATGGCGTCCACCCAGTCCAGTACGATCGCGACCAGTCCCCGGGGCTTGCGTTCCCGGGCGCGGCGTTTCCGGAGGGCCCGGTCCGCGGCTTCCTCGGGGCCGATCACGCCCGCGGCCGCCAGGGCGGAGGGCCGGCCGATGAGGTGGAAGGTGATCCCCGCGGCCGCGACCGCGGCGAGGGTGAGGGCGAACAGGAATGCCACCCGACCCCTGCCGATCAGGTCCGCATTGCTCCACTCGATCCGCGGGAGGGCGTGGGAGAAATAGTAGACAGGAATGGAGTAACCGGTGAATTTCTTCCAGGCCGGCAGGAGCCGGAGCCGGCCCTTGCGGAATATGGAGCGCAGGAAGGCCAGCTCCCCGGCCGCGATGGACAGGGCCAGGACCAGGTAGACGGCGTAGAGGCCGCTCAGGCGGAAAAACCCGGTCAGAGGGACGGATAGGACCAGGACGCTCACATAGACCAGGGCGGCGATGCCCGGGTTCTTCAGCTCAGGTACGAGGACGGGGGGTACGGGGTCGGAGTCCGGCTGGGCGGCGCCCGCGGTCTTCCCGGAGGCGGCAGGACCCGGAGCGGGGCGGGATGCGCGTTGTTGGTTCATCTTGGACAGAAGTATCCAAGAGACCGGGGCCTTCCGTCAATGCCGCCCCCTTAAGTCGAGGCAGGGGTGTTCGGAGGATTCCGTCGAAGGCACCCGCGATCAGAGAGCCGAATAGACCGCGTAGGGCCGTCCGTCCTCGGTCCTGCCGATCTCCCGGATCCGGCGTGATCCTTCCACGGTCGCTTCCTCGGTCCTCTCCATCTCCTCGAAGGCGATCTTGTCCTCCTCCGGCGCTTCCGAGCGGAGGATTCGAAGCCGGAGATCCTCGTTCGCCGCGTCCGTAGCGGAGTAGACCTCCTCTTCTCCATGCGCGTCCAGAAGGGACAGGATCCTCCACGTTCCGATGCTGTCCATGGCTCCTCCTTTCCCGCCCGAGGGTCGGGAAGCCGGAACATCGAAGGGCGAAGGAACCCGTCCCCCGCGGGCGAGAATGTTTCTATAGATAAAACCACGGCGGCCGCCCCCGGTAACACCGAGGGAAGGACGCTTCCCTTGACCCCGGAGGTCCCGGGGTCTAGACTGGCCGCCAGCGTGATACCCACTCTCTTTCTTCGAGGTCTGACCGAACCCGGGGCCGATCGGCCCGCGGTCCTGGAAGCCTTCCTGCGGGATCAGGGAGTAGACCCGATCCGGATTCCCCTGGGCGGGAGCCTCCATCTGGCCGTGAAATACCCGGATTCATCCTACAGCGTCCGCAACCGAACCAAGCTTCTGGTGGCGCACCATGACCGCAGGCCCGGGTCCGCCGGGGCCTTGGACAACGGAGCCGCCTGTCTCCAGTTAGCGGGTCTTGCGGGGCGCCTGGCCCGTCGGGAGGAGCCCCACGACACGGTGATCCTGTTCACGGATTCCGAGGAGGCCTCCGGAGCGGGGGCCCAGGGATCCTTCTCGGTCGCCCGCGCCCTGGCCGGCCGGATCGGCGCCCTGGCCGGCCGGGCCGAGGACCCGCCCGCGGTCTTCGTCTTCGACGTGACGGGGCGGGGAACCGTCCCGATCCTTTCCAGCACCGCCCGCGACCTTCTGGCTTCCCGGGGGCTGGATGAGGGAAACCTGGCGGGCAGGATCGGCGACCTGTCCACCTGGGCGGCCCGAGCCGTCCGCAGGGCGTCGGGCACGGCACCCCTGCGCCTTCCGGTGCCCTGGTCCGACGAGCTCGGCTTCGCCCTGGGCGGGATCCCGGCGGTCACCTTGACCCTTCTTCCCCGGGCCGAGGCGGAGGTTTTCCACGCTTCCGCGTCCCGGAGCCGTTCCGGAGGCGCGGATGCTCCGCCGGGGTCGTTTCCGAGGTCTATGCCCGCCACCTGGGCCCTCCTGCACGGACCGGGGGACCGCCCCGAGGTCCTGGAGGCCGAGTCCTTCGACCTTATGGCCCGGATCCTGGACGCCTTCGGGGACTTGAGGATACCGAGGGTTAGGAGAATTCGGTGAATAGGTGAGCCGATTTCAAAAGCTGGTCACTTTTTGAATTGGCTTTGCGATTGCTTGCGGTTTCGTTGCAACCGCTACGCCCTGGCTCCTGATCCGCACCTAATCCACTTCGCTCATTCACCTATTCACCGATTCACAGGCTTTCGATCACCTGCCCCAGCACCACGGTGATGTCATCCTCGAAGACGGGATCCTTCATGAATTGGATGACCCCCGTGATCAGGGCGTCCGCCACGGACTCCAGGTCCGAGTTCCGGCAGCGGATCACCGTCTCCTCGATACCCTGGACGCCGAACATCTCGTCCTTCGCGTTCCGGGCTTCCTGGACTCCGTCGGTGTAGAAGCACAGGAGGTCGCCCCCCGCCAGGGTCTCGGCGCGGTCGTGGTACTCGCAGTCCTCGGACATCCCGATGATGGGGTCCTCGGATCGCAAGCGGGTCACGCTTCCGTCGGAGTGGACGATCAACTGCGGGGGGTGTCCCGCCCCGCAGTAGGTGCAGGTCATGGCCTCGAAGTCGAAGATTCCGTAGAAGGCCGTGACGAAGTGGTCGGTGTTCACGATCTTGGAGAATTCTTCGTTGATCCGCCGGATCACCTCCGCCGGCGAGCTTTCCCGGGGATGCAGGTAGTCGAAGAGGCTTCGTATCATGGCGGTGATGAAGGCAGGGGCTACGCCGTGGCCGGAGACGTCGGCGATCAGGATTCCGACCCGGTCCGTATCCATCGCCGAAAGGGCGAAGAAATCCCCGCCGACCATGGCCAGGGGAATGTAGCGGTGGGTGAAGACCGCGGAGGGAGTGGGGGGATACGACTTGGGCAGGAGGGATTTCTGGAGCTCCACCGCGAGGTTGAGTTCCTTGATCATCTGGCGGTTGCGGGATTCCAGGATTTCCAGGGCCTTCCGGAGCTGGTGGGTCTGGCGCTTGAGTTTGTCGTTGACCGCCTCAAGCTCCTGGGCGTGCTCGGCCAGGGTGCGCTCGTGCAGGTCCTCCAGGGCCCCGTAGATGAGGAGTTCGTTGATCAAAAGATGTTCCCGGGCGCCGGGCACCAGGGCCGGGAAGGGCTCCAGATCCGGAGGCAGGCGCCGTACCCCGAAGGGCCGAGGCTTGCCGTCAACACCCTCCAGGTAGACGATCTCGTTCCAGGAATCCTTGCCGTCGAAAACCCGGACGTAATTGGCCCGGAACAGGCTGTCCAGTTTCCTGCCCACCACCTCTTCCCGGGTACGCCCCAGAAGGGGAACCTCGAGGGGGAGGAAGGCCAGGACGGTTCCATCCTCGGCCAGGGAAAGGAGGTGCTGGCTTGCGGCGGCCATAACGCCGGACATCGCGGAACCGCAGAGTCCGCCGAGGGGCAAGGTTTCCATCGCCGTAATTGTAGAACGCCTCCCGGGTATTTAAAAGGTTTCCGGGAATTTTTCTACTCACCGAAGTGCCCGCCCGGGGGCGGGACCGGTCGATCGGGGCGGGCTGCCGGCCGCGGGCGGCTCCCTGCTGTTCAGGTTTCGCAGTAAAGCAAGGCCGCGGCGCCGCCTGAATCCCCCACCCGCCGGGCCAGGAGCTCGGCGGGAACCGGAGCCCGGGCGCCCGCGCCGGGCCGGTCGTCCCGGGAAGGGCCGCCGATCTGGGAACGGCCGTCTCCGTCCCGGAAAGGGCCGCCTCCGCCCCGCGGCTCCGAGAGGAGCTCCGCCAGGCCGAGCTTGGAAGGACCCCGGAGCAGGAACCAAAGCCTCCGGGTGGAAGCCAGGGCCGGGAACGTCAGGGTCATCCGAGCCCGGGGTTCCGCGGGCGCCCGGCTCGGCACGGCCAGGCGGGCGGATTCCCCCAGCTCGGGACCTCCCGGGAATATTCCCGCGGTGTGGCCGTCCTCGCCGACGCCCAGGAAGGATAGATCGAAGAAGGGTTGTACGAGGGCCGCCAGCCGGGTTTCCATGGAACGGCAGGCCTCCGCCGCCGGACCCTCCGGCCAAAGCATGAAGTCCGGCTCCGGGTCCCAGTCGCGATCCCGAAAGGCCCTCAGGATCAGGTTTCCGTTGCGGTCCGGAGAATCCGGGAGGACGTCCCGTTCGTCCCCGAGCCACAGTTCGACCCGAAGCCCGCGGAGGGGAATCCGTGCAAGGGCTCGGTACACGGGCTCCGGGGTCCGTCCCCCGGCCAGACAGAGCCTGAGGACGGCCGAGCCCCGCGCCTCGGCCTCCACGGCGGCTGCCCGGAAGATCCCCCGGGCCGCCTCGACCCACTCTTCCTCGGTCCGGAACCGGAACAGCTTCATGGGGACTACCGAGGCGCGACGGGGGGCGGGGATCCCGCGGGGTAGAGGATCGGCGGAGGGGCTGCGGGATCGGCCCAGGCTTCCTCCAGACGGTCCACCAAGGACCAGGCGGCTTCGGTCTCGTCCGCCCGGATGAAGAGGGTGGAGTCTCCGGCCAGGGCATCGTCCAGGAGACGCTCGTATGCCTCGGGCAGGGAATCCGCCTTTTCCCGGTAGGAGAACCTCAAGGCCCCGCTCTCCACGGCAGCCCGGCCCGGAACCTTGGCGTTGAAGGTCAGCCATAGGCCTTCGTCGGGCTGGATCCGCAGGGTGAGTCCGTTGGCCCCCAGGAAATCCCCGCAGGTCCCCTGGAAGAGGGCCCCCGGTGGTTTCCGGAAGAGGATCCGGATCTCGCTTACGCGCCGATCCAGGGCCTTGCCCGTGCGCAGGACGAAGGGGACCCCTGCGAAACGCCAGTTGTCCACCTCCAGGCGAAGGGCCGCGAAGGTTTCGGTCCTGGAATCGGGCCGAACCCGATCCTCCTCCCGATAGCCCCGGAGAGGTCGGCCCGAGGCGTCAGAACCCGGACCGTACTGGCCCCGGACGGAACGTCTCCGAAGTTCCTCCGCCGAATAGGCCGGGATCGATTTCAGGACTTTCACCTTTTCGTCCCGGATGGATTCCGGATCGAGCCCCGCGGGGGGCTCCATGGCGGTCAGGCACAATAGCTGGATCAGGTGGTTCTGGAGCATGTCCCGGGCCGCGCCCGCCCCGTCGTAATAGCCCCCCCGGGTCCCGATGCCCTCCTCCTCGAGGACGTCGATCTCCACCCTCTCCACGTAGCGCCGGTTCCAGAGCGGCTCGAACACGGAGTTGGCGAAGCGAAGGTACAGGAGGTTCTGGACCGTCTCCTTACCCAAATAATGGTCGATCCGGAAGATATCCCGCTCGGAAAAGCAGTCTTGAAGCTCGAGGTTCAGGGCCCGGGCGCTGGACCGGTCGCGCCCGAAAGGTTTTTCCACGATCAGGCGTCGATACGGCGCCGGGTCGTCGGGGTGACGGCCCGACGTGCCCAGTCCCGCCGCGGCCAGGCCCCGAGCCGCGGAGCCGAACTGCTCCGGGGAGACCGCCAGATAGAAGAGGGCATCCCTGGGCATGCCGGGGGACTCGAGGGCCTCGGCGATCGACGCGTATAGGGCCGGGGACTCCAGGTCGCCCTCCAGGTAGTCGATCCGCGCGGCCAAGCGGTCCCACGCCGAGGGATCCAATCCCGTCCGGGAATACCTTGCGGCCGCCTCCTTCAGCCCCGAGCGGAACCTCTCCGAGTCCAGGGGGCGGCGTCCCGTACACAGGATCCTGGAATCCGGGTGGAGCCGCTCCGCCCGCAGGAGGTTGTAGAGGGCGGGGATGATCTTCCGGCGGGCCAGGTCCCCGGTTCCGCCGAAGACCACCACCGAAGCCGGCCCGGGGGCCGGGCGTTCCGAGTCCAGGTCGCAGCGTATGCCTAGCGTACTATCATCCGGCACGTAGACCGCCTTTCCGGGAGGGCGGCGGACACGATCGGTCGGCCCGTCCATCCCTGCGTGTATACTCCTTCCTCGCACCGAGCCTGTCAATCCGACGGCGGTCCCCGGAAGGGCGGACTCCGGGGCGTTGCGGCAATCCGATCTTGGTGTATACTTGCCGGACATCCATCCCGCGATCCCCCCTTGGATGCCAGGAGGAACATAATGGCCGTGAACGATATTCCCGCCCGCAAGGATGTCCGCCCCGAGGATCGGTGGAACCTGTACAAGCTCTTCCCGGACGATGAAGCCTGGGAGAGGGGGCTGCAGGATCTCAAGGCCCGAATACCCCGTATCGCCTCCTACAGAGGCACCCTGGCCAAGTCGCCGGAGAGCCTCCGGTCCGCCCTCGCCTTCTACCGGGACTACGGCATCCTGGAGGAGCGGCTGGGGTACTACGCGGACCTGCGGCAGACCGAGGACGAGGGGGATTCCGAGAACCGCGGTCGGAACGGGCGGTTCATGATGGCCGCCACGGAAGGCCAGGGGCAGTGGAGCTGGCTGGTGCCCGAGATCCAGCGGATCCCGGAGGAATCCCTTTCCCGATGGCTCGAGCGCGAAGACTTCGGGGAGTACAGGGTCTTTCTCCGCAAACTCCTCCGGTTCAAGCCCCACGTACTATCGGAGCCCGAGGAACGCCTCCTGGCCCTGCAGGCCGAGGCGGCCCAAACCGCCCAGGAGACCTTCTCGGTCCTGACCAACGTGGACCTGGATTTCGGGGAGGTGGACACCCCCGAGGGGCCCCGCAAGCTCAGCCAGTCCACCTTCGCGTCCCTGCTCCGGCACGGGGATCGGGACGTCCGGCGCCGGGCGTATGAGAAGTTCTACGGGGCCTTCGAGGCTCACAAGACGACCCTGGCCCAGCTCTACGCGGGCTCCTGCAAGCTGGACAAGTACCGGGCCCAGGTGAGGAACTTCCCCTCCGCCCGGGCCGCGGCCCTCTTCCCCGACGACGTTTCCGAGGTGGTCTACGACAACCTCGTGTCCGCGGTCGGGGCGGGCCTCCCCGCCCTGCACAGGTACTACGCCCTGCGCAAGAGGATCCTGGGTGTCCCGGACCTGCGGCACTATGACGTCTACGTTCCCCTGGTTCCCGCGGCCAAGGCCCGGTACACCTACGAGGAGGCTGTGGACGTGGTCTGTTCCGCCCTGTCTCCCCTGGGGGCGGAGTACGTGGACACCCTTCGAAACGGCCTGCTGGGCGGCTGGGTGGACCGCTACGAGAACAAGGGCAAGCGGAGCGGGGCCTTCTCGGCGGGAAGCTTCACGGGGGATCCCTACATCCTATTGAACTATAAGGAGGACGTGCTCCGGGACGTCTTCACCATCGCCCACGAGGGAGGGCACTCGATGCACTCCTACTACTCTTCCCGGAACAACCCCTTCCTCCAGTACGGCTACACGATCTTCGAGGCCGAGGTGGCCAGCACCTTCAACGAGGAGCTCCTCTTCGAATACATGTACCGGAACGCGGACTCCAAAGCCCTCAAGGCCTACCTGGTGAACACCAAGGTGGACGACCTCTTGGCGACTCTGTATCGGCAGACCATGTTCGCGGAGTTCGAACGCCTGTCCCACTCGGCCCTGGAGGGAGGGACCCCCCTGACGGTGGATTTCTTCCGGTCGGAATACCGGAAGCTCCTGGAGAAGTACTTCGGTCCGGAGCTGGTCTTCGAGGAGACCAGCGATCTGGAGGGCCTGCGGATACCCCATTTCTACAACGCCTTCTACGTGTACAAGTACGCCACCGGAGTCTCCGCCGCGTCCGCCCTGGCCCGGCGGGTCCTGGAAGGGGGGGCCGCGGAACGGGAAGCCTACTTCGCCTTCCTAAAGTCCGGGGGATCCCGCTTCCCCATCGAATCCCTCAGGCTGGCGGGGGTGGACATGTCCGCGCCGGGTCCGGTCGAGGCGGCCTGCTCCGAGTTCTCCCGGCTGGTGGACGAGCTGGAAGGACTGCTCGCCTAGCACAGGCCCAGGGCCGCGAGGGCCAGGCTCACGGCCGCCGTGCACGCCGTCTCGGTGCGGAGGATGCGATCCCCCAGGGAGGCGAAGCGGAAGCCCGCGGCTCCCAGGGCGTCCAGCTCCCGGTCCGTCCATCCCCGTTCGGAGCCCACGGCCAAGGTGAAGGCCCGAAGACTCCTACCGGACCCGTCCTGCGCGGGGTCGGCCTGGGATGGGGCCTCCGGGGCGTGCAACAAGCTTCCGAACAGAGCCTCCCCACGGTACGGATCCAGGGCCCACCGGGCTTCGCCGGGAAGGGCGGAACCCAGGGACTTCAACGCCGCCGAGAGGGAGTGGAACGTGCCGACCTCCGGAATCCGGGGGTTTCCCGCCTGTTCCGCCCCCTCCAGAAGGGGACGCAGAAAATCCTTTTCCTTGAAGATCGTGCTTTCCGCGTAGGACTTTTCCCCCAGGTCCGTGGCGGCCATGAGAATGCGGCGGACCCCGAGGCTGGTCAAGTCCTTTAGGATGCGGCTCACCTGGATGGGCCTGGGGAATCCAAGGATCAGGGATACCGGCCGAAGGGGCGGGGCCTCCCGTTCCGGGACGAAGGAAAAGACCATGGTCGCGCCGTCCCAGGATTCCACCCGGGCTGTTCCAACCGGGCAGGAAACGTCGGGGCCTCCGCAGAGCCCGGCGGCCAAGGTGTCCCCGACTCCCTTTTTGAGAATTTTCCTCGTGTGCTCCACCCGCCGATCGGAGCGGGGCAGGGGAGAGCCCACCTCGAGGGGATCCAGGACAAGGAGGTTCATGGGGGAAGTATAGCGGTGGACGGTGGACGGTGGACAGTGGACGGAAGGGAGTTCGGGCGAGTTCAGATACTTTTGCTCAGATGGGGATCCTGCGAAGATCAAACAAGGGGAAATCTACGAAGCACCTGAGGCTTTTCAAAATTGGGACTTGGCTCACCTAGTAGGCCGGTTTTGGGGGGCGGGGTTTCCCGGGATTTCCGAAGCATCCGGATCCGATGATTTCGGCACCGATACCTGGAATTCTGGTAACCGGCCCCTGCCCGCCGTCCGCCGAACCTGCCGCCTTTCGCCCACCGTCGAGGCCCGGAGGTATCCGGGCGCAGGACAATCTACGGGTTGGTATCCTGTCGCTAACACTCTCGTCTCGAAGCACCTCCTCCTCGACGGTCCGGGCGCGGCCGCGGCTGGCCGGTAAAGGTCCCGCTCCGGGGCGGGAGCTTTACCGGCCAGGCTTTCCCGGGTCGGAGGGAAAGCCGGCTCGTGGTACGAAGCTTGTGATCCTCGTGCCCGAAAGCGGTCCGGCCGGTCCGGCCTCCGCTCTGGACAGGATCCTCAAGCTCTCGGATCGTAAGCGTCCCAAGCTTCGTACCACTGTAGCGGTTCTCAATCGTCCCCGTAGTCCACGCCGGGCACCGCGAATCCGTGGGCCTGGAGGAAGTCCGTCCGGAAGCCCTCGGCGTCGGTCACGGTCTCGGCGTTCTCCTCCGTCACGGTCAACATCCTGCGGGTGGTCTCGGCCTGGACGCCCGGATCCATCTCCAGGTCGTCCAACCGGATTCGCCCTTCCGGATCCGTAGGCACGTCGGTCCTGAGCAGGCGGTCCCGGAAGAGCCGGAGACCCTGGTCCAGGCAGTCCTCGTGGACACCCTTTTCCTTCATGACCTTGAAGAGCGTCGATACGTACAGGGGGATGACGGGGATCACCGCGCTGGCTCGGGTCACGACGGCCTTCATGACCGCCGCCCAGGCGGAACCCCCGCCGGGCTTGAGGAGGGAGTCCAGGGTCCGAGCCGTGGCTTCCAGGTGGGCCTTGGCTTTCCCCAGGGCGCCGGACCGATAGATCGGCCAGGAGTGCTCCGGGCCGATGTAGGTGTAGGCCAGGGTCTCCGCGCTCGGGGCCAGGACCCCTGTGCTCCGCAGGGCGCGTATCCAAAGCTCCCAGTCCTCGCCGCCCATCACCTTGACGGTCTGTTCGGCCTCCTCCGCGGTGGCGGGCTGGACCGTGGCCTTGGAGATCTTCCCGGAGAAGACGTCCAGGTTGGTCCCCTCGTAGGGCTTGTCCAGGGGCTTGATGACCGAGCGGTACATCTGCCCGGTCTTGGGATCCGTGCGAACCGGGGAGGCCAGGGAGTAGACCACCAGGTCGAAGATGAGCCCCTTGTCCCGGGCCAGGGCGATCACGGCGTCCCGGGTGGAGTCCGCGAAGGCGTCCGCGTCCAGGCCCCAGGACCGAAGGCCCGCCCGGGCCGCCGCCCGGTCGAAGGCCCGGTTGTTGTACCAGCCCGGGGTTCCCGCCCTCTTGTCGCTCGGTTCCCGTTCGAAGGATACGGACACGGTGTCCGATCCCAGGCAGAAGGCCGCCACGATCCGGGACGCGAGGCCGTAGCCCGTGGATCCTCCCAGGACCAGGACGGAGCGATAGGTTTTTCCCGAGGACTTGGCGGCCCCCAGGATCGATGCCCTGCCTTCGAGAGCACGGGCTATCCACGCCTCGGTCAGGGCTTCGCAGCCCGGGCCGTGGGCGTTCATGCAGATGTTGTTGCGGATCATCGGCTTCACGACGGACCTCCCTCCACCCCCACCAGGCAGAGCCAGGATGCCTCGACGGCCTTCTCCCCGTTCACGTACCCCATGCCCCGCTGCTTGACCGCCCGGCTCGAGGCCCGGAGGTTCTCGATCTCCATCTCGAAGGTGTCCCCGGGATAGACGGGCCTGCGGAACTTGATGCCGTCCATGGCGGCGAAGAAGAAGGTTCCCGCGGGCACGATGCCCATGAGCTTGACGCCCACGCCCCCGCACTGGGCCATGGTCTCCAGAAGGATGACCCCGGGCACCACGGGATGGCCGGGGAAATGCCCGGGAAAGAAAAACTCCTTCCCGGTCCAGAGTTTTTTACCCAGGATCCTATCCCCTTCGATCCGGACGGAGTCCACGAAGCGGAAGGGGTCCCGATGGGGCAGGAGGGCTTCCACCTCCTCCAGGGTCTCGGCGCTCGTTCCGCTCATTCGGCCCTCCGGAAGACCACGCAGCCGTTGTGCCCGCCGAACCCGAGGGAGGCGCTGGCCGCGGCGTGGACCGGCAGGGCGACGCCCTTGTTCGGGACGTAATCCAGGTCGCAGGCCGGGTCCGGTTCGTCCAGGTTGATCGTGGGGGGGCAGAAGCCTTCCCGGATGGCCTGAACGCAGACGATGGCCTCCACGGCCCCGGCGGCGGCGATCATGTGGCCCGTGACGCTCTTGGTGGAGCTGATCTTGAGCTTCCGGGCGTGGTCCCCGAAGGCCTTCTTGACCATCAGGGTTTCCGTGGGGTCGTTGATCGGGGTCGAAGTGCCGTGGGCGTTGTAGTACTGGATGTCCGAGGGGGAAAGCCCCGCGTCCTCGATGGCCCGGCGGATGGCCAGGGCGCCCCCCGCGCCCTCGGGATCCGGGGCGGTCAGGTGGTAGGAGTCGCAGGAGGCCCCGTACCCGGCGAACTCCGCGAGGATCGCGGCCCCCCGGGCCTTGGCGTGCTCGTAGGACTCCAGGATCATCATCCCCGCGCCCTCGGCGATCACGAAGCCGTCCCGGTCCTTGTCGAAGGGACGGGAGGCCTTGGTCGGGTCATCGTTGCGCTTGGTAGACAGGGCCTGGATCCGGCAGAAGCCTCCTATGGCGAATTCGGTCAGGGCCGCCTCGGTCCCTCCCGCGACAGCCACGTCGCAGCGGCCCGCGCGGATCATGTCCAGGGCCTGGCCCAGGGCGTCCGTGCCGGAGGCGCAGGCGGTGGCCAGGGTGAAGGCCGGACCCTTGATCTGGAAGCGCAGGGCTATGTTGCCCGCAGCCTCGTTCATGATCATGAGGGGGATCGTCATGGGCGGAATCCGGCCCGGCCCGGACTCCAGCATCTTGGCGTGGGCCTCGCAGTGGACCTCCTCGCCCCCGATGCCGTTGCCCACCACGATGGCTATCCGGTCCCGGGGCGTGGAAGCGGAATCCATGCCCGCCTGGTTCCATGCCTGGGCAGCGGCCGCGACGGCGTACTGGGTGAAGAGGGCCATCTTCCGGGCCTCCTTCTTGTCCATCCAGAGGGAGACGTCCAGGTCCTTGACCTCCCCCGCGATCCGCGCCTCCAGGCGGGATGCGTCGAAGCGGGTCACCGGCCCTATGCCGGAACGGCCGTTCTTGACGGCGTCCCAGAAGCTCGCAAGATCGTTGCCGACGGGGCTTACGACCCCCATCCCGGTCACGACTACGCGGCGTTTCGTATCCATGGTTCCTCCTAGTAGAGCGTTCGAATTCTTAGAGTATCCAGCGGAGCCGTCCGTCGGCAAGCAGGCCTAGGGCGGTTCCGGACGATCAGAAGCGAAGGACGCTCCCTCCGAAGGTGAGCCCCGCGCCGAAACCCAGGAGCATGACGGGATCCCCGGCCTCGATCAGGGACTTTTCCGCGATCTCGTTCAAGGCTATGGGAACGGAGGCGGCGGAGGTGTTGGCGTACTCCTGGATGTTCAGGTAGAAGCGGTCCTCGGGCAGGCCGAAGCGCTTGGCCGCGGCCTGGACGATCCGGAGGTTGGCCTGGTGGGGGACGATCCAGCGGAAATCCTCCAGAGGTATGCCGCTCTTCTCCAGGAGGTCCCCGATCAGCTTGGTGATGACCTTGACGGCGAAGGTATAGACGTTCTTGCCGTTCATCACGATCTTGGGGAAATCCGGATAGGGCTCCCCGCGGTCGAAGGTCTTGTCCCGCATCCCCTGGGCCAGGTATAAATCCTGGGCGCCGCTTCCGTCCGCCCCGAGGATGCTGGCCTTCAAGCCCCGGCCCGTCTCGGCCCGGGAGTTCTCCAGGAGCGCGCAGCCCGCACCGTCCCCGAAGAGGACACAGGTGGACCGGTCCGCCCAATCCGAGATCCGGGACAGGGTTTCCGCCCCGATCACCAGTCCGTACCGGGCTCTTCGGGCTTCCAGCATGGCGGAAACCGTGTCCAGGGCGTAGATGAAGCCCGTGCAGCCCGCGACAATGTCGAAGGCCGCCGCCTTCGAGGCTCCGAGTTTATCCTGGACGATGCAGGCCGTGGCGGGAAACCCGAAGTAGTCCGGGCTGGCGGTCGCCACGGCGATGTAGTCGATCTCCTCCGGCGCGATCCCAGCCTTGTCCAGGGCGTTTTTAGCCGCGCCTATCGCGAGGTCGCTGGTCATGGTCCCGTCCGGGGCGATGTGACGGGCTCCTATCCCCGTATGGGAGCGGATCCATTCATCCGTGGTGTCCACGATCGCGGAGAGCTGGTCATTGGAATATCGCTGATCCGGGACGAAGGAACCCGTGGATCTGATAAGTACGGCCATGTACGCCTCCTCGGGACGGCGGGCGTCCCGAGGTCGAGTTTGACGTAAGGGCTATTGATTGTCAATATGACGACTGTCGAATAATTGTCATGAAAGATGAGGCTTTTTCAAAACCGAGGCTTTTTCAAAACTCAGGGAGGTTTGAAAAAGCTACCTTGAAATCCGCGATAGGGCGCAGCGGTTGCAACGCAACCGCAAGCGATCGAAAAGCCGATTTAAAAGTGACCGACTTTTGAAATCGGCTCAGATGTCCGCGCCCGCCTCCGGATGTATCGGACGGTATTCCCCGGGCGGATCCTCGGGCGGGCGCCGTTCCCGCTAGGCCGTTCCGGCGTCGGTTTTCTCCGGTCGGATCCCCGCCAGGGCGATCCCGGCGGAGAAGACCATGCCGGCCAGGGGGAGGATCTTGGACCCTGTAAGGCTCCCCGCCAGTCCCAGGGCGTATCCTCCCGCTATGGCCGCGAAGCCCCAGAGGGGCCGAATCCTCCGCCCTCCGGGTAGCATCAAGGCCACGAAAAGGGCGGGCACCAGGCCCGCGGTGTATCCGTTGTAGGTCTTCATGAGCATGGCGATCACATCGGTCTGGAACAAGGCGATGAACGCTCCGACCGCACCGACTGCGACGGTCCACATCCGGACCCCCGCCACCCGGGTTCCCTTGAAGATGTCGTGCTCCAGGATACCCGCCGCCGTGATGAGGACCGTGTCCGCGGTGGATAGGATGGCCGCCAGGAGGCCCACGATCAGGACGATTCCCAGGGCGGACGGCAGATGGTTCTTGGCGATCGCGTTCAGAGGATCCAGTCCGCCCAGCTCCGGCAGAGCCGAGCGGGCCCAGAGCCCGACGAAGGTGATGGCGAAGGCGAAGAAGAGCATGCCGGTTCCGGAGAGATAGGAGGATTTTCGGGCGTTGGCGGGAGAGTCCGCGGACAGGATCCGGGAGAACATCATCGGGCAGATGAAGTAGGAGCCCCCCATCACCACCACGTAATAGACCAGATCCAGGGGCCCGAAGTCCTTGGTGAACAGATCGATCCGAACGGACCCCGGGGCGGGGGGCTTGGCCAGGAAGAGGTAGGCCAATACCAGGACGACCGCGCCCGCCAGAACCCCGAACTGGAAGAGATCCGTCCGGAGCACCGATTTCTGCCCGCCGATAAGGGTATAGACCACGATGAAGGCGGCCGCGGAGGCCACCGCGCCGACGTGGGGTATGCCCGTCAGGGTCGTGATGATTCGGGCGGCCGCCACGAATTGGGCCGCGGATATGCCGATCCAGGTTACCAGGATGATGAGGGATATCTCCATCCGTACTACAGGCCCCAGGTGGCGGTTCGCCAGGTCCGGCAGGGTCAGGGCCTCGGAGGCGCGCACCCGTTCGGACAGGAGGGCTCCCTGCAGGAAGTGGGCTATCCCGCCGGCGGCCACGAACCAGAAGGCCGGAAACCCGATCCGGTAGGCGTTCGCGACGGTGCCTATGGTGATGCCGCCGCCGATCGTGGATGCGAGCATGGACGCCGTGACCAGGATCTTTTTCTGCCTGTGCCCGGCGACCAGGAAGTTTTCCAGACTGGTGTTGTACTTCAGGCTGAGAAGGGCGATGCCGAGCAGGATTGCGGCATACACGATGAGGATGACATCGGACCACATGACGACCTCCCGGAACCTCGAACCGCCGGGTACCACGTAAAAAGCTCGGTTTCGAGAGCTTCCTGAGGCCAAGGTACGAGAAAAATAAGACAATGTCAAGTGAGTACTAGGACATTATAGACAATGTCCTATCAGGCCGGAATCCCTACGAGCTCCCGGAACCGCGCCGCGTCCAGGGTCTCCTTTTCCAGGAGTTCCTTCGAAACCGTGTCCAGCAAGTCCCTCCGCTCCTTCAGGGTCTTCAGGGCAAGAGCGTACCTCTCGGCTATGATCTTGGCCACTTCGTCGTCCACGTAGCGCTGGGTCTCCTCGCTGTATTCCCGGGTCAGGAAGGGTTCCTGGGCGCCTCCCATCCCGACCCCGCGCTTGGTCAGGGCTACGTTCCGGAAACGCTCGGACATGCCGTAGTCCGTGATCATCCTCCGGGCGATGTCCGTCGCCTTGGTGATGTCGCTGGCCGCCCCCGTCGAGATCCTCCCGAAGACGATCTCCTCCGCGGCCCGGCCGCCCATGAGCACGTCGATCTGACCCAGCAGCTGACCCTCGGTCACCACGTACCGGTCCTCGGTGGGCATCTGCAGGGTGAACCCCAGGGCCCCGAAGCCCCGAGGCACGATGGACACCTTCTGGACGGGGTCCGAACCCTCGGTGAAGGCCGCCACCAGGGCGTGCCCGGCCTCGTGGTACGCGATGGCCTTCCGCTCCTCGGGGTTCATCACCCGGCTCTTCTTTTCCAGTCCCGTGACCACCTTCTCGATGGCCGCCTCGAAGTCCTTCTGGGAGACCTTCTTCCTGCCCGCCCGTACCGCAAGCAGGGCGGCTTCGTTCACGATGTTGGCCAGATCCGCCCCCACGAAGCCCGGGGTCGAGCGGGCGACCTCTCCCAGGTCCACGGCCTCGTCCAGCTTTACCGCTTTGGCGTGGATGGCCAGGATGGCCTGGCGGCCGATCAGGTCCGGACGGTCCACCATGACCTGGCGGTCGAAGCGGCCGGGCCGGAGCAGGGCGGGATCCAGGACGTCGGGACGGTTCGTGGCGGCCAGGATGATCAGTCCGCTGGTCGCGTCGAAGCCGTCCATCTCCACCAAAAGCTGGTTCAGCGTCTGCTCCCTCTCGTCGTTGCCCCCCATGGGACCGGAGATCCGGCTTTTCCCGATGGCGTCCAGCTCGTCGATGAAAATGATGCACGGCGCCTTTTCCCGGGCCTGCCGGAAGAGATCCCGAACTCGGGAAGCGCCCACGCCCACGAACATCTCCACGAACTCCGCGCCGCTCATCCGGAAGAAGGGAACCCCCGCCTCCCCGGCGACCGCCCGGGCCAGAAGGGTCTTTCCTGTGCCCGGAGGCCCCACCAGCAGGACGCCCTTGGGTATCTTGCCGCCGATGTCGGTGTACTTCTTGGGGGATTTGAGGAAGTCCACGACTTCCACCAGCTCCTCCTTGGCCTCGTCCACCCCGGCCACGTCCGAGAACCTAGCCTTGACGTCCCCTTCCGCCACGATCATGGCCTTGTTCTGCCCGAAGGCCAGCACGTTGGAGTTCACGTTGGAAAGGCGCTTCTGCAAGAGCCTCCATAGAAGGAAGATGGCCCCGAAGGGAAGGATCCAGTTGAACAGGATGGAAACCATGGCGTTTCCCTCCCGGGGAATGGAGGAATAGATCACTCCCCGGGAGTCCATGAGCTTGGTGAAATCCGGGTCGTAGACGGGAACGGTCTTGTACGCCAGCCGGTCCGCGGGAAGGGAGGAGCTCGATACCATCCGGCGGGGCCATATGGAGGGCTGCCCTTCCGCGGGGGAATCGGCGCGGACATAGCCCCGGTACCAGGACGAGTCCATCTCTACCCGTACGATCTCCCCGGAACCGAGCTTCGACTTGAATTCGCTGAAGGGTATGACCGTTTCGTCGGAGGAGACCATGTACCAGTTGAACAGGATGATCATCAGCAGGGTCGTCCCCATGTATATGAGGGACAACCTCCACCCGTTGAACGAAGGAGGCAGGTTGGGACCCTTTCCTCCGGGTGTCGGGTGTTTCATGAGATTCTTGTCCCAGGACGGCTTCTTTTTTACGGGCATATGGACTCCATTTCAACGAAAGCATGCTGTCGGTAACAATCTACCGAAAAAAGGCCTCCGCGGCCACTCGAGGACGGTTACGACCTGCGGAAACTCCTTGACCCGGCAGGCGCGGTTTTCGTATATTTAACCCATCCTATGTACAATCTAGACCGTGTTCTCAGGAGGATTACGTCATGAAAGTGAAACCGTTGGGCGATCGCGTGCTCATCAAGATCCAGGAGAGCGAGGCGAAAACCGCCGGCGGGATCATCATCCCGCAGACCGCCCAGGAAAAGACTCAGACCGGCGTGGTGGTCGCCGTGGGAACCGACACGGACGTCATCAAGGTGAAGGCCGGTGAGAAGGTGATGTACGACAAGTACGCCGGAACCCAGATCAAGCTGGACGGGGCGGACCATCTCATCGTCAAGATGTCCGACATCCTGGCCGTGCTCGACTGACGAGCAGGAGATTAGCGATTGAGGGGGCCGTCCGGGAAGCGATTCCCGGACGGTTCTTTTTTTGACCCGACGCTGACGACGCCGGCGCCGTCCTATTCGGACAAGGCCCGAAGGACGGCTCCGGGGGTTTCCGCGGCCAGCAAGGCTTCCCGTTTCGCCGCGGACCGGAAGAGCAGGCTTACCTCCGCCAGGAATTGCAGGTGCGGGCCGGTCTTGGTCGGAGGGGAGAGGAGCATGATGAAGATCCGGCAGGGCGTTCCGTCCAAGGTTCCATAGTCGATCGGAAGATCGGAAACTCCGACGCAGGCGGCCAGATCCCGGACCGCATCCGTCTTTCCATGGGGCAGGGCGATGCCGTGCTTGATTCCCGTGGACATCTTTTGTTCCCGTTCCAGGATGCTCTGGTAGGCTTTCTCGAAGGACAACACGGATCCGTTCCGGACCAGGATGTCCAAAAGCTCACGGATGATCTCGTCCTTGGTTTTTCCCTTGAGGTGCAGGGCTATGGACTGTTCGTTCAGTACGGTGCGGAGGTTCATGGGAG
>Ga0067045_1028734_pt1 | contig 28390 bp, 20 predicted proteins | sample TerdegcTABiofilm_FD_59184 | JGI IMG/M metagenome (GOLD analysis project Ga0067045, IMG submission 59184) | Combined Assembly of (Gp0054472, Gp0054536) Wastewater bioreactor microbial communities from Singapore -Terephthalate degrading...
GTTTGGAAGATGGCGAAATGAACTTGCTTAAATGCCTTGAACTTGCCTTGTATGATGGCTTTGATCCGAATACACAACATCAGATAGGTTTGCATACAGGCGATCCGAGAGGTTTTGCAACATTCGATCAGTTATGGGAAGCATATAAAACACAAGTGGAATTTTTCAGCAAGCGGGTTACGGATGCGTCAAATATCGTTCAAAAAGCTCATGCTGAAACCTCTCCCAATTTGTTTAGGTCTTTGTTTATAGAAGGCTGTATAGAAAAAGGGCTGGATTTCAAGGCAGGAGGACCAATATATAATCATGGGCAGATATTGACGCAGGGCATCGCAAATACTGCTGATTCGCTTGCAGTAATTAAAAAATTAATTTTTGAAGAGAAACGAATCAGCATGGACGAATTACTTGATGCTTTGGATAAGGACTTTCCTGACGAGTCGTTTCGTCAAATGCTGATCAATGAAGTTCCAAAATTCGGCAATGATGACGATTATGTTGATGATCTAGCAATCAAAATCATCGATCATTTTTATAGTCATTTGAATACATATAGAACTTTTCGAGGTGGAATCTATGGCGGAGGTTCAATAGTTTTTACACGTGCAACATCCTTTGGTAGCAAAGTATGCGCAACACCTGACGGGCGCAAGGCTCATACGCCCCTTGCGGATTCAGTCGGTCCAGTCCAAGGAAGGGATTTGCAGGGACCAACCGCTGTATTTAATTCGTCAGCAAAAGTCCCTCAGATACTCGCACAAAGCACCTATGTTTTGAATATAAAGTTCGCACCGAAGATTTTTCAGAGCAATAAAGACAAAATAATCGCATTATTAAAGACATATTTTGCTGGTGGAGGTCAACAAGTTCAGATAAACGTCATAGATAGAGAAACGCTGATTCAGGCAAAGCAAAATCCTGAGCAATACAAAGGCTTAGTTGTGCGTGTTGGTGGGTTTAGCGGATATTTCAATCATCTTTCGCCTGCGCATCAAGACGATATTATTGCAAGGACAGAGCATAATTTGTAGAACCCTAATTAAACGGATTAGCGCGGATAAAAACATGTTACGCATAACATATCAAGCATTTCGCATTACGCTTCACTTATTACGAAACTAATCCGTTTCATTATCCATTAAACTTGTATCTATTGATTATTTCATCCTGAAATTGCTTTGATAGGGTTACAAATACAGCGGAATATCCTCCAACTCTAACCATTATATCCCTGTGTGCAGAAGGATTATTCTGTGCTTCAATGAGTTTTTCAATGGGCATTACGTTTCCTTGAAAGATATGACCACCATTAGCAATAAAAGTCTTTATAACGGACTTAACTATCTCCTGTGATGCCCATGACGAATCTAAATCCCACATCATACCACCGCCACCGCTGACTTCTTCAAGGGATAGTCTTGTGGCTGAATTGATTGCGGCGGATATGCCCTTAACCGCAGAACCCGATTGAGGGGATAAGCCATGCGCTAAGGGCCTTCCTGCCATGCGTCCATCGGGCATTGCGCCGACTTGCTCTCCATAGGAAACAACCCATACAAATCCAAGTATGATCGGTTTACAATGTCCACCATATTTGTTTCTATGAGATTTTAGTGCATCTGTGAAAGATAGTAAAACTCGGTCAACCAATGAATCAACTTCTGCATTATCAGAGCCGAATTTTGGTAAATTAATCAGATATGAATGAATCTTTTCATATCCGACAAAATTAGCCCTTATCGCATCAAGCAATTCCTTCGCAGAGAATCTTTTATCATCAAAGATCGTCTTTTTGATAGCATAAAGACTATCACCGACATTAGGGATGCCGACTCCGCTCCCACCATAGTCCATGTATCTTGCACCACCAGCGTTAATGCTTCGCCCTTTTTCAAGGCAATCATGCGTCATGCTGGATAAAAGGAAGGAAGGGCGATATTTTGCATAGTTATCCAGATATATATCAAGTCGTTTCAAGAGAATATTAATCTCTCTTTTTAACTCTTTTTCAAAGTCGTTGTAGAGTTCCTCAAAATTTTCGTAATCAATAAGCGTCTTTGTGTGTGGAATAGCTCTTTCGCCTGTCTGCAAAAGACATCCACCATTTATGATTAACTCAAATGTCCTTGCGACATTATGAGCAAATGAGAATAAAAGATCGCAATTACAGCCCTGTGGAGATACCTCCATACATCCGCCTGCTGTCCAATGCCTTGCGTCCTCTATGCTAACACCGTCAGCGCATAATGCAGAAATCATAGGGTCATCACCATAGATCTGCGCTCTGTTTCCACTTTCTATCATGTATCTAGCTGTTAAATCAAGGAAATCTTCGGGTGCGTCATCATGGAGACGGACATATACAGATGGATGAGTCTGTTTTAATTCTGTAATAGCCTCAAGGATAATATATGATAATGGATTAATTGCGGAAGAGCCATCTTTGTTTCGTCCACCGATTGGGATAGCTTCCACCCAGCCATCAGCAGGGGCAATTCTTTCGTGAAGTTTTATCAATAATTCATAGACAAGTTCTCTTGCTTCCTCATAAGTTATTATTTCTTTATCTATATCAGCTTCAAGGTATTCCCATAAATAATAATCAATACGCCCGGGACCATTTCCACCAAAAGGATTTTCAAACATAACCGCCAGATGCTGAAAAAAGAAACTCTGTATAGCTTCTCTAAATGATCTAGCTGGATATTCAGGCACTCTTTCGCATATCTCTGCCATTTCTAAAAGCTCTTTTTTTCTTATTAGGTCAGTCTCTTCTTGCGCTAGCCTTTTTAGTTCCTTAACATGACGTTTAACCCAGTTTATTAGCCCATTAAGGACAATTTCAACACAGGTATAAAACTCTTTTGCCTCTTGATCATCGGTTTTTTCCTTTGATTTACGACAAATTTCAATTATACCTCTAGCACCGAGTTTTAGGATCATACCAAAATCCCAACAGACATGACCCGGCATTGCCCCATCACAAAAATATCTCGCATAGGCTTCATTTTCAGGTAATTTTTCTTTGACTTGTTTTGCAGCATTGGCGTTTGCAGAATAATCTATCCATCTTTTATCTTCCGCACTACCATATAATTCAGGACATCCGCTTCCTGAACATGCTTGGTATGTTTGACCGACTATACGTGAGAGAGGATGAATATATACTGGCTCATTTTCAAGAGCATAGGCGATACTTCTAGCTTGGCGCTCTGGTAATGCAAGATTACTAAAAATATTAAAAAATGCTTTGGAGAGATTTAATTCTTTTGGACTGTATCTATCACCAAAACCGCGATTATAAGCCTGATTTTTGTATTCATTTATTCTTATATTCATAAAAACATACCTTAGTAACGTTTGGTTAATTTCCTGATTATTTTTTGCCACCAGCTATAAGTTGTTTTCTTCACTTCAACTTTTCCCAGAAATTTATCAACTCTTTCTGTAAGAGTTGTTAAAGTAAACGGCTTTACAATATAATCATTTGCACCAGATTCCCTAGCCCTTAATATTGCTTCCCTATCGCCTTCACCTGTAAGCATTATTATTGGTATTCTTTTTGTATCTTTGTCTGACTTAAGCCTAATGCAAACATCATGCCCCTGTATCCCCGGCATCATTATATCAAGCAATATCAGGTCAGGGCGATTGTTTCTAGCAGAGACTATTCCCTCTTCACCATTAGATGCACTTATAATCTGGTATCCTCTTGTATTTACCATAAAAGACACAATATCATGAATAATCGGTTCATCATCTATAACCAGTATTTTACTCTTTTTCATTAAAGCCTCACTCATCCCTCCTGTTGTCTATACTTTTATGCAATTATATTATCGTAACAAATAGCCCTGATCTAACGATCAACAAATTTATTATAATACTTCTACGGTATTTGGTCAATAAAAATGAAGTAAAATCCAAAGATGACAAGACGAACATTTATAGATATAACAACGTCTAATTATGTCATAATTATATCATTTACATCGACCTTATTGCATTGATGTAAATTAAAACATTAGATATAATATAGTTATATTTATATTATAATCGATATATTATAATCGATTTTAAAATATTATGTTTGGAGGGATATATGTTAAATAGATCGCTTATCTTGATAATTTTATGCCTTATAACATTTTTATTATTTGGATGTGTTAAAAGTGAAATAATGAGAAAGGCAGATTGGGAAGTCCATTTTAACGATATATGCTTCGTAGATGCAAAGAATGGCTGGATAGTAGGGCAAGAAGGAACTGTAATACGGACAGAAAACGGAGGCAAAAGTTGGACATTACAAAACACAGGCATAAAAAATGAATTAAAGGCAGTTCATTTCATTAATAATAAAAAGGGTTGGGCTGTCGGAGATAAAGGGACAATAATATATACAATGGATGGCGGGGCGCATTGGAATCAACAGCAGAGCAATACTACAGCAACGCTTAATGACGTCCAATTTCTAAAAAATGGCATGGAAGGTTGGGCTGTCGGTGAAAGCAATAAGTTATTCCATACAATCAACGGTGGTAGAACATGGTATCAGGAAAAAACTGACGCAGATGTATCTTTGACAGGACTTTATTTCTTTAATAATAAAGAGGGCTGGCTTATTGGTGAGATGGACAGAGTTTACAGGACTCATGACGGCAAAAAATGGCGTGAATTCCAGTATAGAAGCGATGAGGATTGGAATAGAGTTCAATTAACAAATACAAATTACAGAATACTTTTTGTAAATGAAAAAGATGGGTGGTTATGTGGGACAGACGGATCAATTTTTCATACATCAGACAGAGGCGAAACATGGGAACGCCAAGAAAGCCATATTCCATCCAATGGTCATGTCCATTTTCCTGCAACAAGTATTCATTTCTTTGATAATAAACATGGATGCGCCGTCTCAATGGTGGGTCATATTGTAACAACAAATGACGGCGGTAAGAACTGGCAACTGAGAATAAGCGGGATCAGAAATACATTATATAATGTTCAGCTAACAGGTCCAAAAGAAATATGGGTTGTCGGTGAATATGGAGCAATTCTCTATTCAAATAATGGTGGTGAAACTTGGACGATTCGTGGAGGAAAGACAGACTTTACAGCTAACGATCTACAAGATGTTCATTTTGCTGATGAAAGACGTGGTTGGGCGGTTGGCAACAGAGGCACAATTACACGCACCGAAGATGGAGGAAGGACTTGGATTACCAACGATGTTGATTCGTGGGGGAGCCTCAACAGCCTATATTTTATAAACGATACAGAGGGTTGGGCTATCGGTGAGATGGGTAGGATATATCATACTGTTGACGGAGGCCAAAATTGGCTTCCGCAACGTGGAGCAACTGCACTTCCGCTTTATGGTGTTTATTTTAAGGACTCAAAAGAGGGTTGGGCTGTTGGGGCATTAGGATCGGTTGTTCATACAATTGATGGTGGACAAACTTGGTCAGAGCAAATAAGCCCTTCATGGCAAACACTTTATGGTGTATATTTTCTAAACTCTAATGAAGGTTGGGCTGTAGGATGGCCTGGGATAATCATACATACAATAAACGGCGGATTGTCATGGGAAAAACAAGAAAGCAATACCTTCAATGAATTATATGGAGTATATTTTTATGATTCCAATTATGGTTGGGTTGTTGGACAATTTGGAGAGATACTTTATACTGAAAATGGTGGAAAAACTTGGCAATTCCAGAAAAGCGGGGTTGAAACGAACCTTCGTAAAGTCCATTTTGCCAATACAAGAGTAGGGCTTGTCGCTGGTGATTCGGGGACGCTTCTGGTTACATCAAACGGTGGCAAAAATTGGGTAAAAAAGGATAGCGGAACAGATAAAGACCTTCATGGCATTAGCTTTACAGGAAAAAGCCTTTTTGCTGTCGGAGAAAAGGGAATAACCATTAAATACACAGTTGATACACTTGGTGCAGATGTAAAAGACTTACTCTCAATCGGTGAAAAGAGAAAAGAGGAAATGCCAATTGTTGAGGAAACGCCCAAACCTATTGAAAAAGGAATGTGGGAGATTGTTCGTCAACCCAAATGGACTATTGATTTTACAGATGTTTTATTTGTAGATGCTAATAATGGATGGGCTGTTGGTTCTGATGGCTGTATAGTCGCCACAAATGATGGTGGAAAGTCATGGCATCAGCAGATAAGCGGAACAACAAAGACATTAACAAATATCTTCTTCCATGATACGCTTGATGGCTGGGTCTGCGGAGAAGATGGCGTTTTATTGCATACGGAAGACGGGGGAAACACATGGACTACTCAAAATCTAGCGATAGCAGACGGGCTTTGGAAGATATTTTTTGTAGATAGACTAAATGGTTGGATAGCAAGAGATAACGCAAGCCTTCTTAGAACTAAGGATGGTGGAAAAACTTGGGAAATCTATGAAACAGGCGTTACTAATAGGCCTTTTTCTGACATCTATTTTAGGGACAGTAATAAAGGAATTGCAGTAACAAGCACTGCGCTTGGTCGTGCTTCTATAATAGAAACTAACGATGGTGGAAAAATATGGAAATCAAAGTTGGAGAGCCAAGAACGTGGACGCATGATTAAAAGACTACAATTCGTCAATGATAAAACTGCCTATGCTATAGAACCTTATGAGATTATGTATACAACCTCTGATGGTGGGGGGACATGGGATACAATGAAATTAGGCTTTGATAAACGTATAAGCGATATGTTCTTCATAAATTCCGAAAGAGGTTGGTTATCTGGTGATAAGGGCTTTATTACATATACTAATAATGGTGGAAAAAACTGGCAGACTCAAAAGACTGATATAGAAGAAGATATCAGCAAGTTGTATTTTATAAATGAAAGCGTTGGCTGGGCGGTTGGTAATATGGGGACAATAATTCGGACCGAAGATGCTGGAAAAACATGGAAAAAACAGTTACAAGGCGATGGATACTCTTTAAGGAAGGGCTATTTCATTGATACAAAAGAAGGCTGGGTTATCGGTGATAACGGCATGATACTTCATACATCAAATAGTGGCAAAACATGGGAAATACAGGATAGCAAGACGACAGAACGCTTGGCAGGTATCAGCTTTGCAGAAGGAACATCCGGTTGGGGATGGGCATTATCAAGTAGGGGAAAGGTATTATATACGCTTGATAAAGGTGGAAAATGGGAAATTCAGAAAAATCAAAGAGTTATTCCACCCGGTAACTATTTTATTAGAGATTGTCAATTTATAAGAATGAACGAGGGTTGGGCTGTTGGAAATGAGGGAACTATCATACATAATGTTGATGGTGGTAACTCATGGACGGTTTCAGATTCACCAACAAGCTGGACTCTCAATAAAGTTAATTTTCCCGGCTACGGTATCGGCTGGATAGTTGGTAATAATGGAACGATATTATACGGAGGTTCAGAAGGTATCCTTTGGGGTTTCAGAGAAGGCGGAACAGGCGTTAATCTTCATGGGATAGACTTTGCGGATATGGTCAATGGCTGGGTAGTCGGTGAATTTGGTCTGATTATACATACAAAAAATGCTGGAACAAGCTGGATCGGTCAAAAAAGTGATACAAAACTCACTCTATATGATGTAGAATTTATTAGTAAAAATGAAGGCTATGCAGTAGGTCAAAATGGGCTTGTCCTTCATACAACTGATGGTGGCGAAACATGGATAATTCAGGAAACAGGCACAACAAACGATCTTTATGATATAAGCCTTGCGCCTGATGGTTCTCTATGGATAATTGGCAAATGGGGAATAGTTCTGAGGCATTTATCTCAAAGTAACACATAATCGAGGATAATAAAACCATGAAATATATATTTGGTCCCGTTCCTTCTCGTAGATTGGGCATGTCGCTTGGTGTTGATATTATTCCATTTAAGACATGCACATTAGATTGTATATATTGCCAACTTGGTATAACTACAAGAAAAGTCATTGAAAGGGAGAATTTTGTTCCGCAAGATGAAGTTTTAGCAGAACTTAAACAAGTGCTTAATCAGGACCCCAAACGTATAGATTTTATTACATTTTCGGGTTCCGGAGAACCAACGCTTAATTCTCAATTGGGAGAGATGATAGCAAATACAAAGTCTTTTACAGATGTGCCAATTGCTGTTATAACTAATGGATCGCTTCTTTATAGAGATGATGTCAGAAATGATCTAGGCAAAGCCGATCTTGTTGTGCCATCTCTTGATGCAATGACTGACGAAACTCTCAGAAAAGTCAACCGTCATAATGAATGTCTAACAGCTAAATTACTCATTGATGGACTCAGGGATTTTACACAAGAATATAAAGGCAAAATATGGCTTGAAATAATGCTTGTTAAGGGTATAAATGACGATTTAGATGAACTAAAAGAGATGGCAGAATTTATCCGATCACTTAAACTTGACAAAATTCATCTCAATACAGTCATCAGACCACCTGCTGAGGATTTTGCTCAACCTATTACTCCCGAAGAGATGCAGAAAATTGCATCTCTTTTTGATAATCGTGTTGAAATTATAGCTGATTTTGATAAAATAGTTAAAACAAAGGAACTAGAATCATATGAAATATTAGAAACACAGATATTATCTCTTGTCAATCGCAGACCTTGCACGCTTGATGATATATCAACATCAACAGGGCTTCATCACAACGAAATCGTCAAGCATCTTGATCATCTTCTTCAAAAGGGCTTGATAAAACAGACAAGACGTGATAATAAAATTTATTGGCTTGTATAAGACATTAAAAAAGGATAAAATACAAATGTTTGAATCAAAGTCTGATCGTGTTGTAATAATTACTGGTGGGGGAGCAGGCATTGGCAAGGCATGTTCATTGCGCTTCTCAAAGGAAGGCTATAAAGTTGTCATCGGCGATTTCTCTGAAAGCGATGGAAACTCAACTTGTAAACTCATCATCGACAATGGTGGAGAGGCAGTTTATTGCTTTGGAGATGTATCTCGTGAGGCGGACTGCCATGCTTTTGCAAAAACAGCACTAGACAAATGGGGTAGGATTGATGCCCTTGTTGCAAATGCTGGTGCGAGAGTAGTAGGAAGCATATTAGACGCAACAGAGGAAGATTGGGAAAAAATAATTGGTGTAAATTTAAAAGGCGTCGCATATTCCTGCAAGGCTGTTTTGCCGACTATGATAAAACAACATTCAGGGGCAATTGTTATTACATCTTCCGCAAATGCAGAGGTTGGACGTGCTGGAATGCCTCTTTATGATGCAACAAAAGCAGGTGTTTTATCACTCACAAGAAGCCTTGCTGTTACTCATGGCAAAGATAATATTCGTATAAACGCAATCTGTCCGGGATTTACGATGACAGATTTTCATGAACGCAATGCAGAAAAAAATGGCATTTCCCCAGAAGAATTACGTTCTCGTAATACTGGATATGCCCTTCTCGGCAAACCTGCTGAACCATATCAGATCGCATCCGCAATATACTTTATGGCTAGTGATGATGCGTCTAATATCACAGGTCAATATCTTATGGTTGATGGTGGATTATCTGTAACATCTGGAAGAAGATAAAAAATTTTTTGATTATAATATCAGTTTGATTTATAATATGAATAAAGGGTGTTTTTTGGTAACTTAATTCTGTCTTATCCATTTGAAAGGAGTCTCAAAATGAAAAAAATGCTAATATTCATTGCATTTTTCTTCGTGATCTCGTCCCTATGCTTCGCACAAGATGGCTATTTATTTAATTTCAATTTTAATGGCGATCAAGTAGGTAGTGTTCCCGCTGGTGGTTGGAAGGCTACTGCTGAAGGAAAAGTTGAGGTAGTTGCCTTTCCAAGTGCAACCAACAAAAGTGTAAAAATCACTGATGTCGGCAATGGTGGGGGCATGAATCTTATACTTGCAAAGCCGATAACAGGCAAGACGGTTACTATGGAATTCAAGTTTATGCGAGAAAAAGGCTGGTCAGTTGCATGTGAAATCTTTTATGTAATGAACCAAAAATGCCCTGATGATTGGTCTGGAATCTGCATAAAAGATGATGATGGTGGCACATTCTCATATCATGACGGAGCAAGCTGGATTCCTGCTGTTGCCCTTGAAGATGGTGTTTGGCATGATTATAAAATCATAATGTATCTTGATAAAGATAAATATGACATATATTATGATGGCAAAGAGATCGCAAAAAACGTCGGCTATAGAAAATGGGACGGGCTTGCAGGTCAAGGGATGGATAAATTCAATGTTGCCAATGTAGGTGATGGCGGATCGACCTTTGTGAAGTATTTTGATGATATAATGCTCTACGAAGGAACAACAAGACCAACTACAACAGCAGTTGATTCCAAAAATATCCTTACAATAAAATGGGGTGAAATAAAGATTTCTGCATCAGAAAGCCCAATAAATGAATATCCAAACGGACATAGAGCAACAAGATTTGAAAAAGGATACCTTCCAAAAGCCTATTCAACATTTGCCCGTTTAGCACGATAGACAGCTTTTGATATAGTTTGGTGAGAGGGGATATATGCCCCTCTCTTTCTATTTTTACAACAGGAGGGAAATATGATGAAATTTCTAATATCTGTTTTTTGTGTATTATTTATCATTCCTTCAGTCGTATTTTGTCAGGAAGTATTCTTTTTTTACGATTTTAACAATGAAGTAGTTGGTAAACCACCATCAGAACCATGGAAGCCTACAGGCGCAGGCAAAGTTGAAATAGCCAAGATTCCAGATGCTAATAATAAAAGTGTCAAAATAACCGACTCTGGCAGTGGCGCTGGTATGTCTCTTTTCTTGGATAAACCTATAACAGGAAAAACAGTATCGCTTGAGTTTAAGTTCATGCGAGAAAAGGGCTGGACAGTTGCATGTGAAATCTTTTATGTTATGAATAAAAAATGCCCTGATGATTGGTCAGGTATCTGCATAAAAGATAGCGATAATGGAAAAATATCCTATCATGATGGCGGTGGATGGATAGATACAGTTGCAATAACTGATGATGTTTGGCATGATGTTAAACTCATATTCTATTTGGATAAGGATAAATATGATTTTCACTATGACGGTAAGGAAATGGCAACAAATGTTGGCTATCGAAATTGGGGCGGACTATCAAAGGCAGGCATAGATAAATTTAATGTCGCAAATGTCGGCGATGGAGGCTCTACTTTTGTTAAATATTATGATGATATAATACTTTATGAAGGCACAGCTAGACCGTTTGTTGTTGAATCAAAAGATAAATTATCAACTATATGGGGAAAAATCAAAATATCTTTATCAGAAGATCAATATAGACAATATCCGAATAATCATAAGGGAACCCGCTTTGAAAGAGGACTGCTTCCATTAGCATATTCCAAGTTTGGTTTATTAAGCCGATGATTATGGAGGTGTTTATAATGAAATATACATTTTATTTTTTAATAACACTATTCATCATTCCATCAATTGTATTTGCTCAAGAGAAAGACCCAACAATTTTCTTCTATGATTTCAATAATGAAACAATAGGCAAACCACCATCAGAACCTTGGAAAGCCACTGCCGCAGGGAAAGTTGAGGTTGCAGATTTCCCAGACAAAATAAACAAAAGCGTCAAGATTACAGACGAGGGTAGCGGTGGGGGTATGCAACTTATACTTAATGAGGTTTTGAAAAACGATACCGTAACTCTCGAATTTAAATGGTTTCGAGAAGAATATGGCGGTGGAGATGGAGTAGAGATATTTTATATTATGAACCAAAAATGCCCTGATGACTGGTCAGGAGTATGTTTATCAACACAGGGGAAAAATTATCAATACAACGATTCTGGAACATGGGTTGATGTAGATAGAATTGTAGATAAAGCATGGCACGATATTAAGCTGATCATGTATCTTGGTAAAAATAAGTATGACTTTTATTGGGATGGTGTGCAAAAAGCAAAAAATGCAGGTTTCAGAAAGTCCGACGGTATTGATGGGATAGATAAATTCAATGTGGCAAATGTCGGTAATGGCGGGTCAACATTTATTATGTATTTTGACGACATTATTCTATATAGAGGAACTGAACGAAAAATATCGGTTGAACCAAAAGATAAACTATCAACTATATGGGGAAAAGTCAAAATATCAAACTCTATAGATTCTGTCTTAAAATATCCAGATGGCCATAAGGGGACTCGCTTTGAGAAAGGGTTATATTCTGGTTCAAAGTTTAAGTTATAGGACTCTCATTTTTTTGATAGTATTTTCAGAATTCTGATGTGTTAGTTAATTTAAAACATTATTAATATGCTCTCTTTGCTTATTTTCGGGTGTGATTATACTTGGAATGGTTTTTGCAGTATAAAGTCCTGTTTTTTGGTAAAATACAAAACAGGAGGTAAAAAATGCAAAAAAAACATTTTAATTCACTTTATTTAATCATTATAGGGCTGTTTGTCTTAACATCTATCTTAATTAGTTGTTCTAATAACCCAGTAACTGACGAAACATCAGACATAGCCATAGAAGGCAGGATTATTGATACGGATGGTAATCCAGCCCCTGAAATGACACTGCTAATAGTTAATGGAACCGGCGATTTTCCTGATACTCCCGTAACATCGGACGCAAATGGTAATTATCGTATTGGTAAAGTGTCAGATGGAACTTACGAAATTGTCGCATTTGATAAAAAAGGAAATAAACTTGGAAGCAAGATAGCCAGAATTATACGTGGAAAATGCGGAAAGGTAAATTTTGTAGTTCCGAAAGATGACGACGATTTCATAATAGGTGAAATGCCCGTTGATGATGTTTCTATTAATCTGCTTGAGAGCTATCCCTATCAAGTTCATATAGTCGTTAAGGGCATCCTTAGCAATGGATGCACGACTATAAATGAAATAACACAAAAACGTGATGGAAACACAATAAAAATCAATATCACTACAAAACGCCCAAAAGACGCAATTTGTATTCAGGTTGTCAAATTAGTTGAAGAACGTATCCCGCTTGAGGGTGGATTTTTACCCGGACATTACAAGCTGATTGTAAATGGATTTGTAAAAGAATTTGATGTATAAGGAGATGAAAAAATGCCAACAGAACAGGAAGTCTTAGAAAGTGCTGATGAACGAATAAAAAAATATCGTATGACTGATGGCGTTGTATTGGCAAAAGATGATTCAGGCAAACCTATCGCCAATGCAGAAATCAAGGTTCAACAGACGAATCATGCCTTCTTATTTGGCTGCAATATATTTCAGCTTGGTCGCTATCAAGATGAAAAAATGAATGAAACATACGAAAAAGAATTTAAGGCACTCTTAAATTATGCAACTTTACCATTCTATTGGGGTGGATTCGAGCCTGAAAAAGACAAGCCTAATTATGAAGGCATTGACAAAATGGCAAAAAGATGCCAAGAACTCGATATAAAGACAAAAGGACATCCTCTCGTGTGGCATGAAGTCTGTCCCGCTTGGGCGCCAAAAGACCTGACAGTCCTTGAAGATCGGCTTAGAAATAGGGTTACAGAAATTGTTAAGCATTATTCAGGGCTTGTTAATATATGGGATGTCATTAATGAAGCGACAGTATCTGCAAGGTTTGATAATCCTGTTGGCAAATGGATAAAGAAATATGGTGATGATGTTTGTGTTGGGCTTTGTCTTGATTGGGCGCATGAGGCAAATCCTGATGCAGTTTTGCTTGTCAATGATTTCAATATATCCCCTGCATATGAGAAACAGCTTGAGAGGCTGAAATATGCAAATAAGCCATTTAATACAATCGGTATACAAAGCCACATGCACACAGGAACATGGGCTTTAGAACGTGCATGGAACGTATGCGAAACATACAGTAGATTTGGCGTTCCACTTCACTTTACCGAGTTAACTGTGTTAAGTGGTCATCTAAAAACGGATAGTGATTGGCATAAACGTCATGAAGATTGGCACTCGACAGCAGATGGCGAAAAAAGCCAACTTGATTATGTTGAGAAATTATATCGTCTGCTTTTTAGCCATCCTGCTATGGAAGCAATAACATGGTGGGACTTTATGGACGGAGGCTGGCAAGGCGCACCCGCTGGATTGGTCCGTAAAGATTTATCGCCAAAGCCTATTTATGAACGCCTGCTTGATATGATTAAATGTGAATGGTGGACACAATGTCAGGGGAAAACTAACGCTGATGGTGAATTTCTCTTCAGAGGATTTCAAGGGACTTATAACATCACAATAAATGGTAAAACCAGATCACATAAGCTTACAAAGGCAGGATTAGAATAGTATTTTTATGCCATTGGTATCTACTACCAATGGCATCAATTTTATTTATTTCATTATAAGGTATTGTGGACTCTGCGAAAGCATGATTGTATCACCTGACCATGAATCAGCTTTGTTTTCACCATACATATCGAAGAGTGTCCCATCAACCTTAAAAGATAGTTTAGCTTCGTGTTCATCACCCATTGTCCAGTAAGCAATTGCTTTGCTCTCACCTTTCTTTAGCAATAATGCAAAATCCTCATCATTGCCAAGATCAAGTCTTTCAGCTATTGAGTAACCATCGAGCAAATTAGTAAGTGCTTTCATAGCAAGATATGCGGGTTTTGGTTTCAAGTCGTGAGTGACCGTTCCAAAGTTATGTTCCCTTTCAGTTGCATCTGTTCCATCGTTTTTCCAGTCATACCAAATATTTACAGGTATTCCCATATAATAATTTACAAGAAATTCCCTAACCAGATATTGACCTTGTGTCTCAAGTGAAAGAGGCTTTTTATCCCAATTAATGTTTGAATATCCCCATTCACCCGAAATGATGGGGATATCTTTTTCAGGAGCATATTTTTTAAGCAGTTTTTTTAGTTCCTCATAATCTTTGATAACAGTCTCTGGTGGACTTGGGCGATATGGGTGGACTGTTAGGGCATCAATCCATTTTAACATGCCTTTCTGGAAACATTCCTCAAGCCATACAAACGGAATTCCAGAGGTTGCTGGGGCGACAACAATAGCAGACGGAACAGCCTCTTTTATTGCTTTTGATGTAGTCTCAACTAATGCAGTATAAGCATCAACGCTAGGTTGTGGTAGCCAAAACTGACTTATATTTGGTTCGTTCCATATCTCCCATATAATATTCTTACCTTCATATCTTTTGGCGGATTCCGCACCGAATTTTGCAAAAGCCTGTCGACCTTCTTCTGACAAAACAGAACGATCATTTTCATAAAGCCTGTTGCTGTAATCAAGTATGTATAACATACTGATACCACGTCTTTCACATCCTGCAGTCAGCTCATCATAGCTATTGAATTTATAAACGCCCTTTTCTCTTTCCACACTTTCCCAACCAAAATCCATCCTTATAAACTTGAAACCCGCTTCTTTAATTAAATCAAGGTCATGCGGGTCACCTGTAAAGTGAATGTTAACACCGAAACCGTTTGGTATTGTTAATAATGTAGCCAACATCAAAGCACCTGTTTCGAACATATTTTGCCTCCTTGTGATTTTATATACCACAAACTTGCCCAAAGACTCTTATAAAATTACCACCGACAATTTTAATAATTTCTTCCTCTGCATAGCCTCTTTTAAGAAGTTCTGCTGTAATATTCGGTATTTTCGTTGCGTTTTCAAGCCCTTCAACAACCTTATCAATGCCATCAAAATCAGAACCTAAACCTACCGAATTAATACCTCCGATCTTAATAATATGTTCTATATGATCAACGACATTTTTATATGATGCGTTTTTATTTTTACTCACAAAAGGTGGATAAAAATTAACGCATATTATTCCACCCAATAATGCAATCTTTTTGATTAGTTTATCACTAAGGTTTCGAGGATGGTCGCATATTGTCCTTGCGTTGGAATGTGAGGCTATCACAGGGTCATCGCTGATTTTAAGCACATCTTCGACTGTTTTATCTGCGGAATGTGATATGTCAATGATCATACCTAGTTTATTCATTTCTTTAATGACAGATTTTCCAAAATCTGTAAGTCCGTTATGCTTAATGGGTTGTTGAGACGCATCCGCCCAATCATTACTTTTCCATGTAATAGATAATATTCTCACACCAAGAGAAAAGAATCCCTTCAGATTACTAATATCATTTTCTATAGAATCTCCGCCCTCAATAGCAAGGATTGCTGAAAGTTTTCCATCTTTCTCTGATTGGATAATATCACCCATTTTTTTAGCAAGTTTTATATACGAAGCATATTTATTAAACTGCGAATGGAGAAGAGAGAGCTTTTTTTCGGTCATTTGTTTGGGCTTGCTTTCGTTATAAGTGCAACAGGCGAAAACCTGAACATCTATTCCTCCTTCAATCATTCTTGGAATATCAATATGCCCCATACTCGATCTTATTCCAAGTTCCGATGTTTTCTTTATATATCTATCAACAGCATCACAATGCGCATCACAAACAACCATTCTTTTGTGAATTTTGTATATCTCATTTTGGTTCATCATTCCCTATCAAAGCCTTTATGATTTCAGAACAAAAAACAGGGAGATCCGCTGTTGACCTTGATGTTATTATATGCCCATCGATAACAATATCTGTGTCTGTCCATATTGCGCCTGAATTTCTAATATTTTCTCTTATCTTTGGATCAGACGTTACATTTTTTTCTTTTAGAATATCGGCAGATGCAAGAACCCATACACCTTGAGATATACCTGCAATTAGTTTCCCTTGCGCAGAGGCATTTTTTATTAACTCAATAGTTGATTCACACCAACTAAGCCTATCTGCTGACCAACCTCCTGGGATTATAATAACGTCAAACATATCTGCTGTTGCAATGTCTGTTCTCATATCTATATCTGCCATGTAGCCTTTTCTGCCCTTTACTCTATCTGCGCTCATTACGCAACCAACAGCTTTGACATTAGCCCCAGACTCTTTCATTCTATAGTATAAATACCAAAACTCCAAATCTTCATAATCATCTGCTAATAATATCGCTATTCGCTTTTTTTCAAGTTCCATTCTAATCCCTCTTTAATATTGATAAAATAAAATTTAATAAATTCATTTGCCTTTTTTTAACGATAGCATATTACCATACAATAAGAAAAAATAAAAGATATAGTTTTGGATTTTAGAAAATGCTTGACGATGATATAACCGAAATATTATACTATTAAATAAAATCTTAAATAACGTCAGTTCGATATAAGAATGAAACACAAAGACACTAAAACACAAAGTCCCACAAAGGATTAAAGATTAAATCCTTTAACGTTGCAGAAAAGAAATAGCCCGCTGATTTTCGCTGACTACGTAACGCTGATTGACTCTGATCTCTAAAAAGATAAAATCAGATAACAATATATTATAAATAAAGAGTTTTCTGGTTGTTAATTTTACAAAAATGCAACGTCAAAAATTAAATCTCTAATATTTCATTTTTAACAAATGTATTAGAGCTAATCAGCGGGACGTAGTCAGCGGAAATCAGCGGTCTATTTCTTTCTTGCAACACAATTCCGCTTAGTATCTTTGTGTTTTGGTGGTAAACAAAGATTCTTAAGGTGAACTCACGTTAAATAGATAGCGAAAACAGTTACTTTAATGAAACGAACAGACTTGATAATCCATGATTAATACAGCTAAAAGGAGATTAGATGCTTGCAAAAGTCCAAAGTGCTGCTGTATTAGGTATAAATGCTTATATTGTTAAAGTTGAGCTTGATGTATCAGAGGGCTTTCCTTCATTCAACACTGTTGGTTTACCTGACACATCTGTCAAAGAAGCCAAAGATCGTGTAATTACTGCTGTAAAAAACTCATCATTTTACTTTCCTTTTAAAAGGGTTACAGCCAACCTAGCACCCGCCGATATTCGCAAAGAAGGTTCTGCTTTTGATTTGCCATTAGCGATAGCGACACTTATTGCCACTGGACAAGTTGATTCAAATAGGATTAATGATTATGCCATTTTAGGCGAATTATCTATGGATGGTAGTATTCGCCCCATTAAAGGCGCGTTGCCGATAACTATTGGTGTCAGAGATGAGGGTATAAAAGGCATAATACTCCCTAAAGATAATGTCAAAGAAGCATCTGTTGTTGATAACATAAATGTATATCCTGCGGAAAATCTCAGACAGGTCGTTGAATTTCTGAATGGCAGAACTGAAATAAAGCCTTTTCATTATGACATAAAAGATGTTTTTACCAAAAGTAGTGAATATAATATTGATTTCTTTGATGTAAAAGGTCAAGAGTATGTAAAGCGTGCTTTAGAAGTTTCTGCATCAGGAGGACATAATATAATAATGGTAGGTCCTCCCGGTTCGGGGAAGTCTATGTTAGCGATGCGTTTGCCGACTATACTTCCTGACATGACCATTGATGAAGCATTGGAGACAACTAAAATATACAGTGTTGCAGGCTCATTGCCTAGTGATACCGCACTAATAGCAACAAGACCTTTTAGATCACCTCATCACACAATATCAGATGCAGGTTTGATAGGTGGAGGAAAGATACCAAAACCTGGAGAAGTTAGCCTTGCGCATAATGGCATATTATTTCTTGATGAATTACCAGAATTTAATAAAAGCACTTTGGAGGTAATGCGTCAGCCATTGGAATCAGGTATTGTTACAATATCAAGAGCGACTGCCTCGTTAACATATCCAGCTAATTTTATGCTTGCTGCTGCAATGAACCCTTGTCTTTGTGGTTTTTTTGGCAGTCAGATAAAAGAATGTAAATGCACACCAAGCCAAATCCAGAAATATATGTCCAAAATATCAGGGCCTCTTCTCGATAGGATCGATATACATATTGAAGTCCCAGCTGTCCCTTATGAAAAACTGATAAGTGAACCGACAGGTGAAAGTTCAAAAGAAATAAGACAAAGAGTGAATAGAGCTAGACAGATACAAACACAACGATTTGCTAAAGAGCATGGCCATTGCAATGCACATATGCAACCCCGCCAACTTAGAAAATACTGCAAAATGGAAGATGGTGCTCAAAAACTTCTTGAAACTGCAATTAAGCAATTAGGGTTAAGCGCAAGGGCCTATGACCGTATATTGAAGGTTTCTCGCACCATCGCTGATCTTGCCGAAAGTGATATTATCCAGACAGGGCATATATCGGAAGCTATACAGTATCGTAGTTTAGATAGGAATTTGTGGTTGTATTGATAATTCATTTTACATTCTTTTATAAGTATATAACCATCAATCTTTGACAGGAATTTGCACTTGCTATATAATATTATCCATATACTATTTAATACTATACTAAAAAACTATAATAGGTGGTAAATTAATATTGCCTATTGTTGAATATTGCTATAATAAAAATCTATACGCGATTTAGACACGCAATACATTTTGTTATAGGGAGAAAACATGAAAAAAGTTAGCGTAATTGGTTCTGGAAATGTGGGTGCAACCACAGCATTACTTATCGCTGAAAGAGAGCTTGCTGATGTGGTTATGGTTGATATTGTGGAAGGAGTTCCCCAAGGAAAAGGGCTTGACATGCTTGAGGCAGGACCTGTCGATCGCTTTGATTCCAAAATATCAGGCTCAAACGATTATGCAGAGATAAGAGGGTCGGATATTGTTGTTGTTACTGCTGGTTTTCCACGAAAGCCGGGCATGTCTAGGCTTGATCTTCTACAAAAAAATGCAGAAGTGATCGGTGAAATATCTACAAATATCGCAAAATATGCCCCTGCTTCTGTCATCATAATGGTAACCAATCCCGTTGATATTATGACATATCATGCGTGGAAAGTAACAGGCTTTCCAAAGAATAGAGTCATGGGTCAGGCTGGAGTGCTTGATTCTGCAAGGTTCGCAACATTTATTGCAATGGAACTTGATGTCTCAACCGAGGATGTATTCGCTATGGTTCTTGGCGGGCATGGCGACGAGATGGTGCCTTTGCCAAGATATACCACAGTTTCGGGCATTCCAATAACTGAGCTTTTGCCAGAAGATACAATAAAACGATTAATCGAAAGAACACAAAACGGCGGGGCTGAGATAGTCAATTTCCTCAAAACAGGAAGTGCTTTTTATGCTCCTTCGGCATCTGTAACCCAGATGGTCGAAGCAATTCTTAAAAACAAAAAGCGGATACTTCCATGTTCTGCTTATCTCAAAGGTGAGTATGGTATAAATGATGTCTATGTAGGCGTTCCTGTCAAATTAGGTGTTAATGGTGTTGAGGAGATAATCCAGCTTAAATTGACTGAATCAGAACTCAAAGCACTCCAGAACTCAGCAGAAGTCTATAAAGAAGGTATCAAAAGTTTGTGATGATCCGAGATTGATAATTAAATCCAAATCTAATTACTAACTGCGTATATAATTCAAGATGTAAAAGCTTAATGAATAATGAGCTTCACGCTTCTCGTCTTAAACATTACGCAATATTAAAGGTGTTAGCTGTTATGGAAAATGTAAGTGAAAGAATAATCAAACAAATATCAAGCGAATTGTCTATATCCAAAGTTCAAATTTCAAATACTATTGCTTTATTTCAATCTGGAAACACTGTTCCCTTTGTCGCAAGATATAGGAAAGAAGCTACTGGTTCACTCGATGAGACAAAAATATATGATATACAAAAGCTATTTAAGTATTATTCAGAACTTGAAGAGCGTAAACAGGAAATTATTAAGTCCATCGATGAACAAGGCAAACTTACAGATGAACTCAAAGAAAAGATCGAAAATTGTTTAAGCAAGGTTGAGCTTGAAGATATATACCTGCCATATAAGCCAAAACGAAGAACAAAAGCAACAATTGCTATTGAGGCAGGGCTTGAGCCATTTGCGCGATTTATACTTACAAGACAGGATATTATAACTGGTTCTATTGAAGATTATGCTAAAGCTTATCTTAATCCTGAAAAAGACATTAATACCACTCTTGAGGCTGTAAGAGGTGCAGAGCATATAATTGCTTCATGGGTTTCAGAAGATGCTGAAATCAGACAGATGGTTAGACGAATAACATTTCGTATGGGAACTCTTATAACTAAGGTAAAAGATGAATTTGCTGAGAAACATACCAAATATGAAATGTATTATTCTCATTCTGAAGCTGTCAAATCCATGCCTCCGCATAGGGTTCTTGCAATTAATCGTGCTGAACGTGAAGGAGTTATATCTGTCCATATTGAAACACTTACAGACTATGTGATGGAGATGATTAGAAGGCGATATATTACTAATCCCGATAGTATATTCGCAAAATATATAGAATTTTCCATAAATGACGCTTTCAAAAATTATATCTTCCCATCAATTGAAAGAGACATTCGAAACGAAATAACTGAAATAGCAGATAAAGCATCAATAATTGTATTCTCTGAAAATCTCAGAAATTTGCTTTTACAGTCCCCAGCAGGCGAAAAAGTTATTATGGGTATAGACCCCGGCTTCCGAACTGGTTCAAAAGTTGCGGTAATCGATAAAACGGGGAAATGTGTTGCAACCGCTGTTATATATCCTATAGAACCTCAAAACAAACTAGATGAATCAGATAAGATACTAAAATCACTGATAGATAACTTTTCAGTTGAAATAATTGCTATTGGAAATGGCACTGCATCAAGGGAAATTGATGAATATATAAAAGGCATGATAGAAAGATTTGGACTTAAGCTTCATATTATAGTTGTTAATGAATCGGGAGCATCAATCTATTCTGCGTCAGAAATTGCCAGAGAAGAACTTCCAGGTCTCGATGTCAGTATAAGAGGTGCTGTCAGTATTGCAAGGCGTATTCAAGATCCACTAGCTGAAATGGTTAAAATTGATCCAAAATCAATCGGTGTAGGTCAATATCAGCATGATGTCGATCAAAATATGCTCTCCAGCGCACTTGATAATACTGTTGAATCAGTTGTTAACTTCGTTGGAGTTGATCTCAATACAGCATCCTATTCTTTACTAAAATACGTTGCTGGAATCGGGCTTTCACTTGCACAAAAGATAGTGGCATATCGAGATGAGCATGGCAAGTTTGATGACTTGAAAAAGTTACTTGATGTTCCGGGTTTTGGTGATAAGACATTTGAGCAATCAGCAGGATTTTTAAGGATAAGGAATGGGATAAATCCTCTTGATAATTCTGCTGTCCACCCAGAAGCCTACGATTTTGTCTATGAATTATGCAAAATGAAGGGTGTTACTATCGAGCAACTTATTGGTAATGATCGGCTTATTAATAGCTTTAATGCCAAAGACCTTGTGACAGACAAAATCGGTTTACCAACAATTCAAGATATTTTGAAGGAGCTAAAAAAACCTGGGCGTGACCCACGCAGAGAATACAAAGATGCAGGTTTTGTTATGGGTATTACTGATATTGAACATCTACACGAAGGTATGATACTCAATGGAATAATCACAAATGTTACTGATTTTGGCGTATTTGTTGACATAGGTGTTCATCAGGACGGTCTTGTCCATGTTTCTGAGATTGCAAATAAGTATGTTAAAGACCCTGCTCAAGCCTGTAAAGTTGGTTCAACCGTTCAAGTAAAAGTCATTGCTATTGATCTAGAGCGAAAGCGCATTGGTCTAAGCATGAAACAGGTTCATGAGAGAAGCGAAAAATAATTAATTAGGTCAAATATTATAGTTCTAACATTTTGAAGACATATTTAATGCAAAGAGAGGATTAAAACAATGAAGTTAGGTTTGGTAACATACAATATGGCGAAAGATTGGGATATTGACACAATTATTGATATGTGCGAAAAGACAGGCTTTCAGGGAGTTGAACTCAGGACGACACATGCCCATAAAGTTGAGGTTGATCTTTCCTCAGATGAGCGCAAGGCAGTTAAGCAAAGATTTGAAGATTCAAAGGTAACTCTTGTTGGTCTTGGAAGTGCATTTGAATATCATTCACCAGACCAAGCTGAGGTTAGAAAGCATATTGAAGGCACAAAAGAGTATGTCAAATTGGCAAAAGATGTCGGTGCGTCAGGTGTCAAAGTAAGGCCAAATGGATTACCAAGCGAAGTTCCCGTTGAAAAGACACTTGAACAAATTGGTCTTTCCCTTAAAGAATGTGGAAAATTTGCCAAAGATTATGATATTGAAATTAGGCTTGAAGTTCATGGCGGAGGAACAAGCCATATCCCATATATTCGCCAGATACTTGATATTGCCGATTGTGACAATGTTGTTGCTTGCTGGAACTCCAATGGCGGAGAGGTTGAAAATGGCTCAATCAAGAATAATTTCAGCTATTTGACTGGTAAAATCGGTTTGGTGCATATAAACGAGCTATGGAATTCTTATCCATGGGCTGAATTATTTAAGTTACTAAACGACTCTGGCTATAAAGGCTTTTGTCTTGCTGAAATTGCTGGTAGTTCTGATCCAGAGAGAGTTATGAGATATTATAAGGCCTTGTGGGATAGTTTACAGCCCGTTTAATGATTTTGGTTCTTCTGTTTTGAGTATGGGAACGGTTCTTGTTCGAACTAAAAGACTAATTTGGTTGACTAATGAATGGTTTGATAAATATAGGACACGGTATCCCGTGTCCTATTTGAAAAATTTACATTATTCTTTTTTAAGGACGATATACCATGAAGCACCAGTAGAAGCACGTTTTAATCTAACCATAACACGTGATTCATCTTTTACTTTTTCAATAGCCTTTCGGTAATCATCCATACTTTTAATAGTAATTCCCTCTATTTCCTGTATCAAGTCACCACGAGCAGGCGGATTTTCAACTTGCATTGCAGGACCATCTGCCCTAATGTCAGTGATAACAACACCGCTTTGACCTTCATATCCTAATCTTTGAGCTATAGAATCGGTGAGTTCTTGAACGGACATCCCCATCCATTCCTCTGAATCTTCCGATGGAGCAGATTCTCCGCTTCTCATACTTTTTACAACTTCTTCTGTTCTTTCTGCTAATTTGACAGTAAAATCTCTCTCTTTATTATCTCTTATAACTTTTATTTTTATTTTTTCGTTTGGTTTAGAAGCAGCAACCATCTTTGAAAGATGAGCATTATCAGAAACCGTCTTTCCATTATATTCAATAATCAAGTCGCCAGCTTTTAAACCAGCTTCTTTGGCAGGTCCACTGACATTTAAAATTAAAGCACCTTTTTTTTCTTTAAGACCGTATTTTTCAGCAATATCACTATCAACAGGTTGTAGGGCGACTCCTAGCCATCCTCTAACAACTTTTTTTCCACTTAATAACTGCTCCATGATGTTTTTTGCAGTATTGATTGGAATAGCAAATCCAACTCCTACATTTCCTCCACTAAGTCCACCAGTGGCAATAGCTGTATTTATACCTATAACTTCACCCCTAATATTTACAAGCGGTCCTCCGCTATTTCCGGGGTTAATAGCGGCGTTTGTTTGAATAAAATCTTCATAAGTTATGCCTATGCCTGTTCCCGATCTTCCAGTTGCGCTAACTATTCCATTTGTAACAGTGCGTGTCAGTTCAAAAGGACTTCCGATAGCAATAACCATTTCACCAACCTGAATTTTATCAGAATCACCAAGTTTTGCTACAGGTAGATTATCACGATCAACTTTAATAATCGCTATATCAGTATCTGGGTCTGTTCCAATAAGTTTTGCATCGAATTCTCTTTTGTCATCAAGAGTAACTTTAATTTTATCTGCACCAGCGATAACATGATTATTAGTTATGATGTGTCCATCTTTATCAACTATAAATCCTGAACCCCAGCCTCTGGTTTGTCTAGGTATTGGGTTTTCATCAAAGAACCTGAATATATCACCAAATGGATCAAATGGATCAGAAAAAGGATTACTTCTACGTTGGCTTGATCCAGAATCAGACCTTTTAGCTGTTTTTTCGCTTCTTATTTTAACAACAGATGGGATCGCCGTTTTTGCCAATTCAATATAAGCATTATTTAAGTCTTGCAATATTTTCATTTCTGGCTTTGATGACAAATCTACATCCTCTTGGCTAGATGCAGTGCCAATATGCATGCCAAATAAAAGCCCTAAAATCAATACTATAACACCAAATCCAAAAGAACTGATAGAAATGAAAAATAACTTTCTATCACTGTTTTTTATTTTCATATATTAACCCTCCAATTTTAGTTTTTATTAGAATAGAATTGCTTTTATTTTCGCCAAAAACCTTTATTTTCACGATTTTGGCTTTGTAGTTGAACAATATTTTCTAATAATTTTCTGTATTCTGATGATATTTGGGTAGTTAAATCTGAAATAACTGAATGAGCCCTTTCACTTTGCAATATCATTTCCTTTTCAAGACTCACAAGCCTTTCTTTTAACCAGTCATTATCTGTCTGTAATCTCTGTATTGTTGAGGCATAATCCTGAGGCATCTTTAAACGATCAACTGCCTCCTTAAGATCATTAACCTGTTTTTGTAACTCCTTATTCCTTTTGTCATATTCGATCATGATCTCCCAATCATCTTCCATATATTTACCATAACCTAAATCTCTTAGACGGTTTCTCGAATACATCAGCAAGGAATTGGCTGTAACTTTTTCATTATAATCTTGCACTGCACTGAGAAATAGCTTTCTAAAGGCTTCTTCATTATTAGATATTATAAAATTTTTACATCCTCCCATCCAAAGAGCAAGTTTATTGCGATTCTCATCAAGTCTTATTCCCAAAGGATATGCACGACATATAAGAGGTCTATTTTCGTATATACTGCACTTTCTTTCTTCATCCATAAATACACAGTCTTTTGATTTTATATCTTGCCCTGCCATATATGGACGTGATAGATCAACATTTTTTCCTCCATCGGAAGCAAAAAATAATTCCACATATCCTTTGAAAACTCCTGCAAGAAAATTATCAAGCTTTATATCAATAAATCTTGCTACATCAAAAAGCGATACTGCAACGCCTCTCGGACAGCATTTCTCTACACAATTGCTACAATCTGGAATCGGAAAAGTCGTTTTAAGATCACCTTTTCCTTCCATGCTGAATATAACATCTTCTGGCTTTATAAGGATATTATCTAGGTTTAATTCGGAAGCCAATTCCACTATTTCATCTAGCTTCATAAGTTCACTTTCTCATAGGTTTTAGTTATATAATATATTGAATATGTGATAAGATTATGAAAGAAATATGTCAAATTTTAGAGGATTACATTTATTTATACACGAATACTTGCCAAAAGTTCCACTATTTTATGATTGATTCATTAAAAATCGGGAGGATTAATAAAAAATTTGGTTTGTATGAGTTCTAATCTTCAAATTCACCAGCACATTTTCTGCAGACCATATAGAAATTTATGTCTTCTGATAAAGCATGTTTTTTTATCGTTTCAACAATAGGATCAGGCAATTCCGCCCCGCATCTTGCACACTTATAAAGAGAACCTACTGGATTTGGAACGGAATTCATGTCACCAAGTATATATTTCCATCTCTGATAGTCCCATGGAATAGGTGCGCCAACAGTATTTGATATATATAATGCCCTTTTTATAAGTGGTCTTGCATCTTTAATATCAATATTTTTTGCAGGACGTTCCGCCATAATAGAGAATCTTTGATCAAATTCTTCCTTAGTAATATCGACATCAACAAAACAATCTTTCATGCCAACTTTCCAAAAATCCAGCAAAAAGAAAATTGATTTGAGTCTTTTGTCAGGTTTTTCAAATCCCAGCGCAAGCATTGTCAAACCTGCTTTATCAGAATCGCTGATCCATCCTTTAAAAAATTTTGGATCAGGTTCTGGATAATCTCTGCTACGTGCAAGCGTGTATGTATAATACTTACATGATGAACATGCAGATAAGCCCGGTCTCAGACGTTTACAGCATACAGGGCATATAGTAGCATTAAGTCCTGGGCAATATCGAATACCCTCTCTTATTCCACAATTTCTGCACCTTATTCGGCTATGTCTTACTGCTCGTTTTCCTGTTTGTCCCATCTTTTGCTTTCTAAAAAAATAAGGCAGGGCTAAAAAAGCCTGCCCTATATAATATTATAATTATTTCAATTCAGTGCCTACTTATTAGAATGCCAAATGGTTCAAATACAAATATATAATCTGGGCTTTTTGCCTTTATCTCTTTTGTCTTTTGCCAGTAAGAAAATATTATGTTGATCAACTACCTGCAATACAATATTTTGCAGAGATTCAGGCAATTTCTCAAGTATTTTAACGACTATGCTAATTGCGTTCCATCTTTATTATTTCTCAATCCTATTTCTGCTTATCTATTTTAATCAAACCTGATAGATATTCGGAAGCTTTTTTTGCAAGGTCATCAGCATTAATATCTGCAAATTTCAAGAATTCTTTAACCATTGGCATAACAGCGCCAGTATCCATCAAGTTATTTGCCAATTTGCCCATAGAAGATTTATTGAGTCCAGGAGACAATTGATCACCCATATTTAATATGCGTATGCTTTCTATCTTCTCAACAGGCTTCATCATACGCTCTATTATCTGTGGTGATGTGTCTATCAACTGTAAGATCGCTTGTTGAACAAGGACTCTCTGTTCAGTTATATTCTTAGCCTCTATCATCTTCATCTGACCTTCTGCTTTAGCTTTTGCTTGTGCAAGTATCGCCTCAGCTAATCTTTCCATAGGTTTGGCTTCTCTATCTGCATTGATAATTGCAATTTCCTTATCTCTTTCAGCCTCACCGATTCTCTGAACAGTAATAGCATTTACATCAGCCACATTTCTTAAAGCAGTAGCCTCTAAATGAGATTTTGTCGCAAGATCAGTCTGTTTCATTTTGAGTTCCATACTGATCTTTCTATCTTCATCAGCCAATCCAATGACTAATTTTTGTGAAATGTCCGCTTGGCCGACTTTTTGACCCATATCAATTTGTCTTAATTCAATCGCAAGTCCTCTGTCAATGTCTCTCTCGAGTATCCTCTGTTCTTTGGAGATTCTGGCTGTTTCCTTGACTACATCTTGATCATAGATAACTTGTGCCGCTTCTGCTTGTCTTTGTGCTGTATAGGCTGTTATACGTTTTCTCTGATCAGCTTCTGCAAAAGACCTATCTTGTTCGAGAGCAAATTGTTTTACTTGAGAATCAACGTCAGCACGTTTAATACCGACGTTAGCTGAAAATGTTGATTTCTGTATTTCAAGATTTCTTTCGATTTCTCGGACTTGTATAGCCTGCCCTGCACCAATCTGAGCGATTTCAACAACTTTGCCTTTTTCAATCTCTCTTTCCATTATGGTTTGGTCTTTGGATATACGGGATACCTCTATCAATGCCTCTTGCTCATACTGAACCTTTGTCCCTTCTGCCTTCCTCGTCGCACTATATGCCTGTATTATCTTCTTCTGATCTGCATCTACTATCGCTC
>Ga0067045_1028735_pt1 | contig 28358 bp, 22 predicted proteins | sample TerdegcTABiofilm_FD_59184 | JGI IMG/M metagenome (GOLD analysis project Ga0067045, IMG submission 59184) | Combined Assembly of (Gp0054472, Gp0054536) Wastewater bioreactor microbial communities from Singapore -Terephthalate degrading...
AGTGCAGGTTGTATTTTGGTTGAAGCGATAAAATGTGGGATGTGTGGTCGGAGGTTGAGAGGAGGGAAATCCGTCCCCTGACGGATTCTCCGGGATGGACCCCTTCAAGGGGGAATCCTCCAGGGAGTGCAGGTTGTATTTTGGTTGAAGCGATAAAATGTGGGATGTGTGGTCGGAGGTTGAGAGGAGGGAAATCCGTCCCCTGACGGATTCTCCGGGATGGACCCCTTCAAGGGGGAATCCTCCAGGGAGTGCTAAATTTCTAATAGGGAGCGGGTGGTTGCTTTTGTGATGGTCTTTTATTAAATTAGCGCGTCGACTCTTATCGACGGAAATGGTGGATGTAGCTCAACCGGTTAGAGCACCAGGTTGTGGCCCTGGGGGTCGTGGGTTCGAATCCCATCATCCACCCATTTTTATTTTTGGTTGTATTTTCTTTATTCCAAAATTAAATTTTTGCCCCTTTTTAAAGGGTGTTTATTATCTGAGATTTTATATTTAATATTTTGAAGAAGAATTATTAAATCTAAAATCTGAACTCTAAAATATTTTTTTGCTCCCATCGTCTAGAGGCCTAGGACACCGGCCTTTCACGTCGGTAACAGGGGTTCGAATCCCCTTGGGAGCGCAAAACAAAAGCCGCCAGAGTGCGGCTTTTATGTTAATATCGGTTGAGAGCTTAAAAGGTCGTTTATAATTTTAAATCGAATAACGAGAGCTGCTTTGATTGCTGGATACACCGCTTCCAGTTTCTGGTATGTTTCAATGATTTCCAGATCTCCGCGGCTTTACGATAATTGCCGATCTTCTCATAAAGGGTAGCAATTTTCTGATCATTTCTGCCCGCTTTTAGATACATCTGAAGGGCTTTACTTACCTTCCCGGCCCCATAATAAGCATCGCCGGCCTTATTGAAATTCCCCAAACTTTCATACAGTTTGGCCGATTTTATAAATTCTCCAGCTTTAGTATAGTAACGGGCGGCTTTCTGTAATTTTCCAAAACCTTCTAGAATCATGGCGGTTTTTGTGAGTTGCTCTCTAGTGGGCTGATGTAAATTTATCATGATTGTGCACCATGAGTGTGACACTTTGAGAATTCGCTTGAAAATACAAAAAAAGTCATCGCGGCCAAAATACATTTTCAGATGAGATAGTATTGTAACGAAGACCGGAAAACAGGTTTAACAGGATAGAAAAAAATTGGAATTAAAATGGAATCTCAATCCAGCCAAGATAGTCGATCCCATTCACAGACGAATAAGAAAATATGTCAGCTTCAATAATAAATGATAAAGCTAATCTTCATTTTATAAAAATCAGCTGACGGCTGATTGTGAAATTCTCAAAAATCAGATGCAGAATGTAGATCCCGGAACCAACTGTATGACCGGAATTATCATCGCCGTGCCAGACAATTTCTTTCAGACCCTGGTTTTGATATTCATCTGCTAAAGTCTTCATTTCTTTTCCCAGCAAATCGTAAATTTTCAATTCAACCCGGGCTGAATGGGGCAGATAGTAGCTGATAGTAGTGGCATTATTAAAAGGATTGGGAAAATTCTGGTAAAGGATTGGACTCTCGGCCGCTGGCGGGGAGAGTGAATGAACTGGAGTCGGAACAAGTCCCAGATAATCGATGATTCCATGCACCAGTGCATATGCTGTGGTATCGTAAGCGCCGGCGACCATGATATTGGTGTCTTCGTAGGTGAGAGCCATTACAGCTTCGGCATAATTTATCCAGAACCATCCTTCGGGAAAGTAAGTAACCGTTCCGGTGGTCCAACTAATGCTATAGTACCATGGTTCAAAACCGTTAACAAAATACGATCTCACTCCATTAATAAAATCCTTTTCCAGCAGGGTGTATTGATAGGAAGTGCCGGCAGAATCGTGATAGTAAAAATATCTTTTGGTATGTCCTGAGGCATGCATATTCAGGGCAACTTCAATCGGAGCCGTAGAATTCATCAATTCCAGAAATTGATTCTTTAATGCTGCAGATTCTGGTTCCATGGGATTCGCCGTCCAGTTTCTTTCCAGATCTACTCCATGAGCATTTTCGCGAGGATATCCTAATTCAACTCCATCCGGATTATACATGGGGATAATATAGAACGTGCAGTTTTCTCTGACGAACTGAGCGAGAGGATCTTCGGAGGTAAGCAGGTTAATAATTTCGTTTGTCACCCAGAAGGCCTGTACTTCAGCGGGGTGGGTTCGGGCGTGGATAAAAATAGTTTTTCTGTTGATAGAGCCGGGTGGATGATTAGCAGTAATGGTTAGTCGCCAGATGGCGCGATTTTGAACACTGGCCCCGATGGAATCTATAGTTACATAAGGACTTTGTCTCCAGCGTTCCAAATCGATGAGCAAGCTATCATAACCATAACCCCAGTTGGATCCGAGAATTTCCTGCATCTGAACGGCCAACTCTTCATCAAATTGGCATTTGTCAATCAATTCATCATACATGATGAGGTTTGATTGAAGAGTGATATGAAGTTGAGGGAAAATAAGCGGTGGGAAGAATAGCAAGAAAAAGACGAGCGATTTCACAAAATTTTTTAAGAAAAAATTTTTCATCTTCATTTTCCCTTCATCATTCCAATCAGGTTCTCTTGACAGGTATGGATTTCACATATCTTGTTCAGATTTATAAAATTGATTTTGATGAAAAATAGATGGGCTTCCAGAGGAAAACAAGAGAAAACATAGAATAAAATATTTCATTCTCTTTCATCGTAACTGATTTCGAGATAGATAAAATATAGGATAGGATCTTCTGTTCTTTCGTCAGAGGGTGCTGCCATTGGAAAAGCCGGCATGAAAACAATACAATCCTGTTTTAAAATGACAGCTATCGTTCACATTTTTAAGAGATCGCGGGTTTTATTTTTAAACTCCTTGAGATAATCCGATGAGTATGGGAAATATTTACATTCTGACTACCCAAATAATTCAGTAAAATTCTTTTTGGGGGAAGTTAATTGAAAAATGATTTACGACCTGCTTTAAAATGATAAAAATTAGTCGATAATGTGAGAAGTTTTAATTATGGCGAAGTGGGTATATTTTGGAAATGGAGTCGGTGGGGCATGAAAAAAACAGATTCGGTATAAAAAATAAATTATTTATGAAAACCGTTCAATGATAATTTGGTTATAAAACAAATGTTTTGTCGTGTTTGTAAATCTGAGATTCCTCTGAATGCACGGTTCTGTCCACAGTGTGGGGCATCGTTAACCAGTAAACCGGTCAATATAAATTCGGTCCCGGATCGCTTAGAATTGATCAAAGAATATATTCCGCCGGAGTTAGCTTCAAAGATTCTGGAAGCAGGTAAAAAAATAGAAAGTGAGCGACGGCATGTTACGGTGATGTTCGCTGACGTCACCGGTTTTACGGCGCTTTCTGAACAGATCGATCCCGAGTTGTTATCTACTCTATTAAATGAATGCTTCAAAGAACTGGTATTGGTGGTTCACAAATATGAAGGGACAGTGGATAAATTCATTGGTGATGCCATTATGGTCATCTTTGGGGCACCACTGGCTCATGAAAATGATCCGGAGCGAGCGGTTCGCTGTGCGCTGGAAATGATGGAAGACATTAAGCGATTTAATGTGGTGAGTCAGATCAGTCTTTCTAACCCTATCACTTTGCACATTGGGTTGCATTCTGGAATAGTGGTGGCCGGGAATGTGGGAAGCGATATGCGAATGAATTATTCGGTAGTAGGGGACACGGTGAATTTAGCTTCTCGTCTGGCTCAACTGGCGCCTCCTGGTGAAATTTATATGAGTGATCAAACCTATAAAAGTGTTTCGCATTTAGCGGTGACTGAAGGGCCCTATCGGTTATCTATTCGCGGGAAGGCCGAACCGGTAATGGTGTATAAACTCCGATCCGTTAAGGAAGTTTTTGGCCAGGATTCCAACAGGCCGGCGGGTAAATTTTTTGTAGGAAGGGATAAAGAGGTTCAAAAAATTGAGCGATTTTTGGAATTATCGAAGAATAAATTCGGTTTCAATCTGTTTATACGTGGTGAAGCCGGGGTGGGGAAGAGTCATCTGAAAGATGAAATTTATCGCCGTGCCATCCCAAAAGGAATTCGGCCAATAGAAGGATTATGTTCCAGTTTTGAGATCAACACTCCCTATTATTTGTGGAATACTCTGGTTCGGGCAATTTTTCAAATTGATCTGGATCTCTCTGAGGCGGAGGTGAAAAGTCTTTTGCATCGTCAGGCCCTATCCTATGATTTAGTAAAAGAAGAGCCATATATTGCCGCCCTCATCGGTATTCGGCATGAACATTTGCCAGAACAAGACCCCTCAAGTCGTAAATTGAAGATATTTGAAGCCACTGCTGCTCTTCTCAAAAATTATGTAGCGCGGCACCGTACCATTATCATTCTGGAAGATCTACACTGGATTGATCGTTTCTCTCAGGAACTGCTTTACTATCTTTTATCGAAAAATCAAACACCACCCACTTTACTGGTAGGCATTTATCGCCCCGAGTATACGCATGCCAAAAATGTGGAAACTCATGGAGAAGTGATTTCGCTGAACCGACTGAGCCGTGAAGATTCTATAAAACTGATGAAGATGCATCTGGACGCCGATCACATTCCGCCCCAGGTAGAGGATATTATTTTTACCCGAACAGAGGGAAATCCGTTTTATCTGCAGGAAATTATCAAAACCATGCTGGAAAAGAACATCATCATCGTGGAAAACCGAGAAGTGAAGTTACTGCAGAGGAATTTTGAATCGGTAATCCCGGGCACCATTCAAGGAATTATTATGGCCCGGATCGATAGCATACAGGAGAGCATTAAGAGCGTGTTGTTCAGTGCCGCGGTCATTGGCCGGGAGTTTTCGCGACCGATTCTGGAGCAGGTGGTAGATGTTAAGGCGGGTCTGGATCAGAAATTGAACGAATTAAAAGCGCTAGAACTTATTTTAGAAAAACAGGAAGCGCAGGAATTTGATTACTTTTTTAAACATTACTTGATCCAGGAAGTCGCCTATAACACGATTCTCATAAATAAGCGTAGAGAACTGCACGCTGCCATCGCGAATGCCATTGAGAAACTGTACTCTGATCGCTTGCATGATTTTTATGAAGTCTTGGCCTTCCATTATGAGAAAGCCGAGATGTGGGAAAAAGCGGCGGAGTATTTGGGACGATCGGGACACAAGATTCAGCAGATTTATACCAAAGAAGAATCGGCTGGTTTTTTTCAGCGCAAAGAAGAAGCCATTAAAAAAATTTATGAATCTCAGAGCCGGAAAAGAAGTTTAGGAGGGACGCTACGCAGCATTACTCCTCCTCTATTCGCCATGCTGATTCCCATCATGCCGATTTATGGGTATGTGATTTTGTTAGGAAAAAATTTACATTTTAACTTTTCCCAGTCTTTACCGACTGTCATCATCGCCAGTATACTGTGTTTGTGGTATGCAATTACTTTATGGTTTCTGGGAGTGGTTCCCTTTTTGCGGGGGAAGCCGAAACTATACGATTTGCTGGAAAACCAGTTACGAATCATTTTTGAAGATGGTTCTTCCCATATCATTCATTTCAATATGATCCAGTCTGTTCGTTTTGTTGATTCTGAGATTCGCAAATCCCGTTCATTTGGTCGAAAGCTGATAGATCCCTTCTGTCGAGTGGCTACTACTCGCAAGTTGACGTTTTTTAGCTGGTTAAGAGATGTGTTTTTCAATTTTCTCCCTCCTTATTCTTTTGGTCTCAATTCTCGGGAAGGCGAGATTCATATCCAGAAAAAGAAGGGTTATCGTTTTCTGAGATTTATTTTCCCCTGGTTGAATTCGCCAAAGAGATGCAAAGATATCAGCCTTTATCCATATGATGCCTGGGAATTTTTTGAGCAATCCCGGATCGCTTTTTACAGCTGGGAACGGCAGGAAAATCCCTGAGGTTGTTTCTGCATTTGGTTTTTCTATCAGACCAGAATCAAACGAAAAGCAATTCATTTCTCAATGAAAATAATATCTCGCTCCGATAGCGACATTCAGATCGAGATCGGTTTCAGGGGCCAGATTCATGATGGGAACTATTTCCACAAACAGGTCGATGGGTACCTCCACCAGAAAAAAAGTCAGGCCCAGCGGAAATCTAATTCCGAATGTATTATTGTCTTCGAATCTGAAGCGGCCGCCAACGCCATAATAAAAGGGAATCGAATGCTGGTCGATATGTAGGAGGCGCCGATTGTGAAAAAGGTAATCGGCGTGGAGGTGGACAGCATCTTTATCCCCAAACGACCAGGCCAGAGCTCCATCAATCGCCTGGGATTTATTCATCCACTTTTTGAAACTAATTCCGGTAGGTTCTCCAATAATCACACCCAATCCCAGACCCTTTGGTTGGGAAATGGCGGGTAGATGGCCCAGCAGTAAAAATAGTACAATCCATTTTTTCTTTAATCCATTTTTGAGAATCTGATTCATTCTTGGTACTCCCTATTCATATCAGTTAATTAATTCAGTCATCTACATCATCCATAATATATATTCGGCATGGTGGTGATGTAATAATAGAAATCATTTAGTGCAATTCTTTTGTATCATTCTGCCGTTATACCTTTCTGACATTATACCGTAATATCGGGATACCGATACGCTGAATCTCTCGTTCGTCTCACTATTTGTTAGTAATTCTTATATTCGCTTTGTAACATTCCAGTTAGCTTAAACGTAGAGGAAAACTAATTGAAGTCAATAGAGAATATCAAGGTGTGTAAAATTCTGGAGGTATATAGTAGTGAAAAATAAGCGAATGAAATGGATAGCAGGGATAGGGGTAGTTATTGTTCTTATTTTTATCAGTACCATTTTACTCAAATCCGGGTCGGGTAATGAAGGGAATAAGCGGGCCACGGTTGAGGTCAAGAGGATGAATATCATCGACAAAGCGCTGGCGGTGGGTTCGATTGAGCCGATGAACGAAATTGAAGTGAAAGCCAAGGTGTCGGGAGTAGTCGGGAAACTGTTCGTGGAAGTAGGGAGTTTTGTGAAAGCGGGAGACCCTTTGGTAGAGGTTAAACCGGATCCCACCCCGATGGAGTTAGCTCAGGCTAAACGTGATGTGGAAATGGCTTCTATTGAATTAGAAACCTTAGCCAAGGAGTTAGAGCGTGCCAGGCAGTTGAAGACCAAGGGTTTGCTTTCGGATCAGGAATATGAAATGCTGACGCAGCGTTATGATGAAGCCAAGTTGAGACATCAGATCAGTAAAGAACGCCTGGACTTAATTGAAAAGGGACGGGTGAAAATAGCCGATACGGATATTGAAACAGTAGTGAAATCCCCCCTCACCGGTTATGTCCTGGAAAAGAATGTGAATCTAGGTGATCCGGTGGTGCCGCTGACTTCCTATCAGCCAGGTACAGCACTTTTACGCATGGCAGATATGAAGGATTTAATTTTTAAAGGCACGGTGGATGAAATCGATGTGGGAAAAATCACTGAGGGAATGCATTGTGAATTGCAGATTGGAGCCCTGCCCGGAAAAAACGTCACCGGTCACGTCACTTTGATTTCTCTGAAAGCCAGAAAAGTAGACAATACCACGGTGTTTCCGGTGGAGATTAAAATCGATAACACCGATGGAGCCGTTTTGCGGGCCGGATTTTCCGCCAATGCTCATATCATCATTGCCCGGCGGGATAGTGTTCTGGCGATCCCGGAACGGGTCGTTACTTTCCACAATGATTCGGCCTTTGTAGAAATTCCAATCGGTGAAAAAGGTTCTGAAAAACGTTACATCAAAACCGGGTTGAGTGATGCTATTCATATCGAGGTTATTGAAGGTTTGAAAGAGGGAGAAGCGGTACTGGAAAAGGAAGTAAAGAAGATTACTTAAAAAAAATAGATAATACGGCTGATGGTTAACAGTAAAAAGGGTATTTAAATATTCACATTCTATCAAGTGGATTTGAGCGAAAGATGAACCGACTGATCGACGATGTGAAAGAAATTTTCAGTTACCTCCGGCAGTATAAAGCCCGCACGGCAATGACCATGTTCGGCATTATCTGGGGAACGTTCACCGTTATTTTGCTATTGGCATTCGGAGTAGGTGTAAAAAAACAGTTGAGCGTGAATATGCATGGAATGGGAGAGGGAATTGTGATTTGCTGGCCAGGTCGAACCAGTATTCCCTTTCAGGGATACGGCAGAGATCGGCAGATCCGTCTCACAGAAAATGAAATTGAGTTGATTCGCAGTGAGGTGAAGGAGATTGTACGCATCAGTCCTGAATTTCAGAAGTGGGGTTCAGTAGTGAGTGTCGGAGACCGTATTAACCGGCCCAATGTGACGGGGATTATTCCGGAATATGGTTCGATGCGCAATATCTGGCCGGAAGCCGGAGGTCGCTGGCTAAATGAGTTGGATGTAAAACATAAGCGGCGGGTGGTTTTTCTAGGTAATCGCTTACGTGATCTCTTGTTTGGAGATAAGGCCAATGCGATCGGTAAATATGTGTCGATTGATGAGGTTCCGTTTCTGGTAGTCGGGGTCATGAGAGAAAAGACCCAGTCCTCCTCTTACAGTCAACGGGATTGTGACAGAGCCTTCATACCAATGACGACCCACAAGGCAATTTTCGGGCAGCAATATGTAGGAAATTTTGTCTATCAAATTACTGATCCCCGTCAGGGGAAAATCGTGCAAAGTAAAGTGTACAATGTGCTGGCCAAAAAATTCACCTTCGACCCGAATGATAAAGAGACCCTTGGGATCTGGGATACCACCGAATTTGATCAATTCCTCTTCTATTTTTCGCTGGGATTTACCATTTTCATGGGATTGATTGGAGTCATTACTTTAATAGTGGGTGGGATTGGTCTGGCCAATATCATGTATGTCGTCGTGCAGGAGCGGACACCGGAGATTGGTATTCGACGAGCGGTGGGGGCCGGGAGAAGACACATCATGGGCCAATTTATTTTTGAGACATTAATCATCATCGGAATCAGTGCCTTCATCGGATTTATGCTGGCTCTGGGCGTGATTGGGATCATGGCGGCGCTTCCTCTGGAGTCGGTAAAAGAAGCGGTGGGAACGCCGGAATTAAATCCGATGGTGGGTTTGGTAACTATCCTCATCCTGGGCACGATAGGATTTTTAGCCGGCTTTTTCCCCGCCCGGCGAGCCTCCCGCTTGCATGTGGTGGACTGTTTACGATATTAATTCATTGTTAAGGAATTACTCATGTACATCTTCATGCTCATTCGAGAATTCTTAGAAGATATTCGTTCCCAAAAAACGCGGGCATTCTTAACCACCGTTGCCATTTCCTGGGGCATTATCGCCGTAACTTTATTGATGGCTTTTGGAGAAGGTTTATCGTTTCGGATGAGAGAAGGCCTGATGAATGCCGGCGACCGGATCATTCGGGTGTATGGTGGGCAAACCACTAAAAAGTGGGAAGGTCTGCCGGTTGGTCGACGCATCTTGCTGCGAATGGAGGACTGTCAGGTTATTGAGCAAAATATTCCACAGGTAAGTGTGGCGATCCCCGGTTTAGGAAGATATGTTCGATTGCGGGCGGGCGATAAGATTTCCTCTACCCATATGGAGGGAGTTTATCCGGAGTTTGAATATCTGCGGCGCACCTTTCCCGGAAATGGGAGCCGATTTCTGAACGAGAGTGATTTAAAAGAACGCAAGCGGGTTGTGTTTCTCGGTAGTGAAATTGCCAAGGAACTTTTCGGACGGCCTGACCCCATCGGAGAAATCGTAGAAATCGATGGAATCCCTTTTAAAATAATTGGCACCATGCCCAAGAAGTTGCAGACAGCCATGAACAATGGTCCCGACGATCGGCGAGCGATTATTCCTTTTACAACTTTTCAGAGCATTTATGGGGGAAAATATCTGAATGAAATGATTGTGAAACCTTCTCGAGCGGAATATGGGTTGTTTGTGGAGCAGGAGATTCGGCGGGTGTTGGGAAAGAAATATCAGTTCGATCCCGGTGATGAAAGAGCGGTTCCCATGTGGAACTTCATCGAAAATGAAAGAGAAGGGGCAAAAGTTTTTCGTGGGATTAATATTTTTTTAGCGGTGATTGGTTCGATGACGCTTATCATTGCTGGAGTGGGAGTAGCCAATATCATGTTCGTGGTCGCCAGGGAGCGTACCAGGGAGATCGGCATCAAGCGAGCGGTGGGTGCCCGTCGCAGCACAATTATCTTTCAGTTTATATTTGAATCGCTACTCATTGCTTTCATCGGTGGAACGCTGGGGATGTTGGTCTCGGTTGGATTAATCAAATTGATGTGGCTGATGCCGGTCCAATCCGGGGCGATGGAATTTTTAGGACGACCGCTGCTGTCCACCTCCGTGATCTGGGTATCGGTTCTGCTTCTGACTTTCATCGGTTTATTGGCCGGTCTATTCCCTGCCCGAAAGGCAGCCAAGGTCGATCCGGTGGAAGCTCTACGATATGAATAATCAAATCTATTTTTAGATAATTCGGTTGTGATAGAATAATAACCGCCTTCCTGTCAAGAATTGTTCATTGGAATAAAATAATCTTCCATTTATAAATTTTTTCACATACTGGGGGTATATACCAGGTGGAAGAGAGGATTTAATAAGCTCCAATGGATGGATCGATTTCCCGGGCGTAAGCGGCCAGACCGCCTTCCATGCTGAATACTCGGTGCCAACCCTGCTGGCGCAACCAGGCCGTGACCAGAGCGCTGCGAATTCCATGATGGCAGATCACGATAATTTCTTCATCTTTTTTTAATAACCGTTCGGGCAAGGCTGCCAGTTTTTCAGTGGAGAGTCGGCTGAAGGGTGAGAGGATCAGGTTGGGGTGATCGAGGCGGGCTTTGCTCAGTTCAGATTTTTCCCGCACATCCAGCAGGATAAAATTTTCTCCATCTCGCCATTTGCGATTCACCTCATATATGGATATTTCTGGTGCACCGTAAAAATTGGGCATAGAGATTGTTACCTACTATGTGATAAATAAATTGTTTTGAATAAACACAAAATTTAAATCATTTGACTTTTTTATGAAAATTTATTAAAATTTGAGTAATCCAGAAATCTGGAGGTGGATATTTTATTTATCGGGGCCTGAAAAGGCCCTTTTTCTTTTAAAGAAACTTTTTCCCCCAAATTTTTTCTGGACCTCTGTAATATTTTTTATTTAGAATTTTTATTATTTTTTCTGTGAATGGAGCTAGAGGTGAAAGAAGTAGTTTATGATCATTCAAAATTTCATTTCTACTTGGATGAGCAAGCAAGTCAGCAATTTGAAGTCCTGCAATATTATTTATTTTTGGTTTAACTTTGAGTTGTTTACTTGTCAGTGAATTTTGAAATCTCTCGGGACTCAGAAAATCAGTACCCTTTTCCCATAAACGTGTATAAGATTCTTTTAATTTTTTATCCTCCTTGCCACCTCGAGATTCGGCCATGACATCTCCAACCGCATTTTGATTTTCAAGAAAGAAAACAAATCTCTCTAAAATTAGAGCTAAACAATAATGATATGGATCATATCTCCACGTCTTATATGTTTCTTTATGGGTTTTTTATCTAAACAAACTGTTATAATAGTATAATTTAATTTCTCGAGAAGATTTAGTATTTCTTCGTCAAAACTTTTTCTAGTTTTAGGGTCGCGTAAGGTTTCGAAGGGGTAATCTGCTTTAAATAATTCTTTTCTGTGCAATACAATTGGTTCATCCGGATGTGCATTAAAATATTTATTTTTTAAAGTCTCTAATTTTGGAAATACTATTTTCTTTACATATTCTAATTCAAATATTATCCCAGTAAGACTTAAAAATCGATGATTTGGATTATCTGAGCTTTCCAGATCGGGATTACCCACTTCATCTATATATATGCGGTATTTCATTTACCTTAAGGTAGAATAAATTACGAATTAAAATTTTCATTTTTCCAATTTTCACACAATATGTTCTTTCAAAAATTGGTAGACCTGGCTGGTGTTGATTCGAAATTGTTCCATGCTATCGCGATCGCGGATCGTGACGGTCTGGTCCTGCAGCGTTTGTCCGTCGATGGTGACGCAGTAAGGGGTACCGGCTTCATCCTGGCGGCGATAGCGTCGTCCCACCGAACCGGCGTCGTCATAGAATACCTTAAAATCTTTTCTCAGGTCATGGAAGAGTTTCAACGCCACTTCCGGCATTCCTTCCTTATTGACCAGTGGAAACACCGCCGCTTTGATAGGTGCGATCTGGGGTTTAAGGCGGAGTACCACTCGCTCAGGTTCTTCGGCATAGGCATCTACCAGCACGGTCAACAGCAGACGATCGACCCCGGTGGAAGTTTCGATGATATAGGGGATATATTTTTCCCCGGCTTCCTGATCGAAGTAGCGCAGGTCTTTATTGGAAAATTCCTGATGCCGGGAGAGGTCAAAATCGGTGCGGTTATGGATGCCCTCAATCTCGCTCCAGCCGAAAGGGAATTCGTATTCAATATCGAAAGCGGCTTTGGCATAGTGAGCGAGTTCTTTGTGGGCATGTTCATGAAAGCGCAGTTTTTGCTGGCGAATACCTAACCGGTTGTACCAGCTAAAGCGTTGTTCTTTCCAATATAGGAACCATTTTTCATCCGTGCCGGGCTTAACAAAGAACTGCATTTCCATCTGCTCGAATTCGCGAGTGCGGAAAATAAAATTGCCGGGAGTAATCTCATTGCGGAAGGCTTTACCGATCTGGGCAATGCCGAAAGGAATTTTTTGTCGGCTGGCTTCTTTCACATTGTGGAAGTTCACATAAATTCCCTGAGCCGTTTCCGGGCGAAGATAGACGATACTGGCTTCGTCTTCCACCGGTCCCATGAAGGTTTTAAACATGAGGTTAAAGAGACGCGGTTCAGTGAGTTCACCGCCGCAGTTGGGACAACCCTGGCTACGGTCAATTTGATCGGCCCGAAACCGCATCCGGCATTTTTTACAATCTACCAGCGGATCGGTAAAACCGTCCACATGTCCGGAAGCTTTCCAGACTTTTGGGTGCATCAAAATGCTGGCATCCAGTCCTTCGATATCGTCCCGTTCATAGACCAGACTGCGCCACCATAATTCCTTGATATTTTTTTTGAGCTCGGTTCCCAGCGGACCGTAGTCGTAGCAGCTATTGATGCCGCCATAGATTTCACTGCTCTGAAACACGTAGCCTCGTCGCTTGGCCAGTGAGCTGAGCTTATCCATCAAGTTGTTAGAATTTTTTTGTGCCACAATAAATTCCTGCCTTCGTTAACAGTATTCGATGTGAAGACAACCATCATGAGTTCCATGATGTATATTGTCGATATTTTTATATAATCAAAAGAATCAGATATCGCCTGATCGTTTCCTTTTCCATATAATCAGAATCCAATGGGAGCTATCCGGGCTCGCTTATGTCATCCGCGTTAATATACAACAAAAAATAAGGTGCAAATATAACTAACGTCGATACAGTTTCAAAGATTTTAATTGCAGGTTTTGTTCGGTGTGGTAGCTGAGGTGAGACAACAGAAGATCGATGAGAGGGAAAAAAGCAATTTCGGTGGGCCAGGGCGGTGAGGGAGAAGCTTGATGCAGTGATTCCAGTAAATGCCACTGGCTGGAAGAGAGTGGAACCGTTTTATTTTGAACACGGGAGGCGCAGGTTGGACAATAGATTGATCCATTGACCATATCGGTGCGTACCGGAAAATTTTGGGGAGGCTTTTTACACACTCCGCATTGATGAAAATTCCAGGCGAAGCCTAAATATTCGCTGAGATACAGTAAATAGCGGATCAGGAATAAGAAAACCGGGGCAGGAAGGGAGGTGTTTAATTCATTCATTAGTTGCATGGTGAAGGTAAAGAGTGGTTGAGAAGGTTCACTTTCTCGAACGGTGGAACGCAGCAGTTCGCAGATGGCATAAGCCACGGTGGTCGCTTCCAAATTTTCCCGGATGCGTGAAAACGAATTGAGCAGCGAGGCCTGTGAAAGGTGTTGAAGCCCTCGTCCTTCTCTGATATTCAGGATCACTTCCACCTGGTTGAGATTTTCCAGGATACCGCGAAATGGGCTTTTGGGTCGCAGGGCACCACGGGCGATGGCTTTTACATATCCCTTCTCAGAAGTAAACAGGTGCACAATTTTACTGGACTCACTCCAGCGGATTCCGTGTAGCACCAGGGCCGGTGTTTTAAGAATCTGCGACATCTTTCGTCTTCTCCAGAGCGCGTTGTAATTGATTGGCGAGTTGTACAAATTCCTGAACGGACAGGCTTTCGGGTCGGCGAGATAAATCCATCTCCAATTTCTGGATGATTTCATTTTGACAAAAGGTTAATAGACTGTTTCGCAGCATTTTTCGCCGCTGACCAAAGGTGCGTCGGACCAATTCCCGGAACAGGGTGGGGTTGATGAGTTGTTCCTCGGGCGCTGTTCGGAAAGTGAAGCGAATGACGGCCGAGTCCACTTCAGGTTTGGGAAAAAAGAGGTGGGCGGGAACAGAGAAAAGATATTTTACCTCGGCATAGAATTGACAGAAAACAGAGAGGATACCGTAGTCCTTATTTCCGGGATGAGCGGCCAGCCGTTGGGCGACCTCCTTCTGGACCATAAAAACTCCCTGAGTGAAAAGAGAGGAATGATCCAGAACATGAAAGAGTATGGGAGAAGTGATATGATAGGGGAGGTTACCGATAATTCCAATCTGGTAATTCATATATCTCTTTAATGCATCTGATAAATCCCATCTCAGGAAATCCTGTTGAATGACGGTCAGGTTAGGTGGATGATGGAGCCGGGAAGGGAGTTCAGTGGCCAGTTGTGGATCGATTTCTATGGCCAGCAGGTGGTCGCATTTTTCCAGCAGGAAACGGGTAAGGGTGCCGGTGCCCGGGCCAATTTCAATACCTAAAGAGGGGGAGGCAAGTTCGATGGCATGAGCGATTTTGCGGGCGATGTTCGGATCCTGTAAAAAATTTTGGCTCCAGCGTTTACGAGGAAGACGATGGGTAGCGAGCGTTTTCATTGCACAATAATAAAATACAAATTACAAAATACAAATTACAAAATACAAAATGTCATGGGTGAATACCAGGGGTGAGTATGGCGAAGCCTATAGTCAATAATCTTGAATATTAAATCTAAAATCTAAAATATTATCTGCCTTTATATCGAGTCCAAAGGGCTATGGATGGCATGTCCGCCGCGTTTCAGGACATGGGTATAGATCATGGTAGTTTGCAGGCTTTTATGTCCCAGTAATTCCTGCACGGTTCGGATATCGTACCCATTTTCCAGCAGATGAGTGGCAAAGCTGTGGCGCAGGGTATGGGCGCTGCCGGTTTTTTGGATTCCTGTTTTTCTTATTGCTTCCTTTATGGCTTCCTGGAGGACAGTGTGATGGAGATGATGGCGGCGTTCTTTGCCGGAGCGGGGATCGATGCTGCGGACCTGGGAAGGAAAAAGATATTGCCAGCGAAACTCGCGGTTAGCATTGGGATATTTTCTTTCCAGGGCATAGGGGAGGTACACTTCTCCAAAACCTTCTTGCAGGTCAGTCTGGTGAATTTTTTTTACTAAGGCCATTTGCTGTTGCAGGGGAGTAATCAGTTTCTGGGGCAAAATGGTGAGGCGATCCTGTTGGCCCTTGCCATCGCGCACCACAATTTGTAGATAGCCGAAGTCGATATCCTTGATGCGAAGGCGCAGGCATTCCATCAGCCGCAGGCCGGCGCCATAGAGCAGGCTGGCCATCAGCCAGTGAGTTCCATGTAATTGAGAGAGAAGGTGTTGGACCTCTGCCCGGGTAAAAACGGTCGGAATTTTTTTTGGTTTTTTTGCCCAGATCAGGGTATTCATCCAGTTCAACTCTATTCCCAGCACTTCGCGATAGAGGAAGAGCAAGGCACTGAGGGCCTGGTTCTGGGAGGAGGCAGCCAGGTTGAGATGGATGGCCAGGTGGTTAAGGTACTGGTTGATTTCATGGGTGCCCATTTGGGCAGGATGCTTATAATGAAAGTGATGTAAAAATTTTTCGACCCAGTAGAGGTAGGCCTGTTCGGTGCGGTAGCTATAATTGCGAACGCGTACTGCCTGGCGTATTTTTTCCAGCAGTTCAGGGACAATTTCAGTAGAATCCATTTTCATATTGATTTTTATTGGTTAAAAATTTATATTAAAAACGGTTAACAGAGAAAATCCCAAAAGCAGAACAATTCCCACTTGTATGGACTGACACCGGGATCGAGGGACAGAACAAGGATAATCACCGAAATTTTTCTTGATTCACTTTAATATACAACATGAGGTGAAATAAAGAAAAAGTGAAACATTGTTTCTGGAGTTGAAAAATGAAAGGGAGGAGATGGACGGTGGTTATTGGAAGCGGATCCCGGTGCGATTAACTTTACTCCCTGGTAAGCGCGGGACGAAGCGATTATGGAGAGAGTATGGGGAGCGTTTAGTATGTGTGCGATATCGTTACGATCAGGAAGGGAATAGGCGGATCAAGACGGTGGAGTTAATCGTGGAGGAGGTAGAGTGGGAGCGGCGGTTATCAGTGGAGCGGGTGGTGGGGGTCAGGATTCGGTATGAAGAGCGGGAGCTGCGGGAGTTAGTGAAGCGGGCTGGTGGGAGGTGGGATAGGGAGCGAAGGGTATGGAGGTTGCCATTCAGGGAGGTCAAGCGTTTGCATTTAGAGGGGCGTGTGACTGACTGAGCGGAGCTATGGAAAAAAGGATAAGGGCAAAGGGAGAAGGGTGAAGGGATAAAGGTAAAGGGATAAGGGTGAAGGTAGGGGATGGATGTGGAAGGGGATATAGTGGTAGATAGTTTTGGAAATATATCTATAGATGCTTTTATCTATGTTTATAAACTTTATATGAATTAATATATGTATGTCAACATTCTAATAAATAGTTAGAAACAACATGGGAGGAAAAATGAAACTGAGTTTATTTTTAACTCTCCTAATAATAATTATTATAATTATATCCTGCGGACAAGACACTTCCCCGTTGATTAAGAATGACTACATTTCTACTTCATTTGTAAATTCTCAAAGTGTTCTATTAAAATTAGATTCATTAAAAACTTGGTATACTCTTGACGAAGAAATCAAAGGATATTTTTCAGTAAAAAATGTTTCAGATACCAACAGGATTCATATAGTTACAAATCATGGTCCATTGGAAAATTTTGGGATGTACGATGAAGAAAATGAATTAGTTAATTATCAACCAATCGGTATCACCTGGACCTATTATGATTTTTATTTTGAACCTGGAGACATTTTCAACTATCGATTAATCTGGAACCAACAAGGATATACTTTTGGCAATTCAATTTTATTGAAAGTATTTTCCGGTAGGTATTTTATTCATCCAGGACATGCTGGGATAAATACAACCGGTTTGGGTCTCTGGATAGAAATAACAGAACAAGGAGATCCAATATCATCATTTCTGTACTATCATTTCGACAGACATGATTCCTTAATAGTTGATTATCATCTCCGAAATCGTATATCGAAAGTAGTTAATTTTCATTTTGACCAATCAAATCCCATTGAAGCAAATTATATTGATTATTCAACGAAAGATATTGTTTTATCACACCATCTTAATCTTAGTATATCAGAAATAGATATAGATTCCAAAAGCGATCTATTAATTTATCGATATCAGATTTCAAGAAATGATAATATACTGAATGAATTAAGTGGTAGTTATCGTTTACAAATAAAATTGAATTTTAAGTCAAGAGTCATCTCATCAGAAACACCGATATTACTATAATGAAGTCGTTTCTAACTTGGGCTTCAAAGCGACCCGCCGGCTGGCGGGCGCGTTAAGCTTGTACGTTAGACGCCCCAAAACGACGCGCAGCAATGACTACATGAGGTGAAACTTGGTGAAGCGAGCGAACAACGCGAAACAAACGCAGACGACCGGCGCCACCGTCGGCTACGAAGCCGATCTCTGGCGCATGGCCGACGCGCTGCGCGGCTCGATGGACGCCGCCGAGTACAAGCACGTTGTCCTCGGCCTCATCTTCCTCAAGTACATCTCCGACGCCTTCGAGGAGCAGCACGCGAAGCTCGTCGCGGACCAGAAGAGCGGCGCCGACCCCGAAGACCCCGACGAGTACCGCGCTCTCTCGATCTTCTGGGTGCCGCCCGAGGCCCGCTGGGCGCACCTCAAGGCCCAGGCCCGCCAGCCCACCATCGGCCAGCTCGTCGATGACGCCATGGCCGGCATCGAGCGCGACAACCCGGCCTTGAGGGGCGTGCTGCCCAAGGACTACGCCCGTCCCGCGCTCGACAAGACGCGCCTCGGCCAGCTCATCGACCTGATCAGCAACATCAAGGTCGGCGACGAGGCGAGCCGCGCCAAGGACGTTCTCGGCCGCGTGTACGAGTACTTCCTCTCGCAGTTCGCCAGCGCCGAGGGCAAGAAGGGCGGCGAGTTCTTCACCCCGCGTTGTGTGGTCAGGCTGCTGGTCGAGATGATCGAGCCTTTCCGCGGCCGCGTGTACGACCCCTGCTGTGGATCGGGCGGCATGTTCGTGCAATCGGTCGAGTTTATCCGCGCGCACGCCAAGGGGAACGGCAACGGCGGCAAGGCCCCCAAGGGAACGAAGCCCGACATCTCGATCTATGGGCAAGAGTCGAACTACACCACCTGGCGACTGGCCAAGATGAACCTCGCCATCCGCGGCATCGAGGGCCAGATCGCGCACGGCGACACCTTCCACAACGACCGCTTCCCCGACCTCAAGGCCGACTTCATCCTCGCCAACCCGCCGTTCAACGTCTCCGACTGGGGCGGCGAGCGCCTGCGCGAGGACAAGCGCTGGCAGTACGGCGTGCCGCCGGCGGGCAACGCCAACTTCGCCTGGGTGCAGCACATCGTGCACCACCTCGCGCCCACGGGCGTGGCTGGCTTCGTGCTGGCGAACGGCTCGATGTCGTCCAACCAGTCCGGTGAGGGCGAAATCCGCAAGAGCCTGATCGAGGCCGACCTGGTGGACTGCATGGTGGCGCTGCCCGGCCAGCTCTTTTACTCGACGCAGATCCCCGCGTGCCTGTGGTTCCTCGCGCGCGACAAACGTGGCCTCCCCTCTCCCGCCGGGAGAGGGGCCGGGGGTGAGGGCCGCGACCGCCGCGGCGAGATTCTCTTCATCGACGCCCGCAAGCTGGGCCGCATGGTGGACCGCACCCACCGCGAGTTGACCGACGAGGACATCGCGCGCATCGCCAACACCTACCACGCCTGGCGCCTGCCTGCCGGCAAGGCAGGCGGCGAGAAGGACGCGGGCGAGTACGCCGACGTGCCCGGCTTCTGCAAGAGCGCCACGCTGGAAGAGGTGCGCAAGCACGGCTACGTGCTCACGCCCGGACGTTACGTCGGGGCGGCGGAACAGGAAGACGACGGCGAGCCGTTCGAGGAGAAGATGAAGCGGCTCGTCGCGCAGCTACGAGAGCAGCAGGCCGAGGCCGCGAAACTCGACGCCGCCATCGCCGCCAACCTGAAGGAGCTTGGGTATGGCGGGTGAGTGGGTTGAGAAAGCAATTAGCGACATCGCTGACGTAGTCGGGGGGAGTACGCCATCGACACGAGACCCCGAGAACTTCGACGGCGATGTGCCTTGGCTCACGCCGAAGGACCTTGCCGGCCAGCATCCACGTTACGTCACCCGCGGCGAACGCAATCTGTCTCGCAAGGGGTTAGAGAGTTGCTCGGCCCAACTGCTCCCAGCGAATAGCGTGTTGTTGTCGAGCCGGGCCCCGATCGGCTACCTCGCCATCGCTGCCAACCCAATCGCAACGAATCAGGGGTTCCGCAGCTTGGTGGTTAAGCCCGGGTACGACCACGAGTACGTCTACTACTGGTTAGCTGCGAACGTTGACGAACTGGAACGCCACGCGACGGGCTCCACGTTCAAGGAGCTGTCTGGATCGGTCCTGAAAAATATTCGCATTCGCCTTCCCGCCGACCGCGCGGAGCAACACGCCATCGCCCACATCCTCGGCACGCTGGACGACAAGATCGAGCTGAACCGGCGGATGAGCGAGACGCTGGAGGCGATGGCGCGGGCGCTGTTCAAGTCGTGGTTCGTGGACTTCGACCCCGTCCGCGCCAAGATGGAGGGGCGTTGGCAGCGCGGCCAATCCCTGCCGGGTCTGCCCGCCCACCTCTACGACCTCTTCCCCGACCGCCTGGTGGATTCGGAACTGGGCGAGATTCCAGAGGGGTGGGAGGTGGGCAGGTTCGCCGATGTGGTTGGTCAACTGCGGGAGTCTGTGAATCCCCTAGAGACGCCGGATGTGGTGTTCCGACACTTCAGTATCCCGGCCTACGACGAAGGGCAATGGCCAAAGCACGAGGTCGGAAAGAGCATTAAGAGCCTGAAGTTCCGAGTGCCACCTGGGGCCGTTCTGCTGTCGAAGCTGAACCCGGAGATCGAGCGTGTGTGGCCCGTGGACGTTCAGCCGGGCGAGCCCGCGGTCTGCTCGACAGAGTTCCTGGTACTCGTCCCGCGTCCACCGTACGGGCGATCCTACGTGTACTGCCTCGCGCGTTCCCGATCGTTCAGAGAGCAGCTTGAAGGCTTCGTTACGGGAACATCGAAAAGCCATCAGAGAGCACAAGTAAGTGCGATTTTGGGTCTTGCAGTCATACAACCACCCGAGGCACTTTTGAGGCGGTTCGAGAAGGCGGCTGAACCGCTTTTGGTACGGATCCTCGAGTGCCGGCGCGAATCCCGCACCCTCGCCGCCCTGCGCGATGCGCTATTGCCCAAGCTCATCTCCGGCGAGCTGCGCCTGCCAGACGCCGAGCGCTTTCTTTCATCGGAACCGGCAATCACGGAGGCACCCGCATGAGCAGTCTCGACCTGAGTCAAGACCAATTCGAGATCGGCGGCGAGAACCTGATTCCGAAGGTCGGTTCCGTCGAGAGTGGTTCAGAAGAGCCGGCGAATGACGTTCTCAAGTGGGAAGATGCTCTCGACGACATCCGGGTACGAATCGGCACCCTCCTCAAGACGGAAACCGTCTCTCTGCTACTCGGTGCGGGCGCTTCGGTCGATTGCGGTGGCCAGCTGATCGGAGCGATTCCGTTGGCCATCGAGCGAGCCCTGCAAAGGGCGGGGATCATTGGAGAATCGAAGCCCCGCATTCGACGGTGGCTGCTGCTGTTCTATTTGGCTCTGCGGCACTGTAGCGGAGGTGACAGCAGCCCGGTCACGCGCGACGCGATACTCGACCGTCGGCAGCAACTGAACGGTAACTCGCCCTCGCCGCTCAAGGTCAACTTCGAGCACGTGTTGGCTCAGCTACACCGCTGGCGCGCCGCCTTGCCTGCGACCGGAGGCCGACTGCGGATCGCCGGATCGCCGGGGGTGGATGCCGAGGCTGAAGACATCGACACAGCCCTTCAGCATGCGACGCACGCCCTGGCACGCGCATGTGTCCTCCCCGCCAAAGGCAAGGAGAATGGCCTCGCGACATTCAAAGCACTGATCCGCAAACTCCTAACTCGTCCGCTGAACCTCAAGCGGGTGAACGTCTTTACACTGAACTACGACACGCTCGTCGAGCAGGCCGCCGACGCGGAGGGCGTCGTTCTGCTGGATGGGTTCGTCGGGACGCAGCGTCGTGTGTTTCGTCCCGAAAGCTACGAGCAGGATGTGTACTTCCCAGCCGAGACCACCGAGGGCCGAGTGCACCGCTTCGACCGCGTGCTGCACCTCTACAAGCTGCACGGCTCGATCACGTGGCACGCGAACGAACCCACTATCGACGATCCCTACGGCGTTCAGTCTGAACCATTCAACGCCGCATCTTCCAAGCCGTTGCTGATCTACCCGACGCCAGCTAAGTATGGCGAGACGCTGGGCTCACCCTACTCGGAGCTGTTCCGCCGCTTCGCCGCCGCCCTCACGCGGCCCCAGTCGGTGTTGTTTGTCATCGGCTACGGCTTTGGCGACGAGCACGTGAACGCGATCATCCGCCAGGCGCTCGCAGTCCCGAGCTTCACTCTGGTCATCGTGGATCCGGCTCCCAAGAGCGCGTTCGTCCAGACTCTGCGAGAGCAGAAGGACCGCCGCGTGTGGATTGCGGAAGGACAAACGATCGGCACTCTTGCCGGTTTCGTTGAGCACGTGCTGCCAGACTTGCGGGACGAAGAGATTAGGAAGAAGGTTTTGGCGACGTATCGCGCGCTTTCAAAGAGTCATGCCAGCGAGGGAGGCGAAGCCAGTGGCAGCTGACTCCGAGATCGGGCGCGTCGTCGCTGTTGACACTGCGCAGGTGAGCATCGAGCTCAACCGCGACCTGAAGGGCATGAGCCGGAGCACGTACGAGGGCCCCCAGGAAGTGGGCCGGATCAACTCCTACGTGGTGATCCCGGTCGGTGCGCGACGGCTAGTCGCAATGGTCACCCGCGTAGTGCTCGTCGAGGAAGCCGAGATGAAGGCCGACCGAACGATGGTCGCGCTTCCAGCCGCCCGACGGCTCATGAAGGCTACGCTCATCGGCACCATCGACGGTGTCGTATTTCGGCAAGGAGTATCGCTCTTTCCGGTACTCGACAGTCCTGTCCACCTCGCCGGCAGGGCCGACTTGGACGCCATCTTCGGTCCGATCGAACAAACAGGTGATGCAGCTCCGAACGCGGACAACCCGGGTTACTGCATTCCAATCGGAGAGTCCGCCGTCGTTCAGGGGCGACCCATCCGGATCGACCCGGACGCCTTCTTCGGTAAGCACGCTGCGGTTCTCGGGAGCACTGGCTCCGGCAAGTCATGCACGATCGCAAGCCTTATCCAGGCTATTCGGGAGCAGCCGGAAGTGAAGCGTACGACGTTCGTGATCCTGGACACGAACGGCGAATACCGGACAGCGTTTCAAAGACAAAAGGAAGACGGGACCTGGGAGGAATGCGCTGCGCGACGCACACTGTACATCCCTTCCGATCCACGGATGGCTGCCGATCGGCTCGTGATTCCGTACTGGTTCATGAACGCCGAGGACTTCGTGCGGCTCTTCCAAGCGTCCAAAGGAGTTCAGCGGCCCGTACTTTTGGAAGCGCTGCGTCTCGCGCGCAACGATACGGGCACTGCGTCGCCGCTTGCCGTGCTGCGAGAGGAACTCGTTTACGAGATCAACAGGATCTGGTCGCTCTCCGGGAAGGATGAGAAGACATCGAAAGATGTGCGAGACGTCGCGAATGGGATCAAGACGCGCATCGGTCAGGACGACCTGACCACGGCCTGGACTGAGGCGCAGTCCAATTACGGCCTGACAAAGAATGATGTGGACACCGCGCTCGATACGGTCTCGACCACTGCCGAGAACTACATTGACAACAACACTTACCCCAAGGTCCTCCCTGCCGACGCAAGGAAGACGATCCGAGATGCAGTGGACCCCATCTACGAGAAGCTGACCGGGGCCCGTCTTGGCGAGAGCGGCGGCAGCACAGGACGGTCGGCGGATACGCCGGGATATTTCGACAAGCTCAAGTTCCGCTCCCGCCACATCGAACAGGTTCTCCGCCGCGAGGAATCAGGAGGGGCGAGGGCGCGCGACTTCTCCGGGACGATGCTTCTGCGGATCGACCGCCTTCTGGCCGATACGCGATTTGACTTCATGTTTGGGCCTGTTGGGGAAGCGCTGCCAAATCCAGTGCACGCCTTGGCTACGTTTCTTCGCGACACGCTCGGTATCGGAGCCTCTTCGACTGGCGAATTGTCGAGCGACGGAGACGTTCCGAAGGGGCGGTTGCCCTTCTACGACCGCCAGCGCGCGAGCGAGAGCCCCGTCGATGTCGTCATCCTCGACCTCAGCCTGCTTACGGCCGAAGTGCTGGAGAACGTGACGGCGCTGATCGGCCGGCTGATTCTCGAGTTCCTACAACGTCTCGGCGAACACGGCGGTGAGGGCGCGCGGGGTTCGCTTCCTGTCGTGCTCGTACTGGAGGAGGCCCAGAACTACATCCAACAGCCACGATTCGCCGAGGAAGAATCGATTGCCCGCGTCGTCTTCGAGCGGATTGCGCGCGAGGGCCGGAAGTATGGCTTGAGCCTGGTAGTCGCCTCCCAGCGGCCAAGCGAGCTCTCGAAGACGGTGTTGTCTCAGTGCAACAGCTTCATCGTGCATCGGCTGCAGAATCCCGAGGACCTGCGGTACTTCAAGGAGATCGTGCCGGGCATCTACGGCCCGATGCTCGATCAGATCCCAGCGCTTGCACCGCAGACCGCACTCGTCCTTGGCGAGTGCGTTCCAGCCCCTGCGCTCGTCCGAGTCCGCGAGGCGCGGCCGGTGCCACGAAGCCGAGATCCGCGCTTCTATCGCTATTGGGTGGCCGATACTGCTCCGACGATTGACGTTGAGGGTATCTGCAAACAATGGGAGGGTGTGAACGACACAGAGGAAGAGGGAGCTGGCGGATGACGAATCACGCCTTCACGGAATCCACTGTCGAAGAAGCCGCCCTCGCGTGGCTCGAAGCCATCGGCTGGCAGATCGCCCACGGGCCGGACATCGCGCCGGACATGCCGGCAGCTGAGCGCCGCGATTACGGCGAAGTGGTGCTGGCGCAATGCCTGCGTGACGCGCTGGCGCGACTCAACCCCGAACTTCCCGGCGACGCACTGGAAGAAGCCTTCCGCAAGCTCACGCGGCCCGAAGGCGCGGACCTGATCCAGCGCAACCGCGCCCTGCACCGGCTGCTGGTGAACGGCGTGACCGTGGAGTACCGCACGCGCGAAGGCGAGGTGCGCGGCGCGCAGGCGCGCGTGATCGACTTCGACGAGCCCGAGGGCAACGACTGGCTCGCGGTCAACCAGTTCGCGGTCGTCGAGAACCTGCCTGCCGGACAGGCAGGCAAGCACAGCCGCCCTGCCTGCGCCGCAAAGCGAAGCGGCGCGGCAGGCAGGCGGCCGGACGTGGTGCTGTTCGTCAACGGCCTGCCGCTGGCGGTGCTCGAACTCAAGAACCCCGCCGACGAGAACGCGACGATCTGGAGCGCCTTCCAGCAGCTCCAGACCTACCAGGCCGAGATTCCCTCGCTCTTCGCGACCAACGTCGTGCTGGTCGTCTCCGACGGGGTCGAGGCGCGGGTCGGCGCGCTCGGCGCCGGCCGCGAGTGGTTCAAGCCCTGGCGGACGATCGGCGGCGAGGCGCTGGCGCCGGAGACGATGCCGCAGTTGCAGGTGGTGATCGAGGGAGTGTTCGCGCCGCGGCGTTTCCTCGATCTGGTGCGGGACTTCATCGTGTTCGAGGACGACGGTGGCCGCATCGTCAAGAAGATGGCGGGCTACCACCAGTTCCACGCCGTGCGCGTGGCGGTGGAGGAGACCCTGCGCGCGGCGGAGCTGGCCCGTGCGGATCGGGTGGCTGAGGAGTCAGGGGGCTATGAGGCTGGGCGCAAGCCCGGCGGCAAGCCCGGCGATCGGCGCATCGGCGTCATCTGGCACACGCAAGGCTCGGGCAAGAGCCTGACGATGGCGTTCTACGCGGGCCGCATCATCCGCGAGCCGGCGATGGGAAACCCGACCATCGTCGTGCTCACCGACCGCAACGACCTCGACGACCAGCTCTTCGGCACCTTCTCGCGCTGCCAGGACCTGCTGCGCCAGCCGCCCGTGCAGGCCGGATCACGCGCACATCTGCGCGAACTGCTCTCGGTGGCGGCGGGCGGTGTCGTGTTCACGACCATCCACAAGTTCTTCCCCGAGGAGAAGGGCGACCTGCCTGCCGGCAAGGCAGGCCGACATCCGACGCTCTCCGACCGCCGCAACATCGTAGTGATCGCCGACGAGGCCCACCGCAGCCAGTACGACTTCATCGACGGCTTTGCGCGCCACATGCGCGACGCCCTGCCGCACGCCTCGTTCATCGGCTTCACCGGCACGCCCATCGAGAAGACCGACGCCAACACGCGCGCCGTGTTCGGCGACTACATAAGCGTCTACGATATCCAGCGCGCGGTGCAGGACGGCGCTACGGTGCCGATCTACTACGAAAGCCGACTCGCGAAGCTCGCGCTCGACGAAGCCGAGCGGCCGAAGATCGACCCGGAATTCGAGGAGGCCACCGAGGGCGAGGAGGTCGAGCGCAAGGAGAAGCTCAAGACCAAGTGGGCGCAGCTCGAAGCCATCGTTGGTGCCGAGAAGCGCCTGAAACTCGTCGCGCAAGACATCGTCGAGCACTTCGAGAAGCGTCTCGATGCGATGGACGGCAAGGCCATGATCGTCTGCATGAGCCGCCGCATCTGCGTGGAGCTGTACCGGGAGCTGGTGCGGCTCCGCCCGGAGTGGGCCGACGATGACGATGCCCGCGGCGCGATCAAGGTGGTGATGACCGGCTCCGCCTCGGACCCGCCGGACTGGCAGACGCATATCCGCAACAAGCCCCGGCGCGAGGCGCTCGCCAACCGCTTTCGTGACCCGAACGATCCGTTCCGGCTCGTGATCGTCCGCGACATGTGGCTCACCGGCTTCGACGCGCCGAGCCTGCACACGATGTACATCGACAAGCCGATGCGCGGCCACGGCCTGATGCAGGCCATCGCACGGGTGAACCGCGTCTTCCGTGACAAGCCGGGCGGGCTAGTTGTGGACTACCTGGGACTCGCCCATGAGCTGAAGGCCGCGCTCGCGACGTACACCGAGAGCGGCGGCACCGGCCGCACGGCGTTGGATCAGGAAGAGGCGGTGGCGGTGATGCAGGAAAAGTACGAGGTCTGCTGTGGCCTCTTCCACGGCTTCGACTGGTCGCTGTGGAAAGCAGGCACGCCGGCCAAAAGGCTCGGTCTGCTTCCGGCGGCCCAAGAGCACATTCTCGCGCAGGAGAACGGCAAGGATCGATTCGTGCGGGCCGTGCGGGAGCTGTCCCAGTCCTTCGCGCTCGCGGTGCCGCAACCGGAAGCCCTGCGCATCCGGGACGATGTGGCCTTCTTCCAGGCCGTTGCCGCGGTGCTCGCTAAGCGCGCTCCGGCCGAAGCCCGCCCCGAGGAGGAGCTGGAGCACGCCGTGCGCCAGATCATCTCCCGCGCCGTGGCCCCGGAGGGCGTGGTGGACATCTTCGCCGCGGCGGGACTGAAGAAACCGGACATTTCGATTCTCTCTGAAGAGTTCCTGGCCGAAGTGCGCGGCATGCCGCAGAAGAACCTCGCCGTGGAGCTGCTGCAAAAACTGCTCAAGGGCGAGCTTACCACGAGGCGGCGCAAGAACCTGGTGCAGGCACGTTCGTTTGCCGAAATGCTGGAGCAGACCATCCGCCGTTATCAGAACCGAGCGATCGAAGCGGCGCAGGTGATCGAGGAACTCATTGCGCTTGCTCGCGACATGCGCGAGGCCAACGCTCGCGGCGAGAAGCTCGGTCTATCCGAGGACGAGCTGGCCTTCTACGACGCGCTCGAGACCAACGACAGCGCGGTCAAAGTCCTCGGCGACAAGACTCTCTGCGCCATCGCGAGAGAGTTGGTTAATACGGTGCGACAGAACGTGACCATCGATTGGACGCTGCGCGAGAACGTGCGGGCGCAACTGAGGGTGCTGGTCAAGCGCATCCTGCGCAAGTACGGCTATCCGCCGGACAAGCAGGAGAAGGCGACGCAGACGGTGCTGGAGCAGGCGGCATTGCTGTCTGCGGAGAGGGCGACTGCATGAATGGGCGTCTAACAACAGCATGCAGAGGACGGCGCAGCACGCCGCCGCTGATGCCCAGCGTTAGTTGCCCAAAATTATCGTTATCAAATGGATAATAATTTTTTTGAATTATGTTGTTTTGGGGGTAAAGTTTATTTTGATTTAATTTGAAAAAAAGGAGAGGCATAATTATGAGAAATGGAAAGGATTTTACTTTAAAATATATTACCGACGAAAAAGGGAAGAAAAAAGAAGTCATTCTTCCATTAAAAGAGTTTGAAAATCTCTTAGAAGATCTTGAGGATTTAGCACTTGTTGCTGAGAGGAGAGACGAAGAGTCCATATCTCATGAAGAAGTCATAAAGAGATTGAAGAAATATGGGCTCTTATAAGATCGAATGGAAAAAATCAGCTTTAAAAGAATTGTATAGACTACCCCAGAATTATATCCCAAGAGTTATAGCGGCGGTAGAGAATTTAGTCTCTGATCCATTCTCTTCAAGAGTAAAAAAATTAACAGGTTCTGAAAGAACCTTTCGATTAAGAGTTGGAAGCTATAGAGTCATTTATGAGGTGGAGGAAGATAGATTAGTGATTCACATATTGCGCGTTCGTCATCGTAAAGAAGCATATCGCTAGTTACATTACCAAAATTTTTAGCAACTAACT
>Ga0067045_1028736_pt1 | contig 28348 bp, 24 predicted proteins | sample TerdegcTABiofilm_FD_59184 | JGI IMG/M metagenome (GOLD analysis project Ga0067045, IMG submission 59184) | Combined Assembly of (Gp0054472, Gp0054536) Wastewater bioreactor microbial communities from Singapore -Terephthalate degrading...
CTATTTTCAGAGGAATTCCCCATGAACTGGCGTTCACCAACCGTGGGATGAAAATTGGCTCGTAGTAACGCGCTTCAGCGCGTTGGACGGCGCTAAAGCGCCTGACTACAAGCAAAGCGCTATTTTCACTATTTTCAAAGGAGATGAGGGAATAGGAAGTGCAGCCGTCCGGGCGCGGATTTACCTGGCCGATAGCCGCCAGATGCCGGAGGTGGCCGACGAAAGTGTCGCGCTGGTGGTCACGTCGCCCCCCTACTATGCCATCAAAGATTACGGCGTGCCGGGGCAGATCGGGCACGGCCAGACGCTCCACGGCTACCTGACCGACCTCTACCGGGTCTGGGCAGAGTGCTTCCGGGTGCTGCTCCCCGGCGGGCGGCTCTGCATCAACATCGGCGACCAGTTTGCGCGAGCGGCGCAGTTCGGTCGCTACAAGGTCATTCCGCTCCATGCAGAGCTCATCGTCCAGGCCGAGCAGCTGGGCTTTGACAGTTTAGGGGCGATCATCTGGCAGAAGAAGACGACGCTGGAGACCAGCGGAGGCGCGGTGGTAATGGGCTCGTTCCCTTACCCACCCAACGGGATTGTGGAGCTGGATTACGAGTACATCCTGTTGTTCAAGAAACCGGGTAAGCGGCAGCTGACGCCAGAGCAGAAAGAGAAAGCCCAGCTGACCAAAGAAGAGTGGAAGACTTATTTTGCCGGCCATTGGGCTTTCGGCGGGACGCGGCAGAGCGGCCATGAGGCGATGTTTCCTGAGGAGCTGCCGCGCCGCCTGATCCGCATGTTCACCGCACCGGGGGAGATGGTTTTGGATCCCTTCCTGGGCAGCGGCACGACAGCGCAGGTCGCGTTGGCGCTGGAGCGCTCTGCCATCGGCTATGAGCTCAACCCGGAGTATCTCTCCCTGATTCAGGCGCGTTTGCAGGTCGGCGGCGGGTTATTGGAGCTCTACCCGGTCACTGTAGAGCGGCCGGAGCGGGTGGGCGTCTTGCCGCCGGTGGCCTACCGGCCCGCCATTCAAGACCTGCAACCGCTGGCAGAGCAAGCGGAACCGGCGGCGGAGCCGCTCTACCGGGTGCGCGATGTGGTTGGGCCGGAGCGATTGCGGTTGGACGACGGGCGCGAGCTCCGGTTGTTGGGAGTGCTGGTCCCGCCCGGGCAGGTGGAGGCCGCTACCGCCTACCTCCGGCGATTCGTACGCGGCAAGCCGGTCACGTTGCGCCTCCCGTTGCCCGAAGCGCCCGAGGCGGCTTATGTCTATCTCAAAAACCGCCTCTTTATCAACCGCAAGATGATTGAAATGGGGCTGGCACTGCCGGATGAACAGGTCAACCATCCTTATCGGGAAAAATTCAGAAAGGCTCTGAGGAAGCAGACTAATGGCTAAAGAGTGGGTTTTGAACGTTGCTACCAATCGTTGGGGCTTGAATAAAAAATCTGTTGTCGGTCCAGTTGCTGAGTGGATTCGTGAGTGTGATCCCGACAGTGAAGCACAGTGGGAAGAGGCGTATCTAAAAAGACTGGACCAGTTCTTACAGGAAAAGAGCATTCCCCTGGCTCCTGATGATTATCTTCAATCCTTGGGTCAACGGCTTTATGTGAAAGTTTCAGAGGTGTTATCTGCCGAAGTGGCCGAAGCGACCGTGGAAGACTGCATAAGCTATATTCGTGATTTAGTTATCCATCGCACATTTGACGGTTATGTGCGGGAAAAAGAAACCATTTATGAGACGTTAGCTAAACTATTAGGCGTGATGATTATCCCAGCCCCAGATGAGTGGGATCGCGGTTATAACGTGGATTTCTTTATTCAGATCGGGAAATACTTCATTGGCCTTCAAATCAAGCCCATCACGTATCAACAGACACCTGGCGTACACAACTGGCTGGCCTGGCAAGAAAAAAACCACCGACGTTTCCAGGATAAATTTGGTGGTCGGGTATTTGTTATCTTTTCCATAGCCGAAGCCAGGCAAAAGAAAATTTGGAATGGTGAGATTATAGAGGAAATTAAAGCCGAAATAGTTCGTCTTCAAACTCTGAATTGAGGAAAAGCGATGAACAGACCGATTCGCTTGCTCCATTTTGCCGACCTGCACATCGGCATGGAAAACTACGGCCGGCTGGACCCCGAAACGGGGCTGAATTTGCGCATCGTGGATTTCCTGCGGCGACTGGATGAGGTGGTGGCTTACGCGATGGAGCACGAAGCCGACGCGGTGCTCTTCGCCGGCGACGCCTTCCGCACGCGCGACCCCGATCCCACCCACCAGCGCGAGTTCGCCCGCCGGATCCGCCAGCTTTCCGCCGCCGGTATCCCCACCGTGCTGTTGGTGGGCAACCACGACATCCCGGTGATGCGCCAACGGGCCTCCAGCGTGGAGATTTTTGACACCTTAGCCGTCCCCCATGTCACGGTCGCCGCGCAGGCCGGCCTGCACCGCCTGGAGACGCGCCATGGGCCGTTGCAGGTGGCAACGATCCCCTATCCGGTCCGTCAGCGTTTGCTGACACAGGAGCAGTACCGTCGCCTGAGCCAGGAAGCCCTGGACAAAGAGGTCACCGGCGCGGTCGTGGGGCTGATCCAGCAGCTGGCGAATGAGGTGGACCCCACGCTCCCGGCGGTCCTGCTGGGCCATTTCTCGGTAGAAAGCGCCCATTGGGGTTCAGAGCGCTCCATCATGGTGGGACGTGATGTCACCGTGCCGCTCTCGGCGCTGGCAGAGCCGGTTTGGGACTACGTGGCCCTGGGACATATCCACCAACACCAGAATCTCAACCCGCAAAACACGCCGCCGGTGGTCTATGCCGGCAGCCTGGAGCGGGTGGATTTTGGCGAGGAGCGGCAGCCAAAGGGCTTTTGCTGGGTGGAAGTGCAGCGCGGGGCAACTGAGTGGCGCTATGTGGAACTCCCGGCGCGGCCGTTTCACACCCTCCGGGTAGATGCACGGGGAGAATCTGATCCGGTCGCGGCAGTGCGGCAGGCGGTCGCGGGGCGCGAGCTGACCGGGGCCGTCGTCCGGCTTATTGTCCAGCTGTTGCCGGAGCAGGAACCGCAGCTGCGCGACGGCGACCTGGCCCCGCTGTTGGGCGGCGCGTTCTTCACCCAAATCAACCGCGAGGTGGAACGTACCGCCCGTGACCGGTTGGAGGGGTTGAACCCTGAGGCCCTAACTCCGGCCCATCTCCTGGAACGTTATTTGCTCGCCAGGGGCCATACTGAGGCGGATTTACCGGCTTTTCTGGAAGAGGCTAACGCAATTTTCACCACTGAACCTGGGGAAGTTTAATTTTTGATGGATATTTTGCCGGCTTGACAAATCCATCACAATCTTGTATCATGGTTGTGTCTTGATGCTGTTATGTCCCCAGGTCCAAGCGAGAAATCATTTTGCAGGGCGGGCGGCATTACCGGATAGAGGTAAAACTGCATGAGATCCCGGCGTCTACATCTGGCTTGGTGCGGCCTCCTGGCTCTGGTATTGAGCTTGATCCCTGTTTGGGTGTCGGCCGCTAAGCCCCCGGCACAGGCCCCTCCTCTACTTTCGCCCTACTGGAATTACAAAGTGCAACGCTGGGATTGGCTCATCCAGCAGGAGGCCGAACGCCGCTCGTTGGATCCTGATTTCCTGGCGGCCTTGATCTGGCAGGAATCGCGGGGCAATGCAGATGCGATCGGCCCGGGCGGGTCGGTAGGGCTGATGCAAGTGATGCCCTATGAGGCCGGTTTTACCTGGCGGCCAACCCGTGATGAATTGATGGACCCCTGGTTGAATCTATTTTGGGGCACCCGGACGCTGACCATCATCATCCAGCAGGGCCAAGGGGATATCTTCAACTCGCTGGCGGCCTATAATGCCGGCTGGGATCAGATCCACCTGCGGCGACCCCGCTATTTTGCCACGACCATCCTGCGTGACTATGGGCGGGCCGTCGTCCTGCGGCGGGGCCTGGAAGAGACGGCGCATTGGACGGCCTATTTTGCGGTGCTGGACCCGGCCCTGCGCGGCCCGATCTGGATTGCGGACTCGGCGCGCGATGATGTCTTCTATTTCGGGGAGCGGAACCAAACGCCTGAAGGGGCAATAGTCATCCCTGAAACGGCACCGCCTACGGCCCTGGTCGCCCAATGGACTGAAGACGATGGCGCGGTCTACCAGGTTGGACTCTGGCTCTGCCTGGAAGACCAGGGGCAATGGGTTACCCCTTGAGTGAAAGCGCTGGCCCCGGTCCAAAGACCGGGGCCAGCGATTCCTGGGCGAGTCCGGCGCATGGCTACTTGCGCAGCGCCAGCTTGAGGGTCTCTCCCAGGCGGCGGATTCCCTCTACAATCATCTCCGGCTGAGCGTTAGAGAAGTTGAGCCGCATCGCATTAAACCCCCCGTCTTCGTAGGGGTAGAAGTTGACGCCGGGCACATAGGCCACCTTTTTCTCCAGCGCTGCCGGAAAGAGCTCCATGGTATTCAACGGTTCTGGGACGCGCGCCCAGAGGAACAGGCCCCCCTGGGGATTGGTCCAGGAACTGCCTTCCGGCCAGAATTCTGTTAGCGCCTCCACCATAGTGTCACGGCGCTGCCGGTAAGTCTGGCGGATGCGCTTGATGTGCTGTTTCAGCAGACCGCGCTGCGCCACATCGTTAGCCACCATCTGGTCAAACGTGCTGGAGTGCAGGTCGGCGCCCTGTTTGGCCTGCACCAACCGGCCGATCATCTCAGCCGGCGCGACGATCCAGCCGATGCGCAGCCCGGGGACCATGGTTTTGGAGAAAGTCCCCAGATAGAGCGTGCGCTCCGGAGCCAGCGCCGAAATGGGAATGATGTCCTCGCCCTCGTAGCGTAACGCGCCGTAAGGATCATCCTCCACGATCAACAAATCATATTTGCGGGCAATCTCCACCAGCCGGAGGCGGCGCTCTTTGGGCAGCGTAGTGCCGGCGGGATTGTGAAAATTCGGCAGGATGTAGATAAAACGCGGCAATTCGGCCTGTTGGGCGAGTTCGGCCTCCAAGAGCTCCACCTGCATCCCGTCATCATCCAGCGGAATGGCAAGGAACCGGGCTTCGTAGGCCCGCCAGGCCTGAATGGCCCCCAGATAGGTAGGACGGCCCGTCACGACGTAGGAACCGGGATCAATGAAAATTTTGCCGATCAGATCCAGCGCCTGTTGAGAACCCGTAGTGATGAGGATGTTATCGGGGCTGGGCTGGATGCCATATTTAGCCATGGATTCAGCCAGGTACTCACGCAGTGGGCGGTGACCTTCAGTGGTGCTGTACTGAAGAGCCATCTTGGATTCCTCGCGCAGGATATAACTACAGGCCTCCTCAATTTCCCTGACGGGGAAGAGTTCAGGCGCGGGCATTCCACCGGCGAAGGAAATAACGCCGGGCATTTGGGTCACTTTGAGCAACTCGCGGATCGCTGAGCTCTTCATCATCTGGGTACGGCGCGCCAGAAATCGTTCCCACTGGATGGGACCTTCGGACGACGTAGCGTACATAGTCATGGGTTTACCTCCTGAACTGAATATGTTGGACAAAAATACCCTGCCAGGAGCTACCCTGGCAGGGTATGAACAGGTAAAGCTAACCGGGCAAGGGCTATTAGCCCCCGCCCGCACAAAAGGATCAACGCGAGCCACCACCCCATATGGATTTTCATTTCCGGTCCAGTTTCATTGTAGGGCTACTTTGGATGAAAGTCAATCTGTCATTCGTCACAAGCGGCGAGGCAGGTTCCGTGACCTTGTTCCAAAAGGAAAGTTTGACTTGCCCCCAAGCTGTTCTATACTGAAAAAGTACTGGGGCCGTAAGGGGGTCAGGAGTCAAGGAGTGGGGCGATGATCCGAATTCTAAGCCTGGACGACGACCCTGGCATGCTGGAGCTCATTCATTTGATCCTGCAGCCGGTTGGTTACGAGCATCGCTGGACCACTGAGAGCGCAGAAGCATGGGCGATTCTGCACGCCGAGCCGGTGGATCTGCTCACCCAGGATCTGATGCGCCCCCAGCTGGATGGGTGGGAATTTTACCGGCGCCTGCAATCGGACGATGTGCTCTGCGACCTGCCGGTGTTGATTATCACAGCCCGGGCCTATCAGGCCGACAAGCCATGGCCACCAGAACTGACAGCCGTAGATGGTTACCTCGTCAAGCCGTTTGGTCCACTGGAATTGCTGGCCGCGGTGGAATGGGTGTTGCGCCGGCACGGCAAAACATTGCCGTTGGCGCAGCAAAAGGCAGCGCTGCATAACCTTTTCCATTTGCCGTCCAAGACATTCACCCCGGAGCGGTTGGAGGAGCTGGTAGCTACCCTGCAAACGGGCGAACGACAGTTGCGGGTCTCGGCCGCCTGGGAGTTGAGCTTTTTTGAGGATGAGCGCGCGGTCAACGCCCTGCTGAACGTGCTGGAGTACGGGGACCGCTGGATCCGGCTCTCGGCCATCCGGGCGTTAGGACACCTGGGGGACACCCGGGCGGTGCAAGCGCTGATTGAGACGCTGCTGGACGAAACTGCATCCGAGCGGGCCGCGGCCGCGCTGGCCCTGGCCCGCATCCGCGATCAGCGAGCGGTAGAGCCTTTGATGGTAGCGTTGCAGGAAGATGAAGCGGCAGACGTGCAGGCTGCGGCGGCCTGGGCTTTGGGGGACATCGGCGACGCGCAGGCGGTGGAACCGCTCATCGCCGCCCTGCTCAAGGTCAAATGGATCGCGGCCCGGGCGCTGATCCAGATCGGGACACCGGTGCTGGCGCCACTTTGCCGCCAATTGCACGCGGCCCCCCAGCCCGCATTGCGCCAGGTCGTGGCGGAGGTATTGGGGCAACTGGGCAATCCGCAGGCCACCGGGCCGCTCACGGCCGCCCTGCACGACGTGGAGGCAGCCGTACGAGCTACGGCGGCCTGGTATTTAGGCTTCAGCGGTGACCCGCAGGTGGTGATACCGCTGGTGTTGGCGCTACAGGATGGGGAAGCGACCGTGCGCCGGGCCGCGGCCCGCTCGTTGGGGCGGTCGCGCGATGCACGGGCCCTGGAACCGCTCTGTACCGCTTTACAGGATGAGGACAGCGCGGTGGCCCGTGAGGCGGGCCGGGCGCTGGGGTGGCTGCACGACCCTCGTGCGCTCCCGGCTCTGGAGCAAATGCGGCAGAGCGATCATCGCCAGACGCCATTGGGAGCCACGCTCTCGGCTACCGCAGCATGGGCCATCCGGCAATTGCAGGGAGGCCCGCCGCCTTCCTGAAGCCCCTTGAACGCAACTGCCTTCAGCAGAGACGACCCGGCCCACGCGATGGGCCGGGTCTATTCAAGCAGCCGGCTGAAAGGATCGGCTAGACCAGTTCCCCGCGCAGCACGGTCACGGCCTGACCGGCGATGCGGACGCGGTTACCATCCAGCCGCACCCGCAGGACGCCGCCCCGCGCCGACGCCTGGTAGGCGACGAAGGCCTGCTGGTTGAGCCGCTCGCTCCAGAACGGGACCAGACAGCAGTGCGCTGACCCGGTCACCGGATCCTCGTTGACGCCGACTCCCGGCGCGAAGAAGCGTGAGACAAAGTCGTAGCCAGGGGTTTCAGCCCGGCTGGTCACCATGACCCCCCGGATGGGCAGCGATTTCAGCAGCTCAAAGTCAGGGCGGATAGCCCGCACCAGCTCTTCTGATTCTACCTCCACCAGGTAATCAAACCGGTTGCGGCCGACGTACAGGAGCGGGACACCTAACGCGCGGGCCAGATTGGGCGGCGGCGTGGCCGGTTGCGCGGGCTTGGCCGGGAAATCCATCTCAATCCAGTTGCCTTGTTGATCGGCCGTCAACAGGCCGCTGCGGGTTTGAAACCGGGCCTGGACGCCCGGCAGCAGATACCCGACCTCCCACAGAATATGGGCGCTCGCCAGCGTAGCGTGGCCGCAGAGATCTACCTCCACGGCAGGGGTAAACCAGCGCAGGTTGAACCCATCGTCCTGCCGCAGCAAGAAAGCGGTTTCTGATAGATTCATCTCACGGGCCACGGCCTGATACCAGGAATCGTCGTGAGGTTCGCTGAGCACACAGACCGCCGCCGGGTTCCCGGCGAAGGGTTGCTCGGTGAAGGCATCTACCTGATAAATTTTTTCTCCCATCAGTTCTCCCTTCGCAGAATTGATCTCCAAGCGGGCCACAGAGCCCTGCGGGGATAGATTTTACTGCTGAACGGCTCAAATGCAACGCCGGGTGTCCGTCAGGGGCCAGGGAGCCGCTTACTCCGTGGGGGCAGGCGCAAGCGTGAAGGTGATGGTCGTTCCACTGCTGCCGGTGCTTTCCACCCAGATCCGCTCTTTGTGGGCGGCGATTGCCATCTTGCAAAAGGCCAACCCCAACCCGCTGCCCCGTTCTGGTTGCGGACCGGTGGCGAATTTTTGGAACAGCCGCTCCCGAATGTCCGGCGGGATGCCAGGGCCGGTATCGCTGACCGAAATCAGGAACCGGCGGCGCTCGGCTTCCTCGCTTTCCCGCACCCGGAGCCGGATCAGGCCGCCGGCGGGGGTGAATTTGATGGCGTTGCCGATGATGTTCTCCAGCACCCGGCGGATGAGACCGGCGTCGGCCCAGGCCGGCGGGAGTCCAGAAGGCACGGCGCTTTCCAGGCGGATGTTCTTCTCGGCGGCGATGGGGGCCTGGGATTGCAGGATTTCGGCGATAAAGTCGGGCAGGATGATCGGCGCAAGCTCTATCGGCATCCGCCCGCTCTCCAACCGGCTGATATCCATGATGGCATTCACCAACCTGAGCATCCGCTGGACGCCGCTGTTGATGATCCCCACCATCTGGAGCTGCGCCGGCGAGAACATGCCGGCGGTGCTTTTCTCCAACAGTTTCAAAGCTCCGTAAATGGCGGTGAGCGGATTGCGGAGATCGTGCACCATGGTGTTGGTCAGATCGTCGCGCATCCGTTCCAGCAGCCGCTCCTCGGTCACATCCCGCAGGACGATCAAATGCCCCAGCGGTGTGCCGCCGGTAAGGACCGGCAGGTTGATCCAGTGCATGATGTGCGGATGAACGCCCAGTTCGCCTTCGCGACTGCTCTCGCGGTCGGTATGGGGGCGGCGTAAGATATACAGCGCTGCCCGCGCGCCTTCCGGGGTGCTATGGCGCATGCGCAACAACGCTTCCGCCAGCGAGCAACCGGTCCACGTCTCGGGTGGATCGGTCACCCCCAACAAGGTGAGGGCCGCAGCGTTTACCACCAGGATTTTCTGGTCCAGGCCGATAAAGATGATCCCGTCGCGGCTGGATTCAATCAGGGCCTGGAGCCGGCCCCGTTCATCGGTCACGGCCTGGAATAGCGTGGCATTGGTGACAGTGGTGGCGATCTGCTGGCCGATGGTGAGCTGCAGGGCCGAATCTTCGCCGGAAAAGATGTGGGGCTGGCGGGCAAACAAGCAAAGCGCGCCCAATGACTGTTCCTGGTGAAGCAACGGCGTGCCCACATAGGAGCGAATGCCCCAGGCTTGCATGTGACTGAAGAAATCGTGCAGTTCCACGTGCATTTGTTGCGCCAGGGGTGTCTCCGATTCTATGTCGCCGATCAGCAGAGGGGTGCGCCGGTTCCAGACATAAGCGCAGAGGGTTTTCTCCATGCCAACCCGGCGGAGCCATTCGGAGAGCTGCGGTGGCAGGGCCCACTCGGCGCTTAATTCCAGCCGGCCGGTGGTGGGGTTGACCAGGCTGATGAGGCCGCCTTCAAAGCCCAAGGAGTTCACCGCGACGCCGAGGGCCCGGAAGAGCATCTCCTGGAGTACCAGGGATTGGCTGAGCATCCGCGCCAGCGCATACATGGCGTTCACTTTGCCGGCATACTGGCGGAGTTCCTCCAGCGCGCGGGCATTTTCCAGGACCAGGGAGATGGCGTCGGCTAAGGATTCGGCCAGCAGCAGATCGTCTTCGCTGAAAGCGTAGAATTGGTCACTCTCAATGTTGAGCAGCCCCAGCAAGCGTTCTCCACGGCGGACCGGAACGGCCAGCTCGCTCCGGGTGGCCGTGTGGAACAGCAGATACTCCGGGTCGGTAGTCACGTCGGGGACATGCTGAGTAACCCCCTGCCGGAAGGCCCGGCCGGTGATCCCTTGCGCCATCGGGATACGCCAGCCAATCGGCGGGGAATAAGCACCAGCGGCAGCCCGCACGGTCAGGTAGTACGGATATTCATTGGGGAGCAGCAGCGTTACCGAGGGCCAGCCGGTGAGCCGTGAGATCGTCTCCACGGCCTGATTAATCACGGAACCGATCTCCAACCGGCCGCTGATGGCGTGCAGGGTCTCATAGAGGGTGGCCTGCAAATTTGCCAACCGCCGCTGCTCGTCGTAAATCCGGGCGTTGTAAATGGCCAGCGCAATCTGGTCGGTGGCCGCCTGGATCAATTCCAGGTCAGCGTGGGTGAAATGGGCGACCTGTGAATGGAAGAGGGTCAAGACACCCACCAGGTGCTCGCCCCGGCAGATGGGGACACTGAGGGCGGAGCGGGTTAGCGGGAAGTTGGGAGGCGGCAACCAACGTTCGTCCAGAGCTGTATCGGGGATCAAGACCGCTTGACGCTGGCGGGCGGTCCAGCCGGCCAGCCCCTGGTTCATGATCGCGGTAGCCCACTCCCGCCGTTGGGTCGGCGAGAGGTCCGGGGGCGAGACGATGAAGCGCGCCAGCGCACCGGATTCCTCCAGGAGCAACAGGTCGCCGCGTTCCGCCCGGGTGATGGTACAGGTAGCGTCCAGAATGTTCTGGAGCGTTTCATCCAAGGTGGGACACTCCACGGCCGCGCGCGCAACCGCGATGAGATTTTCCAGCTGGCGTGCCTGGGCCTGGCGTTCAGTCTCCAGCCGGCCTAACCAGAAGTGCTCCAACAGCCAGCTGCTTGCGGCCCCCCCCACCAGGCAGGTAATCAGGAGCGCGCTGAACCAGACTGGCGTCTGGACAGTGCCCGGTGGCAGCAGCAGCCACGAGAGCAAGGCCAGGACAACAAACCATCCCAGGCTGAATAACATCAGGATCAGAGTCAATTGCCGGCCTGGAGACAGGCGCTGCCGACCTCGCCCGCCGTCAGCCCGGCCGGGTTTGGCGGGTGGCGGTGGTTGGGCAGGTGTCGCTGTGGGCGGGTGATCTATGGTGCTCATGGCTGTATCGCACTGCTATGCGGGTGAACGGACCCTTTATCATGTCCACGGGTCGGTTGCGAATCTTCTCTTTAGTTTAGCATAAAAGTCTATTAAAAGCAACTGGGTTCTTCAGAGGTTTATGAAAATCAATTGCCGATTGGTTAGAAAATGCACGGTGTTTCTGCAAATGGAGGTTATCTTGCATCACTGGCTTAATTTGACCTGGTTGCCCCAACCCTGGGGCGGCTCCGGCAGGTCAAACAGCGTCCCGTATTGCAGCCCGGCGTAGGTCAGCAGCAGCTGGGCGTCGGTGCTGATGCCAATGAAGGTGAAGCCCTCCGCCAGGCGAGCTCGGGCCGAGATCGCGTCGGCGCAGAGGATACCGAGCGGCAGCCCCCGCTGCCGGCAGCCCACCTTCACCTGCTCCACCGCCGCCAGAAAGTCCGGCTCTGCGCTCCAGAAGCGGCCCGGCAGTCCCAGCGACAGGTGGAGGTCGTTAGGCCCGATGAAGATCAGGTCCAGCCCGGGCACGTCCAGGATGGCGTCCAGGTTGAGCAGCGCGGCGCGGGTCTCAATTTGAATTCCGACCAGGATCTCGGCGTTGACCTGCTGCATGTACTCGCTGCGGTTGACGCCGAAGCCCAGGTGCGGGGCGAAACCACCGCCGCCCCGCTCGCCCTCCGGCGGATAGCGGGCGTAGCGCACCGCAGCGGCGGCCTCCTCTGCCGTGTTGACCAGTGGCACGAGGACGCCCTGCGCGCCGCAATCCAACGCCCGTTTGATGTGGTCAATCGTGCCGGCCGGCACGCGGGCCAGGGGCGTGCACTGCCCGCCGGTAATGTCGGCAATCGTGGCGAGCATCGCCGAGGCGGTAGAAAGATCCACGGGCGTGTGTTCCATATCCACAAGCAGCCAGTTGAAGCACCCCTGGGCCGCCAGCGCGCGCGCCACGGCCACACTTTGCAGCTGGAGCCAGGTTCCGACGGCCGGCTGCTGCTCTCGGATCAAGTGTAAAGTTTGATTTTTGCGCATCGTTTATCCTTTCTCAAGATGGGGCATAACCGGGTTTTGCGGGTTATCCCTGGATTTTGCTCTGACCACCGGGCCGAGTTCGGCCACAATCATTCCCAGGACGATCAACGTCCCCCCAATCCACTCGCGTAGCATCAGCCGTTCGGCCGCGAACCACGCCGCAAAGAGCGCGGCGAAGACCGGCTCCAGGGCAAAGATCAAGGCCGTGTGCGTGGGCGTGGTGTGGCGCTGCCCCCACGTCTGCAGGCCAAAAACAAGTGCGGTGGCTATCAGGCCCATGTAGAGGACGGCCGGCAGGATCGTTACCGGGGGAAGCGGCCGGCGCGATTCCAGCCAGAGGGCCGCCAGCGTGGCCAGGAGAGCCACGGTGAAAAGCTGCACCAGCGTGAAGGGTATCACGGCATGGCGCGGCGCAAAGTGCCCGGTGGCGATGATGTGCGCGGCAAAACCGCCCGCACAGGCCAGGACCCACAGGTCGCCGGAGCGCAGGGTCAGCGTGCGGTCCAACGTCATCAGCCCCAGGCCCCCGGTCGCCAGGGCCACACCGAACACGACCGCGCGAGCAGGAGGCCGCCGCCAGAGCAGCGCCGAGCTCAGCGGCACCAGGACGACACTCAGGCCGGTGATAAAGGCCGCTTTGCCGGCCTCGGTGGTTTGCAGCCCGATGGTCTGCGTGACGAAGCCCAGCGTGAGGAACAGGCCGGTGAGCCAGCCCTCGCGCAACAGGTGGGCACGGGGGACGGTTGGCAGGCCAGGAGGACGCCGGGCCAGCGCAAGGAACGGCAGTAGTCCCAGGCCGGCCACCCAGAAGCGGGCAGCGATGAAGGTAAACGGCCCCACTTGATCCAGCGACTGTTTGACGATGATAAAGGTGGAGCCCCAGATCACGGTGATCAGCACTAAAAGCAGGTCAGCGCGGAGACGGTTCATGGCACTCTCATGAAAGCAGGATTTACAGAGATCACAGAGTTGTGTCTGCAAATCCGAAATCTGAAATCCGAAATCCCAAATCCGAAATTAGCTCTGGCAGGCGGCAGACTTTCATGGGTGCGCATCATGGCGGGCAAGGCCATCATGCGCGACTCCTGGACGGCCGGCTGGTTTTGAGGTGCAGTGGCTATGCCCCGGCGACAGTTTAGCACGATCTGCCCAAAGCTCAACCCTGTTTCCGGCCGCAGCGCGTGCGCCATCGTCGTCTCCGATTTTGAAAGGCCCCCGCCGCAGACAAACCATGGACTGTTTCAAACTTGGCAAGCGGGCATCTGGGATTACAATCCCTGCATTAACCTCAGAGCAGGAAGGAGTCATGCATGTTAGACCCGCGTGTGGATAAATTAGCCGATGTTTTGGTCAACCATTCCGTGGCGGTCAGGCCGGGCGATAAAGTGGTGATCCGGGGTGATACGCCGGCTGAGCCGCTGTTGCTGGCCATTTACGCTAAGGTGTTACAGGCAGGGGGGCACCCGTTCATGCTGACGGCGTTGCCCGGCACCATGGAGCTCTTTTACCGCTACGCCTCTGACGAGCAGTTGCAGCATATCCCTGAGCCGCGCCGTTTGTTGGCGGAGACCTATGACGTGGAGATTAACGTGATGGCCGCCGCCAACACGAAATCGTTGAGCGGGGTGGATCCGGCCCGGATGGTGTTGCGGGAACAGGCGCAGGCCGGGATCATGAAGACTTTCCTGGCGCGGGCGGCCCGGCACGAACTGCGTTGGACGCTGACGCTTTTTCCCACCCAGGCACACGCGCAAGACGCCGAGATGAGCCTGGATGAGTACGCCGATTTTGTTTTTCAGGCCTGTTTGCCCGAGCTGAGTGATCCGGTGGGATATTGGCGGCGTTTCTCCGCCCGGCAACAGCAGATCATTGACTGGCTCAAGGGGAAGCAAGAAGTGCACATCATCGGGCCGGAGACTGATCTGCGGCTGAGCATCGCCGGGCGCCCTTTCATCAACTGCGACGGGCACGAGAACATGCCCGACGGGGAAATTTTCACCGGACCGGTGGAGGATAGTGCGGAAGGCTGCGTTTACTTCTCGTACCCGGCGATCTACGGCGGGCGGGAGGTGACGGGGGTGCGGCTCTGGTTTGAGCGCGGCAAGGTTGTCAAGGCCACGGCGGATAAAAATGAGGCCTTCTTACTCCAGACGTTGGACACGGATGCCGGGGCACGCTACCTGGGTGAATTCGCCATCGGAACGAACGAGGGGATCAACCGTTTTACCGGCGAGATCCTCTTTGATGAAAAGATCGGCGGCAGCTTTCACCTGGCGCTCGGCGCGGGCTACCCGGAAAGCGGCAGTGTGGCCGACTCGGCCATCCACTGGGACCTGATTTGCGATCTGCGCCGGGGCGGTGAAATTCGCGTGGATGGCGACCTGCTCTATCAGAATGGGCAGTTTGTGATTTAAGGCACTGGCCGGGAACAGGAGGTGACGATGCCAGATCAACCCATGCCGCCAGATCGTTTGAACGCGGTGGGGGTGCTGACCCGCCGTGAGATTGAGGCGCGGATTGTCGCGCCGCTGGTGGAGGCGTTGGGCGAGCGGTTCGGCCAGGCAGAGGTACAGGCCGTGCTGCGGGAGACGATTCTGCGCCTGGCCCGCGAGCAAGGGGCCCAGCTGGCGGCCAGCCTGGGCGGCAACACGCTGACCGACTTTGCGCGCAGCCTGGAGCTCTGGACGCGCGACGATGCCATGACCTTCACGGTGACAGAGCAGACGCCGGCCCGCTTCGCTTTTCAGGTCACGCGCTGTCGCTACGCCGAGCTCTATCGGGCGCTCGGCATAGCCGACCTGGGAGTGCTCCTCTCCTGCAATCGCGACGCCGCCCTGATGGCCGGCTTCAACCCGGCAGTGGTCTTCACCCGTACCCAAACGATCATGGAGGGGGCACCCTATTGCGATTTCTGTTACGCGATACGCGGCTAAATTAGCCGGCAAATCAAGAAAAGGCAAGAAAAGAGAGGAAAAGACGATTTTGCGCGCGGTTTCGCCACGCGCAAAATCTCCCTTATAGCATATAGCATCTCCTGGCATGACAAATCTCCTGTGCTCTCCGGGAAACAAGGGACTTGACCCTAACTGGCTTCGTGTTAGGATGAAGCTAAGGGACGGGATAATATCAAATATCTAATTTCTAAGAAGGAGTAGTTAAGAATGCAGACACAGGATTTCATTGCTCTGGAGGAGACTTACGGCGCGCACAACTATCATCCCCTGGATGTGGTCATCACCCGCGCACAGGGCGTCTGGGTCTGGGATGTGGAGGGCAAGCGGTACCTGGATTGCCTGAGCGCTTATTCGGCATTGAATCAGGGGCACTGCCACCCCCGCATCGTCAAGGCGCTGGTGGAGCAGGCCCAACGGGTGACACTCACCTCCCGCGCTTTCCGCAACGATCAGTTCCCCTTCCTGCTGCAGGAGATCTGTGAGCTGACCGGCCATGAGATGATGCTGCCGATGAACTCCGGCGCGGAGGCCGTGGAAACGGCGCTCAAGGCGGCGCGGCTCTGGGGCTACCAGGTCAAAGGCGTCCCCGACGGCCAGGCGGAGATCATCGCCTGCACCAACAACTTCCACGGGCGCACCATCTCCATCGTCACTTTTTCTACCGAACCGCTTTACCGGGATGGGTTCGGTCCCTTCACCCCCGGTTTTAAGGTGATCCCCTACGGTGACGCGGCCGCGTTAGAGGCCGCCATCACGCCCCACACCGTGGCCTTCATTGTGGAGCCGATCCAGGGGGAAGCCGGGATCATGATCCCGCCAGAGGGGTATCTGCGGGCCACCCGCGAGCTCTGCACCCGCCACAACGTGCTCTTCATCGCCGATGAGATCCAGACCGGACTGGGGCGCACCGGCAAGCTCTTCGCTTGCGATTGGGAAGGGGTCAAGGCCGACCTGGTGACCATCGGCAAGGCGCTTTCCGGCGGGATGATGCCCGTCTCGGCAGTGGTGGGGCGCGCCGATGTGCTGGGCCAGTTCAAGCCGGGGAGCCACGGCTCCACGTTTGGCGGCAACCCCTTGGGGTCAGCGGTCGCCCGCGAGGCGCTGAAGGTGATCGTAGAGGAGGGGTTGATTGAGAACGCGGCCCGGCTGGGCGCTTATTTCAAAGCCCAACTGGAGGCACTGCACAGTCCCTACGTGAAAGAGATCCGGGGCCGGGGGCTGCTCATCGGCGTAGAGATCAAAGCCGAGGTCGGACCGGCACGTCCCTTCTGCGAGCAGCTCAAAGAGCGTGGTCTCCTGGCGAAGGAAACGCACGAGCGCGTCATCCGCTTCGCTCCGCCGTTGATTATCACGCAAGAGGAAATTGATTGGGCTTTGGAGCAGATCCGCGCGGTGTTGGTGCCCTGAGGAAATCTGCTGCAGGGAATCGACTTGTAGTAGCGCGCTGAAGGAGCCGGGGATAACCCGGCTCCTTCTGGGTGCTTAGCGCCGGCCGGTTTATTGCCCGAAAAAGTAGAGCACCAGTTGGGGCGTGATGTGGGCCTCCACCAGCGCCGCCGCCAATAAGAGCGGGATGACGACTGCGATCATCAGTTGAACGAAATGGCCGGCTTCCCGCACCATCCCGTTAAAGCCGCCCCCTTCCTCCGGGGCACGCAGAACGATGTCGCCGATCTTCATGGCCTGGGCCGTAGCGATGACCGCGGCCGGCAGCTCCAGAATGCCATGGGGCAGGACAAAAATGGCCAGGAAAAACCAGGGATTGATCCCTGCGGCTGGTACCTGGAGGACGATATAGGCAATGATGGCCAGCGGCGCCATCAGCAGCATCAGAGCCCCAATCCCCATCGTAAAGGATCCCAGCAGCGCCCCCCCTACCAGCGAGCGGATGTTGTTCTCCAGGATGGCCCAGGCCGAGAAGGTGGGCAGGATGCCGGATTGCTCAATGGCCTGCTGGAAGGTCTGCCGGTCCAATTGCCCCTGGAACGCCAGCACTTCAGCCGGGAGCGGGAACTGAGCCGCCGTCCAACCGCCGATCACCCAGGCACCAGCCAGGATCACCAGGACCGTGAGGGCCAGCTCCGGCCGGAGGGCCCGCAGCTGCTGCGGGATCTCACGCAGATAAAGGCCCCGCAGCCCACCCCGTGGCCAGGCCGCTTCCCAGAAGGTGCGCCAGCCGTTCTTCAGATCAATCTGGTCTATGTCGCGCCCCAACAGATGTTCCCGGTCAAACGCGCGCACGCCCAGACGCATCAGCAGCACGTTCAACACAATCAAGAACAGGGCGATCAGCCAGAGCGCCTGGAAATTGCTGAAAAGCAGCAGCCCGGCTTCTGCCTGCAGGAGGAAAGCCATCGGGATAATGATGAAGCTGGCCAGCAGGTTGGCAGCACGGACGCTGGTAGATTGGCTGGAGACGATGACTGCGCCGGTCACCATGACCAACGCCTCCGCCGTTGCCAGGACAAAGGAGACGAGCAGGAGCGAGAGGGAGGGGTACCACCCCACCGTGAGCCAGACCATCACCAGGTAAACGGTCATTCCCAGGTAGCTGGCAAGCACCGGCGGGATGGTCGCGGCCAGCAGCTTGCCCAGGTAAAGCTGGAAGTTGGTCAACGGCGTCGCCAGCAGCGGTTCCAGGCTGCGGCGCTCTTTTTCACCCACGAAGGTCTCCAGGGCGATCACCAGCGAGAAAGTGCTGGGGAAGAAGCCTACCACCAGCATCAAAAAGGGCAACAGCCGTTCAATAATCAGCGTCGCACCGTACTGGTTGACGAAATCCAGGCCGCGCGAGGCGGCGAAGTTGGCCAGGAACGGGAAGATAGTGACCAGAATAACAATTGGCACGACCAGCCGCCAATCGCGTAGCGTATCTTTGATCTCGCGGCGCATCACGACCAGCGCCGGGCGCAGCTCCTCCAGCACGGCGGGTCGCCGGCGTGGCAAGGGGGGGGTCAAACTGGTTTCCTGAATCATCTCACACGGCTCCTTCCTCAACCACCCGCAAGTAGACGGCTTCCAGACTGCGGGGCACCTCGCCCAGCGTCACCACCGGGATCCGGGCCTCCAGCAAGGCGCGCAACAGCGGGGGGTTGACCTGCGCCGGCTCCGGGGCGCGGTAGCGCACCCAGGTCTCGCCAACGGCCTCAATCGGGGCAAAACGGGCCACCAGCGGGACAATACCGTTGTGGATGGGCTCCGGCAGCCGTAACTCCATCAGCGGTGGCCCCAACAGGCGCGACTTAAGCTCTGCGGCCGTCCCCGCCGCCACGATTTTCCCCCGCCGGATGATGGCGATCCGGTCGGCCAGCTCTTCGGCCTCCGGCAGGTTGTGGGTGCAAACGATGATGGTACGGTCGCTGGCCCGCATCTGCAAAATGGCGTCGCGCACCAACCGCGCGCTGGCCGGGTCCATGGCCGAGGTTGGCTCATCCAGGAGCAGGACCGGTGGCTCATGCAGCAGAGTCCGTACCAGCGCGATCTTCTGGGCCATCCCCTTGGAATACTCACCCAGGCGGCGTTCCAGCACATCCGCGATTTTGAAGTGCTCGGCAAGCAGCTCAATCTGCGCCCTGATTTGAGCGGCCGGCATCCCGTAGGCCTCGCCAAAGAAGCGCAGATATTCGTATCCGCTCATCCGCAGGTAGAGCCCGGGCGCTTCGGTGAGCACGCCGACGCGGCGGCGCACCTCACGCCCCTGCGAGGCCACATCGTAGCCGGCGACGTGTGCGCTGCCCGCCGTGGGCTTAAGGATCGCCGAGAGCATCCGGACCGTCGTTGTCTTGCCAGCGCCATTCGGCCCTAAGAGCGCCAATACCTCCCCGGAATGGATATGGAGGTCAATGCCATCCACGGCCACAATCTCGTCAAATCGTTTGACCAAGCCCTGAATCTCTATCATGTTCAACTCCGGTCTACTGTGAACGTTCGGTGAGCAACCCGGGCGTGACATAGGGGTTAGAAAGTTGATGACGGTTCCCTGCGCCCTGCTCCCGATTTTTTAACCGTCTCCATACCCTCTATTGTACCACAATCTGGGCCAAAAGGGAATAAAATTAATGAGGATTTAGGAAATTAGAGACAAAATCAAGAGGATTTAACGCAAAATGCGCCGGGACGCGAAGTTCCACTTGATTCTCTTGACGTGGCGGCGTTAGAATTTTAGAGCATTAGAGCATTAAAACATATGGAGGTACTTCCAAGGGGAATCCGATAGCTGAACGCCTGAAGAGGGCGCTGAGGAAACACGAAGGGCCGGCTTCCTCAGCGGAGTATTACGCAAATTCCTCCTGCGCCTCCGGGTACGACGCAAGCCGGGCGCGGATGTCCTCGCGCAGACTGGCGCGCTCAGCTTCGGGGACGAAGGCAGCTTCCACAGCGTGGCGCAGCGTGCGGTAGATCATCCGCCGGGAGAGGCCAATGTCGCGCACGGCCGCGACGATTTCTTGTGAGAGCGTCGTATTGCTGATGCTGGGATCGTCGGTATTGAGCGTCACCCGCAACCCCAAACTGAAGAGATCCAGCAGCGGATGCTGCTTGTAGGTGCGAATCACTCCGGTCTGCACGTTGCTGGTGGGGCAGACCTCCAGCGCGATTTTGCGCGCCTTGAGCAGCTGGACGACGTTGGAGTCCTCCACGGCGCGAACGCCGTGGCCCAGCCGCTGGGCCCCCAAATGCTCCACCGCCGCGCGGACGCTATCGGCGCCGGCCGCCTCACCGGCATGGACAGTGACCTGCAAGCCGGCCGAACGGGCCCACCAGAAGGGGCGAATGAAGCGATCGGCCAGGTAGCGAGTCTCGTCACCGGCCAGATCAATCCCCCGCACCAGGGGCCCGAAATGGGCAATGGCCTGATCCACCAGCTGGTTGGCCGTTTCCACCGATTCGTCCCGGCCGATCTGAATAATCAGGCAAGCGCGGATGCCGGCCTCTTGCTGGGCCTGGTCCACAGCAGCCATGATCCACTCAATGACGTCGCGCAAAGCGAAGCCGCGGACCCGGGAGAAGGCAATCGGGTTGAAACGCAGCTCAAAATAACGGATGTTGTCGGCCGCCGCATCCATGACCGCTTCGCGGGCCACCCGCTGGATGATCTCTTGAGAGAGATAGAAACGGCGCAGGTGGCTGAACTTCCCCAAAAAGCTGTGGAAATCCTGGGCATCTTCGGTGGTAACCTGCACATAGGGCCGCAGCTGGCTGGTATTCTGGCTGGGCAGGTCCACCTGGTATTCGCGGGCGATTTCCACCAACGTGCTGAGCCGCAGCGACCCTTCCAGGTGGCGGTGCAGATCAATTTTGGGCAGCGCTTGCGCCCACGCCTGCAAGTCCGCGTTGGTCACCCGTTTTAATTCCGAATTCATGACTGACACGCTATTAATGACTCCCACTTCTTCTGTAACTGTTCAGGCCGCGGGCGGTAACAACCGTGTTCTGCGGCGTGCACAGATAACATCCCAAGTAACCACCGCCCCTACTGCATATCCTCTTCTGCAATCCCCTGACTGCTCATGCCTCTGATGACGTGAAAGACTACCTTGATGCGGAAACGTTGATCCTGGCAAGCGTTGATAAACTGATCCAGTTGCTCCCGAATGGCAGGATCGGCGGTCAGGGCATAGACGACCGTACTCCCCAGGCGAGTCTCTTCCAGAATCCCCAGGTTGGTCAGCTCCACCAGCTCGGTGGCGACCACCTCCGGCCGTCGCTGGACGACCTGGGCCAGCGTGGCAACCGTCTCCACCGTATGCGGGTGGTCGTGGAAGAATTGCAGGATGTACCACTTAACGAAAGAGAGCACATAGCGATCCACGAACGCCGGCACATCCGGTGTGGTACCCTGCCCGACCAGCTCCGAAGGGGGTTCCACGACGGCCTCCTTAAGATTAAAAGAGTAAGCTTCTTAAAAAATAATTAGTGACGCCGCCGGCGCGCTGGCGCAGCCGCTGTACCGGCCGGTCGCGGCGCGGCCTGTGACACACCGCTTTCCTGGTCTTTGTGCCAGTGACAATCTTTGTACTTTTTGCCGCTGCCACACCAGCAGGGATCGTTGCGGCCCGGTTTAGCGGTTCCGCTGCGTGGCCCGGCCGGAGGAGCAGAAGCGGCCTGGGGGCTGCCGCCGCTGGTTCGCAGCTGGGGCTGCCGGGTCGCGGTGGGCGACGGAACACGCATTGGGCGTCCGGCGGGGGCGGCCGGGCGCGGCAAGACAAAGAGCATCCGCACGATGGTCTGCTGAATGGAAGCCATCATTTGCTGGTACATCTCGTAGGCTTCCTTTTGGTAGGCCACCAGCGGGTTTTGCTGCCCCACTGCGCGCAGGCCAATCCCCTCACGCAGCACGTCCAGATCGGTCAGATGGCGCACCCAGTGATCGTCAATGGCCCGCAGCATCAACCGCCGGTCGCGGAAAAGGCGGTAGGTCTCTACCACGGCCTCTTGCACCAGCGGTTCGTACTCGTCGGGCAGGCGGCGCAGCGGTTGGTCCCAGTACCGTTCCATGATCTCCGGCGGCACGGCGGCCCGGATGCGCTCCAGGAGCGCGTCGTAGAAAGGATCGTGGGCTTCGGCCAGTGTTTTGGGCGAGAGCTCTTCACGCAAGTTGCGGTAGAGATCGCTGCCCAGTTGTTGGTTGAGCTGCCAGTAGGCCTCCTCAGCCCAGGCCGTGAAACGTTCCACCATCTCATCCTGGTCCAGCTTTGCCAGATCGGTGCTGGAAAAGGCCCGGGGCACGGGGATGAAGCGGCGCAGCTCAGCGAGCAGCTCCGCCAGTTCCCAATCCTCGCGATAGCCGGCCGTGTGGGCTTCCACCACGCGGCGGACTTCGCTTTCCACCATTTTCAACAGGTCGTCGTGGAGATCAGGCCGGGAGAGCACCTTGCGCCGCTGGGCGTAGATGACCTCGCGCTGCTTATTGACGACGTTGTCATACTCTAACACATGCTTGCGGATGTCAAAGTTGTAGCCCTCTACGCGCTCCTGGACGGAGGCAATGATCCGCGAGAGGGGGCCGAATTCCAACGGGGCATCATTCAGACCGGCACGCTCCATCCAGGGCTGGAGCCGCTCGCCGCCGAAACGGCGCATCAGCTCATCTTCCAGGGAAATGTAGAAGCGGCTGGAGCCGGGATCGCCCTGGCGACCGGCCCGTCCACGCAGCTGGTTGTCAATGCGCCGGGCCTCGTGGCGTTCTGTACCGATGACGTGCAGCCCACCCAGATCGTAGATCCGCCGGCGGTCGGCCTCGCATTGGCGCATGCTTTCCCAGAGCACCGCAGCCCAACGTTCCGGGTAGCGGGCCGTGGGGTCCTCGCCCCGCCGCGAGAGTTTCAACGCCTCTTCCCAGGCATCGGGCGTGATTTGGGTCAGATCTATGCCCTCCTTGCGCAGTTCATCGCGGGCCAGCCCCTCCGGGCTGCCGCCGAGCAGGATGTCTACCCCGCGGCCGGCCATGTTCGTGGCGATGGTGACCGCACCGGGCCGCCCGGCTTGGGCGATGATGATGGCCTCTTTCTCGTGGTACTTGGCATTGAGCACATTGTGGGGAATTTTGCGCGCGGTCAGGATGCGCGACAGCCGCTCGGAGGTCTCAATCGCCGTGGTGCCCACCAGCACCGGCCGCCCGGCCTGATGCGCGGCCTCAATTTCGTCGGCCACCGCGTTGAATTTGGCCGCCTCGGTCTGGTAGATCTGATCGGGCAGGTCCAACCGCCGGTAGAAACGTTCCCCCTGGGAGCTGTCGTAAACGGTGACTTTGTAGCCGTCCTGTTCGTCCGAGATGGCACCGGCAAAGGCGACCCCGGCCTCCGACCAGTGGACATCGCTCTCCTTGAGATCGCCGAAGCGAGCACGATACTCCACGTTGGTCGGCAATACCACCACATCCAGATCGTAGATTTTGCGCAGTTCCTCACGTTCAGTGTAAGCCGTGCCGGTCATCCCGGCCAGTTTTTGATACATGCGGAAAAAGTTCTGGAAGGTAATCGTGGCGTAGGTCAGCGACTCCTGCCGCACCTGGACGCCCTCCTTGGCCTCAATCGCCTGATGCAGCCCTTCCGAGTAGCGCCGCCCAAACATCATCCGGCCGGTGAATTCGTCCACAATGATAATTTCACCGTCGCGCACGACGTAAGCTTTATCGCGCAGGAAGAACTCTTTGGCGCGGAGGGCGTTATCTAAATAGGGCAGCATATAGGCGTATTCAGGGTCGTAGATCCCTTTCTCGGCGGGGATGCTCATCATTTGCTCAACGCGGGTGATGCCCTCCTCGGTGAGCATCGCTACCTGGGATTTCTCATCCAGCGTGTAGTCCGTTTCCGGGTGCAGGCGGCGGACCAGATCGGCGAAACGCATGTAGAGCTCCGACGATTCCTCCGCCGGCCCGGAGATGATGAGCGGAGTGCGGGCCTCGTCGATGAGAATGCTATCCACCTCGTCCACGATGGCATAGACCAGCGCCTGCTGAGCGCACTGGCCCAAGTCCACCACCATGTTGTCGCGCAGATAATCAAAGCCGAACTCGTTATTGGTCCCGTAGGTGATGTCGGCCTGGTAAGCCTCCCGGCGCGTGATCGGGCGGAGGTATTGGTAGCGATCATCATCGGTGACGTAGGTAGGATCGTACAGGAAGGAGGCTTTGTCGGGGACGCCCCCCCCAGACTGGATCACGCTGACGCGGATCCCCAGCGCATGGTAGATCGGTCCCATCCATTGCACGCCGAACTTGGCCAGATAATCGTTGGGGGTAACCAGGTGGGCCCCCTGACCGGTTAGCGCGTTGAGGTAAAGCGGGAGTGTCGCGACAAGCGTCTTGCCTTCCCCGGTCCGCATTTCCACCACTTTGCCCTGGTGGAGAATCATGCCGCCGATGAGCTGGACGTCGTAGTGGCGCAAGCCGATGGTCCGGCGGCTGGCCTCCCGGACGGCGGCGAAAGCCTCAGGCAGCAGCTCGTCTAACGTCTCTCCGCCAGCCAGGCGCGCGCGCAAGTCATCCGTCGTGGCTCGTAAGTCCTCGTCGGTCAACGCCTGGAAATCTGCCTCCAGAGCGTTAATCCGCTGGACAATTTTTTGCAAACGGGCGATTTCCCGGTCATTGGCATCGCCAAACAGTTGTTTCAAGAAACTCATAGTACCTCATGGGTCCCGCTGTTAGATTTATAACGATTATACCACGCGCAGAATGAGGCGCAATGAGGTTAAAATGGGAAGAAGCCCCCAGAACGGCCTGGCCCCCCGGGAGGGGGTACCGGGGGGCCATCAGCCAAGGAAAGGAGGAGAGGTGCGATGCTATCCTCTCAAAGTCGTTCTTATCATAGTAGTTTTGAGGTGGGTTGAAAAGTGATGAATGACCCCGTCCCATGTGACGTAAATCAGTTAGCCAGGCGAAGTATCAGAGTAAGAAAAAGAGGGGAGCTGCGCTGGCAGCTCCCCTCAAAAGTCCGGCTCGTGTAATCTACAATCAGGATTGACGCGCCAGGGCCGCCACCTGAGCGAAAGCCTGCGGGTCATTCACTGCCAGGTCGGCCAACATTTTGCGATCCAGGGCCACATTGGCCTGCTTCAGGCCATGCATCAGACGGCTGTAAGAGAGCCCCTGCTCGTGGGCCGCCGCGTTGATCCGGATCACCCAGAGCCGGCGCAAGTCACGTTTGCGATTGCGGCGATCCCGATAGGCATAGCTCATCGCCTTCATCCAGGTCTCGTTCGCCCGCCGGAACAGCCGGTGGCGAGACCCGTAGTAGCCCTTGGTGCGGCGCAATAGCTTATGGTGCCGGCGTCGCTCGTTATATCCACCCTTAACTCTCACTGCTCACCTCTATTCTTTTTCGTGCAAATAGGGGGCCAGCTTTGCCACCCGGCGGCGGGTTCCCTGGTCGGCTACGACGTACATCTCATCGTAGAGCGCCCGCACCTTGCGATCCTTCTTCCGGCGCAAGTGGCTCTTGCCCTGCTTGGTACGCATCAACTTGCCCTTGCCGCCTTGCGACAGGCGGAAGCGCTTGGATGTAGATTTGTGTGTCTTGATTTTAGGCACCGTTTCCTCCCCACAAAATAATTACTTTTTCTTTGGCGCTAATACCATCAGCATGGTCGTCCCATCCAGCTGGGGAGCTTGCTCCACCATGGCTACGTCGGCCAGCTCTTGCGCAATTTCGTTCAAATGTTGGAGCGCCACTTCTGGATAAGTGATTTCGCGTCCACGAAAGCGAACCCGGACTCTGACTTTGTTGCCTTCCTGCAGCCAGCGCCGGGCGTCGTCAACTTTGAAGCCCAGGTGATGGTCATTCGTTTTCGGGCGCAGCCGAATCTCCTTGACCTCAATCTGTTTCTGGCCTTTCCGGGCTTCGCGTTCCTTTTTGCCTTGCTCGTAGAGGAACTTGCCAAAGTCCAGAATTCGGGTGACCGGCGGGGTGGCGTTGGGCGCGACCTCCACCAGGTCGAGGTCAGCTTCCCGGGCAATCCGCAAGGCTTCCGGCACACTCATGACGCCCAGGTTGGACCCGTCGGCGCCGATGACCCGGATCTCTTCGGCGCGAATGCCCTCGTTGACGCGATACTTTTCCTTACTAATAGCGCCCCCCTTTTCTCAACTCGTGGTTGGTTGAACCAAAATGCGGCATAATCATAACACGATTAGGCTCTCTGTCAAATCGTTCAGCAATCCGGGCTAACGCATGGGGTCTGGCCCGCTCCTCAAGCATGTCAGTATACCATATAGCAGCAAAAGGGGACATTGACGTACACACGCACGCCAACGTCCCCCACTCTACTCGACTTAACTCGTGGTTCTAAGCCGCCGCCACGGCCCGTGTATACACCTCTATCAACCGCCGGGCGGCGGTTTCCCAGCTGTGCTGGGCAACGACATATTCATAGCCGGCCCGGCCTGAACGGGCAGCCCACTCCGGCTCCTGCAACAGCCGGAGCACCGCTTGCGCAAAGGCGGACGGCTCTGCTGCCACCACCACCGCCCCGGTCGCGGCGGTCGCCAGCCCGGCCGCCGCCGCCGGGGTGCAGACCACCGGCGTCTCCAGCGCCAGCGCCTCTAAAATTTTGTTCTGAATGCCCACCGCGTACTGGATGGGGCAGACCGCCACGCCCGCCTGGGCCAGGTAGGGCCGCAAGTCGGGCACCGTGCCGGTCACCTCAATGCGCGGATCATGCGCCAGCCGGCGCAACGCCTCCGGCGGGTCTTTCCCCACGATCTGAAATCGCACCGCCGGGTCTTGCGCCCAGATCAGCGGCAACACCTCTTGCGCAAAATAGAGCGCCCCGGCAACGTTGGCATGGTAGCTCATCTTGCCGGTGAAAACCACGGTGCGGCGGTCGCGCGCCACCTCGGGCTGCGGCTGGAAGTAGTCCAGGTCCACGCCGTTGGTCACTACCGTGACGGGAGCCGGACGGGCCTGGGGCCAGTACCGCTGCGTCAGGTCCAAAAGCGCCTCCCGGTCGCGCTCCGAGCTGATGACCGCCTGGTCATATTGCGACAGCAGCCAGCCCTCGTAGCGGCGGCTGCGGGCCAAGTCGAGCCGCGCCAACAGCCGCGCCCGCCAATGGGGGCCGGTCTGCGCCGTCTGCTCAAACAGCAACGAGATGCAATCTACCGAGTCGTAGACTTTGGGCACGCCGGTCACGGCATGAACCAGCCGGGCGGCACGGAGGTGTTCTATATGCACCACATCAAAGGCAGCCGTGCGCAGATAGCGGCGGAGGCTGTGCGCCAGGACCGGGTGGTAGGAGTAGACCGCCTGCAACGGCTCGCGGGTCGGCAACGCCCGCAGGCAGTTCAGCAGGGAGCGCCAGCGCGGGACCACCACAGCTTCCACCGGGAAGCCCAGCGCGCGCAGGTGCGCCAGGGCCGGGGCGTCCTCCGGGTCGGCCACCGTCAACACCGTCACCTCATGCCCCAGCCGTCCCAGCGCGCGGATCAGGTTGTAGGGGCGGGTGCGGATCTGGGAGGGGACATAGGGGGTGACGTAGAGGATGTTCATGCCAGGAGCTCCGCCAGGCCCAACCGCCGGGCAGCCTCCTGCACAACCTGCGCCGAGCCGGCCGCCGCCAGACGGCTCAGGGCCTCATCGCGCGTCAGTACCCCGTCGCGCACCAGGCCGGAGAGCTCCATTTCATAGGGGTGATAGCCCAGCTGGCGCAGGTGCAGGGTGTTAGCCAGGCTGTTCAGCAGACAATTGGTGGAGTTGGGGTCGGTATCCTCCGGCCGGCGCCACCCCAGCGGCTGGATAATGTCCAGGATCCGCGCTTCGTCGTAATCCACCAACGCCAACGGTGACGTGTTGTAGGGATACTCCTGGATTCGTTCCAGCAACGCGGCATCCGGGAAGTATTGCCGGACCCACGGGCCGGCCGCTTGCTCCAACGGCGTCACCGCCGCCTGGACCATCGTCCGCAACAACGCCCGGTTCAGCCGGAACAGCGCCGCATGGAGCGGCACCTGGCCCGGCGACCAGCCGTAGATCAGAAGCGGGATCTCGCGTTCCAGCGCCAGCCGCAATCCCACGCCCTTGGCCAGTCCCATGCAGGAATTGCAGATGCCACTGGCCCGTTCCAAAGCGCGCGGCGGGTACAGCCCCGGCTCGCCGGAGCGGGCAAAGATCGCCCGTAAGAGATCAAAACGGGGTTTGACGATCAGGTGGTCCACGCCCAAGGTCTCGGAGACCGTCCGCAGGTTGGTCCAGGCCGCCGGGGAGACAAAGCCGTTATCAAACGTGAACGTTAGCAGGTTCAGCCCGTATTGCTCTTTCAGCAGCCAGACGGTGTAGGTGCTATCCTTGCCGCCGCTCCAGGCCACGAGGCCATGATAGCCGGGTCGCTCCCGGACCGCCTGGACCAGCGTCTCAAACTGCGTCCGCAACGCCTGCCGTTGAGCCGCACGCACTTCAGGGGCAGGAGTCCGCCGGCAGTATTGGCAGACCCCCTCCGCGTCAAACTGGATGCCGGGGAACGTTTCCGGCAAAATACACCGGGTGCACCGTTTCATAAAGAATCAATTTCCTTCGTCGTGTTCGTAGTGAAGCGCTTGAGCGCCGCCTGAAGCCATGCTGATGAAGTTTAAAAATTAAATTCGGTCATGGCAAGCCGGCTTAGAAGGCGTAACATAGATAGAGATAGAATGTAGTGACGCCTTTAGGCGTTCTCCCTTTCAGCGGCCAGCCAAGAAACGCCTGCTGGCCTTTAAAAATTAAATGCGGTAACACCAGCCGACTCGTTTTTTCCCGGTGGGGCGCCG
>Ga0067045_1028737_pt1 | contig 28341 bp, 28 predicted proteins | sample TerdegcTABiofilm_FD_59184 | JGI IMG/M metagenome (GOLD analysis project Ga0067045, IMG submission 59184) | Combined Assembly of (Gp0054472, Gp0054536) Wastewater bioreactor microbial communities from Singapore -Terephthalate degrading...
TCCCTGGCGCGCGACCGCTTCGGGGTCAAGCCACTCTATTACGGCCGGGCCGGGGAGGCCTTTGTCTTCGGCTCGGAGCTCAAGGCCCTGCGCGCCTTCCCGGGGTTCGCGCCGGACCTGGACCGGGACGCCCTGGCCCTCTATTTCCGGCACAACTTCATCCCCGCGCCCTGGACCATCTACCGGGCCGCGCGCAAGCTGGAGCCGGGCCGCATCCTGTACCTGGACGGACCCGGGCGGGAGCCCCGCATCGCGGCCTACTGGTCGGCCCGCGCGGTCTGGGAGCAGGGAGCGGCCGAGCCCTTCGCCGGGAGCCTGGACCAGGCCGCGGACCGGCTGGAGGCCCTGCTGGAGGACGCCGTGCGGCTGCGCATGGCGGCGGACGTGCCAGTGGGCGCGCTGCTCTCCGGCGGCCTGGACTCCGCCAGCGTGACCGCGCTCATGCAGCGGGCCGCCGCCCGGCCGGTGCGGACCTTCTCCATCGGCTTCGTCCAGCCGGACCTGGACGAGGCGGCCCAGGCCCGGGCCTGCGCCGCGGCCCTGGGCACGGAGCACACCGAGCTCTACGTCACGGGCCGGGACATGCTGGCCGTGCTGCCCCGCATTCCCCGGCTCTGGGACGAGCCCTTTGCCGACTCTTCGCAGATTCCCACGGCCTGCGTCTGCGCCCTGGCCCGGCAGCAGGTCACCGTGGCCCTGACCGGCGACGGCGGGGACGAGCTTTTCGGCGGCTACGGCCGCTATCTCCGCAGCGGGCTCTGGGAGCGCATCCAGGCCCTGCCGCTGGCCCTGCGGCGGAGCGTGGCCGGGCTGCTCAGGATCCTGCCGCCCGCGCTGTTCGGCCTGGGCGGGAGCCTGGGCCGCAGGATGCGTCGCCGCCTGGACCTGCTCACGGCCCGGCGCTTCCAGGACTTCTACCGCTGCCTGATGAGCCACGAAACCCGGCCGCAGCTCCTGGTCCCGGGCGCGCGCGAGCCGGAGACGGCCTGGAGCCTGGACCTGCCCGAGCGCCACGGCCGCCTCTGGAGCATGACCCTGCTGGACGCGCTGGCCTATCTGCCGGACGACATCCTGGTCAAGACCGACCGGGCGAGCATGGGCCAGGGCCTGGAGCTGCGCTCCCCGTTCCTGGACCACCGGCTGGCGGAGTTCGCGGCCCGCCTGCCCGAGGCGATGAAGGCCGCGGACGGGCAGGGCAAGCGCGTGCTGCGCCGGATGCTCGGCCGCCACCTGCCGCGCGGCCTGACGGAACGGCCCAAGAGGGGCTTCGGCGCGCCGCTGGAGGCCTGGCTGCGCCACGAGCTGAAGGACTGGGCCGCGGACCTCCTGGACCCGGCCCTGCTGCGGCGGCAGGGCGTCCTGGACCCGGGCCGCGTGGCGCGGCTGCGCCGGGAGTTCGCGGCGGGCGAGGGCGGGCTCTGCCACCGGCTCTGGAACGTGCTCATGTTCCAGGCCTGGCTCGCGGAGTGGGGCGCATGAGCAAAGTCTTTCTCCTGCTGCCGTCCCTGGACGCGGGCGGAACCGAGCGCCAGGCCGTGCTGCTGGCCAACGGCCTGGCGGCCCGGGGCTGGGACGCGGGCCTGGTCCTGTGCCGGAGGCAGGGGCCCCTGCTGGCCGAGGTGGCCCCGCAGGTGCGGACCTTCGACTTGGCCAAGACCGGCCGCGCGGACGTGGCCGGGTTCCTGTGGCGGCTGGCCCGGCTCCTGCGCGCCGAACAACCCCATGTGCTGTATTCCTTCCTGGGCACGCCCAACCTGGCCGCGGCCCTGCTCCGGCCCCTGCTGCCCGGCGTCCGGCTGGCCTGGGGCCTGCGCGCCGGGCCCGGGGACGTGGAGGGCAGAGGCCTCCTGGCCCGGGTCTGCCAGGGGGCCGAGACCCTGCTGGCGGGCATGCCGGACGCCATCGTGGCCAACAGCGAGGCGGGCCGCGCCGCGGCCCTGGCCCGGGGCTTCCCGGCGCACAGGCTGGCGGTCGTCCCCAACGGCGTGGACACGGCGCGGTTCCGGCCCGACCGCGCGGCAGGGGCCGCTTTGCGCGCGCAATGGGGCGGGGAAGGGGGCAGGCTCGTGGGTCTGGTGGCTCGGCTGGATCCGGCCAAGGACCATGCCACCTTTCTGCGGGCCGCGGCCCTGCTGGCCCGGGAGGACGAGAGAGCGCGCTTCGTCTGCGTGGGGGACGGCCCCTTGGCCGGACCGTTGCGGATACTGGCCCGGGATCTGGGCCTGGAGGGGCGGCTGGCCTGGGCCGGAGAGCGGCGGGACATGCCCGCGGTCTATAACGCCCTGGAGGTCTGCTGCCTGTCGTCCCGCAGCGAGGGGTTCCCCAACGCGCTGGCCGAGGCCATGGCCTGCGGCCTGCCCTGCGTGGGCACGGACGCCGGGGACGTACGGGAGATTCTGGGGGAAACGGGGCTGGTGACGCCCGGGCAGGACCCCGCGGCCCTGGCCCTGGCCCTGGGCCGGATGCTCCAGGAGCCGGGGGGGCGGGGCCGGGCCGCCCGCGCCCGCGTCCTGGAACGCTATTCCCTGGAGCGGCTTCTGGACCGCGCCGAGGCCCTGCTCTTGGGGCTCATTCGCCGTCCATGAGCAGTCGCCTGGCCACGTCCAGGTCGTAGAGGGCCAGGGGGTTGCGGCCGGTGCCCCGCTCCTGGAACATTCGGGCCGCGGCCTGGACGATCTCCAGGGAGAGCCAGCCGTGGCGCTCCCAGACGTCCGGGTCCTGGCGGTTCCAGAGGCGGAATTCGATGCGGCCCATGTTGTCGCGCACGTACATGCGCGCGTCGTGGTCCTGCAGGCTGGGATGGTAGTAGAGGCCTCGTTCGTCCTTCATGCGCGTCTCCGGGCCGCAGCCAGGGCCGGAGCGAGCTGCTCCAGCGGGCGGCCGAACAGGAAGTCCAGAATGGCAGGGTCCATGCCCGATTTTTCCGTCACGAGCAAGCGCACCTCGCGGTCCCAGGCCAGCATGGCGTCCCGGCGCCGCCGGTCGCCGGGGGCCTCGCTCTCCAGCAGCCCGGCGTAGCCGGACACCGGGCAGCGTTGTTCGTGCTCCGCCACGAGATCGAGCAGGGGGTGCCCAGCGGGCAGGATGTCCCGCCGGGTCAGGCGGTCCCGGGCGTAGAGGCGTTCCAGTTCGCGGGTGTCCCGGCAGGACAGGACCCGGCACTCCAGGGGCCGGGCCTCATAGATGGCGCAGGCCGCGTCCTGGTCCCGGTAGAAGAGGCAGGTCCAGGACCCGTCCCGGCCGCGCAGCTTGACGATCTCCGTGGCCAGGGGCTCCACCCGGCCGCGCACCTGGTCCAGGACCGGCTCCCCGGCGCGCAGGGTCACCAGGTCGGCCAGGTCCGGTCCGCCCGGGGTCCGCAGCAGGGGCAGATCCTCGCGGTGCAGGGCCGGGCCGCCCTTGCGGCAGCACTCCCCGCAACGGGAGCAGAGAGGGGGTTTTTCCGGGTGAGCCAAGTTTTTCTTGAAAGCGGCGGCGGTTTTGGGTAATAATTCACAAGCGCCCGTTTCAACGGGTGTAAGGGCCCTGTTACCCGCACGGCTGGCGGATGGCAAGGGCTGGTGATCCGGGACGCCTCCCTGGGCGGGCCGTGTGGGTCGCGGCCGGGGAGGAGTCGCTGTCCGGCGTTTTACCGGTTGACAAAAAATGCCGGACTTTCGTACATTGGGAAGCCTGCGTACCAAGCTTCCGGGATGGGTTTTCCACCCGCGCCGCCACGGGAAGCCGCAAGCCTCTGTTCCGGTCCTTGACACAGCTTGAGGATATTCGTCCGGGTGCTCCGGCCTTCGCCGCAGGCTGCGAGTCCGGACGTGCGAGAATTGGCTGGCAACATTTTAAAAAACCAATGGAGGTTAAGGGAATGGCGAAACACAAAACCCCCTTGTTGGACCAGCTGGAAAGCGGGCCGTGGCCCAGCTTCGTGTCCGACATAAAGCAGGAATGCGAGAACCGGGCCAAGAACGCCAAGGGCGTTGACTACCAGATCCCGGCCGACTGCCCCGACGACCTGCTGGGCGTCCTGGAAATGTCTTATGTGGACGGCGAGACCCACTGGAAGCACGGCGGCATCGTGGGCGTGTTCGGTTACGGCGGCGGCGTCATCGGCCGCTACTGCGACCAGCCCGAGATGTTCCCCGGCGTGGCCCACTTCCACACCGTGCGCGTGAACCAGCCCTCGGGCCTCTACTACACCACCGAGTTCCTTCGCCAGCTCTGCGACCTCTGGGAGCTCCGCGGTTCCGGCCTGACCAACATGCACGGCTCCACGGGCGACATCGTGCTCCTGGGCACCACCACCCCGCAGCTGGAAGAGATCTTCTACGAACTGACCCACAAGTTGAACAACGACCTGGGCGGCTCGGGCTCCAACCTGCGCACCCCGTCCTGCTGTCTGGGCCAGTCCCGCTGCGAGTTCGCCTGCATCGACACCCAGCAGCTGTGCTTCGACCTGACCAACACCTACCAGGACGAGCTGCACCGCCCCGCCTTCCCCTACAAGTTCAAGTTCAAGGTGGACGGCTGCCCCAACGGCTGCGTGGCCGCCATCGCCCGTTCCGACTTCTCGATCATCGGCACCTGGCGTGACGAGATCCGCATCGACCAGAAGGCCGTGGCCGCCTACGTCGGCGGCGAGATCAAGCCCAACGCCGGCGCCCACGCGGGCCGCGACTGGGGCAAGTTCGACATCCAGAAGGAAGTCGTGGATCGCTGCCCCTCCGGCTGCATGAGGTACGAGGGCGGCAAGCTCGAGATCAACAACAAGGAATGCGTGCGCTGCATGCACTGCATCAACACCATGCCGCGCGCCCTGAAGATCGGTAACGATCGCGGCGCCAGCATCCTCTGCGGCGCCAAGGCCCCGATCCTGGACGGCCCGCAGATGTCCTCGCTGCTCATCCCCTTCATCAAGGTCGAGGAGCCCTACGACGAGATCAAGGAAGTCATCGAGAATATCTGGGACTGGTGGATGGAAGAGGGCAAGAACCGCGAGCGCCTGGGCGAGACCATGAAGCGCCTCTCCTTCCAGAAGCTCCTGGAAGTGACCAACCAGAAGGCCGATGCCCGTCACGTGCGCGAGCCGCGTCACAACCCGTACATCTTCTGGAAGGAAGAGGAAGTCACGGGCGGCTGGCAGCGCGACATCGCCGACTACAGAAAGAAGCACCAGAAGTAACCAAGGGGAGGACACCACTATGGCCTTCATCTCTTCCGGATACAATCCCGACAAACCGATGGAGAACCGGATCACGGACATCGGTCCCCGTCACTTTGACGAGTTCCTGCCGCCGGTCATCAAGAAGAACAAGGGCAAATGGGCCTACCACGAGATCCTGGAGCCCGGCATCCTGCTGCACGTGGCCGACTCCGGCGACAAGGTCTATACCGTGCGCGTGGGCGCCGCCCGCCTCATGTCCATCTCGCACATCCGCGAGATCTGCGACATCGCTGACAAGTACTGCGGCGGCCACCTGCGCTTCACGACCCGCAACAACGTGGAGTTCATGGTCGGCACCGAGGACGAGGCCAAGGCCCTGAAGAAGGAGCTCAACGGCCGCAAGTTCGCGGGCGGCTCCCACAAGTTCCCGGTCGGCGGCACCGGCGCCGGCGTGACCAACATCGTGCACACCCAGGGCTGGGTCCACTGCCATACCCCGGCCACGGACGCCTCCGGCACGGTCAAGGCCACCATGGACGCCGTGTTCGAAGAGTTCACCAACATGCGCCTGCCCGCCCCGGTGCGCATCGCCATGGCCTGCTGCCTGAACATGTGCGGCGCCGTGCACTGCTCCGACATCGCCATCCTGGGCATCCACCGCAAGCCCCCGATGATCGACCACGAGCACCTGGACAACATGTGCGAAGTGCCCCTGGCCGTGGCCGCCTGCCCCACCGGCGCCATCCGTCCCACCAAGACGGACTTCCAGGGCAAGCAGGTTGCCACTGTGGCCGTGAAGCAGGAGCGCTGCATGTTCTGCGGCAACTGCTACACCATGTGCCCGTCCATGCCGCTGGCCGACAAGGAAGGCGACGGCATCGCCATCATGGTGGGCGGCAAGATCTCCAACCGCATCACCCGCCCGGCCTTCTCCAAGGTCGTGGTGCCCTTCATCCCGAACGAGCCGCCCCGCTGGCCGTCCATGACCAAGGTCATCAAGAAGATCCTGGACGCCTACTCCAAGGACGCCCGCAAGTACGAGCGCCTGGGCGACTGGGCCAACCGCATCGGCTGGGAGCGCTTCTTCGAGAAGTGCGACCTGGAGTTCTCGCATCACCTGATCGACGACTTCCGTGATCCGGCCTACTACACCTGGCGCCAGACCACGCAGTTCAAGTTCTAGCAAAACGAACGGGCGCGGGGGAGCAATCCTCCGCGCCCTTCACAACCAAGGGGCAATGCCATGGCGCTTGACATGAACGAGGCGAAGAAGAAGATCGTTGAGTTCTGCGAGTCCAAATCCAAGACCAAGACCAAGTTCTACTTCAACGACTTCACGGATCTGTTCCCGGACGAGAAAGCCCGTGACGTCAAGAAGATCCTGACCGCTCTGGTCAACGAGAGCGTCCTGGTCTTCTGGTCCAGCGGCAGCACGACCATGTACGGCCTGGCCGGCGCCGGCAAGCACGCCGAGGGCGAGGACTAAACCTCACTTCCGCATCAAGGATGTTCGAGAGGGCCTTGCCCAGATCCTGGGCAAGGCTTTTCTCGTTCCGGGCCTGCCATGCGCGCATTTCCCCGACTCATCCTGGCCGGTCTCTCCGGCGGCTCCGGCAAAACCATCGCCAGTCTCGGCCTGTGCCGGGCCCTGGTGCAGAAGGGCCTGCGCGTGCGGCCCTTCAAGAAGGGGCCGGACTACATCGACGCCGCCTGGCTGGGGCTGGCCGCGCGCGCGGACTGCTCCAACCTGGACCCCTTCCTGCTCCCGCGCGAGGTGCTTGCCGCGCTCTTTGCGGACAAGGCCCAGGGATTCGACCTCTCCGTCATCGAGGGCAACCGAGGCTTGTTCGACGGCAAGGACGTGGGCGGCTCCTGCTCCACGGCCGAGCTGGCCCGCTGGCTCGACTGCCCCACGATCCTGGTGCTGGACTGCACCAAGATGACCCGCACGGCCGCGGCCGTGGTGGCGGGGTGCCGCCACTTCGAGGCAGGGCTGCGCCTGGCCGGGGTGATCCTGAACCGCACCGCCGGGGCGCGTCACCGAGCCATCCTGCGGCAGGCCATCGAGAACTACACGGACGTGCCCGTGCTGGGCATGCTCCCCAAGATTTCCCAAAACCCCATCCCGGAACGGCACATGGGCCTGGTCTCGGACCAGGAACACGCCGGACGGGAGGCCGCCCTGGACGCCGTGGGCCGCCTGGCCGCGGAATGCCTGGACCTGGACGCGATCCTGGCCCAGGCCCGCAGCGCCCCACCCCTGGCCCGGCCGGACATCCGGCTCTGGCCCGAGGCCTCGCCGGGCCTGGAGCCGCCGGTCATCGGCTATGTCCGCGATGCGGCGCTCTGGTTCTACTACCCCGAGAACCTGGAGGCCTTGGAGCGGGCCGGGGCCCGGCTCGTGCGCCTGAGCCTCCTGGATTCCGCGCCCTGGCCGGAAATCCACGGCCTGTACCTGGGCGGCGGCTTTCCCGAGACCCAGGCCGAGGCCCTTTCCGCCAACACGGCCGTGCGCGAGCGGGTGCGCGGCCTGGTCCAGGCGGGCCTGCCCCTGTACGCCGAGTGCGGCGGGTTCATGTACCTCTGCCGCGCCCTGGAGCAGGGGGGCCGCTCCTTTCCCATGGCCGGGGTCCTGCCCCTGTGCACCACGCTGTGCCCCCGGCCCCAGGGTCTGGGCTATGTGGAGGCGCGGGTGGAGCGGGACAACCCCTTCCATCCCCGGGGCGGGCTGATTCGCGGCCATGAGTTCCACTATTCCGCCTGCCTGGCCCCGGACCCGGCCGAGCCCGGGGACTTCGCCCTGCGCATGGAGCGGGGCCAGGGACTCCAGGCGGGCCGCGACGGTCTGGTCACGGGCAATGCCTGGGCCGGGTACATCCACATCCACGCCCTGGGCGAGCCCCACTGGGCTCCCAATTTCGTGGCTGCAGCCGTCTGCTTCCGCAACGGTCTCGCCGTCAAGTAACCCTCGTCAACTCTGGATTTCTGTGAAAATCAGGCCCGCTGCGGCGGCCCCACCTCCCGCTGCGTTGTGTAGAGTAAGTCAAGAGAAACTCTAGTCGTGTCCATGTTGCGCGTTTTGGCGCAGGGTTTCACGCAGAACCCGCCTCGATCACGCGGCTTGGCAGGGGACAAGGCAGGCGCAGTAACAGCTTGCGCGTTGCGACATTATTCTTCAGTAATTGCAGGGAAATAGCTGAAAAGCCTTGGGGGCCCGGAACCTGCCCGCGTTGTCGAATGCAGGAGGGCCAGGGAAGGGACCAGGAACCGCCGGAGGCGAGGGGGGACCGGGTCAGGAACAGGGCCGGATCAGTTGCCGAAGCTCACCGTGGCCAGGGCCTCGCTGTTTTCGCCCAGGGTCAGGGTGGTGGCGTCGGCCAGGCGCACCTCCAGGCGGGCGGCGGGGCTGGTGGCCAGTCGGGCCTGGGCGGCCAGGCGCAGGAGGAGCAGGGTCAGGGCCGCGATGCGCATGGCTAGTCTTCCAGGGGTTCGGCCGTGCCGCCGTCCTTGAACCGCTGCTCTTCCTCGGCGCGCAGGGCCCGGCGCAGGACCTTGCCCACCATGGTCTTGGGCAGGGAGTCGCGGAACTCCACGAGCCGCGGCACCTTGTAGTTGGCGAGCTTGTTGCGGCAGAAGGCGATGACCTCGTTCTTGGTCATCTTCTCGCCCTCTTCCAGCACCACGTAGGCCTTGACCACCTCGCCGCGGGTGCCGTGGGGGATGCCCACGGCCACGGCTTCCTTGATCTTGGGGTGGGTGTGCAGGACCTCGTCGATCTCCCGCGGATAGATGTTGTAGCCCGCGGAGATGATGAGGTCCTTCTTGCGGTCCACGATGTAGAAGTAGCCTTCCTCGTCCATGGTGGCGATGTCGCCGGTGTAGAGGCGGCCGTTGCGCAGGGTGTCGGCGGTGGCGTCCGGGCGGTTGAAGTAGCCCATCATAACCTGGGGGCCGCGCACCACCAGCTCGCCGATCTTGCCGGGCGGCAGGGCCACGGAGCCCACCTCCATGTCCACGACCCAGGCCTCGGTGTCCGGGAAGGGCAGGCCGATGGAGCCGGGCTTGCGCTTGCCGGACAGGGGATTGAGGTGGGTCACGGGCGAGGCCTCGGTGAGCCCGAAGCCTTCCAGGATCTCGGCCCCGGTCATGGCCTTGAACTGCTCGATGTACTCCACGGGCATGGGCGCGGAGCCGGACACGCAGTACTTGATGGATTTCAGGTCGTAGTCGCCCACGTCCTTCTGCTGGAGGAGCGAAATGTACAGGGCCGGGGCCCCGGGAAAGATGGTGGGCCGGATCTTGTGGATGGCCTTGAGCACGTCCTTGGGCGAGTAGCGCGGGAAGGGCACCTGGGTGGCCCCGAGCATGGTGGCCAGGTTCATGCAGACCGTGAGGCCGTAGATGTGGAAATAGGGCAGGATGCCGATGAAGGTCTCCTGCTGGCCGCCCAGGGTGTGCAGGAGCGCCCGGCACTGCTGGACGTTGGACCCCAGGTTGGAGTGCGAGAGCATGCAGCCCTTGGACACGCCGGTGGTGCCGCCGGTGTACTGGAGCACGGCCATGTCGCGTTGCGGGTCGATGCCCTGGTAGGTGAAGGCGGCCGAGCCCTTGGTCAGGTCGGTCCAGGGCAGCACGCTCTTGCCGTCGAACGGCACGGCCGGGATGGATTTCTCGCGCCGGGCCTTGAGCCTGTAGAGCAGGTTCAGGGGGAAAGCCAGGCAGTCCGCGATGTTGGTGACGAAGAACTTCTCGATGGGGATCTGGTCCAGCAGCTTGGAGACCTTGGGCCAGAGCAGGTCCAGGATGATCAGGGTGCGCGCGCCCGAGTCGTTGAACTGGTGAAGGATCTCGGTCTCCATGTAGAGCGGGTTGGTCATGACCACCACGGCGCCGGCCCGCAGCACGCCCCAGTAGGTGATGATGGCCTGGGGGGTGTTGGGCAGCATGATGGCCACGCGGTCGCCGGGGCGCACCCCGTGGGCCCGCAGGTTGGCGGCCACGGCCTCGGTGGCCTTCTTCAGCTTGGCGTAGCTCAGGCGGAAATTCTGGAAATGAATGGCCTTGCGCGCGGGCCATTTCTCGGCCGCCTGGTCCAGGAGCTGGAACAGGGGAGTGTGCTCGTAGGAGAGCTCGCTGGGCACTTCGGGATCATAGTGGGCCAGCCAGGGCCGCTCACTGTCGGGTGTCTTGCTCGTCATGGTCGCCTCGCGCGGGGAGAGATGGGGCGCGAGTATAAAGAGGAGTGTTCCCCCTGACAAGGTGTGTTCGCTCACTTTCGGCGCTTACCGTTTGATTTCCGGAGAGTTCCGTTCACGGCAGGGGCCTTTGCCCGTCTGGGCGGCGGCATGCGCACGCCCCGGCCCCCCGCGATTAAAGAAAGTCCGTCAAAATGCCGATGGTTCATTGTACGTACGAATGAAATTGCCGCCCGGCCTCTGGCGCCGGAGGTCTGGTTTTTAGAATAAGTTCAAGAGTATCGAGCGGTTATCAAGAACATGTTCCGAGGCGGCGAAAAGTTGGGACGGTTATTGCAAAACCCACTGCGCCCTGTTCGGTTCATTGACTGAATGAACAGCGGCCCGAAAGCCGAAACAAAGATCGCCGCATACAGGCAGGATAGAATGAATCAGATGCTCATCTCCGACGGGAAGTACCTGAAACCCAGCAAGGAGACCAGGGTCCTGGCCATCCTGGACTCCCTGGCCAAGGAGAGCGAGTTGTCCCAGTTCGAGCTGGGGCGGCGGCTCAATCTGTCCGGGGCCATGATCAACCAGTACCTCAACTCGCTGGCCGCCGAGCGTTTGGTGGAGTTCCTGCCGGTGAACGGCAAAAGTTTCCGCTACGTGCTCACCCCGGACGGCGACGCCACGCGGCGGCGCATGTTCTCGGACTACTCATCCGAGACCATCCGGCTCTACTCCACCATCAAGTCCTTCATCCAGGACCGCCTGCGCGTGCTGCGCGAACACGGCCTCCTGCGCTTGGTCCTGTTCGGCGCCTCGGAGACCTGCGAGGTGGTCCTTTCGGCCCTGCGCGAAAGCGAGTTCACCGTGGTGGCCCTGCTGGACAACGACGCCTCCAAGCACGGCCACAACTTCCACGGCCACGTGGTGGCGCATCCCGGGATCCTGGAATCCCTGGTCTGCGACGCCGTGGTCATCACCTCGTTCGGCAAGCAGGACGAGATCCACGAGCAACTCAAGCCCCTCTGCGCGAGCCGGGGGATCACCATCATGAGATTTTGACATGAACAGACACGAGCGTACCATCACCCTGCGTTCCGGCGTGAAGATCGGCCCCGGCCAGCCCTGCTTCGTGGTGGCCGAGATCGGCAACAACCACCAGGGAGAGTTCGCCCTGGCCCAGCGCATGGTGGAGGAGGCCGCCCGGGCCGGAGTCCAGGCCGTGAAGTTCCAGAAGCGGAACATGGAGGCCCTGCTCACCCGGGCTGGCCGCGAGGCCGCCTACAACGGCCGCAACAGTTTCGGCGCCACCTACGGCGAGCACCGCCTGGCCCTGGAGCTGTCCGCGGACGAGATGGCCCGGCTCAAGGAGTTCACCGAATCCCTGGGCCTCGTGTTCTTCGCCTCCTGCTGGGACGAGCCGAGCCTCGTGGAGATGGCCGCCCTGGACCTGGAGCTGCTCAAGATCTGCTCCGCCGACCTGGTCAACGTGCCCCTGCTGCGGCGTTACGGCGAAATCGGCGCGCCCATCATCCTGTCCACGGGCATGAGCGCCTTCGAGGACATCGACATCGCCATGGCCGAGCTGCGCCGCTACCACCAGGACATCGTGCTCCTGCACTGCAACAGCACGTATCCCTGCGCCGAGGAGCACATCGGCCTGCCGGTCATGGAGAGCCTGCGCGAGCGGTACGGGGTGCCTGTGGGCTATTCCGGCCACGAGCGCGGCATCGCCCCCAGCGTGGCCTCCGTGGCCCTGGGCGCGTGCGTGGTGGAGCGTCACTTCACCCTGGACAAGACCATGAAGGGCACCGACCACCAGGCTTCCCTGGAACCCGCAGAGCTGGCCCAGATGGTCGCCATGATCCGGGAGGTGGAGCGCGCCTTGGTCATCAAGGGCAAGAAGGTCTTCCCCGAGGAGCAGAGCGCGGCCAAAAAGCTGCGCAAGAGCATCGTCTTCTCCCGCGACCTGCCCGCCGGACACGTGCTCTGCGAGGCGGACCTGACCACCCGCAGCCCGTGGGTGGGCATCTCGCCCGTGCATTGGGACGAGGTCCTGGGAGCCACGGTGAAGCGGCCGGTGAAGCACGAGGAGCCCCTGCAGTGGGACCTGCTCTCGCTCATTCCGGCGGTGGGGAGCAACGTAGCCACGTCCTAGCAGGCCGTTGAAAAATCCGCCCCGGCTGCATCGCGCGTCAAAAACGCAACCTCTCGCGCATGGGGGATGCGCTTCATCCCTGCGTTTTTTCGCGCCTTGCCCCCGCGTTGGAATCCCTCCAGCGATCCGCGCAGACCCCGGACTTGCCTTTTCCGCGGCCATGGCCCACAAACGGGCATGTCCGCCTTGACCCTGGAGCTCCTTCCCGGACGCTACGCCGTCTGCCGCCTGCCCGCCGGATGGCCCGCGCCCGCGGCCCTGCTCGCGCCCGGCCCGGACCTGCGGGTCCTGGCCCGCACCCCTGACGAACTTTCCCTGGTCTGCCCCGAACAGGACGCGCCCGCCGAGGCCCGCGTCGAGACCGGCTGGCGCGCCTTCAAGGTCGCTGGTCCCCTGGACTTCAGCCTCACCGGCGTGCTGGCCTCCCTGGCCGCCCCCCTGGCCGCGGCCGGGGTAAGCATCTTCGCCGTGTCCACCTTCGACACCGATTATCTCCTGGTGCGCGAGGCGAGCCTGGCCCAGGCCAGGGCCGCCCTGGAATCCGCCGGGCACCTTTGCAAATAATAAATGCGTTCCGTCCGGGAGCGGCTACATTGGACAGGACCAAGCCGCGCGGAGGACAGCATGGCCGCCTTGGACACGGGAATTTTGCTGGAAACCGGCACCAACGAGTTGGAGATCATCGAGTTCTTCATCGATGAAGACGGCCCCGAGGGCGGCCGCCGCCATTATTTCGGCGTGAACGTGGCCAAGGTCCTGGAAGTGCTGGAGGCCCCGCCGGGCCTGGCCCCCTCGCCCGGGGCCCCGCACCCGAGCTTCCTGGGGACCATCCCCCTGCGGGACCTCATCCTGCCCGTGGTGGATCTCTCGGTCTGGCTGGAGCTCAGGCGCGGCCAGCGGGCCAACGAGCCCATCATCGTCACGGAGTTCAACAACGTCATCACCGGCTTCCTGGTTTCAGGTGTGACCATGATCCACCGCGTGAACTGGGGCCAGGTGGAGCCGCCCAGCCGGGTGGTGGCCGGGCTCCACACCAACTGCATCACCGGCACCGTGCACATGGAGGGGCATTTCATCCTGCTCCTGGACCTGGAGCTGGCCCTGGCCGAACTGGGCGGGCTGGCCGGACAGGAGCCGGCCGCGGACACCCCGCGGGCCGAGGAACGCTTCCGGGCCCTGGTGGCCGACGACTCCACCTCGGTGCGGCAGCTCCTGCGCCAGAATTTCGAGGCGGCCAACTTCGAGGTCCGGGTGGTCAGCGACGGGGCTGCGGCCTGGAGCGCGCTCCAGGAGATCAAGGCGGCCGCCGCGGCCGAGGGCCGCCCGGTGACCGACTACCTGGACGTGCTCGTCTCGGATGTGGAGATGCCGCTTCTGGACGGCTACACCCTGACCCGGCGGGTCAAGGGCGACCTCGAGCTGGGCCGCCTGCCCGTGGTCCTGTTCTCCTCCCTCATCTCCAAGGGCCTGCGCCACAAGGGCGAGGCGGTCAAGGCCGACGACCAGGTGACCAAGCCGGAGTTCGCCGCCCTCACCGACCGGGTCCTCCAGGTCATCCGCAGGAATCGTTGAATCGGATCTTGTCTTTTCACGCCGAGGATATAGAGTCTGGTATTTCCAGGAAGGGCGCGTTGCGGCGGGGCCTTGTTTCCCGCCGTCAAAGGGCGTAATCAGGCCCTTCGCGTCCCCCAACCCATGGGCCGCACCCCTATGAGAACCATCGTCCTTGTCCTGCTCCTCCTGCTCCTCGGCCTGTGCGGACAGGCCGGGGCCTGGTGTCTGCAGCCCGACGACACCCCGCCGCACTGCATCGACCAGAGCGAGAAGAAGGAGTTCAAGAGCGAGGAGGACTACGACGCCTGCCGGGCCGAGGTGGAGCGCTACGTGAAGCGCATGCAGGACTGGTCGCGCTGCGTGCGCGAGGAGTCCCTGACCCGCTCCAACGAGGTCATCGAGAAGTTCAACTGCAAGGTGCGCGGCGAGTTCTGCCCCTGATCCGGTCCTGAAAAAAAAGGGCCGGACCCGAAGGCCCGGCCCCTTGGCTGGCGACAGGGAACGGCCGCTTACTTCTTTTCTTCCTTCTCTTCGGGCTTTTCGGCCACGGCGCACTCGGTGGTCAGCAGCAGGCTGGCCACGGAGGCGGCGTTCTGCAGGGCCACGCGGGTGACCTTCTTGGGGTCGATGATCCCGGCCTTGATGAGGTCCTCGTACTGGCCCGTGGCGGCGTTGAAGCCGAAGCCGCCCTTGCCCGCGCGGACCTTCTCCACCACAACGGAGCCCTCGAAGCCTGCGTTGGCCGCGATCTGGCGCAGGGGCTCCTCGATGGCCCGGCGCACGATGTCCACGCCGGCCAGTTCGTCGTCGCCCGCGGGCTTGAGCTTGGCCAGGGCCGGGGTGCAGCGCACGTAGGCCGTGCCGCCGCCGGGTACGATGCCCTCTTCCACGGCGGCGCGGGTGGCGTTCAGCGCGTCTTCCACGCGCATCTTCTTTTCCTTCATTTCGGTTTCGGTGGCCGCGCCGACCTTGATCACGGCCACGCCGCCCACCATCTTGGCCATGCGCTCCTGGAGCTTCTCACGGTCGTAGTCCGAGCTGGTGGCCGCGATCTCGCCCTCCAGCTGCTTGATGCGGGACTTGATGGCGTCCTTCTTGCCCGCGCCGTCCACGATGGTGGTGGATTCCTTCTCCACGACCACGCGTTTGGCCCGGCCCAGGTCGTTGACGGTCAGGCTCTCCAGGCCCACGCCCAGGTCCTCGGAGACCACCTGGGCGCCGGTGACGATGGCGATGTCCTGGAGCATGGCCTTGCGGCGGTCGCCGAAGCCCGGGGCCTTCACGGCGCAGACCTTGAGCGTGCCGCGCAGCTTGTTGACCACCAGGGTGGCCAGGGCTTCTCCGTCCACGTCCTCGGCCACGATGACCAGGGGCTTGGCCTGGCGCACCACCTGCTCGAGCACGGGCAGAAGCTCCTTCATCTGGGAGATCTTCTTCTCGCTCACCAGGAGGTAGGCGTCCTCGAACTCGCAGGCCATCTTCTCGGGATTGGTGATGAAATAGGGGGAGATGTAGCCACGGTCGAACTGCATGCCCTCGACCACGTCGAGCACGGTCTCCATGCTCTTGGCTTCCTCCACCGTGATGACGCCCTGCTTGCCCACCTTGTCCATGGCCTCGGAGAGGATGGCGCCGATGGTGGCGTCGTTGTTGGCGGAGATGGCGCCCACCTGGGCGATCTCGGTGCGGTCGCGGGTGGCCTTGCTGAGCTTGCCCAGCTCGTCGATGACGGTCTCCACGGCCAGGTCGATGCCGCGTTTCACGGACATGGGGTTGCGGCCGGCGGCCACCAGCTTGAGGCCTTCGTTGAAGATGGCCTGGGCCAGGACCGTGGCGGTGGTGGTGCCGTCGCCGGCCACGTCGTTGGTCTTGGAGGCGACCTCCTTGACCATCTGGGCGCCCATGTTCTCGAACTTGTCCTCCAGGTCGATCTCCTTGGCGACGGTGACGCCGTCCTTGGTGATGACCGGGGAGCCCCAGCTCTTCTGGATGACCACGTTGCGGCCCTTGGGCCCCAGGGTGACCTTCACGGCCTCGGCCAGGGCGTCCACGCCCTTCTTGAGTCCGGTGCGGGCCTTTTCGTCGAATTGGATGGTCTTGGCGGACATTCCGGTCTTCCCCCTACTTCTCGATGACGGCCAGGATGTCTTCCTCGCGGAGGATGACCAGCTCGTCGCCGTCCATCTTGAACTCGTTGCCCGCGTACTTGCCGATGAGCACGAGGTCGCCCTTCTTCACGGTCATCTTGGCCTTGCCCTTGCCCGGGCCCACGGCCACGACCTTGGCCTGCATGGGTTTTTCCTTGGCGGTGTCGGGGATGATGATGCCGCCCTTGGTCTTCTCCTCGCCTTCCAGGCGCTTGACCAGCACGCGATCGTGAAGCGGTTTCAGAGACATGTTTCCTCCTTATCGCAAACGGTGTGTGTTCAGAGCAGGAGGCGGGCCAGGGCGGCCTCGCCGGGGGGAAAGGTAAACAGCCGGGGCCGGTTGTCAATACCGGCCCCGGGATTTTTTGCGCTTTTCGCGGCCTTCAGTTCAGCACCCGGCGGGCTCCGATGTAGCGGCCCACCCAGTAGGGCTGGAGAAAAGACTCCTCGCGCACGCGGTCGCCCTTGTTGGGGCTGTGGATGAAGGTGCCCGGGCCGGTGACGATGCCCACGTGCAGGCTCTGGTTGCGCCGCCGGATGCGGAAGAACACGAGGTCCCCGGGTTTGAGGGTCTCGATGCCCACGGGCTTGCCCATCTCGAACTGCTCCACCGAGGAGCGCGGCAGGTCGATGCCGTGCTGCTCGAAGACCCAGCGGGTGAAACCCGAGCAGTCGAAGCCGGACTGGGGCGCGATGCCGCCGTACCTGTAGCGGGTGCCCATCATGGTCCGGGCCGTGTCGATGAGCTCCTGGCCCCGTTCCGGGGCCTCGGTCCTGACCGCTTTGGGCGGCGGACAGGGCGTCTCGGGCGTGGGGCGGCAGATGGGGGCCTCGGGGCCCGCGGGCTCCAGCGTGGCGCAACCGGCCAGCCCCAGCAGCACGGCCAGGGCCAGGGCGAAACGGAAGAACGGCACGGAATTGCGGATCATGGCCAGAGGCGCCCCCGGGAGCTTCAGCGCGCCGTGGTCAGGAAGGACTGCACGCTGCGCACGCCCTCCACGTCCTTGGCATGGGCGATGGCCCGGTTGATCTCGGCCTGCGAGCTCACGATGCCCAGGAGCACCACGTTGCACTGCACCACCTTGGTGTTCACGTTGGTGGCGTGCACGTCGCCGTCGCCGATGAGTGCGGACTTGACCTTGCCGAAGATGAGCAGGTTGTCCGAGGTGCCGCAGGTGTCGTCGTCCTTTTTGGGCAGCATGTAGGTGGTCAGGGCGCGCACGCCGTCCACGGAGCGGGCGATCTGCATGGCCCGCGTGACCTGGGCCTGGGACTCGTATTCGCCGAGCACGTAGGCGTGGCCGTTGTAAACCGCGGCGTCGAAGTCCATGTATTTGATGAGGTCGTCCTGGAGGAACTCGGCCTTGATCTCGGTGGTCATGACCTCGTCGTCGGTCTGGGTGCCGATGCTGCGCTCGTCCACCGCGGCCTTATAGACGGTGGTGCAGCCGAAGGCGGGCAGGAGCAGGCAGAGGGCCAGGAGCGGAAGCAGGAGTCGCTTCATGGTTTTCCTCCCAGGATGTGTGCGGTTGGCGCGGACAGGGGGGTGCTCATTCGGGGCGGATTCTAGCCGAGGCCGCCCCGGGCGGGCAAGGGAAAAGTGTTTTTCAGTCCGGAAAGGCGCGCAGGGCCGCCTCCAGGGTTTTTTCGGCCACGGCCCGCTTGCCGTCCCAGGGCGGCGGGCAGCGCAGGGCCAGCCCGGGCAGCTCCAGGGCCAGGGCGTGCAGGTGCAGCCCGCCGGGGTCCGGGGTCCCGTATTTGGCGTCGCCCAGCACCGCATGGCCCCGGGCCGCCAGTTGCACGCGGATCTGGTGGGTGCGGCCGGTGAGCAGGCGCACGGCCAGCAGGCTTTCCTCCGGCCCGGCCAGGAGCGGGGCCACTCGGGCCAGGGCGATTTTTCCGCCGCCGGTGCGCACGCGCTCCCGGCCCGGCTCGCCGCGCTTTTCCAGGCGGTCCTCCAGGAGGGTTTCGCCGTCCTCCGGCCAGGCCCCGCGGACCCAGGCCAGGTAGGTCTTGCGCGTGCGGCCCTCGCGGAAGTCCGCGGTCAGGCGGCGCAGGGCCGCGTGGGTCTTGGCCGCCAGGAGCAGGCCCGAGGTGTCGCGGTCCAGGCGGTGGACCAGGGCCGGGGCAAAGGGGGCGTCTGCGAAACGGGCCTTGAGCCGGGCGTCCACCGAGTCGGCGTGGCCCGTGCCCGGGTGGGCCGCCAGGCGCGCTGGCTTGGCCACGGCGATGACCTCAGCGTCCTCGTAGAGCACGCGGAGTTCGCCCGCCACGGCCAGGGGCGTTCGGGATTCGTCCGGGTCCAGGGGGGGCACGCGCACGGTCTGTCCGGCCTCCAGGCGGTCGAAGGGCTTGCGGCGGCCGCCGTCCACCCGCACCTGGCCGGTGCGGATGCAGCGCAGGAGGGCGGTGCGGGGCACGCCGCGGCGCAGGCGGCGCTCCAGGAACTGGAGGAGCTTCTGGCCCGCCTCGGCCGCGCTCACCTCCAGGTGCCGGACCTCTGCCATGGGCCTACCCGATGAACTGCGGCAGCCAGAGGACCAGGCCGGGGAAGAGCAGGAGCAGGGCCACGCAGGCCACGTAGGAGATCATGAACCAGCCCACGCCGATGAAGACCTGGGACATGGGCACGTCCGAGGCCATGGAGGAGACGATGAAGGTGCTCACGCCCACGGGCGGGGTCACGGCCCCCATGGTGGTGATGACCGTGATGGCCACCCCGAACCAGATGGGGTCGTAGCCCATGGCCATGACCGCGGGGTAGAAGATGGGGATGGTCACGATGAGCAGGGCCAGGGCGTCCATGATCATGCCGCCCACGGCGTACACGGCGAAGAAGAGCCAGAGGAGCAGGACCGGAGACAGGCCGCTGGTCTCGGCCATCTCGGCCACGGCGTAGGGCAGGCGGCTCATGGCCAGGAAGCGGCCGAAGATCACCGCGCCCGCGATGATGACCATGATCATGCAGGAGACCTTGAGCGTGTCGGCCACGGCCATGCGGAACTTGGGCCAGGTGAGGCGGCCGCCGGCCAGGCTGATGAGCAGGGCGATGGCCGAACCCGCGGCCCCGGCCTCGGTGGGCGTGAAGAAGCCGCCGAACAGCCCGCCCATGACCAGGCCGAAGAGCACGATCATCTCCAGGGATCCGGGCAGGCTGCGCAGGCGCTCGGCCAGCCCGGCGCGCGGGCCGGCCGGCCCCCACTGAGGCCGGAGGCGGCAGATGATGGTCACGGTGAGGAGCATGAGGACCATGAGCAGGAGGCCCGGGATCACGCTGGCCCAGAACAGCTTGCCGATGGACTGGCTGGTCTGGAGCCCGTAGATGATGAGCACCACGCTGGGCGGGATGACCACCCCCAGGGTGGAGCCCGCAGCCACCGCGCCGGTGGCGAGGATGGGGTGGTACTTGAACTTGCGCATCTGGGGCAGGGCCACGGTGCTCATGGTGGCGGCGGTGGCCGTGTTCGAGCCGCAGATGGCCGCGAACCCGGCGCAGGCCAGGACCGTGGCCATGGCCAGGCCTCCGCGGATGTGGCCCATCCAGGCGTTGGCCGAGTTGTACAGCCGCTCGTTGACCCCGGAATAGAAGCAGATCTGGCCCATGAGGATGAACAAAGGGATTACCGTCAGGCCGTAGGACGAGAAGATGTTCCAGAACTCGGTGCCGAGCATGCCCAGGGCTGGCTTGAGGCCGTTCAGCACCGTCACGCCCAGGAAGCCCACCAGGCCCATGGCCACGCCCACCGGCATGTGGGTCAACAGCAGGAGCAGGACCAGGAGGACGATGCCCGCCAGGGCGATGCTGACGGGATCCATGTTCAGACCTTGACCTTGCCTGCGAGGATCTTCAGGAAGTCCGTGAACATGGAGAATCCCAGGAGGAGGCAGCCCAGGGCCACGGCAAAGACCACGGGGTGGTAGGGGAGCATCAGGGTCTCGGAGAGTTCGCCGGTGCGTTCCAGATAGAGACCCCAGCGGGCGGTCTCCTCGGCCACCAGGAGGAAGAGCAGGGCCGAGGCCAGCACGGCAGCCAGGGCGCAGGCCCGGCGCAGGGGCCGCGGCAGGCGCTTGGCCAGCACACCCACCGAGATGTGGGTCTTGTGGAGCTGGGTGTAGGACAGGGAAAAGGCGGTCAGCATCGCCCCGGCGAACCCGATGAGCTCGTAGGCCCCGGGCACCGGCACCCAGACCGCGCGCAACGCAATGTTGGCGCAGGACAGGAGCATCGCGGCCACCAGGGCCAGGCCTCCTGCCCAGGCCAGCAACCGGGCCAGCCGGGCGTTCCAGGCGTCCAGGCGGTCGATGAAGGCGTGCATGGAAGGACGGCTTCCCGGACTACTTGCCAAACTTGGCTTCGTGCTCGGCCTTGAGCCGGTTCAGGTCCTCCAGGATGGCCTCGGCCGGGAGCCCGGCCGCCTTGGCCTGGGTTTTCCATTCCTCCAGGAGCCCGGCGGTGCGGGCCTGGACCTGGGCCTTCTCCGCATCGGGCAGGGTGATGACCTCGATGTTGTACTTCTCCTTGGACCAGGTCAGGGATTCCCGCACGTGGCCGTCCATGTACTCGCCGGTCCATTGGGACTGCTCGCGGGCCAGGCCGTCCAGCACGTCCTTCACGTCCTGGGGCAGGGCGTTCCACTTGGCCATGTTCATGACCACGGCAAAGGGATAGACCGGCAGGTCGGTGATGGTCTCGTAGCGGCAGGACTCCGCGAAGTTGAAGTCCTTGAGCACTTCCAGGGAGGAGAGCAGGCCCTTGACCAGGCCCTTCTGGAGGGCCTCCGGGGCCTGGGACATGGGCATGGACACCGGCGTGGCGCCCAGGGCGGCCAGGGACTTGGCGGCCGTGCCCGAGGCCCGCAGCTCCAGGCCCTTCAGGTCGTCCAGGCCGCGCACCGGCACGCTGCTCATGATGTTCGAGGGCGCGGAGGTGAAGAGCGTGAGCACCTTCACGTCCTTGAACTCCGCGGGCTTGTACTTCTGGTAGAGGTCGAAGAGGGTCAGGCTGGCCACCGTGGCCGAGGTGAAGCCCAGGGGCTGCTCCACGGCCGTGGTCATGGGGAATACGCCGGGCTGGTAGGACATGGACAGGCAGCCGATGTCGGCCTGGCCGTCCTGCACGCCCTTGAACATGTTTTTGGCTTCCAGCAGCGTGCCGCCAGGGTAGGTTTCCACCATGACCTTGCCGTTCGTGCGCTTCTCCACCTCGGCCTTCCAGCGCTCCATCTGGATGCAGGGGAAGGTGGAGGCGGGCGGGAAGTTGGCGTAGGAGAGCTTGATCACGGCCGCCGGGGCCTTGACCTTCTCCTGGCCCTTGTCCTGGCCGCAACCCGCGAAGAGCAGGGCGCAGCACGCCAACAGAACGGTCAGCAGCGTCTTTTTGAGCATGGCGGATCCTCCCTTGCGGCGCATCACTTCTGGATGTTGTCCGTGTTCAGCTCGTAGCCGATGAGCACGGTCTTGCGGTTCTCCAGGCCCAGCGAGCCGGGATAGGTGTTCACCAGGACGCAGAGGTCCGGCTTGCCGTCGTTGTTCGGGTCCGCGATCTGGAAGGCCACCACGGTGCCCTTGATGCGCCGGGTCTTCCAGGCCAGGTTCAGGCCCACGCCGTCCCAGAACAGGCCGTGCAGCTCGCCCTGGGTGAAGGTCCGGAAGCGGCCGAAGATCTGGGCCGCCACCGAGATGTCCTTGTTCACCAGAAGCTCGTACTTGCCCTTGGCCGAGAAGGACGTGATCTTCATGGGGATGGGGATGTAGTAGTTGGGCTTGATGAAGTCCGAGCTGCCGCCGGTCATGCCGGGCATGCCGCCGCTGAAGGTCAGGTCGATGGCCGAACTGTTGTAGCTCTCCTCGGTGGAGGACTGGATGTCCAGGTTCGGGCTGAAGACCTTGATGTGGTTGGCGTCGTCCAGGAGCACGATCTTGTAGCTGCTGCCGTCGGGCAAGAAGCAGAAGTTATAGACGTTGGCGAACTCGGGCAGGTTGATGCGCTTGCCTTCCTGGACCTTGGAGCCGGTCACGCCGTATTCGTACACGTCGCGGGAGTCGAAGAGGTAGTTCTGCCCCTTTTTCTGGCCCACGAGGGTGGGCATGTAGGTGGGGGGAGTGGCCACCACGCCGAGGAAGACGCGCACGCCGTCTACGATCTTGGAGAACTTGCGTCCCTTGAAGCTGAAGATCAGGGAATAGGGCTGCTCGTCGCGGTAGCCGCCCACCACCAGGTCCTGGGCTCCGTCGCCGTCCACGTCCACGGCGCCCAGGAAGAGCAGCTCGTGCTTCTGGGCGAAGGTCACCTCGTCCAGGGGCGTCAGGCGGCCGTCCTTGCAGGAGTAAGCGTTGAGGGAGTGGGTCCCGAGAATGAAGACCTCCTGCTTGCCGTCGCCGTCGGCGTCGGTGACGGCCATGCCGCGGGAGGGGAAGCCCAGGTTCTGGGTGCGCCACTGGCCCGGGGTTTCGGCGCCGCCTTCATAGCGGAACTGCGGGTTCACCTCGGCCATGGGGTCCTGCGGGTTGACGCCCTCGGCCAGGAGGAAGGCCGGGTTGGAGGGCGCGGCGGCTTTGGCCTCGGTCTGCTTGGCCGGGGTGTTCGGGGCTCCGAAGAGCTCGGCCAGCTGCTGCTTGGCCACCTCGTCCAGACCGGGCACGAGCCCGTCCACGGGCATGGTCTTGCTCACGGATTTGCTCTGGCCGCGGACATCCTGGCGCTGAAGCTCCAGGGTGGCCTGGTTGCCCAGGATGCTCACCGAGCCCCAGTAGAGGTATTCCGCGCCGGCCCGGGTGAGCAGGTTGATGGCCTGGGTCCCGCTGGCGGGCGGGGTGGTCCCCAGGGCGTTCTGGGCGTCCTTGGACACGGGCTCGAACTTGCCCGGCAGGGTCAGGCGGGATGTGAGCATGGACTGCACGGCCGGGCCAAGGTAGAGGAACTTGTCCGGGCCGTTGACCTTGAAGGGGAAGACCGCGTAGGTCTTGGGCCCCTGGGCCGAGGCCGGGGCTGCCAGGGCCAGGGCGAGAATCAGGGCCACGGCCAGGGTGAAGGACATATTCCTGAACATTTTCATCGAGTTCCTCCAAAGGGGACAGGCGCTGGGCCGGTTGGCACGTGCGAGGCGGCACTGTACCAGGGTCGCGCCGGGTCTGTAAAGCCGAGGTCGGGAGTGGCGCGATCGTTACGGGGTTTCCGGCTGGTGGGCAGCGCGCAGGAGGCCGCAGGCATAGAGGGCCTGCTGGCGGCTCAGGGTTTTGCCTGTGAACCCGAGCCCTTCTGGACCCAGGCCCGGCGGCTGACCGCCGAACCCGTGGCCCTGGGCGGAGCTCTGGCCGCGCGTTTCGGCCGCATCTACATCCAGGACCGCTCCTCCATGCTGCCGCCTCTGCTCCTGGAGCCGCCGCCCGGGGCCGCTGTGCTGGACATGTGCGCCAGCCCCGGGAGCAAGACCGGCCTGCTCTCCCACCTGGTGGGGCCTGCGGGCTTTGTCCTGGCCGTGGAGGCCTCGGCCGACCGGCTGGGCACCTTGCGGGCCAACCTGCGGCGCACCCAGGCGGCCAACGCGGCCACGGCCGGGCTCTCCTCCGAGCGCCTGCCCCTGGCGCCGGGGAGTTTCAACTACGTGCTCCTGGACCCGCCGTGCAGCGGCTGGGGCACGGCCGAGCGCCACCCCCGGGTGCTCACGCTCTGGACCGGGGAGAAGACCGCGCCCTTGGTGCGGCTCCAGCGCATCCTCCTGGAAAAGGCGGCCCTGCTCCTGGCCCCGGGCGGGCGGCTCGTCTATTCCACCTGCACCACCAACGTGGAGGAGAACGAGGCCCAGGCCGCCTGGGCCCTGGAGAACCTCCCCCTGGAACCCGCGCCGCTCGCGCCGCCGCCGGGCTTCCTTTTCGAGGAGCCGCGGCTCGGCCTCTCCGGCGTGCTGCGCGTGGCCGAGGAATCGCCGGGCCAGGGCTTTTTCCTGGCGGCCTTCAGCCGCCGGGGCGGAGAGCGGGCCGCGCCGGGCCGGAGCCCGGAACTGCCCGGCAAGGAGCTGGATCCGGCGCGCCTGGGCGGCGAGGCCCCGTTGCGCTGGGAGAACCTGCCGCCTGGCCGGGCCTATGACTTCGGCGGCAAGGTCTTCTTCCTCCATGAGCAGGCGCTGCGCCTTCTGCCGCCGGATCTGCGCTGGCAGGGCTTCCCCCTGGGCAAGCTGGCCGGGGGCGTGTTCCGGCCCGATCCCCTCTGCCGCACGCTCCTGCCCCTCTGCCGGGACCTGGACCAGGGCCAGGCCCTGGACGTGCAGGAGCCCAGGGACCTGGAGACCCTGCTCATGGGCCAGGGCCTGCCGGCGTCCCCGGGGAGGGGGCCTGTGGGCCTGTTCTTCCGCGGCCTGGGCCTGGGCTACCTCGGCCGCAAGGGCCGGCGCCTGCTCTGGTCCGGGACCTGAGAGCAGAAGTGAAGGATACCGGCTGGTTGCAAGCGCATTTTTTTTGCATGATTTCTTTTGACAACCCGGGCGGGGCTGTGTCATATCAGCCTTCCGCTGCAGGCGTGGGTTCGTTGACAGGGATTCCAGCCCATGCGACAAGCGCTCTTCCCGGGCGGATAGCTCAGCTGGGAGAGCATCGGCCTTACAAGCCGAGGGTCGCAGGTTCGAGCCCTGTTCCGCCCACCAGCGGCGAAAAAGCGCGGAGCCGTAGTTCAGTCGGTTAGAACGCCGGCCTGTCACGTCGGAGGTCGCGAGTTCGAGTCTCGTCGGCTCCGCCAGCCAGATCCAGGGGATCGGGAAACACCCGGTCCCCTGTTTCGTCTTAGAAGAAAGCCCAATCGCCATTGTTCGGGTTGTTTCCTTTCAGCGACGGTCGGAGGGCGCCACCTCAGGCCGTCGCTGTCTTGTGTTGGACCGCGTGTTGGATCTTTCGTCCAAGTCCCCCACTCCAGGAGCTGGAGGTGCGTCCGCACAGTTCCATCGGCCACCAGACCCCGGCGGAGCTGATTCTTGCCTCAGGCCAGGCATGCCTGGCCTGAGGCAAGACCCGAGAAAATTCTCGCATCAAATGGTCCAAGGTTGGGGTCATCTTCAAAAGCATCACAGACTAACACAATGAGTGGTTCAACTCGTGGGGGCTGGTCATCGGCCCGCCGCCCCTGTCTTGACCCGTCCCCGGGTCAGGCCATAAAAATGGACAGCACATCCCGCCATCGGCGGGGCGACGACAACGGACACGGGAGGAGAACATGGGCAAAGTGCTGCTGGCGGTCATGGCGGGCTTGTTGCTGACCGGATGCGCGTCCGCCTACCATGTGCTGAAGATCCCCAAGACCCCGGAGAACGTCCAGGCCTACAGGGAATGCCAGAGGACCGTGGCCTTGGCCCAGGGATACGATTCGGACGGGTACAAGGACCTGACCAGGAAGTGCCTGAACACCCTGGACGGCCTGACCGAGGAGGTGGCCGAGGGCCAGGAGGAATTCAGCAAGATAGAGCCCGGGCCCGAATGCAGGCTCCTGGAGTCCCTCTCCTACGACGGGCAGATCATGTACTACTATTACCTGTGCTCCCCTGCCGGGAAATGACCGGCCCGCGGACGGAAGGGGACGCGGCGTGAGCGAACTCGTCTGCCACTGCTTCGGCTACACGGCCGGGGACATCGAGCAGGACGCCCGGGCCAACGGGCGCTCCCTGATCCTGGAGCGCATCCTGGCCGAGAAACGGGCCGGGGCCTGCCGCTGCGCGGAAACCAACCCCACGGGCCGCTGATGTCTGGCCCGTGTCCGCCAGGTGGCGGACAGAGCCCTGGGCAGGCAAGGCCCCTGACGCCCGGCCGGAGGTGAAAGCGGCGAGGCCCCGGAATCCGGGACCTCGCCGCATCCTGGACTACGCCGTCCCGGGGCTTCCGGGAGGCTCCTTCCTGGGGCGGCCGCCCAGGAGCGAGCGCCAGGGCCGTTCCTCCTTTTCGCGCTCCGCGTCCCAGGAGTCGCGCTCGCGCATGAGCCAGTAGACCCCGCCCAGGCTCACCAGTCCCAGGGAGAGGGCGGCGATCTTGGCGGCGTCCATGCTGCTGACGTCCAGCACGATGAACTTCCGGGCCAGGGCCAGGATGGAGACCAGAAGCACGGTCTTCACGTGGATGACGTTGTGCAGGTTCTTTTCCGCCGTGGAGATGGAGTGCTTGAACTCCATGGCGATGAGCAGGGTCATGATGCCGCCGAACACGGTCTGGAACATCTCGTGGTTCAGCGGGTCGAAGGCCTGGCGCAGGAGCAGCGAGGCCACGTCGTCCATGAGCCGGTACAGGGCCACGATCACGATGGCCGAGATGACCAGGTCCAGGGCGTAGGCCACGGCCTTCTCGAACACGGCGTAGGCCCCGCGTTTTTTGGCGAGCCTCTCGATCCTGGCGGTGAGGGCTTCCAGGGAGAACTTTCTGCCGCGGGTCATGGGGGCGGAACACCTCCTTGTGCGATGCGAAAACGCGGAAGGGGGGCGCGGCCTGCGGCGCGCCCCCCTTCCGAATCCTTCCGGTTTTGTGAATCCCGTATGCCTGTGGACTTGCCTCTGTCGGGGAAGGAGCGGGGATCAGCTCAGGGCGATGCGCCTGAACTCCATGGCGGCCTGGGCCTTCCTGGGCAGGGTGACGGTGACCACGCCGTTGCGGTATTTGGCCTTGATCCCGTCCACGTCGGCGTCCTCGGGGATGTTCAGGACCCGCTGGAACGAGCCGTAGCTGCATTCCACCCGGTAGTAGTCCTTGCCTTCGGCCTTCTCCTCCTTGCGCTTCTCGCCCCGGATCACCAGGGAGTCGCCCTTGACCTCCACCACCACGTCCTTTTCCTCCAGGCCGGGGAGCTCGGCCGTGACCGTGTACTCCTTGTCGCTCCCGGCCACGTCCACCTTGGGCTTGAGGAATCCGGCCTCCAGGGACGGCCCGGAAGGGCGGAGCAGGGGGAGGCGCAGACCGAACCCCCTGAAGACGTTCTCGAAGAAGCGGTCCATCTCGGCGTGCAGGCTGAGCAGGGGATTGTAGGGGGCGGCCTCCGCGTCCCGGGTCTGGACCACGGGCAGGCTCTTTTCCTGCTCGTCCTCCCTCTTGAACCAGTTCCAGGGATTCAGCCTGGCGATGTCCATAACGTCCTCCTTGGTTGTGGTTGTCTTTTGCAACATGCTCCATGCCAACGGCGAACGCTTTGGCCCGCGGGCGGCATGGGACCCGGCCGGATCCCTGGGAGGGAAGGTCCGGCCGGGCAGAGGGGGAAGGTGACGGCGGACAGTCTCCTGTGCAGGAGGAGCGGGCCTGCCCGCCGCCTCAGCGTCGCCCGCCCTAATACATGTCGTCCATGCCCTGGGGCATGGCCGGAGCCGGGGCCTTGGGCTCCGGCTTCTCCGCCAGGGCGCACTCGGTGGTCAGCAGAAGCCCGGCCACCGAGGCCGCGTTCTGCATGGCCGAGCGGGTGACCTTCTTGGGATCGATGACCCCGGCCTTGATGAGGTCCTCGTACTCGCCGGTGGCCGCGTTGAAGCCGAACCCGGCCTTGCCCTCGCGGACCTTCTCCACCACGATGGAGCCCTCGAAGCCCGCGTTGGCCGCGATCTGGCGCAGGGGCTCGTCCACGGCCCGCTGCACGAGGCGGATGCCCGCGGTCTCGTCGTCGTCGGCTCCGGCCATGCTCTCCAGGGCCTTGGCGCAGCGCACCAGGGCCGCGCCGCCGCCGGCCACGATGCCCTCCTCCACGGCCGCGCGGGTGGCGTTGAGCGCGTCCTCCACGCGGGCCTTCTTCTCCTTCATCTCGGTCTCGGTGGCGGCGCCGACCTTGATCACGGCCACGCCTCCGGCCAGCTTGGCCAGGCGCTCCTGGAGCTTCTCGCGGTCGTAGTCCGAGGTGGTCTTCTCGATCTCGGCGCGGATCTGGGCCACCCGGGCCTGGATGTCGCCCTTCTGGCCCGCGCCGTCGATGATGGTGGTGTTCTCCTTGTCGATCTTCACGCGCTTGGCCTGGCCCAGGTCGGCCACGCCCACGTTCTCCAGCTTCACGCCCATGTCCTCGGAGATCATTTTGCCGCCGGTGAGGATGGCGATGTCCTGGAGCATGGCCTTGCGGCGGTCGCCGAAGCCCGGGGCCTTCACGGCGCAGACCTTGAGCGTGCCGCGCAGCTTGTTGACCACCAGGGTGGCCAGGGC
>Ga0067045_1003264_pt1 | contig 28338 bp, 19 predicted proteins | sample TerdegcTABiofilm_FD_59184 | JGI IMG/M metagenome (GOLD analysis project Ga0067045, IMG submission 59184) | Combined Assembly of (Gp0054472, Gp0054536) Wastewater bioreactor microbial communities from Singapore -Terephthalate degrading...
CATAGCGGCGGAGCGGTTTGGCACCTCGATGTCGGCTCATCACATCCTGGGGGTGGAGAAGCTCCCAAGGGTTCGGCTGTTCGCCGATGAAAGTGGTACGTGAGCTGGGTTCAGACCGTCGTGAGACAGGTCGGTCCCTATCTGCTGTGGGCGTACGAGACTTGAGGAGGATCTTCTTTAGTACGAGAGGATTTAGAAGGACGTACCTCTGGTGTTCCAGTTGTCGCGCTAGCGGCACGGCTGGGTAGCTATGTACGGAAAGGATAAACGCTGAAAGCATATAAGCGTGAAGCCCTCTCCAAGATGAGGTCTCGTAAGAGGTTTACCCTCGATAGCCCCCTGGAAGACTACCAGGTCGATAGGTCGGATGTGTACGCGCAGCAATGCGTTTAGCTAACCGATACTAACGGGCGAATGCTTGGCCACATGTATTCAACGCTCCTCCAAGGAGCATGGAGCAGAGAGCCTTGAGCCAAGGGCTTTCAGCATTCCGTTTTCGGATTGCCCGCCTCGCGCGGCTGATACCGGAAGAGGGCTGAAGACCTATAGCTCGGGGCCCGAAGCTCGTAGCTGATAGCTCACCGCTTTTAGCTCCCACCCAAGCCACAACCACCAAGTCGTCGTTGCCCCCAAAGCAGCGCCGACTTCTTTCCGGTGACGATTTCGGAGAGGCCACACCCGTTCCCATCCCGAACACGGTAGTTAAGCTTTCCGAGCCGATGGTAGTACCCAAAGTGCGAGAGTAGGTGTCGCCGGATTTAATTCAGCCGAGAGCCCCCGAGGTCCTGACGGACTTCGGGGGTTTCTCATTTCTTGGGCTCTTCCGGTTCTGGGTGAGAGATCCGGTTTGGAGTGCGGCGACTTGTCGCCGCTTTCCTTTGGCTGACAGCGCGTTGCGACGATCCAAAGCGGCGACAAGTCGCCGCACTCCAGAGGCGCATCTGCCGCGTTTCGCACCCAAGGCCGGAGGAACCATTTCTTGGCGGTCGCCGGTCATTCGGGGTTCCCGAGGAGGACAGCGGCATTGCCCCCCCCGAGAGGGCATGTGGGTCGGGTGATTCCAGGGAACGCGTGGCTCCGGTGGACGGGCGGTTTGCTTCGCCAGCCCGTCCGCCGTATAACTGAACTACGCGGGAGCAGGCATCTACCCATATTTTCTGACGAGGTCGCCGATGGATGCGATCGAGGAGCAACGCTTGGCCGACCGACAGTGCCGGGAGGGGCGGCGTCTGGGCTCATTGGGCCCGGTCGCCGGCCTGGCCGTAGCGGTCTGGCTTGCGATGGCGGCCCGGGGCTCGGCATGCGATACGCCCGTCTATCGCTATGCCATGTACCGATGGACGCCGCTCCCCTACGAGGTCTATTGCCTGCACCACGGGAAGCTGCCGAAGGCGGACCAGGATCTCCACAAGGCAGTTGCCGAGGAGGGGCCGGGCGGGTCGATCGCCAACGTGTACATCACGCCGGTGGATCTCGACCAGAAGAAGGCCCTCGACGCCGTGCCCGAGCCGGTCAAGGCGATCTGGAAGGCCCATGCCGGCAAGTCGCCGGCGAGATACGTGGTCATGGCTCCCTGGGGGGCTGAACTGCTCGTCGGGGATCTCGATCGGACTGCGGCACGGGCCATCGTCGAGTCGCCTGTGCGGAGCGAGATCGGCCGGAAGTTCGATGAAGGGCACGGCGTGGTGCTGCTGCTCGTCAATGGGAAGGAGGCTCAAGAGAACGCTCGGATAGAGACTGCGTGCCGGGCGGTCATGGCCAAGGCGGAAGCCGGTCGGCTCTTCGACGAACCCCGTCCCGATTCCGGTTCCATCCCTCCCGAGCGGCCCGAAGAAGCCGGTATCCATGCCGTGCCCGACAACCCGCAGCCCAATCTCCGCATCGGCCTGGTGAAGCTCGACCGCGCGAACGCCGGGGAACAATGGCTGCTGAAGATGCTCACGGCCATGGCCCCCGACCTCGAAAAATCGGCCCACGAGCCGATGCTCTTTGCGATCTACGGCCGAGGCCGGGCGATGCCGCCGGGAATCGGCCAGGAAGTCAACGCCGAGAGTCTCACGGAGTTGCTTCGTTTCCTGGCGGATCGGTGCTCGTGTACGATCAAGGACCAGAACCCCGGCCTGGACCTCCTGATGCGGTGGGACTGGGAATCGACGGCGGAGCGATTCGCCGCCGAGGAACGTGTGGGAATGCAGACGCCGCTGTACGCCGAGGTATCGGCCGACCCGGCGGCGGAAGGCCCGCCCCCGAACGTGGCACAGCCGCCCTCGGCTGTGCAGCAGTTTGCGGCGAAGCCCTCGTCGGCCGGGCCGGACTCCCCATCGCCCCCGAGGTCCGACGTCGCACAGCCGGGGGCGGCTGTGCCACGGGCGGCTGTGCCACAGGCGGCTGTGCCACAGGAATCGTTCGCCCACCGGCAGCGATGGCACATCGGACTCGGCCTGGTTGGGGCCGCCGTGCTGGTACTGGCGGCCGGTGTCGTGCTCTTGCGCAGGCGGAATCATGATTCACCTTGAGGGAATCGGGAAGACCTATCGGACGCCGGGCGCGGCCATCGACGCGCTGGTGGGAGTGAATCTCGAAATCCCGGCCGGGCAGTTCGCTGTGGTCCGAGGGCCGAGCGGCTGCGGGAAGACGACGCTCTTGAGCCTCATCGGCGGATTGGCGACGCCAACGGTCGGCCGCGTGCGCGTCGAGGGAGAGGACCTCGGGCCGATGTCGCCCGAACGCAGGGCTGCCTTCCGTGCCCACCATATCGGATTCGTGTTCCAAACGTTCCATCTTCTTCCATACTTGAGCGTCTGGCGCAACGTCGCCCTGGCCGCGATTCCCGGTGAGGCCGCCTCGGCTGCGGATCGGGCCCGCGACCTGCTGGCACGCTTCCGCCTCGAACACCGCCTCGAACACCGGCCCGGCGAGTTGAGCACCGGGGAATGTCAGCGCGTGGCCATTGCGAGGGCCTTGCTCAACCGGCCTTCTCTGCTGTTGGCCGACGAGCCGACCGGCAATCTCGATTCCGAGAACGCTTCGGCGGTTCTCGACCTCATCGCAGGATTCCACCGCGAAGGCGGGACGGTCGTCCTCGTCACGCATGAGGAGTGGATCACCCGGCAGGCGCAGCGGGTAATCCTGCTTCGCGAGGGACGGATCGTGCCGAATGGAGCCGAATCGCCACAGCCGCCAAGTGCCCCAGATGCCCCAGCTTCACAAGACCTGTAGGGAAGACGATCGCTTTTGGCGACGCGAAACCTTGAAACCGCGGCCGATCTCGGCTAACCATAGGGTTTGACAACAGCGACGTGCCGGAGGAAAGATGGCCATGGCTGAGGAACCGAAGCAGGCGGAACAGGAACAGAAGAAGGCGAAGCGGATTCTGCTGGTCGACGACGACCCGGAAATCGTGGAGTCGATGAAACTCGCGCTCGAGGCAAGGGGGTACGATACAATTCTTGCGAGGGACGGCAACCAAGGATTGGCGATGGCCGAGCGCGAGGATCCGGACTTGGTTATCCTCGACATGATGATGCCTCGAAGGAGTGGATTCCTCGTTCTGGAGCGGCTTCGGCGGACGCGGCGTGTACCCATGCGGGTCATCATGATTACTGCCAATGAGGGGAGCCGTCACAAGGCTTACGCCGAGATGCTCGGCGTGGACGACTACATCCGCAAGCCGTTCGCCATGGATCGGCTGCTGGACAGCGTCGACCGACTGCTCGCATGAGAGCGGCTTCCTCGCAAGGAAGCAGCGTGACGGGCATTAGGAAGGGGAAAGAGGAAAAAGGGAAAAATGGAAAGGAGCGAAGGGGCTTCTGTTTGACCGTCGTCCGAGACGCACTTCAGCCTCGGTCTTTTCCCATTTCCCCTTTTCTTACACTCGCTTCACCGTTTGCGCTGCAACAGAATGCACCAGGCGAGGGCGCCCTTCGATTTTGGGTCCGGCGTGTCGAAATGGGTTTCGCGGAGTTCGACGATCTCAAAGTGCTTTGAGAAATCGGCCCGGATCTCCTCCTCCGTCACCCTGGGCGGGCCGGAACGGGGGCCCGGCTCGTTGGCGTTGCCTGCGAGGATGAGCACGCGGGTGCCCGGCTTCGAGAGACGCCGCAGCGAGTCGACGTAGCCGGTCGCGTCGGTCTTCCGCACCCCGTGGTAGCAGCCGCGGTCGAAGATGAAATCGAATGGCTCGAGCTTGGGCGGGGCCAGCACGTCGGCCAGCAGCCAGCGGACCGTCACGCCCGCGTCGCCGGCCTTCTTCTCGCCCTGCGTCAGGGCCGTGGGAGAGAGGTCGATCGCAGCCACCTCGAACTCGCGTCCGGCCAGATAGACGGCATTCGTCCCGGTGCCGCATCCCAGTTCGAGGGCCCGGCATGGGCGGATCGTGCCCTTCTCCACGGCCCGGACGAGTTCGCCCGACGGCCGGCCGGTGTCCCACCTGGGGTGGCCGTTGCGGTACACCGCGTCCCAACGCTCCAACAGGCGCAGTCCTTCAGGCGTGTGGGGCAAGATGCCGGAGGCCAAGGGGCGGCGTTCGAGGAGCGTCTTCCCGCTCGCATCCAGCACGGCAATGTCGCCTGCCCCGTCGCGCCAGCTCAGCAAGTTCAACTGGAACGTTCGCGCGCCGCTTCGGACCGTCGGGTGCATCGGCCCCCGTTTCTGCGTGACTTCGGCCGGGGGGACGGGCTCCTTGTCGCCGCTTTGGCGGACGTAGAGGACGTTGAGGAAGCGGGCGACGTCCGCATCGCCGGATGGCCGCAGCTCGATTACGTAGCCCGCCTCCGCCACGCCGGACTTGCGGGGCGTCTTCCCGACCTGGAGGTTCCGCGGCAGGAGCGGCTGGATCACCAGTTCCTGCTCCCCCTCGACGATGTGGACCTGTCTTCCGCGGACCTCGGGCGAACCGTTGGTTTGCAGCGACCAGGCGAGCCGCTTCCCGGTCGCGGTCCGGCGCACCTCGTCGTCGACCACGAAAGTGGAAGGCTTCAGCAGCAGCAGGCGACGGATCATCCTCGGCGACTCGTCCTTCAGACGCGGTTCTGAGTCGCTCCGCTTCCGGGTCAGGTCGGCGACGACCATCGTGAACATGGGATGGTCCTCGAACGCCAGGATGCTGGCCTCGGGCACCTGCACGCCGCCGAACGGGAACCGGCGGAAGCCGGGCAGCGAGTCCTTGGTCTCCGCCGTGCTCGCCCCGAGCCGGGCGAGGTTGAAGACGTCGGTCGTGCGGAGAAAGAGCCCGCCCGGCGACGGGGCTGCGCCGGCCGCTGGAACCGGAAAGGCCAGGGTCGCCGTCGCGGCGAGGCACACGAGGAAGAAAGGCCCTTTCAAGCCGTCGCGGACCGCCTGGAGAGGCTGTCTCATGAACTCGATCCCTTGCCGATGGAATGCCTTGGATGAACTCCCTCGGAAGTCTAGCATTCCGAGGCGGCACGTGCGTCCGATCTCGTCGTGGTAGGTCTCGCCTGCCGGGCGGGACCTACTGCGAGGCCCTGTAGCACGTAAGACTTCGTTGACTCCCGCCGCGGCGGGCAGTATCCTGAACCACCATACCGCACCTGCGACTCACCGTCACCCCTGCCTGGAGAAGCATCCGATGAAACGCATTCTCTTCGGGATCGAGACTCTCTTATTCGCCGCCTGCGTCCTCGTCGGGACCAGCGTCCTGGCGGCGGAGGGGACCAAGCACTGGAAGCCGCTGATGGACGGCAAGACCCTGGCCGGTTGGCACCCGGTCGGTCTGGGCAAATGGACCGTCGAGAACGGGGCCTTCGTCGGCCGCGCAAACAACGAGAAGCTCTACGGGCTGCTGTTCAGCGACGCGACCTTCAAGGATTTTACGGTCCGCTTCAAGTTCAAGTTCACTTCCGGCGACAGCGGGTTCTACATCCGCACCGTCTTCAAGGAGCCCGACCAGGCGCACCAGTTGCAGGTCCAGGTCGGCGCGCCCGGCAGCGGCGTGGGCCGCATCTACGAAAGCTACGGCCGCGGCTGGCTCGAGAAGCCCAACCCCGCCGAAGAGAAGAAGGTCTACAAGGCCGGCGCCTGGAACGAAATGACCATCGCCGCCCACGGCGGGCACATTGTCGTCAGCGTCAACGGGGTGAAGACCTGCGAGTTGAAGGACTACAAAGGCCGGACCGAAGGCCACTTCGCCCTTCAGATGCACGCCGGCACCAACAACGAGGTGATGTTCAAGGATATCGAGATCTCCGAGTAGCAGTCACGATTGTCCTTTCTCTAGCCCAGGCGTTTACGCCTGGGAAAAGGCAAGCGAGATTGAACGCTAGCCCCTTTAGGGGCTTTCCTTGCACGAAGCCCCTGAAGGGGCTGGGGAGGTTGGTCGCGACAAGGGCCCAGGCGTAAACGCCTGGGCTAGAGAAAGCAGTGAACCTGCAATGTTCAGAAGTCAGTACCATTCTCTTCAGCGTGAAATCCAGGAATTCTCGCTGAGGTGGTCGGAAACAGAAGGAAGGATCATGAACCAGACAACGAACCGGGGCACGTCGCGTCGCACGTTTCTGAAGAATGCCGGCCAGGTCGCCGGAGCCGCGGTCGTGGCCGCGGGCACGGTGCCCCACGTCCACGCCGCGGAGAACAACACGATCCAACTGGCCCTGGTCGGCTGCGGCGGGCGGGGGACGGGGGCCGCGGCCGACGCGCTGCGGACCACCAGCGGGCCGATCAAGCTCGTCGCCATGGCCGATGTGTTCGAGCGACGCCTCGCCGCCAGCCACGGGAACCTCGCAAAGCTCTTTCCCAAGCAGGTCGAGGTGCCCCAGGACCGCCGCTTTATCGGGTTCGACGCCTACCAGAAGGCCATGGAGTGCCTCCGGCCCGGCGACGTCGTGATCCTCACCACCCCCTGCGCGTTCCGCGGGGTCCACTTCGCCCACGCCATCGCCAAGGGCATCCACGTCTTCATGGAGAAGCCCACCACCGTCGACGGCCCGAGCACGCGCCGGATGCTCGCCCTGGCGGAGCAGTCGGAGAAGAAGAACCTCAAGGTGGGCGTGGGCCTGATGTGCCGCCACTGCAAGGCCCGTTGGGAATTGCTCGACCGCATCCGGGCCGGGCAGATCGGGGACATCATCTCGATGCAGACGTTCCGGCTCGTCTCGCCTGCCGGCCTGGCCGGGCCCAAGCCCGCCGACATGAGCGAGCTGCTCTACCAGGTCCAGCACTATCTGGCCTTCTTCTGGGCCAGCGGCGGCCTGATCCACGACTACACCAGCCACAATATCGACGAATGCTGCTGGATGAAGGGGGCGTGGCCGGTCCGCGCCAAGGGAATGGGCGGGCGGTGCTTCCGCAACGATTCGGTCGATCAGAACTTCGACCACCACTCGGTACAGTTCACCTTCCCCGACGGCACGGACCTCTGGATGAACGCCCGGAACATGGCCGGCTGCCACGGCGAGTTCGCCAGCTACGCGCACGGGAGCAAGGGCTCGGCCGTCATCTCGACCTTCATGCACACCCCGGCCAAGTGCCGCATCTACAAGGGGCACAACTTCGTGCCGGAGGACCTCGCCTGGGCGTTCCCTCAGCCCGAGCCCAATCCCTACCAGCTCGAATGGGACCACCTGATCGAGGCCATCCGCCAGGACAAGCCCCACAATGAAGCGAAACGGGGCGCGGAGGCGAGCCTGGTGCAGATCATGGGCCGGATAGCGTGCCACACCGGCCGCGTGGTCACGTGGGACGAAGCCATCAACGACAATCACGAATTCGCCCCCAACCTCGACAAGCTCACCATGGACTCGCCCGCGCCGATCCACACGGGCCCCGACGGCAAATACCCCATGCCCCAGCCCGGCGTCATTACGGATCGCGAGTATTGATGAGGACTCCGTGGCACTGAGCTTTGACGGTTACGAGTCGCGACTTTCTCTAGCCCAGGCGTTTACGCCTGGGCTAGAGAAAAGCCGATTTCCATGCGAGATCCAGCGGCAAACCGCGTTTGCGTCCATCACGTGCGGCAAGCTTCGGGTCATTGATGAGGACATGTATGACCACGCCTCCATCGAGACTTCGTGCCGTTCTTGTCGCGCTGGCCCTGATCGCCTGCGTCAGGTCCGCGGCAGCGGAACCCGTGCCCGGCAGCGTGTCCCCGGAAACCGAACGGCAGTTCCAGCAGGCGCTCGACGCGCCGCTGCTGTTCATCAAGCGGCACTCCTACACGGGCATCCACATCTACGACACGTTCTACAAGTGGCCGCCGGGGGGCGGGGGGATTTACGTGCTGGAGAACCCGCGGGCACCGCGGGCCGAGTGGCGGATCCGGCCGGTGATCGACCCCACGACGCCCGGCACGCTGGGCGTCGGCGTCTATACGCACCCCGAGCTTTCCTACGACGCCAAGAAGCTCCTCTTCTGCTTCAAAGGCGAGCCGACCGGCAGCACGAGCATCTACGAGATCGGGATTGACGGCCGGGGGCTGCGGCGACTGACCGACCCCACGCCCACCTGCGACTGTTACCAAGGCTCGCACGGGGGCCAGCACGACATCGCCCCGGCCTATCTGCCCGACGGGCGGATCGTGTTCCTTTCCACGCGGCGCAGCGGGCTGGTGCCGTGCGCGAATTCGGGCGTGAGCGTGTTGCACGTGATGAACGCCGACGGGTCCGGCATCCACCCGATCTCGGTCAACCACGTGAACGAGTTCGACCCCAGCATCCTGCCCGACGGCCGGATCCTCTTCGGCCGCTGGGAGTACGTCGATAAGAACGCCCTGACGATCCAGTCCCTCTGGACGGTCAACCCGGACGGCACGCAGGAAACGGCCTTTTTCGCCAACAACATGGTCTTCCCCGAGGCCGTCCTCGATGCCCGCGACGTGCCGGGCACGCATCTCGTGGTGGGCACCTTCGCCAAGCACAACTCCACGCCGCGCGGGTCGATCGCCCTGGTCGATCCGCGCCGCGGGAAGAACAGCCCCGGGGCGATCCTCAACCTCGAACACCCCGACGATCCCACCCGCGACACCGGCGACTCGTGCGAGCCCTGGCCGGTGACCGCCGACGTATTCCTCTTCAGCGGCCGCCCGCCGGGACAGAAACGGAACGTGTTGGAGATGATCGACCGTGAGGGCCGGCGCATGGTCCTCTTGTCGGACCCCGAGATCTGCCTCCACGCGCCCATGCTCGTCAAGCCCCGGCCCGTCCCCGCGGTGATCGCCGATACGATTGACCGGAAGGCGACGACCGGCCGGTTCTTCGTCCAGGACATCTACCAGGGGCTGACCGGCGTGAAGCGCGGCGAGGTGAAGCAGCTTCGCGTGATCGAAGAGACCTCCCGGGTCAGCCCCACGAGGATGGGCGGAAGCCCCTACAACCAGGTCTTCTTGGTGAGCGCGGCCCTGGCCTTTAACGTGAAGAACTTCCTTGGGGTCGTGCCGGTCGATGAGAACGGGTCGGCCTACTTCGAGGTCCCCGCCGGACGCGGCGTCTTCCTCCAGGCCCTCGACGCCGAAGGACGCATCGTGCAGAGCATGCGGACCTTCGTCCAGGCAGCGCCGGGCACGACCCGCTCGTGCGTCGGATGCCACGAGTACAAATACGCCAGCCCCGCGAGCCTCGGCCCGCGCGATCTGCTCCAACGCACGCCGAGCAAGCTGAAGCCGGAATCGTGGGGCAGCGGCCACGTCGATTACCCGAGCATGGTCCAACCGGTCCTCGACCGCCATTGCGTGCGGTGCCACGGCGGCGAAGAGGGTTTTGGCGGCGGGATGGACCTTTCGGGCGGCTGGACCCAGCACTTCAGTATCAGCTATGAAAGCCTCGCCAACCGCCGCGAGACCCAGCTTGTGGCCTACTGGATCGCGGGGATCGACTGCATGAACGGCACGGCCCACTGGTCGAGCCAGATCTTCCCGCCGCGGAGCCACGGCTCGGGCGCCGCCCCGTTGGCCAAACTCCTCGTCGAAGGCCACGGGGGGAAGATCCCCAACCTCAGCCGATCCGAGCGTGACCTCCTCATGGCCTGGATCGACACAAACGGCCTCTATCACGGCACCTGGAACCAGACCCCGGCCGGGTGTGCGATCCGGCACTGGGACGAAACCAAGGCCGCACTCGTCGGCCAGATGCGGGCCGCCGGGTGCCTGAAATGCCACGGCGACGGGACCCGCGCGGCCGTGTTCGAGAACGACTGGATCAACCTGAAGGACCCGCAGTTCAGCCGGCTTCTCCGCGCCCCGTTGGCCCAGGGCGGCCCGGGCCACGGCCTGAGTCTGTGCCGGGACCGGAACGTCGATCCGCAGAAGCAGCGGCTCCGTTTGCTGTGGCGAGGTTACGCGCACGCCGTCCAGCCGGTCGAGGCGTTTGAGAAGCGTCCTTACGTCCCCTACGACCCGAGCGGCCGGCCTGTGGCGACCTTCGCCTCCACGCACGATCCACACTACCAGGCCATGCTGGCCACGATCCGCGACGCCCGCACCCGGGCGTTGGCCGAACCGCGGGTCGATATGCCCGGGGCGGAGATCGAGGCGGGGATGTGCCGGACGGACCTTCCCCCGCCCGTCCCCAAGGTCGCCCCAACCCCGAGTGCGACCCTGGGCGACGACGGGATCGTCGAGGTTCGATGGGCGAGTTCGGCCGCAACGATCGGGCTGACGGCCGAGGTGCATCGCGCGGCTCAAGCCGGCTTCCCGCCCACCGAGAAGACGCTCCTCGCCCGCACGGCCCTTGCACAGTATGCCGACAAATCGGCGCCCGTGGGGCCGCAGCACTATGCGGTCGTTCTCACCTCGGGCGCCGACGCGAGCAACCCGGCCTACACCCGCGTCGCCGTGCCGCCGCCCGTGGCCCCGCCCGTTCCAGTCGAGCTCAGGGCCACGCCCTTGTCCTACGCAATCCGGCTCGACTGGCAGGCGCCCGGCGATCGCGTGATGACGTACCACGTCTACCGTCGCAGAGCGGGGGCCGGGACGTTTGAGAGACTTACGCCTGCACCGATCTCGCAGCCTTCGTTCTCCGATGTCGGCGTCCAGACCCGCGTCTCCTATGAGTACGCGGTCCGGGCCGTGAGCCGCCGCGGCCTGGAGGGCGAATCGACGCCGCCGGTCGCGGTGTCGGCGATCATCGTGCGCGAGCCGGTCTTCGTGGCCAACTTCGACGGCGATGCCGCCGGGATGGTCTACGGCGGCGAGACCCTGGTGGGCAAGCTGCACGGCAAGGCCCGGCTCGGCCGAGGCGTCCTCGACCTGCGCGAAGGCGGCCACGTCAGCTTCCCTTACCGCCCGCAGTTCGGGCTCGGCCAGCCGATCGCCCTGGAGTGCTGGCTCCGGCTGGAGCAACTCGGCCCCATGCCGGTGATCGTCAGTTGCGGCCAGTGGCGCGAGGCGGGATGGTTCCTCCAGCAGATCGGGGGAACGTGGCGATGGCACGTCGGCGGCATCGACTGCGACGGCGGCCAGCCGCCCGTGGGCCGCTGGGTGCATCTGGTGGGAGTCTACGACGGCCACGCCGCGCAGTTGTACCAGGACGGCGTGCGCGTGGCCGAAAAGGCCGGCGCGGCCGTCACGGTGGCTTGGACGAAGGACCTGCATGTGGGCCAGTACAGCGCCCAGCCGGCGCCCCCTTACCAAGTCCTCGGCCGGATCGCCGGCCTGCGGATCTACCACCGCCCCTTGGACCCCGCCGGGATCGCCGTGGCGGCCAAGTCACCGCCGGCTTCCCCGCCATAGAGCCGCGACGGCTGGTCTCGACTTGCGCCGGGATAGACCGGGAGTAGCGAATACGGAATTCGGAACGCATGATGTATCGAGGGACGTGCCTTCTGGCTCCCGATTTGTCCGTGGGGTATCGCGGAGGACGTTGGCAATCGCCTTTCTCTAGCCCAGGCGTTTACGCCTGGGGCCCGGAGACAAAAGAACGGAGTTCTAGCCCCTTCAGGGGCTTCGGCCCGAAAGCCCCTGAAGGGGCTGACGAACCGCGTCGCAGCCATGGGGCCCCAGGCGTGAACGCCTGGGCTAGAGAAAAGACGATGGGGAGCGGGCTTCACGTCCACACTTTTCGGCGGGCCTCACTTCGTTCGGTCCGCCCTACCGGGGCTGCGGGGGATTCGTGACTCGCAGATCGTTCATCAGAGGACATTAGCGTGGCGTTTCGCCGATTCGAGCCGTCACTGCTTGAATTCCTGGACCAACTGGCCGACCACAACAACCGGCCGTGGTTCCAGGAGAACCGCTCACGCTACGAGCACGAGGTATTCGAGCCGTGCCAGGCGTTCATCCGCGCGTTCAAGCCGCGGCTCAAGAAGATATCGCCGTATTTCGTGGCGAGCGAGCGGCGCGTGGGCGGGTCGTTGATGCGCGTCTACCGGGACACGCGGTTCGTCAAGGACGGGAGCCCCTACAAGACCAATGTCGGGATCCAGTTCCGCCACGAACTCGGCCGGGATGTCCATGCGCCGGGGTTCTACGTCCACATTGCCTCGGGCGAGTGCTTTCTGGCCGTCGGGGTGTGGCGTCCCGATCCGGAGGCCCTCGGCCGGATCCGGCAGGCGATCGTCGATCGGCCCAATCGCTGGCGGCGGGCCCGCGACGACAAGAAGTTCCGCCGCGGGTTCGCCCTGGACGGCGACTCGCTCAAACGCCCGCCCCGCGGTTTCCCGGCCGACCATCCGATGGTCGAAGACCTGAAGCGGACCGATTTCATCGGGCTGTCGGAGTTGACCGAGCGTGACGTGCTCGCCAAGTCGTTCCTGGACCGCGTCGCCGCTGCCTTCACGACGGCCCGGCCGTTCGTGCGTTTCCTTTGCGACGCTCTCGAAGTGCCTTTTTGAGCGCGTCTCCCCTCTCCCTTTGGGAGAGGGGCCGGGGGTGAGGGCGGCCCGCGCCGTGGGCTCTCGTCTTGTGCCACGCCGTGGCTCTTCTTCCACTCCCCACGCTCTTCTCCGTGGCCACCCCTCTCGGTAGAATGGGACGTGTTCCACGCCGGGGCAGCCCCTCGGCTTTGTTGTTTCTTGTTCTTGAAGGCCCTCATGTCTGATTCCTCGCCGCAGCCCGATCCGTTCGCATCCCTGGAACTCCTGGCCCCGGCCGGCGACTTCGATTGCCTGGAGGCCGCGTTGGAGGCCGGGGCGGGGGCCGTTTACTTCGGGCTCAGCACCCTGAACGCGCGACGCCGGGCGAAGAATTTTGACCAGGAGGAGTTCGCCCGGGCCGTGGAAGCGGCCCATGCGAAGGGTGCCCGGGCGTATCTCACGCTCAATATCGACCTCACCCAACGGGAGTTGGGTCAGGCCGCGAGGGCCCTCGAACTCGCCCGGCAGTGTCGCGTCGATGCCGTGCTGGTGCGCGATCCCGCCTTGTTTGCTTTGCATCGGGCGTATCCGGAGCTGGAATTCCACTTCAGCACGCAGACGTGCATGGCCAATAGCGCCGACGTAGCGGCCGCATGCCACCTCGGCGCTGCCCGGGTAGTCCTTGCCCGGGAACTGGCCCTGGCCGAAATTGCCGCCGCCTCGGCGGTGGCCGGCGTCGAGACGGAGGTCTTTGTGCAGGGGGCACTTTGCTTCTGCATCTCCGGCCGATGTTTGCTTTCGAGTTGGGTGGGCGGACGCAGCGGCAACCGCGGCACCTGCACGAGTCCTTGCCGAGTGCCGTGGAGCGTCGGCGGGCAGCCGGCGGGCACGCCGTTCTCGATGCGCGATCTCTCGGTGATCCAGCGGCTTGCCGATCTGCGTCAGGCCGGCGTCCGTGCCCTGAAGATCGAGGGCCGGCTCAAGAACGCCGCCTGGGTCCGGCAAGCGGTGAGCCTCTATCGCCGGGCCCTCGAAGGCGAGGACCCGCAACGGCTGCTCGACGAGGCCGCATCGCTCGGGGCCTACACCGGCCGGGACTTGACCTGCGACTACCTCGACGGCCATCGCGAGGACCTCACGGGCACGTCGGGGCGACGTTCTCTCCCTCTCCCTTTGGGAGAGGGCCGGGGTGAGGGCGCGCCTCAGGAAGGAGTGGAAGTGGTAGCGGCCCATGGTGTAGTCGGCCCTCACCCTAACCCTCTCCCGAAGGGAGAGGGGACGCTTGAAGAATCCCCGGACTTCGAGACGACGGACGGCACGACGACGGAAGCGGATGCCGCGACGGAAGACGAACTTCCCGCACACGACGGGCCGGCCTACGAGTTCACGATGAACGTGGGTCCGCGGGCAGTGGAGTGCCGGGTGCGGGCCGAGGAGCGGGTGGCCGAGTGGACGATCCCGAAGACGGTGGTCCGCCGCGTCCGCAAGGCGGTGACGATCGGCCAGTTCCTCGCCTGGCTCGACACGCAGACGATCCGCGGCTGCCGGACGGCCCACACGTCGACCAACGATCCGGAATTCCTGCTCGTTCCCCGTGCCGTGAACGCCCTGATGGACCGGATTTCCGGGGAGATCCGGCTCGCTCTGAAGGCTCCCGACTCGCGTGTGCGTCTCGGGCTGCCGGAGCCGGTGTCGGAGATGCTCGTCGCCGCGTCGCCGGCTCCCAGCAACCGTCTGCACTTGGGCGACGAACCCGACCGCGTGCGGCTCGAAGCAGGCCGGGTCCTCGGGGTCTTGAAACAGGTCCAGGTGCGGGGCGTGGTGGTCGAAGCCCCGAACGCCCAGGCGTTGGAGCGTATCGTGGCCGAGGCCCGGCGCGTGCAGGTCGTGGCCGCTCTGCCCCAGGTGTTCTTCGAGAGCGACATCCCGGCAATCAAGAAGCTTCTCCGTTTCTGCGCGGAAGCCAACCTGAGCGTCGAGGTCAACAGTTGGGGCGGCTGGTGGCTGGCTCGCCACGCCCGGGTGCGCATGGAGAGCGGCCCCGGCCTGCCGGTCCTCAACGCCCTGGCCGCACGACGACTGCGCGAGGCGGGGATCGAGTGCGTGACTCTTTCCGTCGAGGCCGACCGGAAGCAACTGGAAGACGTGTCGGCCTGCTGCGCGGTGCCGTGCTCGCTCATCGTGTTCGGGCGCCCGCCGCTCCTGACGACCCGCGTCGAACTCCCCAAAGACCGCTTCTCGGGCCGCATGATCGAGGACCGCCGCGGCGTGCGTCTGACGGCGAGCCGGGAGCGGGGTTTGTGGGTCTTCCGCCCGGTCGAGCCGTTCGACCTCCGCGCCACGGAGAACGACCGGATTCGCGCCCGCCACCTCGTCGTCGATCTGGTCGGCTCCCCCGACCCGCTCGAAGACTGGTTCGAGGTCCCGTTCGACAGCAAGCAGACCTTCCGCTTCAACTACGACCGTTCGCTCAAGTGAGCAACACGATCAACCGTTTCGGGCCGTGGACGCCGAGGATGAGGATTTTTTCGATGTCGGCCGTGCGGCTCGGGCCGGTGATGAAGACGAACTCGCCTCGCAGTTGCGGATCGGCCACGCGCGGGGCGATCGCCGGCCATGCGGCGGGCAGGTGTTCGACGAGCCGGTCGGCGGTCGCCACGACCACGCACGCGGGCGGAAGGTAGCACAGGAGGCGTTCTTCCGGGCGACCGCAGGCGACCATCGACGTGCCGGTGTCGGCCAGGAGGCAGTCGGCCTCGATCACGCCGGCCGAAAGAGCGGCCATCGACTGCGGGGTCCAATCGGCCCGGGCCCACGACGGGCGATCAGTCCCCAGGGCCGTGCAGACCTCCCGGCAGAGCGGCCGGTCCATCGCGCCGATCGCGTCCCACGACTCCTGGGCCGCCAACTCGGCGAGCTTCGCACGGGCCTCGTCCATGCCGGCGCAGCGGACCACCTCGCCGTGGACCTCCTCCAATTCCCGCTGGAACCGCCCGGCCATCTGTTCGACCGTGGGGTTCTCGCGCGGCCAGACCTCGGGAACCGGCGGCAGCGGCCGCTCGGCGTCGTGGGCCAACGAAGTGCGGATGCGACTCAGGATGGCGTCTCGGCTACTCATGGCTGCACCTCCGATCCGTGTTTGCGCCACCAGGCGCGGAACGCCGGGCGTTTGGGCACCTCGGGCAACTTGCGTCCGCGGGTCCAGGCCCCGAGCTTTCCCGGATGCCATGGCAGGAAGGGGACGAGCCGCACGCCGATCCGCACGGCCCACATCGTGAGACGGTAGCGGATCGGGCCGCACATCGCCCAGGCCCACATCTTCCACACGAGCCGCTCGAGGATCGAGTTGACCGGCGACGGCTCGTTGACGGCCCGGTGCCGCAGGTGGACCAGTTGGTGCGCGATGTCGATCTTCACCGGGCATGCCTCGGCGCAGGCCCCGCAAAGCGACGAGGCGAAGGGGAGCGCCCCCGCCTTGTCCAACCCGAGCAAGTGCGGGGTGATGATCGAGCCGATCGGGCCCGGATAGACCCAGCCGTAGGCCCATCCGCCGGTGCGGCGATAGACCGGGCACGTGTTCAAACACGCCCCGCAACGGATGCAGAACAGGGCCATGCGCGCGGCCGGGTCTTTCAGGATGTTCGTGCGCCCGTTGTCGAGGATGATCACGTAGAGCTTGCGGTCCGGCGTGGAGCCGTGGAACAGGTGGGTGTAGGTCGTCAGCTTCTGGCCCGTGCCGCTGCGGGCCAGGAGGTTCAGGAAGAGCGGCAGGTGCTGGATGCTCGGGATGACCTTCTCGATGCCCATCAGGGCCACGTGGACCTTGGGGGCCGAGGTCGAGAGCCCGGCGTTCCCTTCGTTCTCCACGACGCAGATCGTACCCGTGTCGGCAACGCCGAAGTTCACGCCCGACATGCCCATGTCGGCCCGGACGAAGTCCTCGCGGAGGTGCCGCCGGGCAATGTCGGTGAGGCGGCGGTGTTCGTCGGTGAAGGGCTCGTTGAGTTTTTCCTGGAACAGGCGTCCGACGTCGGCGGCCGAGAGGTGCAGTGCGGGGGTCACAATGTGGACCGGGCGCTGGCCGGCGAGTTGCACCAGGTACTCGCCCAGGTCGGTCTCCAGAGCCCGGATGCCGGCGGCCTCGAGCTTGTGGTTCAGCTCCATCTCCTCGCTGACCATCGACTTGGCCTTGACGACCGTTTTCACCTGATGCTCGCGGGCGATTCGGAGCACGTGGCGATTGGCCTCTTCGGCGTTTTCGGCATAGAGGACGGTCGCTCCCCGGGCGGTGATGTTGCGCTCGAACTCGACCAGGAGCTTGTCGAGATTCGCGATCGCGTAGTCCTTGATCTGATTGGCGGCCGCGCGCCACGCCTGCCAGTGCGGGATCTCGGCCTGGATCTCGCGGTTGTGTTTGCTGGAGCGCTCGGCGGATTCGCCCAGCGACTTGGAGCCATGGGGCTCGTACAGCCCCGCCGTCTCGCGCTTGAGGAACTGAGCGCCCTGGAGGTCGAGGTTTTCTTGGATCATCGGAGTGACATCGGATCAGGTCGAAGTCGTTCTCTTCTCGCGGAACGGGGCGGTGCCCTGCGGATTAAGCCAACACAGTCGCCAAGCCCAGGGGTTGCAACCCCTGGGCTTGCATCACGTGTGGTGTCCGGCGCCTGCCGCAGCACGATACCGGCGAGCCCCTATTTTAGTAGCCGTCGCTCTTGCTGGAAAGCCCCGGACCGGAGAGTCTATAATCGGTGGCGGAAGCGGTTCCCCTTCCGCTGCGTTGAGCCCTCCGGGAGACTGATACCCACGATGGAATCCCGCGAAATCGTCCGCCGCGCGATCGAGTTCGACTTGCCGCCCAGGCTCCCGTTCTGGCAGCACTGGAATCACAAGATGCCCGAATTCCCCGACGATGTGTGCAACATTTGGGAGATGGACCGGGCCGAAGCGGGCTGGTTCTTCGACAACGCAGCCCCGGACGACTGGGGCTGCGGGTGGGGGGCCACCGAGGTGAAGAATATGGGCCAGGTGACCGAGCACCCGTTGGCTTCCTGGTCCGACTTGGACCGCTTCCGTCCGCCCGACCCCGGCAATCCCTTCTACTACGAGCGCCTCGGCCCCCTGATCGACGCGGCCGGCGACCGTTACGTGGCGATCACGGCCCACAACCTCCTCTTCTCACGTCTGCACAAGCTCCGCGGCTTCGCCGCCACGATGGAAGACTTCTATGCGGAGCCCGAACGGGTCGGACGCGTGCTCGACATGATCGTCGAGTTCAAGGTCCGGCAGTGCGAGGAACTGCACCGCCGTTTCGGCGACCGGATCCACGGCCTGTTCGTGGCCGACGACTGGGGGACCCAGGCCGGCCCCTTCATCAGCCCCAGGCTCTTCGCCGAGTTCTTCGCCCCGCGCTACCGGACGATTTTTGACGCGATCCACGGCTGCGGCTGGCACGTGCTCCTCCACAGTTGCGGGCGGATCAACGCCCTGGTCCCGTCGCTCCTCGAACTAGGCGTCGACGTCCTCAACATGCAGCAGTCGCGGGCCTACGGACTGGTGGAGTTCGGCGAGCAGTTCCGCGGCAAGGTCTGCTTCCTGGCTACGGTCGACATCCAATCGACCATGCCGCGGGGCGTGGAAGAGGAAATCCGCGAAGAGGCCCGCCTGTTGGTGAAGCACTGGGGCACGCCTCGCGGCGGCCTGATCGCCTTCGACTACGGCGCCTGGGAGGCCGCGGGCGTTCGGCCCGAGATGCCCCGCATCCTGTTCGACGAGTTCGCACGCTGCCCTGGACCGTGATCCCCTATGGCAGAGCCGGGCAAGAGAGAATACGAGTTGGGCGTGCCGATCCCGGGGGTCGTTCTCCCTCAGGACCAATGGGTCCGGACCGCGCTGAAACGACTCCCGCCGGAAGGGCCGTTCGACTGGGAAGCGATTTTTGGACGGCAGGCCCCTCGGGTTCTGGACCTCGGATGCGGCAACGGCCGGTCCGTGCTCGCCAGCGCCCTGGCCCGACGCGCCCGAGGGCCGCACGCGGCGCGAGATCATGGCCCGGGGAATGGGCCTGCGGATCTTCCGCGCGTGGGGCCGCCCCCGGCCCGAACTGGATGAGGCTGCCCGGGCTTCCCTCATCACCGAACTGCCGGCCCCCGATTTCGACGCCGCCCAAGGCAAACCCGCCCGCCGCCGCCGACGGCGATAGGTTCTAGCGCCGTCCGGAATTATCCGAGTCATTCCAACGTGGGGCCTTCGTCGTCCTGAGGTGGCACGTCCTGGAGCTCTGCGAAGGGCGTGGCTGATCGGGCGAGACGGCCCGCGCCCGTCGAAGACTCCGGGCGTGCCATCCTGCGGGGAAGACATTCGCGCGTTGCAGGCTCGGCGGGAGCCTCGCCCTCCCGGGGGTGCGGGATTCTGCTCACAGTCCCATGCCGAGGAAGCCGGCGTGGGCGTCGCTTTCGGCCTGGAGCCGGGCGAGTCGCTCGATCGTGCGATTGAGATCGCCCGCAGCGATGAATCGGTTGAACTCGACGATCACCGCGTGACGCACGGTCTCGCAGAACCACGCGACCACGGGTTCGGTGAGCCAGTCGCACGTCTCACCGCGGAGGTTCACGTCGAGGTCGCAGCGCACAGCTTTGCAGTCCTGCTCATCGGTGAGCACGGTCCCCTCGAAGCCGAACTCGATCATGCCGATGGCGGGATCGCTGGTCAGATGGAAGACGCACTTCGCCGTGTGGAGATAGTAGGTGTTGTGGAGCCCGTGCGTGCGCACGGCCTTCTGGACCCGCTCGGCCATGGCGCGAAACGCGGGGGGAGCATCGATCGGAATATCGAGCCGCCCGAGGGACCTCAGCGGCAGGCACTCGAACGCGATGTCGACGGGTCGTTCCATGAGCACCCCTGCACAGCAGTTGTCTACGCGCGGGCCGATTCCCCGCGGGTCGCATGGGGCACAGCCGCCCTCGGCTGTGCCCGACTCGCCAGCGAAGCCGCCTTGCGCCATGCCCGACTCGCCGGCACAGCCGAGGGCGGCTGTGCCACAGTGGGAAGGGGCAGGCCCCGCGTGTCTTCGGTCAGGACGGGCCGTTGGTCTTGGCCGCGGCGACGGACTTGCTGGGCGGCACCTGCTTCCAGCCCAGCACGAGCCAACCGTCGGTCGCTTCCCAGCGGCTCAGTTGCAGTTCCAGCGGGGCCCGGTCTTCCGGGGCCAGCACGAGGTTCTTCGGCTTCATCTCCGGCTCGAAGATCTTCCCGAAACGGTGCTCCAGCACCTTGCGGAGGAACTGTTCACGGGCCGAAAGCTGCTGCCCGCTCCCCAGCTTGAACCCCGGCGGCACGACGACGAGCTTCCCTTGCCGGACCGCCTTCAAGCCCCCGTTGGAGCGGTCGATCTTGTACGTGGCTGTGACGTTCATGCCCGGGTACTGTTTTCCTTCGTTGGCATAGGACCTTCCGCGGATCGTGACCGTGAACGTGTCGGCCCCGAAGACGACGGAAATCGGCTGCCGCGGCGCGAAGGTGATGGCCCAGTTCTCGTCGTCGCCTTCTTCGGCAGGCCGCTTCGGCGCTCCGAGGTTCTCGACGAGGATCTGCTGGAACCGCTTCTCATCGAGGGTCATGCCGCCGAGGGCCGACCCGGTGACGTTGTTGATGATCGACTGATGGACGCAGACCGACACGTCGCCGGCTTGGTCGACTTTCGGCGGGGCCCCGGGGGCGGCCAACGAGCCCTGGGCAATCTGCATGGCGGTGACCCTGAGGGCCCGGGCCGAGGTGCTGAACCGGAGGCTTTCGGGGAACAGCCGCCGCTCCAGCAATGGGCGGCGGAATTTCTCGGTGTAGCGCTCGTTGGCCTTGGCGAGGAGTTCCGCGGCCCGGGTGTCCATCTGCTCGTTGAACCGCTCTTCCGCATGCTGCGAGGCGATACACTCCGCCTTGGGCCGCTGCTTCTCCGCGCGGCGGCAGGCAATCTTCTCCAGCAGGCGGCTGTTGGCGCTGACTCCGTCGATCGACGTGCTCGTCTCGGCTTCCGACTCGGCGTTTTCGGCCTCGATCTTCTCGTGGTCGATACTCACCCGCTTGCGCGCCGTGATGCGGGTCACGCCGCTGGCAAACACCTGCACGGGGCCGTGGTAGCCGACGTTCTCCGTCTCGGCGTTCCCCTGGAAAATGAGGTCGAACTGGCCGCGATCAGACGACGGAACCATCTCCAGGCTGAGGTTGCCCGTGGTATGGGCCGTGCCGTGGATGTCCGTCTTCAGGATGCAGTCGCGGACGGGAGTGGTGTCGTCGACGGGCTCCGCGACGCGGGAAGCGATCAGGCCGGAGGAGACCTCGACGAAGAGGTTGGGATGTGAAAGCCGGCTGCTCACCGCCTTCACGACCCAGGGAGCCTGCCTTGCCTGATCGAGCCAGTCGAGGGCCAGATCGATCTCCTCCGCAAGTTGGGCCGACGGCTCCTTCACGTACTTCTCCAGGCGGACGGCCAGGGCCTCCAGGAGGATCTCGTATTGCTTGTGCAGTTTTCGATCCCCGACGAACCGGGCCGCGGTCAGGTAGCGCCGCAGGCCGTTGCGGACGTCGAGGAAGCAGACCCGGCCCAACCCCTCGGATCCGGAAGCGAAGCGAAGGTAGGCGGCATCCAGGGCCGAGAGATCGGGGCCTTCCTTGCCGGCGAACTGCTCCCGGATGAGTCCGGGCAGCAACAGGGCCTTCCAATCACGCTCGCCGGGAATGGGCGACTTCAGGGCCTCGTCCAGCCGGTCCAGGGCCGCGAGGAGTTCCGCCTTGGCATCCTCGACATCCACGGGGGTGGGCGGGAGGAAGACCGCCTTCGCGGCCCGGGCCGCTGCGGCCAACTCCCCGGGGGCCGGGCTCGGCAACGAGACCAGCCATTGCTCGATGGCCTGCCGGAGCCGCACGAACCGCTCCCGCGACAGCCCGGGATCGTCCGCCCCAAATCGGGCAAGCACCTCGGCCACGGCCGAGCGGTCGGCCTCGGCGCCTCGGGCGAGTTGGAGTTCGAGCGGGTCCAGGAGCAGCACGGGCCGCCAGTCGTCGGCCACCTTGCCCTCCTGGAGCCACCGCTGGAGCACCCCAAGCTCCGCCTGGACCCGCTCGTGCGGCGACTCAGCAAGAACATTGCCCGAGCCTACCAAGATGCTCAGCAGAGCGAGTCCGAGACACGCAAACCGTAGACCGAGACGCAACATCTGACGAACCCTCCGTGAGGTCTGCGGACCGACCTGGACGCAAGCGCAGAGAATCCCATGCTCCGCTTACTCTGCTTCGACTGGACGGCTGAACTGGCTTGGTCTTGTTCTACCACTTTTCTGTTTTCCGCGGAACCCGTGACCGGCAAAACCAGACCTGTCGTCACAGCCTGTCCAGATCGGTCGGCTGAAGAGAGAGATCTCCCTCTATGGACGGGGCTCCGAGCAGACCAGGGTGAGCAGAGAGGCAGGCCCTCTGCGTCCCATCTCCGGAGGGGGCCAGCGGCAGGAGGTCGCCGCGCTGGGCGCGGGTCCGCGCTGGGCGCGGGTCTCCCGCCGCGCTGGGCGCGGGTCTCCCGACCCCGCCCTTTCTGCGACCGAAGGTCTCCAGGTGTGCCGGGGAGACCTTCGGTCCATACATCGGCGAGGTCAGGAGACCTGCGCCGAGCGCGACTACTTGCGAACCTGGATCGGCTTCTTGCCAGGCGGGGCGGGGGTGAAGAGGTCGTGGCGGGTCAGGCCGAGGGTTTTGGCCACCTCGACGCAGTAGTCGAGCTTGCCCACGTTCGGGCCCCGGATGTTCGAGCCGAACGAAAACGTCACGCCCGCCTCCTTCGCCATGCGCAGCAGCGGCAGACGCGGGAGGAGGTACTGCGAGTTGATCTCCATGGCCACGCCGTACTTGAGCACGGCGTCGACGATCTTCCGGAATCGCTTCGGCGTCCAGAGTCGGTCGTACTGCTTCTCGATCGCCTTGGGGAGCCACGTGGTGTTGGCCAGGATGTCGATCGGCTCGGTGGCGATCACCTCCTCGTGGAACTCGGCATACCGGTCCATGAACCGCTCCGGGTCGCCGACCTCGAACTGGGGGCTCCACATCTTCACGCGCCGGCCGTCCGGTCCGCGGATCGTCATCGCGTCGCTCAAGACGTAGTCCAACTGGGCGACGGCCTCCTTCGAGAAGCAACGCATCCAGTCGAGATACTCGGCCTGCACGCCCTTGTAGACCGGTTTGCCTTCGAGGCTGGCGATATAGCTTCTCAACTCGTCGTCGCTGGCCAGCGTGATCGGGTAGTCGTTCTCCTTCATCCCGGCGTGCTCGACGATGCCGAACTTCACGCCCCGCTCGCTCGAAATCTCCAGGAGCTTTTCGACGGTCGTTCCGTCGCGATGGACATGGAAATCGACGAGGCGGAACCCGGGCGAGCCGGCCCCCGCGTCTTCCGCGGCAAGCGTTTCGGAACGGATCGCCGTCGCCCCGGCCATCGCCAGGACACCGCCGCAAAACCCGCGGCGCGAAATCAGATTCGGCATGATTCCTGCATCCTCCGGTCAAAAAGTGTGGTGCCGGGAGAGCCATCCACCCAAGTAGCACAGGCTTCCAGCCTGTCGCGCGACAGCCAGGATGGTTGGGCCACGTCGCGCGACAGCCAGGATGGTTGGGCCACGTCGCGCGACAGCCAGGATGGCTGGGCTACGTCGCGCGACAGCCAGGATGGTTGGGCTACGGGCCGTTCTGGGACCCGCTCCCAGTCTACCGCGGCCCCAAGCCCGCTTCAACGATCCGGCCCACATTCCCGAACCGGCAGTCCTGGATTACACTGGGCCCTGGGAAGGGGCATCCCGTGTGGTTCCGGCGACGGCTTCCTCGATACCTTCAGGAAAGGCAAGGTGTGTTGCGGATGTCTCAAAGACCGAGCATGACGATCTTCACGGTGGCCCTCGGCATCGCCCTCTCCGGCGCTTCGGGCATTCTGACAGGCCATCGAACCTGGGCGGCAGAGCCTGCCGCGTCCGGCGTCCGGGCCGCGGCGTTGGGCAACCTCAAGGCCGGACGGATCCTGTTCCTGGGCAACAGCATCACCCTGCACGGCCCCTCGAAGGCCGTCTCCTGGTCGGGCAACTGGGGTATGGCCGCGAGCGAGCGCGAGAAGGACTACGTGCACGTCCTGACCGCCGCGATCGCCAAGATGCTCGGCCACCGGCCTGAGATCCTGGTCGACAACATCGCCGACTTCGAGCGACACTACGACACGTTCGACGTGGCCGCCCGCCTCAAGAAGCACCTTGCGTTCAAGGCCGATCTCGTGATCGTGGCGATCGGCGAAAACGTGCCCGCCCTGACCTCCGACGCCTCGAAGGCCGCGTTCAAGAAGGGCCTCGATACGCTCCTCAAGACGTTCAAGGCGAACGGCAATCCGACGATCGTCGTGCGAAGCTGCTTCTGGCGGAATAAGCCCAAGGACGAGATTCTCAAGCAGGCTTGCGAGGAAGTTGGCGGAGTGTTCGTCGACATCGGGACGCTGGGCACGGACGAGTCGAACTACGCACGCTCCGAACGCAGCCACGCCCACGCCGGCGTCGCCGCCCATCCGGGCGACAAGGGCATGAAGGCCATCGCGGACGCGATTCTCGGCGCGTTGAAGAAGTAGGCAGAAGGGAAAAGGGAAAACACAAGACGGGAAAAGGGGAAAGAAGCAAGGGCGGGTGCGGTGGCATTCGAGGGCCGCGCGATCGTCTTATTCTTCCTTTCCCTCTCCTCTTTTCCTCGTCTTTCCTTTTTCTCCTCACCTTTCCCTTTTTCCTTCTCCTCCGGCCTGACGAAGACTTGCGGGGAATGCAAGCCTTTGGGGGATGCGGATGCGCACTTTCTTGGTGACGGGCGGGGCGGGGTTTATCGGGTCGCACCTTGTCGAGGCCCTGGTGCGGCGCGGGGACAGGGTCCGCGTGTTGGACAACCTGAGCACCGGTTTCCGCTCGAATCTCGAGCCGTTCGGCGATGCGGTCCAACTGGTCGAGGCCGACCTGGTCGATGCGGAGGCCGTGGCCCGGGCCGTCGCTGGGGTTGACTGCGTCTTTCACCAGGCCGCGCTGGCCTCGGTGCCGCTGAGCGTCGATCACCCCTTGCGGACCCATGCGGCCTGCGCCACGGGCACGGTCACGCTCCTCGACGCGGCACGCCGGGCCGGGGTGCGGCGAGTCGTCTACGCCAGTTCCAGCGCCCTGTACGGCGACCGGCCCGGCAGTCCCAAGCGCGAGACCGACCTGCCCGCCCCCATCTCGCCCTACGGGGCCGCGAAACTGGCGGCGGAATACTACTGCGGGGCTTTTTCGGCCACGTTTGCCATCGAGACCGTGGCCCTGCGGTACTTCAACGTCTTCGGACCGCGCCAGGACCCGAAGAACCCCTACGCCGCGGTCATTCCGATCTTCCTCACGGCGATCCTCTCCGGGAAGGCGCCGGTCATCTTCGGCGACGGGACCCAGTCGCGCGATTTCACCTACGTGGCCGACGTGGCCCAGGCCAATCTCCTCGCCGCCGACGCGCCCGACGCGGCTAACCGGGTGATGAACGTGGCCACGGGCCGATCGATCACCTTGCTGGAATTGCTCGCCGGCCTGAACGAGGTGCTCGGCACGCGGATCGAACCGGCCTTCGCCCCGCCGAGGCCCGGCGATATCCACGAGAGCACCGCCGATATCGCCCTAGCCCGAAAACTCTTAGGCTACGCCCCGGGCGTATCGCTCATCGAGGGACTTCGGCGGTCGATCGACTATTACCGGAGTGTGGCCGGCCGATAGCCGGAAGGACGGCCGCCGCTGCCGGATCCGATCGCGTCACCCCGGGGGCCGAAGGCCGCGGCGTCTCGGACCGCGGAAAAGGCAGGATGACCGGCAGATCGAGCGATCGCACCAGGGAGGCTTTCGGCCGGAGCGTCCACCAGTAGAAGACGCCGACCACGGTCAGCATGGCGGCCATCGCCACGAACAAGGTCGGATAGCCCGGCAGGCCCACCAGTCTGCTCACGTGGAGGATCCCGCCGGCGGCCGGTGCCCCGATCAACTGGCCTACGTCGAACGCGGCCAGGACCAGCGTGATCCCCAGCCCGCGCGAATGGACCGGAAACGTGCCGGTCCCTACCGCGGCGATCATCGGGTAGAGAATGGCCTGCGCCACGCCGTAAGAGAGCCCTGGGAAGACCAGGTCCCACTCCCGCCGGACGACGAGGTAGAGAACCTGGGCCAAGGCCATCAAGGCGATGCCCGCAAAGATCATCCTGGTCAGCCCGACGCGGTGGACAATACGGCGGTCCGCGATGCGCGTAATCACGGCCGTCACGGCCACCACGGTGAAGAAGACCGAGATCCTCGTGATGTGGAGGTCCGCCGCGTAGGTCCGAAGAAAGGTCTGCGGCAGCGACAGGGCGGCGCCCGTAGCCACCCCGACCGCCAGCACGAACCCGGGCTGGTGCATCCTCAGAAGCGTCAGCACGCGGGTCCGATCCTGGCGCAAGGGAGCGATGCACTTGCGGGTAGCCAGCCACGCGAAGGGCATGGCGGCCAGCCCAAGCGCGCCGGCCGCGAGGAACATCTGGTCGACGATCCACCGATCGGGCGTCCGCGAGGCCACGAGCAGGTCGCCGACCTGGGCCCCAAGCATCATTCCCAGGAAGCCCGAGGTGCCGAAGATGCCCACGATCTCGGCCATGCGCGTGATGCTCACGCGCCCGGAGATGAACGTGGTGGCGGCCCCGAAAATGCCGGCGATCGAGGTGCAATAGACGACCCGCAGAAAGTACACCGCGAGCCCATCGCAACGCGTCACGGCGAGATGGGCGAAGCAGCAGGCTGCGAACGCCCCCAAGGAGACAAACCAGACGAGCCGCGGACCGCGCTGGTCGATCGCGGCCCCCAGCGAGAACCTGGCCAGCACGCTCCCGACCATTCCCACGCCGACGATCCAGCCGAGGTTGAGCTCGGTGCCACCGGCGACGGCGACGAAATCGGCGTACCGGAACAAGATCGCGTACGCCACGTTCACCAGGGTGCAGGCGACGTAGGTGTTCCAGAAAGGCCACCCGTAAAGGCGGCTACATCCGTTGGGGTCTTCGGCCGCGTCGGCCGATTGTGGCAACGGCGGTTCCGCACACACAGGGGGAACCGCCGGGGAAGGGCAGATCATAAAACTCGAGTCGCAAAGGTGGGAGTCAGTATCGTATTATAGGAAGAGTGGGATCGCTTGTCAGCGTCAGTCGAAAAAATCGACAGGCGACGGCGTCCAAGCTGGTCCGCGGCGTGGCTCGCCGCGGAGTCGCGGCCTCCGGACTGGGGTGCAAGACCTCTGCTTGGGAGGCTCCACCCGAACAGCCGGCGCGCCGGAGCGCGCGCCCTGGATGAAGACAAGACTATCGGCTGTCGGGTTCGTCCGACTTGAACGGCGGGAAGAGGATTGCAATGTCCGGATCGGCTAGACCCCTGGTGGCGGTAGCTACCTACAATGAAATCGAGACCCTGCCCCGTTTGGTGGATGCTGTCTTCCACCATCTGCCCGGCGCGGAGATCCTCGTGCTCGACGACAACTCGCCGGACGGCACCGGCCAGTGGTGCCAGCAAAAGGCCGACTCCGACCCGCGCGTCAAGTGCCTCCATCGGGAAGGGAAGCTCGGCCTCGGCACGGCCCTTTCCACGATCTTGCGGTATGCCGCAGATCGCCGTGACCAATACCCTTGCGTCGTGACCATGGACGCCGACTTCAGCCACCCACCCGAACGCCTTCCCGACCTCGTCGCGGCCATGGACCCGCCGGGCCAGTCTCCTCTCGATGTCGCCATCGGCTCGCGGTATGTCCGGGGCGGGAGGATCGAAGGCTGGCCGCTAAGCCGTTATGCGATGAGCCGCGCCGTGAACTTCTTCGCCCGGTGGATGATGGGACTCCCCCCCAAAGACTGTAGCAGCGGCTTTCGCTGCTATCGCACGGGACTCTTGGCCCGGATGGACTTCCAGGCGATTTCTTCCCACGGCTATTCCTTTGAAGAAGAGATCCTCTGGCGTCTTCACCGCCTGGGTGCCCGATTTGGGGAGGTGCCGATCCACTTTGTCAACCGCCGCCACGGCAGCTCCAAAATCAATCCCCGGGAACTCGTGACCTCCCTGGCCGTCTTGCTCCGGCTCGCGGCCTCGAGGTTCATTGCGCGCGCCTGAGCGTAGGGAGGATTGGGGCAACTCTCCGATTGCGCGGGACGCATGGCGATTCAAGCCCACGGGTTGCCACCCGTGGGCTTAGACACCGGGCTCGAACTCCCCCCAAGGTCCCATCCACCGTGGGAATGCGATTCTCCCCTCTCCCCTCTCCCTTCTTCCCTCTCCCTTCTCCCTTCTTCCCTCTCCCCTCTCCGCTTCACCGGCCTACAGCCGGTTCTCGTACCAGACGAGGCTCTTCGAGCGGCCGGCGCTGATGACCAGATCGAGCCGGCCGTCGCCGTTGAGGTCGGCGGCCGCGGCCCCTTCTGCGGCGATGCCGCGATCCAGCGGCACCTTCTGGAAACGGAGAGGATCGCCGTCGGCGGGATCGTAGAGGCAGACCCCGCCGCCGGCGCCCCGCCAGCCG
>Ga0067045_1028738_pt1 | contig 28330 bp, 23 predicted proteins | sample TerdegcTABiofilm_FD_59184 | JGI IMG/M metagenome (GOLD analysis project Ga0067045, IMG submission 59184) | Combined Assembly of (Gp0054472, Gp0054536) Wastewater bioreactor microbial communities from Singapore -Terephthalate degrading...
CTCGCCAAAAGGGAAGCGACTTCGTCCCGGAAAGATATAGTTATATCCCGAAATCTGGCTCAGCACCGAAGGAAGATCCCCTGCAGCAAAAGCCGCATTGAAAAGCACGAACAAAGCCGCTGCTTTGAGAACCACCCTGCCCAAAAAACGCCAGGTATACAAAATCACCTGCCTTATTTATCGCCGGAAGGTAAAGGCAACCCCTGCACCGATCGCCGGATTGCATCTAAAACCTGCAAGGCGGTAAAATTTCTGCGATCCCACCCCTCTGGAGCCAGATAAATGCTGTCGCGCTCGCCATCCAAACCATTATTCGGCAAACTTTGGGCCGCACGCCAAAAATTCCACAATGGAATATCATAATCATGCGCAACACGAGCCGTCGCCCGGTTCAAACTGTGATCACCTTCCACATTGTCGGCTTTCGTGGATAAAACAGGCAATACCCCATGTTGAACAACAATATCAACAATCTTGCGCAGGTATTCTTCATATTTATCGGCTGAAGCGCCTGGTTTCCAATTTGTCCCAAGGTTTATGAATATAATGCTGGGTTTATGCAGCCGCAACTCGCATTCAACCGGGTTCTCACCTTTATTGCAAACCAGGGGGTCTGCCCAGGTTGAGGAAAGCGCAGAAGGGGCGCTAAGACCATCACGGACACCCTGACTTTTCAATTGAAAAGCGTCTCTATAATAATCAATTGTCTCTTGTAAATATGAATAATCTTCTCCGAGATAATATCGATCCGTTGCATAAATACCCATAAAAACATTGGGTTCACTCTGACAGTCGCCAATGGTTGAGTATATCCTCGGATCATTTCCCATTTTGATCCCCTGATTGTATATTTCCAAAGACCGGGGGCTAAGCGTAGGAACAATGGGCCATTCACTCCAATATTTTGGATCAAGCCTGGTGTCCGGTGTGGCAGTTGGTGCAATCGCAGGTATAGGAACAACAGTAGCCATCAACGTGGGAGCTCGTGTGGTGGGAGCTCGTGTGGGGACCGATTCCGTCTCGCTAAGCGGCACAGGCGTCAAATTCACCTGTGTTTGTGTCAGCGAAAGAAAAGTCGAAGACACGATTGCATCTAAAGTCGCCTGCCTGTCTGAATCGCTGGCCACAACAGTAGAGGAACACGCCGCCAAAACCAAAAATCCTACGGCGACTGAGAGAATTCTATAAAATCGGAATCCCAAACTCACTGAAAGCTTCTCCGAATTTTCCCGTCGCAATTATTGTTGACTGTTAATATCCAATATTTGGCGATCACGCAAAGATTATATCGCAAAGATTAGCCGAACCCAAATTCTCCCAAAACAGATCAGGTGATGGCTTACTTACTGTCGCTATCCTATGCCCAACAAATGCATTAAAAATCCAAACGCAACATCTGGGTCTGGCAATACGAACCATACCCACCCCAACGCTACATAGTTGAAGGTAAGGAAAATACCTGCCAATCCAGCTAGATTAAAAAACCAGGGTTGAGATTCCAGGTTTTTCATATAAGGCCGCGTCCACTCAGACCAGCGATTATTCAAAAATAATCCCAGGCCATGCCATAATCCCCAAATCACAAAACTTACTGAAATTCCGTGCCAGAGTCCAATTAAAATCATAGTGGCAACTTGCGTGATCAGAATGATAGACACTGGGGAGGAGAAAGCAGCAGATCTGGATAGTTTACGGGTTAAAGGATTAAAAAAATACGCTCGAAACCATTGTGTTAAAGTGATGTGCCAGTTATTCCAAAATTGTGTCAGATTGGATTTCACATAGGGTTTGTTAAAATTCTCCGGAAGATTTATACCCATCAGACGCCCCAATCCAATGGCGATATCCGTATAGCCGCTGAAATCGAAATAAATCAACAAGGCATATGCATACACCATCACCCAAGACCACTCTACCGACTTTACTTGAGTTACATTCGTAGAATTCAAAGCAAACAGAGAAAGGCTATCCGCAATAACAAATTTTTTAAACAAACCAACCGCTATTCGTTTTCCCCCGATGGCAAAGTCTGTTGGCACTGAATTTTCAGGGTTACGCAGCCCTTTGAGAAATCGCTCAACTCGCTCAATCGGACCAGCGGCCAGTGAGGGAAAAAAAATCACATAAATGATATATTCTCGAAAATTTACCTCCGCCATTCGGCCATTTTGGTGATCACGCAAGGTATGGATCAATCGAAATGCAATATATGAAAATCCCAACCAACGAATATCAATGTGCGTGCCCGCTTTCGCCGTTTGACCAGAGGCTAACCGCAGCCAGTTTCCAATATAATCTGCCAGGAGAGGATATTTGATAACAACAAACAATACCAACAGAAAGAAAATGGCAATGGAACTTGACCAGGTAGGCAAACGCTTCTGCCGGCATAAAATAAAATATCCACCCCCAACGACAGTTATCGCCAGCACTACCGGGAGTATAGGTGGAGGACGCGATGCAGTAATTAAACCCTGCACACCAATATACCTGGTTGCCGCGATGAGAACCATTGTAACAACCAGGAAGAGAGCAGTGAATAGGTTTATTTTTTCATTGCGTCTGTTAGGAGGTGTTATCAGAAACCAACTCACCGAGATCAGAAACAATGTGAAGGTTGGAAGCCAGAAGTCAAGATAACGAACTAAATTCAAAGGCTGAAACCAGTACAACGCTAGAGTACTTACGGCCAGTAAACCCCACAACCTCACGCGACCAACCACAAACAACCGCAAAATAACCGCTAAGCCGGCAAAAAGCAGGGTTTCTTCTAACCTCATTTAGAACCCTTGATAAATCCAAAGAGGAGAATTATCAGTAGTAAAAATCACAACAGCAATAATAATCAGGCACAAAACAATTGCCCAAAGATTTTCTGCAGAAAAAAGCCGGCGGATTAACTTCATTCTCGACCACACACCACCCACTCCTGACCTTCTTGCGCAACTCGATAGGTCTGGCTACTTAAATCGAACTCTTGCAATTCGTTTCCATATGTGGCAAGAATTTTCCCTGTACATTTGACCAAGATTATGTCGCCATCAGACCCCGTTTGCTCACAGGCTACATTGTTCAGCGAGGCTTTAACCCCCTGAAACGAATCAAGCTCAAGGATGGCATCTTCCTCAAAATCACTACAAGACAAAGTGAGCATGCGGTCGCTATCACCTGACACCACAGCCTGCAGATAAGCCTTTACAATTTCACCGCCAATTTCCTTCTTCTGACCGCAGGCAACCAAAATTGCCACGGAAAATAATACCAGCCCAAAACGAACAATAGAGTGCAACTTCATTGGATCAACCTCCCGATCCCTTTAATAATAAACCTGCCAACGAGAATCGACCGAATATTTCGATTATAGTACGAATTATTTTCTAATTCCCCTTCTTAAAAGCAGCAAATATAACCCAAAAATAATCAGAACAACAGATCCACTATTGCCAATAAATCCGATCGCACTTTGAGGGTTTCCACCGATGTAGAGTCCCCATCCCACCATGGTCAAGACTCCGCCAGGTATCAACGGCCACCAGATAAATCGTTGAATCGCCATCTTCGAAAAAAGGGTAATCAAAATCCAACCTAATGCAAACCAAACCAGCATTTCTCCAGTCTGTGCCAAACCATTTTCCCGCCCCGCGCTATCCCATGGAAAATAGATCCCCGGCCCGATCGTTATGAGAAGGCTGCCAGGGATAATCAACCCAATTAATTTAGCTGCAAAACCCCAAACTAGAAATGCCAGTCCCAAGCCAACGGCAATAAAAAAACCAAAATCTAAAATGGACAATTTTGTAAAAATAAAAGGGACGCTCGCTCCGCCAATGACCCCCGCCATTATCAGCGGCCACCAGGCGACCCCGCGTCCAAATAAGATCGAAAGGAAAGTGATCCCAAACCATGCGCTCGCAAAAATCAACAGGCCGTACCCGATCCTGTCTTGCCAGGTAAGAGAATTAATCCTTCCAGAAGCTACGATTGTCCCAGCGCCGACCCCTGCCAGCAGGCAGCCTGTTACGACAAGTCCAAAACGCCGCATCCGAACTCCACCATAGACAAACAAAAAGCCGCAGCAGGGTAAGATTAATAAAGGTAGCCACCCGGTGTGGAGATACCGATCCAGCAAAATGATGGATCCAATGATCAAGAGTAACAATCCACCAATGACACGAAAATCGACGTCATTCGAGGTCACGCTGTTTGTCTCATCAACATTTTTCATCGTACTTAAGGATACCTTTGCAATTTCATTTGGAAATATGTCTGCGGGCACATTTCTAGGGTATGAGACCAAGCTCCTTTCCCTTAAAAACTGCCTGCATTCTATCCTTAACGCTAAGCTTACCAAGGATGTTCCGCATATGGTTCTTTACTGTCCCTTCTGCGATAACAAGCCGTTCCGCTATTTCCCTATTGCTTAAACCTCGAGCCACCCATTGTAATATTTCAATCTCTCGCTGGGAAAGCGGAATATAATCTCCCGCATCCCAAATTTGAGAGGGTTGCGGAATTTTCGACAATCCAGCGACTACCTTTGCTGTAATTTGAGGCAATAAGAAGTATTCACCGCGATGTGCTGATCGAATGGCTTCATATAACTTCTCAGGTGAGGCATCTTTCAGCAAATAACCAATAGCACCTGCCCTTAATCCCTCATAAACGCTCGTATCATCGTCAAAGGTCGTAAGGACAATCACCTTAACGTCCGGAAGCGCATTTCGGATTCTTTGAGTAGAAACCACGCCATCCATCACCGGCATTTTTAGATCCATCAGGACAATATCCGGCTTATGAAGGGCGGCCAGGCGAATGGCTTCCACACCATTATTTGCTTGAGCCACCACATCAAAATCTTCCTGAGCAGCCAGGAGCGTACAAAGCGCCTCGCGAAAAAGAGCCTGGTCATCTACAAGTAAAATTCTGATCATATTAATCTAGCCTGGAATTAGAACACTTAAAACAAATCTGTAGCCCGGTGTTGTTTCAATCTTTATTCTACCATTCAATAATCCCACGCGCTCTTGTAATCCACGTAAGCCAAAACCTTCATCGAATTGTACAGAACCGACACCATTGTCTCGGATTTCCAACAGAACTGCGTCCAAATCGGAAAAATCTAGCGTCACCCACAATTTAGAGGCTCCGGCATGTTTATAAATATTGCTAATCCCTTCTTGAGCAACTCGATATAAGGCCAGCTCAACAGCAGGACGTAAATGCCGGGGTTCGCCAAGAACTTCAAATTCTGGAATAATGTTCAGCAATTTTGAATTTTCCGTTAGTTTGCGAATCTTATCAATCACCGATTCGGAATACTCTGTGGTCTCTCGCAGTTCAAACACTGACCGGCGCACTTCAGCCAATGCTTCTTTGGTCATCATTTGAGCATTCGTCAGGGTAACCAGGGCGCGTTTCTTATCTCGATGAATGATTGCCATGGCGGCCTGAAGTTGCATGTTGATAGTAGTGAGGTAATGCCCAAGACCATCATGGATTTCCCGAGCCAGCCTGGCGCGTTCTTGAGTCAGTGTTAAGGTCTCAATTTGATCAGCATATTCTCGTAGCTGTAGATTTGCCTCGCTCAAGTTTTTTACTAGCTTTTCAACCTCTTTTCTCGCGCGCTCTTCATTCACAGCCATCTGCACAAAAGCAATAATAAAAACCTGACCAGCCAAAAAATTGGGAACATTAGCCGCAACATAGTCCCATGATCCAGTGGTAACTTGAAGCGCAAAAGAGTAAGCACCCAGGATGACAAAATTGATTAAATAGACCCAGATTGAACTAAGGAGGATTACGCTGTGACCAGTTAGAGGCAGCAAAATTAGAAGATGAAGACCAGCCCCTTTGCTTAGATAAACAATACTTCCCCCCAGGATAATCTGAATGACAAAATACAAAATCGAAAACAACTTTTTGCCTGCCCGAGAACAATAGGCATAACCATAAATCCCTGTCGCAATATAGGCAATTCCCAGGCCAATCATCGCCAGGATGTCGAGCCGGCTCGCAGAGTGCAGTGAGCTAAAGGTTACAAAGTATGCCATCAGGACAACGGCCGCAAAAGCCAGATCCGCACCGTTGCCCGTTCTTATCGCTGGCTGCTCGTAAGTATTCATAGGTATAACTATACTATCAGCAGAAACTTTTTTTGGAAAGATATCTAAGAATAGCCCCATGGCTATTCGAGACACAATCCTAATATGCATCTCTCTATGCCTTGAGGGTCATAGAGAGATGTTTTATAGAAATTATACTGTCTACAACAGAATTATTCAAAAGGATAAAGTTGATGAATGTCTTGATGATTTATCCCGAGTTTCCAGATACCTTCTGGAGTTTCAAGCACGCACTTAAGTTTATCCACAAAAAAGCCTCATCACCTCCGCTTGGGCTGGCTACTGTTGCCGCCATGCTCCCTTCAGATTGGAAGATTCGTCTGATAGATGTTAATGTGAGCGAACTCCATAACAAAGATATCTGCTGGGCTGACCTGGTTTTCGTTAGCGCCATGGTTGTTCAACGATCTTCGGCTGTTGAAATTATGCGACGATGCAAATCATTGGGTAAAGTGATTATCGCTGGTGGGCCTCTATTCACCAGTGAGTACAATCTTTTTCCTGAGGTTGATTATTTCGTCCTGAACGAAGCCGAGCTTACCCTTCCAATGTTTCTGGCTGACTACAAAAGTAAAAATCTGAGAAGGATATATAAAACAGACCAGTTTTGTGATCTCACACTGACACCCATTCCTCGTTGGGATATTGTGGAAATTTCAAAATACGATTCAATGAGTATCCAGTTTTCACGCGGTTGCCCATACAATTGTGAATTCTGCAATGTGACCGCCTTATTGGGTCATAAACCACGAGTAAAAACCACCGAACAAATCCTTTCCGAATTGGATGCAATCTACTCGCTCGGATGGCGGAGAAATATCTTTTTTGTAGATGACAATTTCATCGGCAATAAAAAAATACTAAAACAAGAAATATTACCGGCCCTAATCGAATGGCGAAAAGGAAAAACTGGCTGCCGATTCATTACCGAAGCATCAATAAACCTGGCGGATGACAAAGAATTGATGAACATGATGGTTCAGGCAGGTTTCACCTCTGTCTTTGTTGGCATCGAGACCCCTGACGAGAACAGCCTTGTGGAGTGTAACAAAACACAAAATAAAAACCGAAATCTAATCGAGAGTGTGAAAACGCTACAGAAAGAAGGTCTGCAGGTTATGGCAGGCTTTATCGTCGGCTTTGACAATGATACGCCAACGATTTTTCAACGACAAATTGAATTCATCCAAAAAAGCGGGATTGTAACTGCCATGGTGGGGCTGCTACAGGCTCCTTATGGCACCCGCCTGTACAACCGACTGAAAAGCGAAGGTCGGCTCATTGAAGAAATGACTGGCGACAATACCGATGGCACAACCAACATTTTGCCAGTGATGGATGTCTCTCTTCTAAAAAAGGGGTATTTGCATATCTTGGAGCAGATTTACTCCCCGCAATTATTCTATGACCGCGTAAAGAATTTTCTGTCAGAATACAAACCTCCCAAACTAAAAGTACACCTGCAATTTGCAGAGATTGTAGCGTTTTTCCAATCAATCATAAAGCTTGGAATTTTTAGCAGAGAACGCAGGTACTACTGGCAGTTATTTTTCTGGACGCTTTCGCGTTGCCCAGAGAAATTCCACCTGGCAATTACATTTTCCATTTATGGATACCACTTCAGACAGGTCAATGCAAAAACAAGCTCAGCTATCCATGCTTGATGCAATGACGCAATTAACCGCAAGTCGGTCAGAGGTCCAAAAACCCACGGATGTCTTTCCGCGAGGCAGTCAGGTCTTCTAGCCTTTAGATTCTACAAATGGATCCACATCGGGTATCCCGGGCTTCAGGCACTTTTTCGCCAGGAAATATAAAAGTGCTCCCACCACGATCGCGATCAACCCAAACCATATGGAATTCAAGCCTTCTTCAGAAATCTGACTTACGATAGCAAGGCCGATGATAAAAAATGGGGCAAGCGTAGCTAGCACCAGCCCAATCCATCCTCCGGGCACCTTTTCTCGCGCAAGATTGGGTTTTTTAAACCGCAAAGCCCACAGCGCAAAGAACTGAAGCACCAGAGCCATCATGTTCAAAAACACGTCTACGACGACCAAAAAAGCAAATGTGGAAAGAGAGAGCATGCTAAACAATACACTCGCTACAATAATCGCGACGTAGGGGGTGCCATATCTCGGGTGAACTTTCACCAAGAAAAGCGGCATCATTCCATCAGCGGCCATCGCGAAAGGAACTCTGCTGGCGCTCAAACTATTTCCAATAAAAAGGCCAGTCATACTAAATATTGCTGAGATAGTTACAATGAGGCCCAAAAATCGTGCAAACTTCCCATCCACTCCCGCAAAAGTGGCACCAATCTGATGAGCAATATCCGGGTACTCCCATCCAATTGAAGACGTTGTATCTACACCCCAACTGGTAATCTTATCCTTGGGCACACCATAATCCGTCAGCACGGACCCAATCCCCTCACCCGGTTGGTACTCCTCTATTCCCCAAAGTTGGTGCCTCCCATCAATTCCAGCGCCGCCGTATAAGCCACTTAACATGGGAATAGCGTAGGTTGCAATTGCGGCCACCAATGTCAAGACCATTGCGAGCGGATAAGTACGGCGTGGATTTACAATCTCATCCCCAGCAGAGGTCGGCAATTCCCACCCCATGTAATTCCACATCGCCACAAACAGTCCAACGCTGAAAGCCCCAAACAAAGTTTCACCTTCGGGTAACAACGGCAACTCTATAGTAACACCACTGGAAACCCAATTGATAATTCCAAATACAGACATCGCCAGAAGGGGCAAAAGCATAACGATTGCCACCCAATCTGTGGTAAGCGCCGTCAATCTTGTTCCACGAATTTGCAATGCGGTAATAAGCCAAATAAGAACCAGGGCAACAAACCAGGACAACAAATCTCCTGAAAGATAGATCCCGCCCAAAACAGCCCCCTCCCTCAAAGCGGGCAAGAAATAACCCAAATAATACGCTGCAAGTACAGGATATATGGAAACATCCACCCATGAAACAACTAGGTTCATCCACCCAGTCAAGAAACCCCAAAACGGCCCAAGCCCTTGTTTGACCCAATGATAATAGCCGCCTTCAGCAGGCATCATAGAACTCAATTCGCGCACCATCAGCATATTTGGAATGCTAAATAAAATTGGGGTTACAGCCAGAAGAATCAAAGCCATTCCAGGCCCAGACCATCCGACAATGGCTTCTGAACCAAAGGCGCCACCGCACACTGTAAAGTAAATCATTCCGAACAAAGGTAGCAAAGTAAGCTCGCGTTTGAGCTTTTTTCGTTCGATTTGAATGCTTTCAGCGGCCGTAATGGTTGGATTGGTTGTCATATTTTCCTCTACAAGGATCATTAATAAAAATAATTGAAGGCCGAATTATAATAGTATTTTAATGTTTCAGCACGAGAATCAGGCAAATTTTCCTCTATAGAATCTCTAGTCAATTGACCATTTTATAGCTAGCATTTAGAATAACCCTGAAAGGACACTCATATGCCGCTTTACGAATACATTTGCAAAGATTGCAGTCATCATATCGAAATCTTCCGCTCGATAAAAGACGCTGATTTACCCCTGCAATGTGAACAATGTCATGGGAAAAACGTCGTCCGTCAAATTTCCAAATTTTTCGCTCAAAGTTCAGGGCGTACACTCACCTCCGCCGGTGGGGGATGCGCAGGATGTTCTGGCGGTTCCTGTAGCTCGTGTGGACATTAACCAGGTAATCCTCCAGGAAATGACCATGGATACGTTTTCCGGCAAGCTAATTTTGATAACTGGTGGATCAAGTGGGATTGGATTGGCTCTCGCGAAGAAATTCGTCCGTGCTGGTGCAAATGTGCACATATTAGCCCGCGAGCAAGAAAAATTGCGCAGCGCCTTGGATATCTTAGAAGCCAATCGTGTTGCCAACCAGCAAAATCTGGGGATGATCGCAGCAGACGTATCAAAATTCGATCAGATCCAAACAGAAATCAACAATCTCTGTAATCGCACAGGCATACCAGATTATTTGATTAATTCTGCAGGGGTTGTACATCCCGGAGAATTTCAAAACCTTGAAATCGAAAAATTTCATTGGATGATGAATATTAACTTCTTTGGGACAGTCAACGCGGTAAAAGCGATCATCCCCTTCATGATCCAGAGGTCAGCAGGTCATATTATAAATATCAGTTCGATGGCTGGCTTTCTGGGAGTATATGGATATTCTGCCTATTCCGCATCCAAGTTCGCCGTACGGGGATTCACAGATGTCATCCGCTCCGAACTAAAAAGATATCACATTCGGGTGTCACTCGTCTTTCCACCCGATACTCAAACCCCTCAACTTGAGTACGAGCAAAAGTATAAACCGGAGATCACAAAGGAACTAACGGCAACCAGCGGTTTGATGCAGCCAGATCAAGTGGCCGAATCAATCATCAAAGGAATTCGTAAAAAACAGTATATTATAACCCCCGGCTTAGAAGCGACGCTATTCTACACCATCCAGAGCATTTCTGGAAATTTAGTTTACAAGGTCATGGACGTACTAGTTGCGCAGGCTCAAAGAAAAATTTCAAACCAGCATACAACTGACACCGGACAGCACCAATAAGAGTTGTACAAAAAACTCAATCCACGATGGTTTACTTCACTGGCACCTTAATTGCGCTGTGATATACTTCAAGCTGCAGCCATACACCAAAAATAACCCAAGGAGAAACCATGAAGAGGGATTTTATCGCTGTATCAGATTTTTCAGCTCAAGAATTAAATCAAATATTCGATATTTCCATTCGCTTGAAAAAAGAATGGAAATCCGGAGGTAATCGCCCGCTCTTGAAAGGCAAGACGCTGGCCATGATATTCCAGAAACCTAGTTTACGAACGCGCATCAGCTTTGATATGGCAATGCGTCACCTTGGGGGCGATGCGCTTTATCTTTCTCCAAACGAAATCGGTCTCGGGAAAAGAGAATCGATCGCTGACATCGCGCGTGTGCTGTCGGGTTACGTGGATGCCTTGATGGCCAGGGTGTTCGACCATGCGCATGTTATAGAGCTGGCGAAATGGGCTTCAATACCGGTGATCAATGGTCTCAGCGATTACAATCACCCATGCCAGGCAATGGCTGACGCCCTTACGATTATTGAAGAATTTGGCACCCTAAAAGACATCAACGTATCTTATGTAGGGGATGGAAACAACGTGGCCGTTTCCTTGATGCACATATGCGCAAAACTAGGGGCAAATTTCTCAATTGCAACCCCCGCTGGTTATGATTTGCCACCCCTTGCCGTAGACCTTGCGAAGAAAATAGCTGAAGGTACCGGGAGTGCATTAAAATTCTTCCGCGATCCCCATGAAGCAGTTAAGAATGCACAGGTCATTTATACTGACACCTGGACCAGCATGGGACAAGAAGAGGAGAGCGCTAAACGGGAAAAGGTATTTCCCCCTTATCAGGTAAATCAACAGCTTGTTTCCGAGGCGCGCAAGGACGTAATCGTACTACATTGTTTGCCAGCTCATAGAGGGCAAGAAATAACCGACGAAGTAGCCGATGGTATCCATTCGCGTTTGTTCCCTCAGGCCCACAACCGCATGCACGCACAAAAAGGCATATTAGCCTACCTGTTTGGAAAGGAATGAAATGGTAACCCAAGATTACATTGCGCTTGAAGAAAAATTTGGGGCACATAATTATCACCCGCTGGACGTTGTGATTAATCGTGGCGAAGGTGTTTGGGTTTATGATGTTGAGGGCAATCGGTATCTAGATTGCCTGAGTGCATATTCCGCCCTGAATCAGGGGCATGTACATCCCAAGATATTAAGCGCATTGGTTGCCCAGGCTCAAAAAGTTACATTGACCTCCAGAGCCTTTCGAAACGATCAGCTTCCCCTTCTCTACAAAGAACTCTCCGAATTAACTGGCTATGAAATGTCATTGCCAATGAACAGTGGCGCCGAAGCAGTTGAAACGGCGTTGAAAGTTGCGCGCAAATGGGCTTATCGCATCAAAAATGTCCCCCGCTACAAAGCAGAAATTATTGTAGCTTCCGGCAATTTTCATGGCAGGACAATTTCCATCATTTCATTTTCCACCGAGCCGCTTTACCGGGACGACTTTGGGGAATTTACACCCGGTTTTGTGATCGTTCCTTACGGGGACGCCAGGGCGATACAAAATGCCATCACGCCCAACACTGCCGCGGTATTATTGGAGCCGATTCAAGGGGAAGGCGGGGTTATTATCCCACCAGCAGGATATCTGAAAGCAGTCAAGGGCATCTGCGAAAAGAATGAAGTTTTATTCATAGCAGACGAGATCCAAACGGGGCTGGGAAGAACAGGCAAATTATTTGCCTGTGATCATGAAAACTTGCGTCCAGACATTGTTATCATTGGCAAAGCCCTATCTGGCGGGTTTTATCCAGTCTCGGCGATTTTGGCGGATCAACCAATCCTGGGCTTGATCCAACCGGGTGAGCACGGCTCCACGTTTGGGGGGAATCCTCTGGGTGCAGCCGTCGCCCGCGCTGCACTCAAAGTGCTCATTGAGGAAAAATTAATCGAAAACTCCTTTCAGATGGGCGAATATTTTAAAGAGCAGCTGGAAGAAATACCCAGTCCACATGTCAAGGAGATCCGAGGAAAAGGATTGTTGATCGGGATCGAACTAAAACGAGAGGCCCGCGGCGCCAGAAGATTTTGTGAAGCACTCAAAACAACCGGAATCCTTGCAAAAGAAACACATGAACATGTAATCCGGTTTGCTCCTCCCCTGATCATTGATCGCAACACAATTGATTGGGCATTGGAAAGAATCAGGCCAGTTTTAATGATGCAATGAACCAAAAGGTCTTACAGCGAAACGGCGCTTCAATTTTGCAAATTCGTACTGATTGTACATGGCTGAACACCGGGCTGGCGTTGATAAAAACAGAAAATACCTGCCTGGATGCTATACAAAAAGCAGGCTGTCATGGAAAGAAAAGCAAAGATTATCGCCACAATAGGACCGAGTTCACAGGACACCCATACCATCCAAAAAATGATAGCGGCGGGTATGGACGTAGCCCGGCTAAATTTTTCGCACGGTCAGCATGAGGAACATAAACAGCGAATACTTTCCATTAGACAACTTTCCCAAACTCTCGGAAAACCGATCACAATCCTGCAAGACCTTCAAGGACCAAAGTTGCGCGTTGGTTCTCTACCCCAAGCGGGTGTAAGGCTTTCCAGAAACAGTACAATCGTTCTCTACTCAACGGAAAGTCCTGAAAAACCAGCGACCGCAAAAACTTTCATTCCGATGGATGTGCCGAATCTGATTAATAGTGTCCGGCCGGGCGATCACATTCTAATGGACGATGGAAAAATAGAAGTGATCGTAACAGAAATCAAGGACAATATGATTCAGGCGAAGGTTTTGCTTGGAGGGGTATTAAAATCTCACAAAGGGGTTAACCTGCCCGGCGCAAGTTTGGATATCCCTTCATTGACTCCAAAAGACCACAATGACCTCCTCTTTGGCCTGGACACTGACGTTGATGTCATCGCAGTTTCATTTGTAAGAAAGGCAAGGGACATTGAACTCGTCCGTGAAACCATCCAACAACATCATCCAGCAAAAATAAATATACCTATCATCGCAAAACTAGAAAGGCCCGAAGCGATTGACAATTTAAGGGAAATTATTCAAATCTCCGATGGGGTAATGGTCGCGCGAGGAGACCTTGCAGTTGAAACCTCTACTGAATTGGTACCAATCTTGCAAAAGCGGATTATAAAAACAGCAAATTACCATACAAAAATTGTCATCACCGCAACTCAAATGCTAGAATCCATGATTGAAAACCCTCGGCCAACCCGCGCAGAAGCATCGGATGTTGCCAATGCCATCTTCGATGGGAGTGATGCCGTCATGCTCTCAGCAGAGACCGCCAGCGGAAATTTCCCGGTCGAAAGCATCGCAATGATGGATCGAATAATTCTTCAAGCTGAGCACCATTTTTGTGATTGGGGAGCCTGCAATATTGGGGAAGAAGCGACTATGGACGATGCTATTTCGATCACTAGAGCTGCCAGGGAATTAGCGCATGACCGCAACGTTGCAGGGATTGCTGTGTTCACCCAGAATGGTCGAACAGCTTTGCTGATGTCCAAAGCAAGACCTCAAGTCCCAATCTTAGCCCTTACACCGAACATAAACACATACCAGAAACTTGGGATTTTGTGGGGTGTCACCCCATTTTTGGTGCCATTTTCCGATACTATCGAAGCGCTGTTAGAAAATGTAGATATCGCGTTGACTACTTCAGCCGCTATTAAACGAGGCCAGCAAGTTGTTGTTATTTCTGGATTCCCGCTTGCTAAAGTCCGATCGCCCAATTTCGCGCTCTTACACTCGATTGGCGCAAACTCTGAATGAAAGCAAAAAACAAATCGGTGCGGTTAAACAACGTTATCGTCAGCCTTTTAGTGTGGCAATTAATTGCGCCTACTGCTATTATTGGCTTTCTTTTGTTGGCAGTAAACGGCTATCAGACTCTTAACACAATCGAAAAGAACCAGCAACAGACCGTAGCAAGTGCCATATCCCGGCTGGATGACCTTTTAAAAAATTCACGGCAGGCGATCATGGGTTTAGTCAGTTTGGCGCAATCTCAGCCAGGCGAGCTTCCCTTATATCTGCAAGCCGTTCAACATTCCAATCCCATCTTCTCCACTATTTACTATTTAAACCCCCAGGGGAAGGTGATCAATCTTTCGCCTTTTGATCCATCCCTTATGAACCTGGATATGTCAACACAGCCCTTCATGGCGGTAGTTGACCAGCCAAACTCTTCGTACCTCTCGCGGCCGGCAATCTCTCCAAGAACAGGCGAGCTCACGGTCACTTTGGTTACCAAACTTTCAGATGAACATTTGCTCGCAGCGGAAATCGATCTTAAAAAAATTCAAGACCTTGTGACCGTTGACAATGCCTCCCAAGAGTTTCCCACCGGAGAAATTTTTATCTCAGATGAGTTTGGAAATTTATTAGCGCATCCGCAAAAAACTTTGGTTGAACAACAAATCAACATAAAGGATCTTGATCTTATTGAACTGATCGAACTCTTCAAGATTTCTGGTCTGAGCAAGGGGAGCAGCGGAATAAGTCTAACAACCAGTGGATGGGCAAAGGAGACACACTGGCTGGTTACAGCGCAATTGCCTCTGAAACTCGCCCTCGGCCCTTACCTGATTACAAGCACGATTCTATTTGTCGTATTGCTTTCACTTTGGGGACTCGTTGTTACCAGGATCAGAAACAGACTCATCGAAGAGATTGCAACACCGCTTTCTAACCTAAGCCGCGCAGTAAAGCTGCTCTCAAATGGGGATTTCTCAACACCGACTTACCCGTTAAAGATACCTGAAAAGATACGAGAAATCAAAGAATTGTCGGAAGAATTTCAACAAATGTCCAGGGCTATCCAAATCCGCCAGGTCGCTCTGCTTAAATCGGAAGAGCAGGAGCATCAGCAAAGAATATTGGCAGAAGCCCTTCGAGACACTGCCGGCGCATTAAACAGCACTCTGAACTTCAGCGAAGTACTAGAACGGATCTTGGGCAACGTAGGCCAGGTTGTGCCCCATGATTCCTCTCACATTATTCTCCTTGATGAAGATGAAGAAACCGTTCATGTCCTTGCCAAGAAAGGGGGGCAGCCTGGTAGTAAATCAGAGCTCTCCTTGCAAGACCCCACATTGAAAATCAGCAAAATTCCTACCTTAACCAAGATGTACCATACCGGCGAACCGCTGGTGATTCCGGATACTATGCTAGAGTCGAGCTGGCCAAAAGATGGGGAAAGTGCCTGGATACAATCTTACGCCGGAGCCCCAATCAAAATCAAAAATCGGACAATTGGTTTCATCATTTTGAACAGCAATACACCAGGATTTTACAATCAAGAAATTGCCGACCGACTTCAAGCCTTTGCTGATCAAGCAGGAATGGCGCTGAATAACGCCCGGTTGCTGCAGGAGCTTCAACAGGCATATGACAAAACGCTTCAGGGATGGTCAAAAGCTTTGGAATTACGAGATTATGAGACCGAAGGGCATACAATCAGAGTGGTTGAAATGACCGAACGTCTGGCGATAAGGCTAGGGGTAAAAGAGCCAGAATTGACCTACTTGAGATATGGCAGCCTGCTTCATGACATTGGAAAAATCGGAATCCCCGATTCGATCCTCTTAAAGCAAGGTCCCCTGAGCCCAGAAGAATGGCAAATCATGCGCCAGCATCCACAACATGCATTCGAAATCCTTGCGCCAATTCCTTATCTCAGGCAATCCATCGACATTCCCTTTTGCCATCACGAAAAATGGGATGGCTCCGGGTACCCACGCGGGCTGAAAGGCGAGGAAATTCCGTTTGCAGCCCGCATCTTCGCCGTGATGGATGTATGGGATGGCCTGGTATCCCGGCGGCCTTATCATGAACCCTGGTCAGAGGATGAAGCGCTTGCATATATCAAAACGAACTCCGGGATACAATTCGATCCCAAAGTGGTTTCTGAGTTTTTAAAATTCTACGAAGAAGAATTGAAGCACCTCTCAAATTATTACAGGAGTTAACATGAGATTGGTCAAGGTGAACCCAGAAAATAAAACGGAGGTCAACAAGTTTATCGATTTTCCCTTCAAAATCTATCAAGGCCATCCATTCTGGGTACCGGCGCTAAAACATGAAATGCTCCAAATTTTCAACAAAAAAAAGCACCCCTTCTACAAACATTCAAATGCAGATTTTTTTCTTGTCGAAAGCGAAAAAGAAGTATTAGGTAGAGTAGCGGTTCTTCAAAATAAAAACTTCAACGCCTATCATCATTCAAAAATTGCCTTCTTCTACTATTTTGATGCGATTGATGACGATCAAGTTATAAACCTGTTGTTCGAATCTGCTACAAACTGGGTCTACAAGGAAAACCTTTCTTCTCTCTTAGGCCCGAAGGGGTTCATGAGGTCCAACGGGGTTGGTTTGTTAGCCGACGGATTTGAATATTTACCTGCTATGGGAATAACCTATAATTATCCTTACTATATCTCGCAACTTGAACGTTTCGGGTTTAATAAAGAGACAGATTTTCTCTCTGGATATATGGATTATTCTCATCAACTTCCAGATAGAATTCATGAAGCAGCAGAAAAAGTAAAAAGACGCAACAATTTTTGGATAAAAGAATTCCCTAATGTCGCAGAGATACGCAAGTGGATCCACGTTGTTGAAGATGTTCACACCAAGGCATTTGCCAGTAATCCCAACTATATCCCTTCGACCAGCGAAGAGTTTCGCATCATGGCAGATACAATGATACAGATTACCAAACCGGGCTTGATCAAGCTTATCATGAAAAATGACCAGGTTGCTGGTTTCATCATCGCCTACCCCAATATCAACAGGGCAATTCAACAAACCAAAGGACAACTTTGGCCATTGGGCTGGTTTAAAATACTTGCTGAAAAAAACAAGACCACTCTGTGTGATCTGAACGGCCTGGGGCTATTGCCAGAATACCAAGGCGCTGGAGCAAATTTGCTGCTCTATAACGAGCTCGAAAAAACACTCAGGCAAAACCAGTTTAACAGGGTTGAACTGGTACAAGTCGATGAGAGAAATTATAAGAGTAAATCAGATATGGAGAACATGGGAGTCATCTGGCACAAGAGGCATCGTATCTTTCAGATAAATATTTAGGCGGGTGGCTACGACCAAATCAATGGCCTACCATGATCGAGGACAAGACAATGGAATTTGATACGCTGATACAAACACAGGAATTATGGAAACACATCAGTGACCCTGGCTGGGTAATCATCGACTGCCGGTTTGATCTGGCTGACCCAGCCTGGGGCTTCAATGAATACATTGAAATACACATTCCTGGCGCCATTTACGCACACCTGGATCATGATCTTTCCGGTCCGGTTTCAGAGAAAACAGGAAGGCACCCTTTGCCAGACCCCATCGTTTTTGCGCAAAAACTAGCTGGGTGGGGGATCGATCAAACAAGACAGGTGGTTGTTTATGACACAGTTGGCGGCGCATTTGCTGCGCGGTTATGGTGGTTATTAAGGTATTTCGGTTTTACCAGAGTAGCAGTCTTGGATGGAGGCTTGGGGAAATGGATTAATGAAAACCGGCCAACCAGGTCCGGTATCGAAAAAGGAAACGCGCTCCCAGCCACTCCTCTCTTATCCATACAACCAGAGCTGCTGGTAACCACCGACGAGATGGTAAAAACATACCAGGACTCGTCTTTTCGGATCATTGATGCACGCGCCAGAGAACGGTATCTAGGGGAGCTTGAACCCATAGACCCAATTCCAGGGAGAATACCAGGGGCATTGAATCGTTTTCATGGGGACAATTTACAACAGGATGCAACCCTAAAACTTCCGCACGTCTTGAAACAAGAATTTTTAGCCCTCCTTGGAAATATTCCTCCACAGAGAACTATTGTCTACTGCGGTTCTGGCGTTACATCCTGTCATCACCTTCTTGCAATGGAAACAGCGGGGCTAAGCGGAGCGCGTTTATATCTTGGCTCTTGGAGCGAATGGATACGCGACCCAACAAGACCAATTGTCAGGGGCGTGTAAATCGCTCCTTCTTGGCTATTGTGCTTCGCTGAAAATCAAAACATCATTTTATTTAATTGGTCAATGCTTTCGCGCGCTGGCCTGAGACGTTCCTCCGGCAACCGGTTTAGGGGAGTTTCTGGCAAAGGAAATAAATCAAACATGGAAGGCCGATAAGGTTCGATATAAAATAGGCCAGTTATCAACAGGTTATTTTTCTCGGCCTCGTCTAACATTCGCAAAGCGCGATGGCGGTCTGTCGGATCGTAATCCTTATCCAGTTTTTTTAGCCGGATGATGGAACCATCATGAAGCGTAACCTCTTTTGTTTGCCCTTCTAGAAAATCGTCAACAAAAATTTCCTCACGCGCAGGAACATAAATAACTTCATGAAGAGGAATTTCCATCGCTTTGCCGCCCACGTAAGAGTGCACGGAATCCTCGTGATTATGGAAGGTTACACAAGGACTGATGATATCGAGCACGGCAATGCCATTATGGCTGAAAGCCGCTTTGATCAATTCCTTCACTTGCTTGGGATCCCCGGCAAAAGAACGAGCCACAAAGGTCGCATTTGAAGCCAACGCCTCCATACAAATATCCACCGGTTGAAAAACATTCTTGCCATGTTTCTTAAGTTCCAAACCTTTTTCTGCCGTAGGCGCAAACTGCCCCTTGGTCAGCCCATAAACACCATTATTTTCGACAATATAAACCATCGGCATATTCCGTCGAACAAGGTGCTTAAACTGCCCCATCCCAATACTGGCGGTATCCCCATCGCCGCTAACACCAAGACCATGCAGCGTATGGTCGGCAAACAGTGCCCCTAGCGCCAATGAAGGCATTCGTCCATGCAATCCATTGAAACCAAAAGACCGGCTTAAAAAATATGTGGGGCTTTTACTTGAACACCCAATCCCGCTAAATTTGATAATTTTTTCAGGTGCAATGCCCAGCTCGTAACATGCGGCAATAATTTGGTTGGCAATAGAATTATGGCCACAACCCTGGCATAAAGTACTGGGGAGCCCCTTATAGTCGTTTCGCGTAAAGCCACTGGCATTTGTTTGCGGCGCGGCAGGCACAAGAATTTGTGTAGCCATCTACTTTGCCTCCTGAGAAAGGATCTGGTCCTCAATCCACTTGGCAGACAATGGCAGCCCGTCAATCCGGGCAACCATTCTTAGTTTGGTCGCATGTTCCGGGAATTCAATGGTCAATAACTGTTTCAATTGTCCATCACGATTGATTTCAACGACGTAGTTAGCATCATGGTTTCTAATAAATTCCCCAATTTCCGCATCGAATGGAATTGCTCGAATACGTAGATGGTCCGTCGCTAGACCTTGTCGTGCAAGATGATCTCTAGCCTCCAGAATCGGAAAGTCTGTCGAACCAACTGAAAGAATCCCTATCCTGGCGTTTGCCATTTTTTTGATGGACGGCTTTGGAGTGTAACGTTTAGCAGTTTCAAATTTCACCTTGAGACGAGTAAGAATCCGTTCCCAAACTTCAGGATCCTCGCGATAAGCGCCATACTCATCATGCCCTGTGCCGCGCGAAAAATACGCTGAACGCGGGTTCTGATTTCCTGGCAATGTTCGATAAGGAATGCCATCGCCGTCAATATCCAGATAACGTCCCCATTTATCGCTCGTTTTTTCCAATATTTCGTCTAAGTCTTCTTCCCACAATATCTTCCCCCGATCCATGGGTTGATCTGGATAATCAAAAGGCTCAGAAACCCACTGGTTCATCCCCAAATCAAGATCGCTAAGTACAATGACCGGCGTTTGCAATCGTTCAGCCAAATCGAATGCGCGCCATCCAAATTCAAAACACTCCTTTACCGAACCAGGGAAAAGTAAAATATACTGGGTATCACCATGACCGATAAAATTAGCAAAAGTAATATCACCCTGCGCTGTGCGAGTGGGCAAACCAGTGCTTGGGCCTACCCTTTGAACATCCCATACCACAACAGGTGTTTCAGTATAATAAGCCAGGCCAAGATATTCTGTCATCAAGCTAAGCCCAGGGCCTGAAGTTGAGGTCATCGCCCTCAACCCACCCCAGCCAGCGCCAACGGCCATCCCAATCGCAGCGATTTCATCTTCAGCCTGAACAATCACACAAGTCTCTTTACCCTCTTCGACAGGATCTTTTCTGAGAATGGGCAGGTACTCATGCATGGCCTCGGCCAACGATGAGGCGGGGGTGATTGGATACCAGGCAACAAATTGAGCTCCGCCATATAGTGCGCCCAACCCGGCTGCGGTATTGCCGTCCGCCATAATTTTTCCAATGGTAGCGTTCATTGGTTTTACATAGTAGGGATCATTTTTCTTTAGGTTTTGCTGCGCCCACTTAGCTGCCAGGGTAATCACACCATAGTTGGACCGAATGGCTGCTTCTTTGCCTTTGAAATGGAAATCAAGCGCCTGATAAATATTTTCGAAATCAATTCTCAATAATTCAGAAAGAATTCCGACATACACCATATTGGCTGCATAATCTTTTAGTTTTTGAGGAACTTCGGCAGCACTCAATATCTCATTTACCGGCATGGGGTATACACTGATGTCTTGCCGCGTCACAGGAAGTTTGATGGCGTCAGAGTAAAGCAAGACCCCACCAGGAACAATGTATTCTTGTTCCTTTGAAAATGTCGCAGGATTCATGGACACGACAATATCATCCTTTTCGAGACGGCCGAAATAACCTTCTTTACTAATCCGCAAGGTAAACCACGTAGGAAGACCTTGAATATTAGATGGGAAAATGTTTTTACCAGAGACAGGGATGCCCATCTTAAAAAGCGCGCGCAATAAAGTTGTGTTAGCGGTGGCGCTCCCAGATCCATTGACTGTACTGAAGGTAATACAAAAGTCGTTTATGATCTGCTCTTTTGGAGAATAACCTGCATCATTTACCCCAGCAGGTTTTTCGAGTTCCATAAATAATTCTCCTATGATCGAATGCTCTCATTATTCAAACTTTTGATTTAAAGGCGGTTTTGCGCGTTGAAATAACAGACCCTTGTGTTCAATAAGCGCAAGGTAGCCTACTGTAAAATCTCCCGTAAGAATGCTGTTAACAATTTTTTGATGATAATTCCAAACCTTTTGCAAATACACAATATCCGTGTAAATATCTAATCCAAAATTTTCATATAAATCCCAATAGGCTTCCAGGATCCCTGTAACATAAGGATTGTTGAGGCGCGAATAAATGGTTAGATGAAGTTCCCGGTGTTCGTGATGAGGAATTTGAACGGGCTGACCGTTCAACTTTTGGGTCGCTTGGATGATCAAATTTTGTAGGTTTTGGCGATCTTGCCGCGTTAAAAGCTCAACCGCATGATACCAGTAAGCCGCCTCGACCTGGTTGCGTAAATCTGCAAATAACTGGAATTGAGCGGGGTCACTCGCAACGGCGTACCCCACACTTTTACAAACAGCGGGTTTAAATGAATAAGCGGTTCGCCGGATCCCTATCTTCGGCTTTACCTCAACAAGACCCAACGCCCGAGCAACCTCTAATTGCTCTCTCAGGCTGGCAACGCTTAACCCCAATTCACGGCTTAGTTCTGTAAGCGGAGGAAGACGTTCTGAATCAGAAAAATGCCCGGCCGCCAGATACTGTAAAAAAACTGACAGAGAATCTGCTGTACCACGATCGCGATTGGAAGCCGAATTTTTAATAATCATATTAATCAGATGATTTAATTAATTACAGTATAGCCACTCGACCGCACGGTGTCAATATCTTTTTCACGGATATTTGTCACCAGCATCAATGACGAAAGTCTAAGGTTTTAGAAAATATAGCGTTATGAAAACTCGGAGATTCGCAATACCGTTGCAGCGAGAAGTGCTGCTGCATTTGTTAAAGCCTGCTCATCGAAATCAAATTTCGGATTGTGATGGCTAGACAAGAATCCCTTTTGATCGTTTCGAGATCCTACCAGGATAAGGCAGCCAGGAACTTCTTCCAGAAAATAAGAAAAATCCTCCGAAGCCATGGTGCGATAATCACTCTCAATCACCGCGCCTTTGAATATCTCACGCGTGATTTCCCCCACAAGTTGCGCTATTTCCTGGTTATTAATAACAGGTGGTGTAAGTTTCTCCACAACAAGGGCAATCTCACAATTAAACCCCAGCGCAAGACCATCGCACACGGCCTGCAAGCGGTTCAGAACATGTTCTCGAACTCTCGGGGTAAATACCCGAATCGTCCCTTTTACAGCGACTTTATCAGGGATTACATTATGGGTATTCCCGCAATTTACTTGGCCAATCGAAAGAACTGCACTCTCAAGGGGTGAAACATTGCGGGATATGATGGTTTGCATAGCCATGATTAGCTGCGCCACAACCACGACAGGGTCAATGGCTTGATCTGGTATAGCGCCATGCCCACCTCTCCCCTTAATATCAATGGTGAAAGCGTCAGAGCTCGCCATAACGGGACCCGACACAACCCCAAACCAGCCTACCGGGCGTTCATTCCATAGGTGAAACGCAAGACAATATTTGGGCTTTGGACGAGTAAAAACGCCAGCCTTGATCATTTCATGAGCACCGCCCAACCCCTCCTCAGCAGGTTGAAAGACGAACTGAACCGTGCCGGATAGTTGGTTCTGATATTTTTTTAAGAGCTTCGCAACGGTAAGACCGGTTGCCACGTGTCCATCATGACCACATGCATGCATAACCCCCGCATGGGTCGAAGCATAATCAACTTTATTCTCCTCTTGAATTGGAAGAGCGTCCATATCAAAGCGCAGCAGCGCGATTGGTTCAGAGGCATGCCCCTCTAAAAAACCAACCACCCCTGTTTGGGCAATTCCTGTAAGAACTTCCATGCCAAGCCGCGAAAGTCCTTCGGCGATAAGATTTGCAGTGCGTTTTTCTTGAAAGCCCAATTCCGGATGACGATGCAAATCTCGCCGAATGGACTGGGTGTAATCAAACAGTTGCTGCGCTTCTTCCAATAACCCCGACGCAGGCAATTTCTTATTCATATAAGCCCTCTGGACACTTCTAATCCACGACCTGAGTCTTGGGAGGATGATGCTGTTCATCCTCGATCACTCTAATTTCATTGCTGGGAAACTCGCGTTGCGTATCATTGTTCAATTGAACGACAACAGTTTCAGTTAAAGGACGAACGTCCACGACCTTCCCCTCGCCAGCAGGCGTTAATACCCGCTTATTTCTTTTAGGAAGAAGCTTACGGGCAGTGGCATACGTTTCATACTCATAAATTAAGCAACATCGCAAACGACCGCACATCCCGGTAATCTCTGTGGGTGTTAGCGAGATGCCCTGTTCTTTGGCCATCCGGATCGAAATCGAACTAAAATCGCATAAAAACTTCGAACAACAGCGGGTTTCAAGACCACAAGCGCCCATCCCGCACATTGCTTTTGCGACATCGCGTGGTCCGATTTGCCTCAATTCCACCTGTGAAGGGGCATAAGCCTTTTGTATATCCTGTCGCAATGATTTCAGATCAACCTTATCCTCGTTCTCTGTACTAAACAAGATCGTTAAACGGCTACCGTCAAAACTGTATTCGGCAAATACTATTTTTATCCCGATTAATCCCAATTCCTTGGTGCGTTTTTTTGCATACGCGACCACATCTTCCTCCTTGGCTTTCCACTGCTGATGGATCACTAAATCACGGGCAGTCGCAAGGCGGTCAATCGGTTTCAGCGCAATGTTTTCCTGAGGGGAATAATCCTTGATCAATTGAGCGACGCGACCAATTTGCCAACCACGGCTAGTCTCGACAATCACCGCGTCGCCATTTTTCAGGTCAGGAAAGGTGCTGCTATCAAAATGGTAGAGCTTTCCTACTTTTGCGAAACGAACACTAGCCACTGAAGAATAGGTTGCCATTCCATTAATCCACAATATTAATAACAATATCCTCTTGAGACTGTAGCGCAGCCACACTCAATGCCGCAGCCAATTTCTCAGAAACGTTCCGCAACGCTTCCGCCGTAACCGATTCAGGTGATGAGATAACGATCGGAACGCCAATATCGCCGCCAACCCGCACCGCCGGGTCAATCGGGATCGCACCTATATAGGGGACACCAGCAGTTTCAGCGAGCTTTTCCCCTCCTCCGGCGCCAAACAGATTCATACGGTTACCATCCGGAAGCTCCAGATAACTCATATTTTCAATGACGCCCAGAATTGGAACATTCAACTGCTTAAACATAAATAGTCCACGCGAGGCATCTTCAACAGAGACTTGCTGCGGAAGCGTAACAATAACGCCACCGCTCAATGAGATGGACTGCGCCAAACTGAGCTGCGCATCGCCAGTTCCAGGTGGAAGATCAATTACCAGATAATCGAGCTCCCCCCAGGCTACATCATTAAGAAACTGCCGGATTGCTGAATGCAGCATGGGGCCTCGCCAAATCAATGGTTGTCCTGGTTTTACCATGAAACCAATAGACATGATTTTTACCCCATGGGCTTCGGCAGGCGTGAGTTTTCCATTGGTGGTTGGCGGCATCCGCTCAACCCCCATCATAGTTGGAATATTGGGACCATAAATATCTGCATCGAGCAGTCCAACTTTAGCGCCACTCTGGGCGAGGGATACGGCAACATTCACCGCGACGGTGCTTTTCCCAACACCGCCTTTTCCAGAGGCGATTGCGATAGCATTTTTTACAGGCGTAGCAAGCGCAGATCTATTACGGCCATCTGATGGGACAGAGGCTTGCATCTCGATAACCACACTACGAACACCTGGCAAACTCAGCACAGCTTGCCTGGCCTCAGCCTCGATCTTACTGCGCAATGGGCATGCCGGCGTTGTTAAAACAATCGTAAACCGGACAACATCCCCTTCAATCTCAACGTTTTGAATCATATTGAGAGTAACAAGGTCTTTGTGCAATTCTGGTTCTTGCACAGCGCTAAGCGCTGTTAAAATATCTTGCGATGTCAACTGCTGACTCATTTGATACCATACCTTTTAATTAGAATGAAACGTCGGAAGTTTTCTCGTTCTTCTGTCTTTTCTTGATAAAATTTTCCACTTCCTTTTTACACTGATCAAACTGCTCAAGTAAATCTTTATCGCTGCCACGGAATCGACGAATAGTTTGGTGCGCACAAACGGTGCAGCCTCGCATCGCGCGAAACGAATCGGCGTTGCAGGTAACACATCCTCCCAATCGGGTCATCATCAAAACAAAAGCGTATTGATCAACTTCAGATGCATCGGCTGAACTGACCCGCTCAACTAGATCGCGCCACGGGGCATTTCGTAGTTCCCCGAGGTTGGGAATTATGCGCAACGGAAAAAGTAATTCTGTGTCAGAATTATACATTTTATACACGTTTCTCAGACTTAGGATGTCTTTGCCTCTTTTTCTAATCGAGCTGCTTCCTCTCGGGCGAAATTTTTTGGCCTGATTTCCTCGTAATAGGAGGCCGATTTTAACAACTTCTCCATTGAGTAAACATGCTCTGCTTTACGGTCAAATGAGGCAATTTCATAGTCATGATCCATTTTTATAGCATCAAAGGGGCAATATTCAGCGCAAAAACCACAGTTCATACAAATATCCACATCAATATAAAACTCGGCTGGTGTTGGCTTGGGTCGCCCCGTGTCGGGATCGATCGCTCGCTTAATCCAGATGCATTGCGGTGGGCACACCTTCGCGCAAATCCCACAAGAGGTACAACGGATTTTCCTTTCCTGATCAGGAAGTTCGTCATAAACCAAAAATGGGAGATAACGAAATTCCTCCGGTAAAATCAATTTTTCTTCAGGATATTGTACGGTAAATACGCCTGTTACAGAGCTCGCGCTTCGCTCCCGTACGCCTTCTTCCGTGAAATATCTGCCTTTTCCCTTTCGAATATCCTCAAGATAAGTCTTCAAAAAATGTTTTAGCGTAACACCTAATCCTTGAATTATACCCCAGCCATTCATCAGACTCCTCCTTCTCATCACCGATCAACTTCGCCCAAAACAATGTCAATAGAACCCAGGATTGCAACAACATCCGCAATTTTTTGGTTCTTTGCCATCGTCGCCAGGCTAGTGAGATTGATGAATGAAGGCGCACGCACATGATACCGCCAGGGATTGGGTTTTCCGTTGGAGACAACATAAAACCCTAATTCCCCTTTTGGACCTTCCACGCGTCCATAGGCTTCTCCAGGCGGAACGCGCGCCTGATACTGGGGTTTGCCGGACATGATAGGTCCCTCCGGGATGTCTCTTACGACTTGTTTAAGAATCCGCAAGCTCTGACGCATTTCCTCAACCCGCACAAGGTAACGGTCATAAATATCGCCATGAAGCCCATAAGCTACATCAAAGTCAAAACGGTCATAGATGCTGTAAGGGTCTGCCCTTCGAACATCATAGGGAACCCCCGAAGCTCTCAAGATTGGTCCAGCCGCCGACAACGCGATGGCTTCTTCGGGACTGAGTACCCCAACCCCCTCGCAGCGGATTCTGACCAGATCGTTTTTAGTTAAATACCGCTCAAATTCCTCCAGCTTCCTTGGCAAACGGTCGTTAACAAGCTCCTTGATTTTTTCTAAAACCCCGTCCGGCAGGTCGCGCGCCACTCCGCCGAAACGGAAATAATTACACATCATCCTGGAGCCAGATACTGCCTCAAAAACATCCAGAATCAATTCCCTCTCTTCAATTGCATAGAGGGCCGGCGTAAAAAATGCGCCCAAGTCGTTGAGAAGGAACCCGATTGAAAAAATGTGGTTGAGAAACCTGGTGAGCTCAGCCATCATAACACGGATATACTCTGCTCGCTCAGGCGGGCGAATGCCCATGAGTTTTTCTACCGCCAGGGCATAACCAAAGTTATTGCTCATCGAGGAGATATAATCTAATCGATCCGTAAAAGGCATATTTTGCAAAAAAGTGTTGCGTTCCCCAATTTTCTCATGATTGCGATGCAAATATCCCATAACAGGCTTAAGCGAAAGAACAGTCTCGCCTTCCAATACAACGACCATTCTGAACACCCCATGGGTAGAAGGATGTTGAGGTCCCAAATTAACTACAATCTGATCCGTCTTGAACTCACTTTGGATATTTTGCGAGAGGTTCAACATGCCTTTGTATAAAGCATCATCTCCCACAGGCGTCCATTGCTCTGGATCAAAATCATTGGGGTAGCGAACATTGTTCTTGTACGGGTTTTGATCTTCAGATCGAATAACCTGGCCATCCGGCCACCGGCTTTTAAATGGCTTGGCTTCGTCCTCAAAAAATGGTTCGCGCCAATCTTTGCGAAGGGGAAACCCTTCAAAACCCTCCCACATCATTATTCTACGCAGATCTGGATGTCCTTCGAATCGGATTCCCAACAGGTCCCAGGCCTCGCGCTCCTGAAAATCAGCCCCCGGATACAGTGGAACAAGCGATGGAACAACCGGATTGTGTCGCGAAACCTGCAGCTTCAGGTTAAAGGAAGGTCCGCCGGTCGTTCTATAAAAATGATAAACAACTTCCATCTGCTCTGCGGGGAAATTATCCACGCCGGTCACAGAGGATAAATAATCGTAC
>Ga0067045_1028739_pt1 | contig 28299 bp, 24 predicted proteins | sample TerdegcTABiofilm_FD_59184 | JGI IMG/M metagenome (GOLD analysis project Ga0067045, IMG submission 59184) | Combined Assembly of (Gp0054472, Gp0054536) Wastewater bioreactor microbial communities from Singapore -Terephthalate degrading...
ACCCTCTCCCAGAGGGAGAGGGCTCTGTCATTCCGGGCGGTTGCAAGTCCCCTCTGCCTTCGGGAGAGGGAGCTGGAAGAATCTCCTCTCCCCCGCTGCGGGGGAGAGGGTCAGGGTGAGGGGGTGTGCCACGATTATCACGGACTGCCGGCTTTTGAGACACTCTCTTCAAGCCTGCCCTATATTGGGACTGGCTCTGGAACTGCCCTCCAGCCGGATCGTTGCACAGGGGGCAGGTTTGAAGCCCGCCCCTACCGACACATCCTCATGCGAAACGGTTCCGAGACACTTTCTTCAATCCTCTGCTTCCCGAATACGAGCTGGAGCAAATATGTGACCGTGGTTGGGGAGACGCTTTGGGGGTTGGGAATCGGGATTTTGTTCCATGCTTATCCTGGAATCTGCCTGCAGCGACAGGGACAGTGTACCAGTTGCGAACGGTTTCGACGGAGGATATGGCCTTGACAGCACATTCCCGCTAGCCTCACGTTGCCCTATCTTGTTGTTTCAATTGCTGTTTCTGCATACGCTTCCGTCGTCCAGCTCTTGGCATGGTTCATGCTCCTCCAAGGGCATCCTGGTGCAAGAAAAGGAGCCGTGTCATGAAGCCGGTGGCAATAACCACGATCTGGATGCTGCTGAATATCGCTGGTGCGTACATGGCTGTAGTGGGAGTACTTCAGGTCGGCCGGCTGGGCACGGCAGCAGTTGGGCTCCTCATGATTTTCGGAGCCTGGCTGTGGCTCGGCCACGCAATCGTGGTCAGGTTGACCCGTAGATATTCTTCTTCTGCTCTCGAGAGTCAAGGAAACGCAGCCACCTAGGACGGTGGCAGATGGAATGAGAAGGCCGGCGGATGCCATCGAGATTCGCGATGAGCTCAGAAACATTATCCCTGGTTTCCGCGGTCACGGAATGAGACCGCGTCTCTCTGTGGCCTCTGTGTCCCGATGCGGTGTGTTGTGTGTTGCTCGTAAGTTGTTGTAGGTCCCTACCATTGGGACACAGGGATCACGGAGCACTTATCGTTTCCGAGAGGGGCTGCAGCAGCCCGAACAGATCATGTGGAGCCTTCTGCTGCATATGTGGCTCCCCAAACCTTCCAAATCCTCCTGATTTTGTAGACCTGTCCTCCTCCGGGTGGGTCACGGATTGATAACACACCACCCTGAACAGGCAAGGGAATCCCTCTGCCTCCTTCTCCGGTGCGGCTGTGTCCCTGTCGACCTTCGGATCCCTTCATGTGCCTTCCGCTCATACCTCGACAGGGACACAGAGCGCCCGGACTTTTTGAACACGGGTCCGGTGTTTCCAGCCATTCTCCCCACAACGACGTCGCGATCTCCGCACCCTGTGCCCTCGCCAAGAAATATCACTTGCCAAGACGACGGGTAAGCCTCATACTTCTGTGGTCTCTTCCACAGGAATGAAGGGAAGAGCCCTGAAAAGTCTTTTACCCTTATATTTGCGTTGCGGAAACGGAGCTCGATGGCCCGTACTATTAACGGGAGCTATCGCGTCCGGCTATCCTGGAGCGTCACACAACAAAGAAGGAGCTGAATGTATGGATACCTGGAGCTTCGGCTTGACCATCACGATTGTAGGTGCTGGTGGTACTTTTGTCACCCTTGGTGTTCTCATCGGGATAATGAGCTTACTCAAGAAGATCTTCCCCGTGTCCACCGGATCCGACTCCCGGACAAGCTGAGAGAGGAGGCTGTGTATGCTGGATAGCTTGCTGTTCGGGTTGTCGGGTTTATCCGAGGGAGTAGTGCACCTTTCGCGGCACGGGCTTCCAAATGTGGTCATGATTTGCATATCGGCAATCTTGTTTTACCTGGCGATCAAGAAGGGAGTGGAGCCCCTCCTTCTGCTGCCCATTGGCTTCGGCTGTCTCCTGGTAAACATTCCCTTGAGCGAGCTCATGGAAACAGGAGGATTACTCAAATTTTTGTACGATATCGGTATCGCGACGGAGATCTTCCCGCTCCTCATCTTCGTGGGAATAGGGGCAATGACGGATTTCACTCCGTTGTTGGAGGACCCCAAGATTCTCCTCTTCGGAGCTGCGGGTCAATTCGGGATCTTCATAACCTTGCTCTTGGCGCTTGCAGTAGGGTTTGCCGAATTGGAGGCTGTTTGCATCGGTATCATAGGTGCCTGTGACGGTCCCACAGCGATCTACGTCACCTCTCAGTACGCTCCTCACCTCCTGGGGCCGGTTTCTGTTGCGGCGTACAGCTACATGTCGCTGGTACCGATCATCCAACCCCCCATTATGAGGGCTCTAACCAGCGACAAGGAACGTACGGTAAAGATGGCGATGCCAAAGAAGGCGACCGTCTCTCCTCGCACGCGACTTCTCTTCCCCGTGGTTGTTACCGTTGCCACCGGCTTGATTGCGCCCAAAGGCTTGCCACTGATTGGGACCATCATGCTCGGAAATTTCATGAAGGAAAGCGGTGTGGTCGGCCGGCTCACCCATGCCTCGGAGAATGAGATCGCAAATATTGTCACTCTCTTCCTTGGGCTGGCAATCGGCGCCACCATGGACGGTCATGTTTTCCTGAAGTACCAAACCCTGGCAATCTTCGCCCTTGGGTTCCTGGCAATCTGCGTTGACACAGCAGCCGGCGTGCTCCTCGGGAAACTTATGTGCCGACTTACTGGTTGGAAAGTCAATCCGCTGGTGGGGGCTGCGGGAATATCAGCCTATCCCATGGCGGCCCGAGTTTGCCAGACGGTGGGCCAAAAGTTCGACAAGAAAAACTACCTCCTGATGTATGCTATGGGAGCTAACACGGGAGGTCAGATAGGCTCCGTCGTGGCTGCCGCAGTGATGCTGTCTGTCCTGAAAGGTATGGGGCTCATCTAGGGCCTCTTTTCGTACGCGAGAGGATCTGGAAACACAAAAGCCGGGGGCTTTCGGTCCCCGGCTCCGAGACGGCCCACGCGTTGTCACTAACCGTGGGCTCTGGCATGGTACAGCCCCACCACCTCGAAGAGCTGCCAGAAGGCGCCCACGAGGAGGGCAATCCACCCGATAAAGTACGAGATTACGCTGCAGACGTACCAGATTGACGCTACAAAGGATATCTCAACCGGCAATACACTGAAGGCTACCGTTAGAAGGAAGAATAGACCCGACGCACCTACGAGCCCGAACGGTCTTCCGTGGAGCTCACAACCTGCCATTTTACCGAAAAGCGGAGCAATCAATGTCGCAACCGCCAAGATCAGTGTCTCATATATCATGACCATGAAAGGATCCCTCCCTGTTCAACAAGCTATATCAGTAAACGCTAGTCATTAGTCCGGACTCGTCAAGATCCTATCAACAACGTGTAATCGTTTATTTCTCGGTCGTCTGGGCGCGCCCATTCCCGACGATGGGCAGCCCTGTAGTGCAGGCTTTTAGCCTGCATCTTAAGAAATGGCAGCCTGAAAAGGCTACCCTACATATGGGGCATGCCGCAGCCCTGTAGTGTAGGCTTTTAACCTGCATTTCAAGAATTGGCAGCCTGAAAAGGCTGCCCTACATATGGGGCATGCCGCAGCCCTGTAGTGCAGGCTTTTAACCTGCATTTCAAGAATTGGCAGCCTGAAAAGGCTACCCTACATATGGGGCATGCCGCAGCCCTGTAGTGCAGGCTTCTAGCCTGCATCTTAAGAAATGGCAGCCTGAAAAGGCTACCCTACATATAGGGCATGCCGCAGCCCTGTAGTGCAGGCTTCTAGCCTGCATCTTAAGAAATGGCAGCCTGAAAAGGCTACCCTACATATGGGGCATGCCGCGCACATAGGCCGGCGTAGACCCTGCCGCAATTCCTTTGGTTTGCACATTGGCTGACAATGCCCATTCTATGGTGAGAAATTATGGAGGATACTATGACAGAGCTGGCGTTACAAATGCTTGAGCCAAAAGATAAGAGAGGGTTGATCGTGGTCATCACTGGAAACGGAAAAGGAAAGACTAGCGCAGCTCTCGGCCTTGTGCTGCGCTCTATCGGGCACGGTCTTAAGGTCTGCATGATACAATTCATGAAGGGCGATATGTTCGCGGGAGAGATAGAAGCTCTCCGCATGCTTTCTCCGCAGGTGGAGCATCATCTGACGGGGAAGGGATTCTGCGGTATTCAGGGCAATCCCTATCCCCACAAAGAGCACCGTGCCAATGCCCAGGAGGCGATCAAGCTGGCCAAGGAAAAGCTGGTTTCAGGAGCCTTCGATGTCGTCATCTGCGATGAGCTGAACAATGCCCTCAAGCTCAAGCTCGTGGACCTCGACCAGGTGCTGGACCTAATCCAAAGCAAGCCCCCTCTCGTTCACTTGGTTCTCACCGGTCGCGATGCCCATCCAGACGTTATCTTGCGAGCAGACACCGTGACCGAAATGCTCGAAATCAAGCATGCATACCGTGAAGGGATCGAGCCGCAGAAAGGGATAGACTATTAGGATGGTGCATGGCGATCGTAATGCCCTGCGATGATCTGGACTCATCCTCGATTCACGAGGTAGATTCCGCCTGCAACCAAGCCCAACCCTATCCAGAGGTACAGAGTAAGTGGCTCGCCGAGCAGCAGTCCGCTGAGAATTACTCCGAACAAGGGCGTCAAGAAGGTGAACGCGGACAGGCGGCTCGCCTGGTAACGATGAAGAAGCCAAAACCAGCCGAGATAACTGGCAAAGGCCACTATGACGGTCTGATAGAACAGGGCCGCAACAACGGGCGGAGTGAGAGAGACAGGAGCCCCCCATTCAAGAAGCACGAATCCGAGACACAGGACTGGAATGGAGAAAAATAGCTGGGAAAAAAGGGTTTGAAAATGCGTAATCGACGTGTTCCAGACAAACCTCTTGATGTAGATGGTTGTCGCGGCCCAGAGAAAGCCCGCGGCCACCTCCATCAAGTCCCCCACCCAGTGGTTGCTCCCCAATTGTCCAGGGTTTGATCCGAAGACGAGGCACAGGCCGGCAACGGCAAGAATGACCCCTGCGGCCTTCGAGAGCCCGAGACGATCGTCCGGCAGAAGCAGATGCGCAAGCACGGCGGTCCAAACGGGCTGGGTGTAGAGGAAGATAACTGCCCGGGATGCATCGGTAAACTGAAATCCCCAGTAAAGGAACAAGAATTCCACACCGAAGAGGAAGCCGACGGCAACCCCGTGCTTCGTCAAGCCGGCAGGGAGAAAGACGCTCTCCCGCAGGGCAGTGGCATAGCCCCACAGCAGGAAGCTAGCTACGATGGACCGCACCGTGGCCGCGAGAATGGGCGATATTCCCTGGTTACTCACCTTGATGCTGACAATATTCGCTCCCCAGAGCAGGCAAAGAAATGAAAGAGAGAGAACACCCCCGATCGGGAGGCGTGTGGGAGGCTTCTGGTCAGAGTTCAAGGCATCTCCATGGGCGAGTATTGGTGGAATACTGGACCGGCGATCACCATAGCCGATTCGGCGCACAATGCCAACCCCACCCCGCGAATAGAGCGGAAATCTCTTATGCACGATGGATCATGACATATTGGATTACTCGAATCTCAGGGCCGTCGCGATATCCAGTTGACTGGCTTTTGACGACGGGTACATTCCCGCCGCGACACCGATGGCACCTGTAACGACGAGATCGAACAGTATGCTGCCGGAAAGCATGTAGTTTGAGATTGCCACCTCCAGGAAATCCTTGAGCACAATGACGAAGATCACGCCTCCGACGATTCCTATAAGAGCTGCGCTGAAGCTCACTATAACCGATTCAATCATGAATTGGGCCTTAATGGAGTCGTCTGTGGCACCAAGCGCCTTCCGCAGACCAATTTCCCTTGTTCTATCCTGTACTGCCCCCAGCATAACGTTGGTGAGCCCCGTTTTTCCCAGAATGAAGATGGCAACAAGCGAAGCGTAGCAGAACAGCTTGACAAGAAACATGATCAAGTTAACCCTGTCCACTCTGGACCCGTGATGGACCACGTCGATTCCATCGGCAAGGCTTGGATGCAAGGCCGCCAATTTAGCCCGTGCTTCTTCTGCTACCTGGCGCACTTTGTCGACACTGTCAACTCTGATCCTCATACGAACAATTTCTCGGTGTTGCCCCAAATGCTGAGTAGCCAGAGAAATGGGAATAAACACAGACCGTAGGGCCTCGTCATCCTGGGGCCCCCCCAGAACACCGACTACGGTGTATCGATATCCCAGCACGTCGATAGCAGAACCCACCGGATCCCTATTGCCATACATTTCCCGAGCCACGTCCGCACCAATCACACATATTTGTCTTGCGGCCGCAACATCCGCTTCGTTTATGAGTCGTCCTCGATCGGCAAAGCCGGAGACGGTTTTCCAGTATCGGGCGTCGATAGCCGTAAGTTGGAAAAGCAAACCTTCCACCTTTCCCTGGAAAATTGTCAAATCTCGGTTCGTAGCACGAAGAGGCGCGACAACCTTGACATGTTCGATTCGAGAGAGCTCTTGTGCATCCCTTTCAAAGTACTCCCCGGGGTGGTGCCAAAACAATCGGTCGTCCCATCCGGCCACTATGACAGTGGCCTCACCTATCAATTCGAGATTGCTGGATATCTTTTCTTCCACAGAACGACTGAGCGTACCAAACATGACGAAGCCGATCGTACCCATGCTGATGGCAATCATAACCGCCCGGTATCGAGCGATATTCCTCAACACCATCCGGAGGCACGAGACTAAGAGATCGTCTTTCTTCATGAAACTCCTCTCCTAATGCGCCCCTGCCTGATTCATTATATCATTGGCACAAAGCCGGCACGATGAGTTTCCGTGCTGGCAGGGCTGCCTTTCTGCCTCTACTCGAATCGGAGGGCCTCAACAGGATCCAATCTGGCCGCAGACTTTGCCGGCAGCACGCCTGAGGCCACACCTGACACAAACCCGGCCAACGAGGCAACCAGGATTGATATCGCGTACATGAAGTAATTGATTTCGTACTTGAGAACGTATTGGGACAGGATGACCACCGCCACAGTCCCAAGTACTATCCCTGTTACCGCGCCGGCAAGCGCAACGATCAAAGACTCGAATATGAATTGTTCGGTGATATCTCGCGGGGTAGCGCCAACAGCCTTTCTCAATCCTATCTCCGGGGTCCGTTCCCTGACCATCGCAAACATGACGTTGGCCACGCCCCCAGAGCTCACAATGAGCACGGAGACGATTCCCACGTAGAGGATGAGCTGGAACACTTCGAGGATATTTCGCACCAGGACGACTCTGGCGCGGTCGAAGAGGACTTCGCACCTCTCATCCGCAGGTCTCCTGTCTTTCAATATCTGTTCTACCTGCTTGTGAACGACTTCTACACTGTAAATGTCCTGCGGCAGGATCGTCAGCCGTCTGATATCTGACATTCCGGCTATTTTCTTCGTCGCGACGCTAATCGGAACGAGGACTACTTCGTCAAAGATCCTGTTGTCAGAGGGTCCCAAAACCCCCACGATTCTCAGATGCTCACTACCCACTTGGAGCGACTCTCCCACAGCTTCATCGTCCTTCCCAAACAAGAATTCCCTTACATAGCGTCCCACAATGCACACATCACTCGCATCCTGCACTTCCGCTTCCGTAAACTGTCTCCCTTCAGCGATTGGCAAGAATGCGGTCATTGCAAAAAACGAACTGTCTACCCCCATGACTCGCACGTACTTGAATTCTTTCTTCTTGTAGGACGCGTGGAACTCCAGGTTCGTCGGCCACCACGAGTACACCGAGGGAGCGACTGCTTGCACGGCCGGGATCTGCCGAAGGTTCTCGATATCTCGGTCGGAGAAGAATCTGGGTTCTTCCGGATACTCTGGAGAGACAAGATGCAGATTCGCCTTGATCAGAGTCGCCCCTCCTAATATTGCAAGATTGCTTCCGATGTTCTTCAGTATAAGGTCCCCCATGGTGATCACGGTGACCATGGAAGCAATACCCAGGACCATACCTAAGAATGGACCGAGGTACCGTTTGCGCTTCCGCGCAACCTGGCTCCAGGACAACCGCAGCAAATCTCTCGTCGTCATGCGCCCCCCCTCACCAGATTGCTTCTTCGTTCAGGGAATCTCGCATCATCCTCTGTCGTCCACTTGGCGACCGTCGCAAGGAAGCCCAGCAGGGAAGAGTTGGCAGAAAAAAGAATAGCCCCAACACGCTCATGGCCAAATTATATAACGGCAGAGAGTCTTCGAGTCAACGGGCGCGCGGAATACCCCTTTCTGCTCTATTCACCACTGGGGTACGATCGGTTTTCCTGGCAATGCGTCCCTGGGGGTCGTGACAAGTCCGTCTCCCTCGCGTTCGGCCGCTGCTCGGCCCACAGAATGACGGCTGGTGTCGATCCGGAAATTCTCTCTGGCAAACCTGCAATCCCAGAGGTCAAAGTAAGCATTCACTTGTGCGGGGCGGATAGAATAAAATCGTCAATGATTTCTGCTAATCGATCCTCTCCTCCCGCTCAAGAGTGAATGCTTACAGGTCAAAGGAATTTACCCTTGATCAGTGCCCTCGTCTTGGCATACACTGACTACCTTCCGCAGACCATCCAACAAACGGCCGTACTTGGCGCCTGGTCTGCATTATCGAAAAATCGACCCACATTCTTAAGTCCGCTTTCGCGAAAGACAACGGATAAGGAGGTACTCGCGAGATTGAGAACTCCCACGATTAAAGCGACACTTATCGGTTTTGCCGTTCTGGCAGTACTTGTTCTCACCGTTCCGGCAGTGCTGACCGTGGCCGGCTTATCTGACATTTCGACGAGTGTTTCGGTGGCCATCAAGGAAAGCAAGATTGGTTCAGAAGCGATCGCTACGCAGAGTGCTCTTGCAGAAACAGGGAGCGGCTTGAAAGAGTATCTTGAGGTCGGAGGATCCGGAAGTCTGAATCGTTACCGGCAGGGCGTCGAAAAAACTAAGGCGGCATTTTCCGAGCTTATCAGGTCTCTCTCCGAAAAGAAGGATCAAGAGAGCCGTGTCCGTGAGGCGGAAGCGCTCTTTGTTCAGTGGATAAACTCCGTGGCGGACCCTGCTGTCGCGTCCCGCGGCCGAGCTGGTGATTCCTCTGACACGGGAGGTCAGGGATCACGGTTGAGCAAGGGGTTACTGGATCCACCCGTCCAAGTGCAGACCATCCTCTTGTCCCTCGCAGACGGACAAACAAGGCTCACCACCTCCCGTCTCGCCACGATGGCGGAATGGCTCAATAGAGTGAGGACCCCAATGTACGTTGGAATACCCGTATACGCGGTCCTCCTCCTCATCGCCTGCTTCGTTCTGGCACGAAGAATCGCCAAGCCCATAGCGGACGCGGCGGGGTTCTCAGAGGCCTTGAGGCTGGGGGAGTTGAGTAGGCGTTTGGAGGTTCAAGGCCTCGATGAGGCCCAACGACTCGCCCAATCTCTCAACGAGACTGGTGAAAGCCTGGCACGGCATAACAGCCGCATACTGGAAGGAGTGGAAATTCTCACCGCCTCAGTCGCTCAGATTGCCGGGACAGCATCCGAGCTTTACGCAGGCGCTGCCCAGACGGCTTCTGCGGTGAGCGAAACAACGGCCATCGTGAACGAGATGGAACAGACAGCCAAGGTCGTGAACGAAACCGCCCGCCGGGTGGCGGAGCAGGCCGAGCAGTCCGACGAAATTGCGAACGCGGGAACCAGAGCCACTGGCGATACGCTTGAGAAGATGAATATCATCCGGGAGAAGATGGAGATTGTGAGCACGTCGGTGGTGGAGCTGAGCAAGAACGCAAAGCATGTAGAGGTCATAGTTGCAGCAGTCCAGGACATCGCAGATCAGTCGAACCTCCTGGCGGTCAACGCATCCATCGAGGCCGCTCGGGCAGGAGATCACGGAAAAGGGTTCGCAGTGGTGGCCCACGAGATCAAATCACTGGCCGACCAATCACGGGAGGCCACCCAGAACATAACAAGAATTCTTCAGGAAATCCGCAAGTCCGTGGACTCGGTGGTGATGGCCGCCGAAGAAGGGGGCAAGGCGGTCATGAGAGGGGTCGAAGAGTCGGAGTCGGCGAGAGAATCCATCGCAAGGCTCGCGGACAGCATAGCCCAGTCTTTTCAAGGGGCAAACGTCATCTTCACGTCGAGTGAAAGACAGTTTGCCAGGGTCGAACGGGTTGCAGCGGCCATGAGGAACGTGGAGTTGGCGATGAACAACAGTCTCGAAGGAACGACTCACCTGGAGAATGAGGCGAAAAGACTAGAGCAGCTTGCTCTGTCCCTGGATGGGCTGGTGCGCCAGCAAAGGGGCCAGGAAATGGCTGCCTGAGTGCCGATTGGGGGTCAGGTCTTTTTTCTTGATCTTGCTGCCACCTTTTGAATGAGCCTGCTCGGTCTAGACCAGGCCAGTGGCCTATTGACAGACCATCGTCATCATGGATTCGTCAAGAAACAAGACCTGACCCCATTGCGCAACGTGGCCTATAATCGACTCGCGGAGGTCCCAACGGAACTCTTCACATCGTCCAGACCGGCAAGGGTTCGTGATCCCGACGAGACAGGTCTATTTTGACTTCTTGCTCCGCTTTGCCTTCCTGGGCTTACAAGGCGCCATCGCGGGCGGAGGACCTATGGGTTGGGCGTAACCGAATGCACCGTATTCCACTGGGACGCAGCCTGGCACCCCAGGCCCACCCCTGTACCTGAATTGCCACTCCGCTATCTCGGAATAGCTGACTCCCTCCAGTCTCGGTACCTGGGGGCTTTGCGCCAGAACAGGATCGGTGTTCGAGCACAACAAGCTTATGACGAAGGCGACACACACAAACTTCCCCACCCTCAACGAATCCTTCAACATGGCTTGGGCTCCTTATTAGGTATAGGCTTCCCGAAGTTTTCTCAAGATCTCGCAACAAGCATACCTCAGAGCCCTGGAAAAGACAATCTGCAAATGGTGGCGTTGTGATTCGCAACACTGCCTAGCCTGAGATCAACGCATTGAGCTCACCGCTGATCGCCAAGAGCTTCTCCGCATCGGTTTCGGCAAATTGCTTTTCATCCTTTGCAAGCTGCTCTTTGAGACGGGACACCACAGCTTCCAGATTGGCAGTCATCTCAAGCAGATTCCGGCGCAGAATCTCCCGGTCTGCTCCGACGGGAATTTCCTTGATCCGTTCCCTGGGAACCAGCCGGAGAACTTCTCGCCAGCGGGGCACGATGACGTCCAGATTCCATGTTTCACGGATCGCTTTTGCGAACGTCTGGCTGGTCAAGAGCTCTCCGTGAATGACAAAAACCCGCGGCCTGGATTTCTGCGCAAAATGCCCGATCCAGCGCAGGAGGTCCGCTTGGTCGCCATGGGCGGAAATGCCGCCGATGGTGAACACCTTCGCCCGGACGGCGATCTTCTCTCCGAAAATGGTGACCCTCTCGGCACCGTCTACAATCTGCCTTCCTGTTGTTCCTTGGCTTTGGAAGCCGGTAATGACAATACTGGCTCCAGGCCGCCAGAGATTATGTTTCAGGTGATGCTTGATCCTTCCCGCATTACACATTCCGTTTGCAGAGACAACGATGGCGGACCCATTGAGCTGGTTGATCTCCATCGATTCCTTTGCAGTCAACGTAAATTTCAGGTGGGGCATGTCGAAGGGATCAACCCCTTGGCGTACGAGATCTCGGGCATCTTCGTCGTAATACGCTTTGTTCTTGCGGAAAATTTCTGTGGCTTTGATCGCGAGAGGACTGTCCAGGAAAATTGGGATATCGGGCAGTTGTCCGGATCGAGAAAACTCCCCGAGAATGTACAGAATCTCCTGAGTGCGCTCAACAGCGAACGCAGGAATGATGACTTTCTCCTGGTGAGCATAGGCATATTCAATGGCCTCCAGGAGCTCGGCCTTGCTTTCTTCAAAGGTCCGGTGGAGCCTATCGCCGTATGTGGATTCCACGAAGAGGTAGTCTGCTTCTTCTACGGGCACAGGATCTTTCACGATAAGAGCATCCTGTCTTCCCAGATCGCCGGAGAAAACTATTTTCGTATTTTTTTGGTCTTCTTCGATCCACAGCTCGACGATGGAGGCTCCGAGAATGTGTCCGGAATCTCGTAGCCTGACCTTCACGCCTGGCTCAGGCTCCACTATCTTGTCCATCTCCGTACTGCAGAAATATTGCAGGCTGTCTTCAGCGTCCCGGGTAGTGTAGAGGGGCAAGACTCGATGCTTGGCTTGCCGCTTGTTTTTCTTCGTGCGCCACTCAGCCTCCATCTCCTGGACGTGAGCTGAATCGAGCAACATGACTTCGCAAAGATCGACGGTAGGGGGGGAGGCGATGATTTTCCCGCGGAATCCGTCCTTCACCAACTTGGGTATCCGCCCGCTATGGTCGATGTGCGCATGGGTAAGCACCAGGAGCTTGACTTCACGGGGATTGTACCCCCAGTCTCCCCAGTTTCGACTTTCCATCTCCTTGTTTCCCTGAAAGAGACCGCAGTCTACAATGAGTTTCTTGCCACCGGGAGTCTCCACCAGGAAATTGGAGCCCGTGACCGAGCCGGTTGCCCCCAGACACGTAATCTTGACCATTATTTGTTCTCCTCCCATGGACAACGGGTCCGGTCTTGTTTCTTGATCTGCCTGTCACCTCTCAAACTCGCCTGCTCGGTCTAAGCCAGGCCAGTGGCCTATTCACAGACCATCGTCTTCACAGATTCGTCAAGAAACAAGACCTGACCCCCAGTAAGCGTTAGACCCGGAAAACGGAAAGAAAGATTCAGCACTAATATACGGCCGGTTCTCTGTCAAGGCGCGTTTTCCCCGGACAGTTGGTTGCTCGGGCACAGCAATCCGGTCTCTCCTATCAGGCCGAAGAAGCCACTGAGTCCTGTGTCCTGCGGCATTGGCCGCGTCTCCTTTCGTCGCTTTCACGTGAACAGGGCGCGGATGAGCACGGAAACCCCTTGACAGAGTCCGGTAGCCCCTATATGGTTCCATAGCAAGCTTAACTTGTGTTTCCCCAGTTGACCTCTCGTCAGGAATACGGGCGTTATGCAAGACTTAAGATCGAAGAACCGAGGCGCCCGTGCCGTGGATTTTGCCGCATTTTTGAGCCGTTATATCCCGCTCGTCAAAAGCCCTCGTTCGTAAGCCAAAAACGGGCCCTGGACGTGCATCTTGGGCCGATTCCATAAGGAGTATGCACATGAGTATCAACATCTACGTGGGAAACCTCTCTTACGAGGCAAATGAGGCGGAACTGCAAGGGCTTTTCGAGGGCTATGGTGAAGTTGATTCCGCCAAGATAATTACGGATCAGTTCACGGGTCGGTCTCGAGGATTCGGCTTCGTCGAGATGAGAAACCGCGAAGACGGACTCCGGGCGATCGAGGAGTTGGATTCCCGAGATCACATGGGCCGAAGCCTCAAAGTTAATGAAGCTCGACCGAAGGGGAACTCCGGAGGCGGACGCCGCGATCAGAGTAGATCCCGCTGGTAAGGATCCCGGCTGCCACGCACTGAATCTGCGTGCTGGTCGTCGCAGTTGAAAGCCAATGAGCCTTCGATCAATATGTGGTCATGACATAGGCCGAGATTTCCCAACAACGTTGGTGGAATTCCTGGCTTATGGCCAACAGGAGAGTGGAGCGCGGCCAGTGCTTTCAGGCTGTCGTCTGTGACTCAGTTTACGAATAAGGTTCGAACCTGTTTTGTGTGCGCTCCACTCTTGCCCTCCGGGATATAATTCAAGTCGGAAAGAGTCTGGCGTTACGGCGCGACTCTTTCCGGAGCCCCACCCGTTGGCGCCCTGAGGGAGAGGCTCTGGAGCCCAGATGTTCAAACACGCCTTGTGCCTCCATCCTTATTACCGGGACAGCCATTCCGGGTCATTAGGTCTTGCTGTATTTCCTCCGACCGGCCTCGAGTACGTGGCATCGGCTCTGGAGCCGTACGTGGAACGGGTCACACTGGTCGATCTACGGCTACCGGGGCCGATGCGGGATTTAGAATACCTCAAGCGATTCATCGCCGACAACGTAGACCTTCTGTGTATCAGCATCAATTGGGAGTACCACTACGCCGAAGTGTGCAACCTCGTGAACTCCCTGCCTAGAGGAGTGTTTACCGTGGTGGGTGGCAAACAGGCCACCGACTACGTTGAGGAAGTACTCTCAGCATGCCCCGGTGTTGACATCGTTGTACACGGCGAAGGGGAAGAGGCAATAGCCGAGATAGCGCAGAGGGTGCCGCTAGAGAACATCACGGGGATCTCCTACCGGAACGACGGTGGCATAGTGCACGGTTCCAGGCGGCCTCTCCAGAAGGTCGAGCGTTACCGATTCCCTGACCGGTCCCTGCGGCAACAGAAGTACCACTTCAACATGGGCGGATTTGCCCTACGGGGAGAAGAATTCGACATCATCATCACTGCGCGCGGGTGCCCCCACAACTGCAAGTTCTGCACGTTTACCCTCAACCCGTGGGGTCAAAAGCGAACCTATTCCGCTCGATCTATAGAATCGGTGATGGAGGAGCTACGCCAGATATCGGCCGGTATCGTGCTCATTGCAGATGAAGACTTTTTCGTCATTCCTTCCCGTGCAAAGGAAATCTGCGAGCGAATCGTCCAGGAAGGAATTCGAAAAAGATTCATAGTTCAGGCCAGAATAGAAGTATACCGACACCCCGAGGTCTTGGACGCCGCGGTCAAAGCCGGCATCAAGATCATGCTCCTGGGCATTGAATCTCCTACAGACCGCATCCTCGAGCAAATGTCAAAAGGTTTTGACACGGCAACTCTGAGAGAAGCCTTCGAGACGTTCAGAAAATACCCGTTTTATTGCCATGGCTACTTCATCTACGGTAACGTGGGTGAATCAGAAGAAGAAATGATGCAAATCCCCGTCTTCGCTCGGGAGCTGGGGCTGGACTCCATAACATACCAGAAGCTGCGTATCGAACGGTATTCACCGCTCAGAGAGCTCGTGGAATCAACACCAGGCTATTATATCGGTGACGACCAGATCGTATACCGCGAAGGTTTCGGACGCCCCGGACTCAAACGGATTAGCTCCAGGATCACTCGAGCGTTCTACAAGCCTCCACAATTGCTTCGCATTGTCTGGAAGCTCTTCCGCATCCGCCTGTTTACGCCCCGAAACATTGGACCCTTGTTAATGGCGTTTCCCATCGTTCTGGGCCTTACGGTCGGCCGAAAAGTGAGTAAGGCTGCCAGCCGCCTCAGATCTCGCCGGTCGACTCTTCACTAGGCTTCAGGTGACCGACAGGCAGCATTGGCTTGCCAGCGGGGATTTTCCATGACACGCTGGTCAACCTATGCTAAGTACCTTGAATTAACGGAAATGGAGACGTCCGCATGGGACTCAAACTGGTTATTGTAGGAGGCGTGGCCGGAGGCGCAACAGCAGCGGCTCGGGCGCGCAGGATGGATGAATATGCTGAAATCATTGTATTCGAACGAGGAGAGCACATCTCGTTCGCAAACTGCGGATTACCCTATTACATTGGGGGCGTGATCCAAGAGCGAAAAGATCTCCTGGTTACCACCCGGGAATCGTTCATGAAGCGCTACCGCATCGACGTCAGGACTCAGTGCGAAGTTCTGGCAATCGATCGATCCAACAAAGAGATCAAGGTGAGGGAGCTCCATTCAGGGCAGTCTTACAGACAGGCGTACGACAAGTTGATTCTTGCTCCCGGCGCCGAGCCTGTGAGGCCGCCTATCCCGGGAATAGGTCTCGAAGGCATCTTTCATCTGCGAAACATACCGGATTCGGATCGGATCAAGGAAATCCTCGATCACCAGCAGCCAGATTCTGCGATCGTTGTGGGAGGAGGATTCATCGGCCTCGAGATGGCTGAAAACCTCGTGCGTCGGGGAGTCAGGACAACAATCGTGGAAATGGCCAATCAGGTCATGATGCCCCTGGACCCGGAAATGGCAGCGATGGTTCACGCTCATTTGCGCGACCAGGGGGTGGCTCTGGAGCTCGGTCAGGCTGTCACCGCAATCGAGAGGTCAGACGGCAACTTGGTCGTGTCCACGTCTCTGGATAAACGGCTCCCCTGCCAGTTGATCGTATCCGCTGTCGGTATCGCCCCGGAGAACAAGCTGGCAAAGGATGCTGGTTTGGCGCTCGGTCCTCGCGGGCACATCTCTGTCGATGAAACCATGGTCACCTCCGATCCGGACATCTATGCAGTTGGCGACGCAGTGGAGATCAAGGATCTGGTCACAGGCTACCCGCTGTCCGTGGCCCTTGCGGGGCCTGCCAACAAGCAAGGGAGGATTGCCGCGGACAATGCCATCGGACGGAAGTCCTTTTACAAAGGAGCCCTCGGCACGTCCATCGTCAAGGTGTTTAAGCTCACAATAGCGGGAACAGGCCCGAACGAAAAAACTCTCTCGCGGCTGGGCATCCCTTACCAGGTCAGCTACACCCACGGCGGGTCTCATGCCTCTTACTACCCCGGAGCCTCTCTCATGGCGATAAAACTCCTCTTCTCTCCAGAAACCGGAAAGATACTCGGAGCCCAAATCGTGGGTGAAGAGGGGGTTGACAAGCGCATAGACGTCCTGGCCACCGCGATCCATGGCAATATGACCGTCTTCGACTTAGAAGAGCTCGAGCTGGCCTATGCCCCGCCCTACTCCTCCGCGAAGGATCCCCTCAATATGGCAGGCTTTGTGGCCGCGAACACTCTCAAGGGGGATATGGCGGTCGCTCATTGGAACGAGCTCCCTTCGCTCCAACGCCATGGTGCGATCCTCATTGATTTGAGAACCAAGAAGGAGATTGAAACAGCGGGTGCGATACCCAATTCGATCCACATACCCCTGGACGAGCTGCGCAGCCGCCTGGAAACTCTTGACAAGAACGCTGAGTACGTCCCGTACTGCGCTGTGGGCATGAGAGGATACCTCGCCCACAGGATATTGCTGCAGCACGGGTTCAAATCGAGGAACCTGAGCGGTGGATACCGGACCTTCGTGGGCGCTCGCGAACAACTGATGCTCGAATCTCCAGATCAGAAGCTGTGGCTGGCGGAGTGAGCTCTCAGCACGCGGGCTCGCTCGATCAGCAGCCGTCTTCGCCCATTGCTTCCATGACCCGCTCGAGACTTATGGGCATGTGACGCATCGAACGCCCCAGAGCGCGGCTCACCGCTCCGGCGATGGCTGGGGCACTCGGGATCAGCGCCGGCTCGCCGACGCCTTTGGCTCCGAAGGGACCGGTCTCTTCAGGCTCCTCCACAATGATTACCGGGTCGATCTCCGGCATATCCTTAATTGTGGGGATGTGGTAATTCTCGAAATTCTCGTGGAGCCCCGGAACGAACTCTTCCATGAGAGCCATACCGAGCCCCATCATCACGCCACCGCAAATCTGGCCTTCCACTGCCTTTGGATGGACGGCCCGCCCCACGTCGTGGGCAGCGGCCATGCGCTTGACTTCTACGTTACCCGACCAGCGGGTGACTTCCACCATGGCTAACTGAGCTGCGAAAGCATAGGTGCCGTACGGAGATCCTTGGCCGGTTTCTGCATGCAGCGGCACGGTTATCGGATCGAAGTCCCCCGCTGCCTTTGCCACGCCCCCTCGATCCACTATCCGACGTACTGCCTCCTCGACAGGCCTCCCCATCTGCGGCGATCCTTTGACCCAAACTATTCCATCGCTCATTTCCAAATCAGTCCGGTCCGTTTCCAGAAGCTCCTCGAACTCTGCCAGGATCATCCCTTCCAGCGCTGCTGCCGCATTGAATGCCGCACGACCCGATATGTACGTCTGGCGGCTCGCCGAAGTCGCTCCCGCGTCAGTCGTCAGGTCCGTGTCCGCTCGCACCAGCGTGATCCGGCTTGGATCGACCTTCAATCGTGCAGCGGTCACCTGTCTCAGAGCCGTGTCCGATCCCTGCCCAATCTCAGCCGCTCCCGTATAAAGGATGATCGTTCCATCAGGCCTCCATTCAACCTGGCCGCTGGACGGATTCTTTACACCTGTATTGCCGATGCCGTAAAACATGGCTCCCACACCAACGCCGCTGCAGATGCCCGGTCTCGAGCGGCTGTCCGACAACCATTGCTCATAGGTGGGCCTCAGTGCTTCAAGGCATTTCACAAGCCCAACGCTCTGAATCAGTACCTGTCCGGTCGCAGTGGCTTGTCCCGGCCGCAATGCATTGATCAACCGGAACTGCAGCGGGTCCATTCCCAGCTTGTCTGCCAGAGCGTTCATCTGGCCCTCATGAGCAACAGCCACCTGGGGAACTCCGAAGCCTCGCATGGCGCCAGTCCACGGATTGTTCGTATAGGCCAGACGGCAATCGACGAGCACGTTGGGCACGAAATAGGGGCCGGTGGCATGGACAGCGGCTCTGGTGCACACTGCCATCCCATAGGAGGCGAATGCTCCCGTGTCTCCCACCAAGTCTATTTTCATTGCGGTCAACCTGCCGTCTCTATCCGCTCCGCTCACATATCTCATCCAGAATGGGTGACGTTTCCCGGTTCCAAGAAAGGTCTCCTCACGGGTGTACGTCATTCGCACGGGTCTCTTCAGTAGCCACGCAGCTAGCCCAAGGTACGGCTGAACGGAGACGTCCAGCTTTCCGCCGAATGCCCCGCCGGTCTCAGCCTGAATCACTCGAATGCGGTCCGGCTCCAGAGCGAGAAACTTTGCCAGCTCTGCGTGGTCGTAATGGGCGTTCTGTGTACAGGCCTTGACGATAAGCCGACCGTCTTCTATCCACGCACGGCCCCCCTCAGTTTCGAGCGCAGCGTGTTCGATGAAGCTCGTGGTGTATTCTGCCTCGTGGACTACTGCAGAGCGAGCGAGAGCTTCCTCCACGTCACCTTTTTTAATGACCCTCCTGTTCATGAGATTGTCCGACTTCTTGTCCGGGTGGACTAGAGGGGCCCCTTCGGCCAATGCTTCGCGAGGATCGAAAACCCCCTCCAGCTCGGTGACCGCAACATCAATCAGCCTGGCAGCCTTTCTGGCTGCTTTCTCCGTTTCCGCTGCAACGAGTGCAAATGCCTGGCCTCTATGACGGATGTACTCTTCCGCCAAGAATTCTTGATCCTTGGTCGACGCGATAATACCCAGACGATTCACTCCCGGAATGTCCGCCGCGGTGAAGATCCGAACAACGCCGGGCACGGACAGTGCCCGAGTCACATCGATGGCATCAATTCTCGCTGGTGCCCGCTCGGCCCTGGCGCAAACCAGGACGAGGTCTCCCTGCTCACCTTGATCTGCTCCAAACCTTACCGAACCAAGCACTCTCTCCAATGCCCCTACTCTTGCAGGACTCTCACCTATGATCATCGGGCACCTCCACCTGCTCCCAGGCAGATTCCAAGGCGTGGATCACCAATGCGGCCGTCACCGGAGTCTTGTACGAAGCGGAAGCCCGCCAACCGCACACCATGACAAACTCTTTCGATGCGACGAGTCCCGCTTCCTTCCATAACGTCGGTCCAGGAGATCCCGACGCCAGGAGGGCCTCCACAGCACTTAGCCGCCGGGGAGACGGAAAACAGGAGCCCACGACTACGCGAGGATCCGACAGATCCCGACCGAGACAAACAGCCACATTCAATCTCGCTATCACGACCGCCTGCCTCCGGCCGATCTTCCTGAACACCTGCGCCGTCCCGCGTACGGAACGATCCAACTCAAAGCCGACGATTATTTCTTCCGGAGAAAGATTTGTTCGATTAGGTCCCGTGATCAACTCCTCCAACCGTTCGGTACGCGTGCCTTCGGGGGACACGATCTTTGCCCGCGCCCCCAGCGCGACCAAGGCTGTTACGCCATCCGCAGCGGGAGAGGCATTGGCTGCATTCCCGCCTATAGTCGCCAGCGTGCGAATCTGAACCGAACCCACCGTTGCAGCGCATTGAGCCAAGGCCCCATACAAGCTTCTGACTTCCGGGGAGGTCTCGAGCCGTCGGAAGGTGACCGCTGCCCCAACAAAGGGGAGGTCAGAGGACAGGTCCAGGCGATTTAGCTCCTCGAGACGAGAAACGTCAACAAAGGCATGCGAAGGCTCGTCCCCGAACAGTCGCTCCCGGCGAACATGAATCATGAAGTCCGTCCCGCCCGCTATGATGCGGGCGCCATGAGACACCTCGTCCAGAGCCTCGTCAAGGCTCCTGGCAGTCACGAATCTACTCAACTGATGCCTCCCTCGCCTTTCGGGCGGTCAGCCGAACCGCTTCAACGATGTGCTTATATCCTGTGCAGCGGCAGAGATTCCCCTCCAATGCCGTCTTGATCTGGTCGTCATCCGGATTTGGGGTTCTCTTGAGAAGAGCGTAGGCAGCCAAGATCATGCCCGGCGTGCAGAAGCCACATTGGATAGCCCCAGCCTCAACGAAAGCTTCCTGAAGAGGATGCAGACGTCCATTTGTCGCCAATCCCTCGATGGTTGTGACTTCTCGGCCCTCTGCTTTCCATGCGTTAGTGAGGCACGAATTGACCGGTTCCCCGTCAAGCAGGACCGTGCAAGCCCCACATTCGCCAACACCGCATCCTTCCTTCGTTCCCAGCATTCCTAGTCGGTCTCTGAGCACGTGGAGCAGATTTTCATGGGGAGGAACATCGGGGACAGATTGGTTCCTACCGTTCAGGATGAATTCGAGATTCATGAAGTTACGCACCTGTGTCTTCGAAATCGCGGGCCGCAGATCGCTGCCCTGGATGGCTGGTTTTGTGTCCGTCCTCGATTGCCTGGAAGAAACGAAAATTTCTGGTTGACAAGGCCATACTTAACTGCTAGTTCAATTTTTTATATATATTTCATTCATCCCCGTCAACGCTTTTTTTTTGCGGAAATTATGAAACTCGGACAACTGCTCAGCACATGGCGGAAACAGAAGGAGCTGACCCTCCAGCAATTGGCAGACGAGATCGGCGTGACCGCCTCGTACATCTCGCAAATCGAGCACGGCAAAGTTTCACCGTCGCTTGCAACTCTGAAGAAATTGGCAAAGGCTGTCGATCGGAAGACCGTTGATTTCTTTGTCGATGAGCTGATAGACGACCCGATAGTTCTGTCGGAAAAGGAATGGACGCGAGTTTCGCACCCCCACTGGGACGCCCACGTGCGCCAACTTGTTCGCATCGTAGGCAACAAGCTCATGCAACCTTTCTATACCGTCATCGAGCCGGGCGGAGGAACACGCGAGCCGTATTCTCATTCCGGCGAAGAGTTTGGGATTGTCTTGGATGGAGAGCTAACGCTGCGCGTTGGCGACGACACTCATGTGGTTCCACGGAATTCTTCGTTTTACTATTCTTCTCTGATTCCCCATTCTTGGACCAATGAGGGCAAAGAGCCATGCCGAGTGGTGTGGGTAATCAGTCCACCGTCCTGGTGAAGGAGGCACGTATGTCGGTTACGCTCATAAGAAATGTGGGCTTGATGTTGTCCGGGGACGTCCAAGCCCCGGTATTGGATGCGGATTCTCTGATCCTTCAAGACGGCACGATTCAGGAGATCGGGAAGGGGTTGGGAGCTCCGAGCGGAGCGGTGGTGATTGACGGGGGCGGTTGTGCCGTCTGCCCTGGATTCATCGACTCTCATTGTCATGTCGTCCTGGGGGATTACACTCCGCGTCAGCAAATGCAGAGCTTTCTCGAATCCTCGGTTCACGGGGGAGTGACGACGTCGATCTCTGCCGGGGAGGTCCATTTGCCCGGCCGTCCCAAGGATCCTGCTGGTACGAAGGCATTGGCCATACTAGCAGCAAAGGCATGGACAAATTTCCGGCCGGGAGGGATGAAAGTTCTCGGGGGAGCGGTTATCCTGGAAAAGGGTTTAACCGAGGCAGATTTCGATGAAATGGCCCGGGAGGGGGTCAAGGTGGTGGGTGAGATCGGTCTTGGGTCCGTCAAGGACCCGGACGAGGCAGCCACGATGTGTGATTGGGCCAAACAACGGGGCATGGTCGTCATGATGCACTCTGGCGGCACATCCATACCCGGCTCCTCAGTGGTTGGTGCGGATCAGATTACAAGGGTCCGGCCGAGTGTCGTCTCTCACATCAACGGTGGGCCCACAGCCATGAGCTTCGAGGAAGCGAAACGTGTTGTAGAAACCACCGATGCGGCGATCGAGATCGTTCAATGCGGGAACGTGTACCGTGCAGGGCAAGTGGCCCGATTAATCCGGGAGCGCGGGGAGTTCGGCCGTCTCATTCTGGGCAATGACGCTCCGTCCGGTACCGGCGTTGTGACCCTCGGCATTCTGCGCAACATTTCGTGGCTCGTTTCCTTGGGTGGGATCGATCCGGCGCTTGCGGTGTGCGCAGCTACGGGAAATACCGCGAAGGTGTACGGTCTGAATCGGGGTCGGATTGCTCCGGGATTCGAGGCAGACCTGGTGTTCGCTGACGCGCCAATGGGATGCACTGGCGACGACCTTCTCTCTTGCCTGCAGGAGGGCGACACTCCAGGTGTGTCCATGGTCTTGGTCGATGGAAAGATAGTCGTGACCCAAAGCCGCAATACACCGCCGCCGAATCGAAAGGCCAAAGCGGTTTGACTCGCGGTTCCACGCATGCAAGAATGAGGAGAAAAACCATGGAGATACGCAAGTTGGTCACCGTAGTGGAGGAAACGCACCGGGAAATGGACCGCCCCGTCACCCCGCCCACCCGTAAGGCTGCTGCAATTGCAGTGGTCAAGAATCCGTTTGCACGCCAATATGTGGAAGATCTGACTGAGCTGATGGACATGGGTGCGGAGTTGGGCGGTCTCCTGGGCCACCGGTGCCTGGAAGCCCTGGGAATCGGACCCGAAAAAGCAGAGAGCTATGCCAAGGCGTGCGTCGTTGGCCTTCGAGGAGAATTGGAGCATGCGGCGGCAATTTTGCACCCCAAACTGGGCAAGCCTTTTCGCGATGCGCTGGGTAGGGGTTTGGCGCTGATCCCCTCGGTGAAGAAACGCGGCCCTGCAGGCTGCACTGTGGACGTTCCCATCAACCACAAGGATGCAGCGTTCATTCGCTCGCACTTCGACGGCATGACAGTATCGGTGGAGGACGCACCCCTTCCCGATGAGCTGATGGTGGTGCTTGTCGTCACTGATTCGGGTCGACCGCTCCCAAGGGTAGGCGGTTTGACCATAGCGGAAGCGAAATTCGAGGACGGTCTGCGGTAGCACGCAGCCATTCACACGGTCCATCAGCGAAAGGACGGACCGGAGAACACGAGAGGAGGAGCGTCGTGAAGAAAGTCGCTTGGCTATTGCTTGGCCTGTTCGTTTTGAGCGTGCCACTCATGGCAGCGAGCCCTGCCCTAGCAGAGAGTGGATCGAAGTTGCACCTCAAATTCAGCACCTGGCATCCCCCTGCAAGCCGGGAGGTAACGACCGTCTGGATTCCCATGCTCGAGGAGCTCAAGAAAAGGAGTGACGGGCGCATAACGTACACGATGTACGCGGGTGGAGCCCTGGGCAAAGGCCCCGAGCACTTTGACATCGTTCGCAAGGGTCTCTCCGACATGGGGTACTTCACGGCCACGTGGACTCCCGGTCGATTCCCTTTGACGGATGTTCTCTCTCTGGCAACGTGGGTCGACGGCAAGGAGCTGGCTACGTCCATCGGCAACGAGATGCACGATAAGCTACTCAGTAAAGAGTTTGAGGACGTGAAAGTCTTGGAGCTCAATGGATGCATCCAGGCCTTCATCTGGACCACCAAGCCGGTTCGCACCCTCGAGGATCTAAAGGGACTGAAGCTTCGTTCTCCGGGCGGGATGCAGACCATGTATATCAAAGCCCTTGGTGCGGAACCCGTCTTCATGCCGTTGGGCGACGTATACATGGCAATGGACACCGGCACCATCGATGGTCTCGTGACATGCCCGCCGCTGGTTCTGGCCTTCAAACTGTATGAAGTTGCCAAACACGGCGTGAAAGCCACCTTCGGATGCGTTTCCGAAGGCGTAGTCATGAATAAGAAGGTGTGGGAAAAGACTCCACCGGACCTCCAAAAGATTATCCTGGAAGTCTGCAGTAATCCCTTTGCTACCACCCATGGGCTCAGCAAGAAGACGTACGCTGAGATGATGGAAGAGCTGAAGGCCAAAGGCGTGCAGATTTATGACCTGCCCAAGGACGAAGAGAGCAAGTGGTTCGAACGCTTTCAGGGAGCCACCAAGGAATGGGTGGCAGATCTGGAGAAGAAGGGGCTACCTGCAAAAGAGGCCGTAATACTGTTCGGCCAGGCAGCCAGCAAGCATGGGACCACGAGCGTCGCCATTCCTCCTGAATGGCAGGAAAAGGCGGCCAAGTAATCACAAGACCCGCAAAACTCGAAAGCGATCGGGGAAACCATGTTTGAAAGGTTGAAAGGTATCATTCAGAAGACCACTCGGGCGCTCGCCTACGTCGGGATGGCGCTGGTGCTGCCCATGATGCTCCTTACTTCGGCTGATGCCGTGGCACGGGACTTCTGGTCTCGGCCCATCCCCGGCGCTTTCGAGCTATCCAGCTACATGCTGTCCATCTTTGTTCTGCTGGGACTGGCATATGCACAGCAGACGAAAGATCACGTGCGCGCAACGATGCTCGTCAGTAGGCTGCCTGAGAAGGTTGCCGCGGCCATCGCTATCGTCACCACTCTCCTGTGCATGTTCATCGTGGCAATTCTCTTCTGGCAAGGCATCGTTGTGGCGTGCGAGACTCAGTGTGTTTCCGACATGCTCCGTATTTCCCAGTTCCCCTTCCGATTGCTCGTGTCTGTGGGGGCTTTGTTCCTCTTTCTCGAATTCGGATTCGACCTGGTGGAATCCGCCCGGAAGTTGGTGTCATGAGCTCAGATCCAGTCGTAACAGGCATATTGGGCACGCTGCTCGTGTTCGTCCTCATATTCTTGGGCATGCCTATCGCCTTCGCCATGATGTTCGCGGGATTCGTGGGACTGACCGTGCTTTCGTCCGTTGAAGCCGCTCTTCCCGTGACAGCGAGCACCCTGTGGGAAGTGGCATCCTTTTACCCGTACACGGTGATCCCTCTGTTCATCATCATGGGCTCTTTTGCCGGCAGCTCCGGCATCACAACCGAATTGTACTCGTCCTTCGACAAGTGGACCCGGCGCCTGCCAGGCGGTTTGGCCATAGCCACCATCGGTGCCTGTGGCGGGTTCGCGGCTGTCTGTGGATCGTCGGTAGCCACTGCCGCGACAATGGGAACCGTAGCTCTGCCCGAGATGGAACGGTTCAAATACGACCAGCGTCTGGCCACAGGAAGCGTCGCGGCAGGCGGCACTCTCGGGTTTCTCATACCGCCCAGCATTGGGTTCGTGGTGTACGGAATGCTCACCGAGCAGTCTATCGGGAAGCTGCTCGTGGCTGGCATTCTGCCGGGCGTCCTCCTCACGTTCGCGTACATCGCTATCGTAGTGGCCTGGGTGAGGCTCTTTCCCAATGCAGCCCCCACAAATCCGGATCAGGTTACGTGGGGAGAGAAGTTCCGCGCCTTGTATGGCGTCAGGGAGCCCCTATTCATTTTTCTCTTCGTCATGGGTGGCATCTATTTGGGCTTTTTCACTCCCGATGAAGCAGGAGCGATCGGAGCAACGGTGCTCCTGCTGATATCCCTCATCAAACGAAAACTTACCCTGCCAGCCCTCTTTGTAGCCATGACAGAGGCAATACGCATTTCCGTCATGGTATTGATGCTCGTGGCCGGCGCCAATGTGTTCAGCTATTTCATGGCGTTGTCCACGATTCCCATGCAAGCGGCCAATTGGGTCGCGACACTCCAGGTTTCTCCCTATGTTATTCACGCGGTGATCATCCTGATCTACCTGGTCCTCGGCTGCTTCCTCGATGCGATCTCAATGATGGTGCTGACCCTTCCGGTCATCTTTCCGGTCATTCTGGCACTCAACTTCGATCCCATCTGGTTTGGGGTTATTGCGGTTTTGATGATGGAAGCGGGTTTAATCACGCCTCCTATGGGTCTGAACATCTTCACTGTGGCAGGGGTTGCCAAGAATACGAGTGTCGAAACCATCATAAAGGGTGTGACGCCGTTTCTTGTCGCCATCATTGTGGTGGCAGTTATTCTCACTGCGTTTCCTCAGATATCCCTCTTTTTGCCGGGCATGATGAAACGATGAGACCGCGTGCGGCCTCCAGTGACCGCGCAGCGGGAATCGGCACCGGGGAGGATAGGAGGACGGACGCCGACGAGACTGTCTCACAAACAGGCAGTACCACTGAATCGACGGACATGGTTGCAGGGGTGGTTCGTGAACCGCCTAAAATCAAGGCGCTTCTCGAAGCGCCCCTACAGACACATCTCTATGCCAAAAGAGTTCCAAGACAGCTTCCCCTCCTGCAGTCGGGAGGAGGGGCTGCATCTATTTCTCGGCCCATTGGTGAACAGTGGCTGAGAAAATTTTGCAACAAAGATTACGCTGCGGCTTCTAAGAAAAGGAGATTGAAATGGCTTTGCTGCCGGAAGTCAAGAAGCATTACGGAATGCTCAAGCTGCTTATCGATGGTGAATGGGTCGAGTCGAAATCTACGCAGATACACGAAGATGTCAATCCAGCAACCGGGGAGGTCATTGCGGAATTTCCCACAGCGACCACTCAAGAGGCTCGGGCCGCTGTGGAGGCAGCCCAACGTGGCTTCGAGGCGATGCGCCGTATCCCTCTTAGGGAGCGAGCCAAGATGCTCTTCGACATGCGCCAAAAGTTCGAGGAGCACTTCGACCGGCTCACCCGAGTGCTGACTCAGGATCACGGGCGCACTATCAAGGAATCTGTCGGGTCAGTTCGTCGGGTAATCGAGAACATTGAATCCGCGTGCTCCGCCGCGTACGGGCTCGTGAGCAGAAACGAGCACCTGGATGAGCTGGCCAACGGGATCGACATGTGGCTAACGTGGGAGCCTCTCGGTGCCTTTCTCATTGTAACTCCAGGCAATATCCCCATGCACGCATGGTCGTCATTCGTTCCGTACGCCCTTGCCGCGGGATGCTCCGTTGTGGTCAGCCCGAGCCGTCAGGACCCGGTCGCTGCTGAGTACATATGTCGAGCGGCTCTCGATGCAGGCTGGCCTAAAGGAGCTATAAACCTTATCCACGGCGGAAGGGAGATCAACAAGTACATCCTGCAACAACCCGAAATCCAGGGCCTGGGATTTATCGGATCGACACATGCCGGATGGGAGCTGTTCAAGCTGTGCGGAGAGCTTGGCAAGAATTCTTCCATCAACGGAAACGGAAAAAACACTGTGGTGATCATGCCGGATGCGAACGTTGACGCAGTGGTCCCCTATGTCAGGCAGGGATGCTTTGGTATGACAGGTCAGCGCTGCCTCGGTTCGGACAACGTAGTAGTCGTGGGCGCTGTGTACGATAAGTTCAAGGAGCGCTTTTCAGCGGAAGCCCGGAGCATGAAGCTCGGCTACGGACTGGACGAATCCACGGCCATGGGTCCGTATTGCACAGCAACAGGCAGGAGCAAGGTCCAACAGTGGCTCGAGCGAGCTTTGACCGAAGGCGCTGCCATGGTTCACGACGGGAGAATTCTGCCGCCTGAGCTGGAAAAAGGCTTTTTCATGGGACCCACGATCATCGAGAACGTGCGACCGGACATGGAAATTGCCAAAGAAGAAGCCTTCGGCGCGGTTGCCAGTCTCATTCGAGCCGATAACCTCGACGAGGTCATTCACTGGATAAACACTGCCACCGACCTCGGCCACTCTGCATGCATCATGACCGAAAGCGGACGCCACGCTCGAAAGTTCGCTCGTGAGGTGAATGTGGGAAATGTCGGCATTAACGTTGGGGTTCCCCAGCCATATGCCTTCTTTCCCCTCGGGTCAAAGCGCAAATCGTTCTTCGGAGGAACCAAGAGCAGAATGGCATCCATGCGGTTATTCCTCGATGAGAAAACCGTAACTGCCCGGTGGGTTTAGGCCTTTTTTGCAGGAACAGGGGTTCTCTCGAACAGCTCCCGAAAGCGTCTTCTGCAGAGAAGGTGCCGGAAAACTGTGTGGTATGATGAATCGGTCCCGTCTTCTCGGGACGGGACTCCGCATCCCAAGAGCTCTCCCCAAGGTTTTTCTCGGATGTCGCGGAGGCCTTGAGGACGTGCCGGCTCGTTGTTGATATGGAATTCCGTATTACTGGCTCGCCGGTTAAAGGCGCTTGACTTTGCCTGAGACCGACAATAAGGTGAAACGAACACGTCGGCACCAGGGTCAGCTATGATCAGACGCCTTTCAGAGGAGTTTTTTGAGGAGTTTCATCGGCTCGACCAGCGGCTCTCGGAAGATGAAACG